>ENA-ORSA01002633-ORSA01002633.1-human-gut-metagenome-genome-assembly--contig:-NODE-2633-length-12522-cov-2.621400_pt1 | contig 12522 bp, 7 predicted proteins | sample MGYA00242179_ERZ509142 | MGnify/ENA primary metagenome ERZ509142 (study PRJEB26280, sample SAMEA2338659) | human gut metagenome | biome: human gut; feature: human-associated habitat; material: faeces... | reverse complement strand
TCGGAAAGCTCGTCGTACTCGCAGATCAATACCCGCTTTCTGGCAAGGCGTTTCTGAATAGTCCCCGGCATATCGATCTTGCCACGGACTACCGCAACATCTTCTTTGCGGTTCAAGTACTCCCGGTACAGCCCCTGCTTTAATTGTCTGCTGATGCTCTTCGCCAGAATCGCAGCGAAGAGGTTATGGATGTTCTCGAACTCTTCGGTAGCAACATCCTCATATCCGCCTTGATTCAGCGTCGTGAAGGCATACGAAAGCATATAGTATATGTTTTTTATGAAGATGCTCTTATCCTTAATCATTGAAACACACCTTGCAGAATGTTTTCCCAACGCTGGAGCTTGTTGGCGTCATCGAACCAGTATTCACTAAGCATCGGAAGAATCTCGTAGTCAACGATGGAGTGCAGCCACTCCTCGGTGCAAACATCCCTGCCGCAGAAATAGCTGTGACCGATGCAAAAGCCCTTACCCAACGACTTGTCGAGAGAAATCTCACGGTTCAGGTCTTTCACCTTGTTAACGAGTTCATTCAGCGTTTCGTTATTCAGCCAGTTCTGATAATGGATGAAGCCCTCAGAATCGAAGCCCGGTTCCATCTCAAAGAAGCTGAAGCGGCGGCGGAGCGCATAGTCAATCATGGCAAGGCTGCGGTCCGCAGTGTTCATCATACCGATAATGTAGAGGTTCTTCGGGACGGAAAATGAGAGCCCGTTATAAGCGAGGGTCGTCTTTGTGCCTCTGTAGTCCTTCTCGATCAGCATCAGCAGCTCACCGAAGATCTTACTCATATTTCCACGGTTGATTTCGTCGATAATGAAAAAGAACTCCTTGTCCGGCTGGTTGGCGGTCTTCTGGCAGAAGCGATAGAAAATACCATCCTTCAGCTCGAAGCCGTCATCGACCGGCTTATAGCCCATTATGAAGTCTTCGTAGGAATAGTTCTGGTGGAACTGTACGAACTCGATGCGGCTATCATCCTTTTCACCCATCATGGACCACGCCAGACGTCTTGCGGCGAAAGTCTTACCGACACCGGGAGCACCCTGCAGGATGATGTTCTTCTTGTAGCGAAGAACGGCCACAAGGTTCTCATAGCGTTTTTCGGTCATATACACTTCATCGAGGAAATCGCTCTTTGTGTAAGCGTCGACGGAGGCTTCCTGCGCTACCGGATTCTCCTCACGAATCATATCGAGGATGAAGTCAAACTCGCCTCTGGTGAGCTTGAACAGGCTGCCTTGCGGATTCTGGAAATACTCCATACGCTCCAGCTCCGGGCATCCTCTTAAGGTCGCATAATCAATCGGTGAAGTCAGGCCTTCGACCTTTTCAAAGAACAGCTTCTCGCCGTCTTGTTCTGCGCTGACACGACCGATGGCAACGATCTTCTTTACCGGATTGGATTCATATCCGATGATCATGTCTCCAGCCTTCGCATCAAGGAAGTTCTGGAAGATACGACGCTTGTTGCCATTCTCATTATAGAGCGTGTAGGACTGAACCTCTCCAACAGCGATGTTTGCAAAGCTCCAGATCTTCGGATTGGCATTCACCCACCAATAACCATGATCCTGCTCACCGGGAGCCGTTGTGACATACAGTTCGATACCGCTGAGGTCTGCCTTGTCGAGTGCAGCAGAAAGCTCATCTCTCAGTTTCCATACAAAGCTGCCATCCTCATCTTTTCCTGCATTACGGCCCGTATAGAGAACCGTCCACCACTGAGTGGAACCATCATCTCTAGTGTTCGGCGTGATGCTGGTGGACTCACAAACTCTTCTTGCTAACGCTACAGAGCCAGAATTATAGAAGTTCTTTGTCTCGCCGTATTTCACAGCAAGCTGAGTGCAGGAAGCCATGCCGCCATAATCCTTCATGCGCTTCATGATTTCCAGCGCACCCGTCGTAAAGACGGTTTCATCCTTCAGCAGCTTACTCCAATCCTCAACAGAGAGGCCGGGATCAAAGTCTGCGCCATACCAGCTGGTAGTATCAGGAGCAGCATCCTTCTGAGAGTAATACCTGCTGATGTAGAAACCGACGTCGATGGTCAGCGTCTTCAGTTCCGGATCAGGATAGCAGGTATCGGTCAACTGTGACTGGAACAGGTTCACCAGTTCGGTATCCTCTTTAAGGGCTACGCTGATTTCATCATAGAGCTTCAGGAAGTTCCGGATGTTATCGGCATAAGCACCTTTTTTGAAGCAATAGTCAGATTCCAGCTCACTGTCGACCGTTTTTACTTCACCGAATTTGTAGATGTAATACTTATCCGGGTAGCGGAGCCACAGGTATGTGCTGATGGCATTCTCGTACTGATAATGCTGCGCTGCTCCGTTTCCGTATTTCTCAAGCAGGATAGAGGACTGCAATTTAAACGCATTCATGCGCTCATACACATCCTTGCTCTCGTCGAACAAGGCAATAAACATTGCCCGGACCTCTTCCGGAGCGGCTTTGGCAAAGCCTACAATCATCCCCTTGGGGAAATTGTTGTTGGATGCCAGCAGATTGAAGGTCTTATCAAGGGAGCGGTTCAGCATTTCGGGAAAATTCTGCGCATTCACATTCCAATTGTCCTGAAATCACTTCACGGCTTCCCATTTGTATTTTTCATTGCCCCACTGCGTGGAGACAAAATTCTGTTTGTACTGTGCCAGTACTTCTTTCAATCGAAATTGGTCAAACATGATATCCCCCCTTTATGCCTCTCTCAGGCTTTTATAAATCTCGTCTGTAAAGATACCAAGAACCTGCCGCTTGATCTCATCGTTGCTGAGAAGAAGCGAGAAGAAATCCTGATTCTGCTCCAAGCCCTCAATCAGTGCATCGTCAATGTCATCGAAATACGAAAACTCAAAATCCTTGACGGTATTGTTCCGTGCGCTGGTTTTCAGCTTGTCGGACTTCAGCAGAATATCCCGAATCTGCACCATAGCTTTGACTGCCACATCGTTATCATAGGCTTTCCCTGTGCGACTGTTGATCTCCGCAATGATCTGGGAAAGCCGCTCTTCTTTTGCCTCGGTCAGGCCAAAGCTCTCGGCTGTCGGCAGCTTTACCACAGGCTGTGCGACAAGGTTTGGAGTCGTATGTTCCTCTGCCTTTTTCTGTACAAAATTGGTAGCCTTGATTTTACCGTCCAGATTATATCCGCTGCCCGGATGCTTGATATTGATATACGCCAGCAGATAAGTGATGAAGTTGTACTTTTTATGCAGGTCGGTATCCTCGAAACAGGACACCTGCAGCAGGAACTCATAAAATCGGACGAAATGGCGCATCATGGACACGATCTCATGCTGTTTGATTAGTTCGTATTGCTCGATCCTATTCTTTGCCCGCTTGAAGTAGAAAGTCAGCTTCTGCTTATCCTTGGAGGAAATATTCCCCTTGTAGAGCAGTTCGTTGGCTTTTTCAATATCATCAGGGTCAAGAACAGTATACGCATCGATCTGTGCCTCCAAATCATAGATCGCCGTCGGCGTTACGGAAGTGGAAAGCAAGGTGGTCGTATAATACGGTGCAAACGCAGCCTTGATGTCCTCATATGTATTCACAAAGTCCAGCACGAAGGTCTTCTTCTCAAACGGAGGGCAGATACGGTTCAGGCGGGAAAGCGTCTGAACGGCGGAAACGCCCTTCAGTTTCTTGAGAACATACATAGCACAGAGCTTCGGTTGGTCGAACCCGGTCTGATACTTGTTGGCAACCAGCAACACCTGGTAGTCGTCCTTGTCGAATTCCTTTGTCAACCGATCCTCAGGGAAACCGTTCATGGAAGCCTCAGAATATTCGGTATCATCGTCCGGAAGCTTCACCTTGCCGGAGAAAGCGACCAACGCCTTGATATCGGTGTAGCCTTTTTTCTGAGTGTAATTCTCAAATGCCTGGCGGTATTTGACCGCACCCTGTCGGGAAGCGGTGATGACCATTGCTTTTGCCATACCACCGAGTTCCGGCATAACCGTAGTGCGGAAATGCTCCACAATGACCTCTACACGCTGTGCAATGTTTGTTTCGTGCAGTTCCACAAAACGGGCAATTTGTCTTTTCGCATCAGCAGTCTTGCAGCGAGGATCTTCTTCGATTTCCTTGTTCAGCTGATAGAAGGTATCGTAAGTGGTGTAGTTCTGAAGCACGTCGAGAATGAAGCCTTCCTCAATGGCCTGCTTCATAGAGTAAATATGGAATGCCTCACGCTGACCTTTTGTGTTCAGGCGACCGAACAGCTGAATGGTCGTAGGCTTCGGTGTGGCAGTGAAAGCAAACATGGACACGTTGGCCTGTTTACCGTTTCTACGGATTTCATCCGTAATCATATCTTCCACATCGGCAGCTTCCTGCTCTCCGGCACCAAGCGACTTTGTGACCGCTGCCATGTCCTTACCTGCGGTGGAGGAATGTGCCTCATCGATAATAACCGCAAAACGCTTGTTTTTCAGCCCTGCAACGCTGTCCACGATATACGGGAATTTCTGAATCGTGGTTGCAATGATTTTAGTATTGCCGTTCAGAGCAATCGCAAGGTCAGCGGAGTTGCATTTATCGTCCATAACACGGATAAGCCCCGCTTTATGCTCCATACCCATAATAGCTTTCTGCAGCTGACGGTCAACTACGACTCGGTCGGTGATAATCACGACATTGTCAAAGATGATTTTATTATCTGCATCGTGCAGTGAAGTGAGGCGGTGCGCCAGCCATGCGATGGAGTTGGTTTTGCCGGAACCTGCGCTGTGCTGAATCAGATAATTCTGCGTAGAGCCATTTTCACGCACGTCGGCCAGCAGTTTACGGATCACATCCAGCTGATGGTATCGTGGAAAGATGATGTTTTCAGACTTCTTCGTTTTCCCAGTCAGCTCATCCTTGCTTTCCTTGATTTCGATAAAGATGAACTTGCTGATGAGGTCGAGGACAGTGTCCTTTTTCAGAATGTCCTCCCACATATAGGAGACACTGTACTTGTCTTTGAAGGTGGGGTTACCCGCACCGGCATTGACACCTTCGCCGTTGCCCATGTTGAAGGGCAGGAAGAAGGTTGAGTTCCCGGCAAGCTTGGTGGTCATATAGACCTGCTCCAGATCCATCGCAAAGTTCACAAGGCACCCGGCCTTGAAGCGGAACAGTCTGGTGTTCGGATCACGGTCAACCCGGTACTGATAAATGGCATCCTGATATGACTGACCGGCGGCATTGCATTTCAGCTCAAATGACATGATGGCAATGCCATTCAGGAAAATGACCAGATCAATCCGCTCATCATCGCTTGCCCAGACCTCCTCCATAACGGAGAAAATATTCTTCTCGTACCTTGCCAGCAGTTCCCGGTTAAAGGTGGTTGCAGGTTTGGTGTACATAAGCTCCAACTTCATGTTGGAAATCTCAATGCCGTGCTTCAGCACATCCAGCAGACTGCCGCGGGCTTTGGTCACCTCGGCATTAATAAAGCTGACAAGGGTATCCTCCAGGTCAGACTTGTAGATTTTACGGAGTGCCGCCATCTCGTCCGGCTGGGTATCGTTCAGAAACTGAAACAGCAGCTCACGATCCATAGCAAACAAGCGGTCATAGCTGGTTGCCTTGCGGATAATGTAACCGTTGTCCTGTGAGAGCCTGTCCATGACGAAATGCTGATATTCTTTTTCGGAGAGAATACTTGTCATTTCTTTCGTTCCTCCTTGTGCCGCTTTTGTATGGCTGCAACCGCTTTTGGATTGAAATGTGCATGGCGAATCAAGTGATATCCATCCTCATCGGCGTAAAGCACATGTTGCGGTTGATTGTTGTTCGACACTTGAATTTCAACCCATCTACGTTCTGGATGTTGCGAGGAGCCAATTGTGAAAACAACTGCTCCGTTTTTCTCAATCACATCCAAAGCTGCATTGTATTCGTCTCGTGCAATGGTATAATCCACATCAAACAGATTTGCAAAAGCGGCTGTAGCATGAGCCAAGCTGTCGAACTCGGCATCCTTTGTCTTAGCCAATTTAAAATCTGCTTCCGCAACGAGCAAAGCTGCGCCCCAGAACTCAGATTTTATGAATTCAACCTTCATGAGACGGGCACCTCCTTCTTGCCGGTTACATACTCGAAAATCAGAGATTTTTTGTATTCGTCGAGTGTTGCAAGCTGTGCTTCTTTATCAGCGATAACAGCGTCTGCTTTTGAAAGTACTGAATCAATGTGCTTTACGATGGCATTCTGCTCATCCAGCGGCGGTACCGGATAGGAAAGCTCTGCCAGCTTGTTCCACCGAAGGTCACAGGAGCGCACACGAATGCCGGTCGCCAAAGCAAGGAACACATCGCTGTAAGCCATACTGCGAAGATAATACATGATGTATCGCTTGCATTGATCGGTATCCAGCACATTGAGCACCGGAGAAGCCTTACCGCGTGAATCAGAGATGCCGATAGCACCAGCAAAGCCGTCCATACCGTGAACAACCAAGTCGCCAACATCGATGCCTTGATATCCGATTTCCTTGTCGGACATTGTAAATCCGTCCTCACGGCGATTGCTTCTGAGAGTGACCTCACCATCACGGAAACAAGTGATTACACCGTCATTCTCACGCACGGGCTTCTGCATATAGCGAAGAATGTACTTGCCACGGATAACGCCCCAGTGAGCTGGCATATCGCCAATCCACTGGATTCCGCTGTCCCTCATCTCCGCATCCGGGTTCAGCCCCTTTGTGACGGTTTCGGTGATGACAGACCGCTTGTACTGCTCCAGTGTGTCGATCTGGGTCTGTATATCGGTGGTCAGTGCATCGATTTCAGCACATTTGGTGTCGAGAAAATCGGCAATACGGCGCTGCTCATCCGTAGGGGGAACAATAACAGGAATTGCTCCGAGTTGATCTTCGGTCAGCGAGTGACGGAGATTTTTTGCTAAATGAAGCAAGGTTTTATCGTTGTCGAGCATCGTGTAATAATAGCAGTAATATGCAGCATCTGCGCCATCACTGAGAACAAACTGACTATATGCAGGACTTGAAAGACCTGCCTGTTTGATTAGACCGATGCACCGAGGCGTTACATCTATATCAAAAAGACACATAAGGAGGTTACCGGGTTCAAGCCTTTGATATCCATCGAAAGAAGCGGGCATTTTCCCACCAGCATCCAAATCTCGTACAATAATGCCTTTCATGGTCAGAGACAGAATGTCCTCACCATTGTATACAGGGCAGATTTCTTTCTTTTTACGCATCAAATACTTGTTCGGCATTACTTTCCACGATAATGGTATATTGCCGATCCATTCCATTGAACTTGGTTTCATTTCTCTCATATCAGCACCGCCTTACTCAAACAGCTTAGCCACACGCTCAGAAACAGAAAGCTCCAATTCTGAAAATCTTGCTTCCAGTTCTTCACTGGCAATCGGCTGCTGATATTTGTAGAAATACCGTGTAAACGGAATCTCTGCACCGGTCTTGATAACAGGCTTTTTCTTTCCGAGGTCTTCTTCAAAGAAAGCGGCAGCATCCGGGATATGAGGTAGAACCTCACGAGCCATATAGTCCTCGATGCTTTCTTCCCATTTCACCAGTTCGGTGTCCTTGGTTTCCTTGTCATAAATGATGTTGCCCTTGCGGTCGCGCTGGATCTCGGCACCCTTGTCCATAACGGACAGACCGTCCGCAATCTTCTCCAACAACTTCTTATCTGTTGTAGCCTTGCTTAATACTTCGGTAAGATGCGGCATAAAGGCGTCCGGCGACATCCACACAGTATCGCTGATGGCGTGGTTCAAGTCCGCAAGAATCGCATCGTAGATCGGCTTGCCGACAAAAAACTTATTCAACTGTTTCTGGGCTTTACCGTCCCGCTCTTCCATCAATTCCAAGTCTGCAAATTTTACTTCGTTGTAAAGGCTGTCAAGTGCGCCTTTGCCCACCATCGCCTGAATCCGCTCCTCCGTAATGGCGTAGCTGCGCTGGAGGGGCTGCATTACCGTGTATTCGCGGTAAATGAACTCCTCGTTCCGGTAAATTTTGCAATACTCGTTCTCTGCGAAGTCCGCATACAGCTTGGTAACGGCACTGCGGTCTTCAGGAGAAATCTCATTTTTCTTATCGCCCAAGGCTTTACGCAGCTTTTTGAAGAAAGTAGATGCGTCAATCAACTGAATCTTGCCTTTGCGCTCCGGACGCTTATTCTTGGAGAGGACCCAGATGTATGTAGCGATGCCCGTGTTATAAAAGAGGTCGGTTGGCAGCGCAATGACGGCTTCAATCAAATCGCTTTCCAACATCCAGCGACGAATCTGACTCTCGCCGGATGCCGTACCGCCGGAGAAGAGCGGGCTGCCGTTTTCGATGATTGCAGCACGGCCAAAGTTGTCGTCCATTTTGTCAATGGCAGACTGGAGGAACAGCATCTGCATATCACCGGAACCCGGCAGGCCTGCGCCCCAACGACCATCAAACCCTTTCTGATACTCTGTGCTGACGGCACCTTCGACACCTTCAGCAGCGTCCTTGCCGCCCCAGGCGGTGCCGAACGGCGGATTTTCCAGCACAAAGCGCATCTTCGTGCCCTTAAATCGGTCGGCTTTCATGGTGTCCTGATAGCAGATGTTTTCGGCGTTCTGCCCCTTGATGAGCATCTCGGCAAGGCACATGGCATAAGACTCCGGGTTGATCTCCTGTCCGAACAGGCGCACATCGGCAGAAGGATTATAACGCTTGATGAAATTGTACCCGGTGGAGAGCATACCGCCCGTGCCGCAGGCCTGATCCAATATGGTGATGACCTTGCCGTCATCAAAGATATCGTCACAGCCTTCGGCAAGCAGAATATTGACCATCAGTTTAATAATGTCGCGGCCGGTATAGTGGTCGCCGGCTTCGGCATTTTCAGAGAACTTACGGATCAGTTCCTCGAAAATATATCCCATCTTCACATTGTCGATGGTACGAGGATCAAGGTCAAGTTCGGAGAACGCCTTGATGACGGAGAGCAGGCGGTTATTCTTGTCCATCTTGTCGATTTCTTCACCGAAGTTCAGACCGCGCTCCTTGGACATCAAGATTTCCAGCACATTTGCGGAAAATCCCTGCAGATAGCTCTTAAAATTGGCGGCAATATGGTCTGCATCATTTACAAGCTCTGCAAGGTCAAATTCGCTGGTGTTATAGAACTGAAAGCCGGAAATACGATACATCGCCTTTGCCGGGAAATTCGGGTTTGCTTTGAACTGGTCTACGACCTTCTGCTTGGTGGGTGCAAGAGCACACTCAAAGCGACGGATGATCGTCATCGGAATGATAACATCCTTGTATTTGTCGCTGCGGTATGGTCCGCGCAGTTTGTTCGCGATGGACCAGATAAAGTTCACTTCGGTGGAAACATCGACAGGCGAATCGTCCCACATTGCATCTATCATCTGCTTATTAGCCATTTACTTTTCCTCATTTCTCTATTTATGTAGCTATTATCAGCTGGAAATCATTCATCCTCCTGAAGCAAGAAAAGTGCGTTGTTATTTATCTGGTACAATCTCCATGATATCTTCGATACTGCAATCCAACGCAGTGCATATCTTTAAGAGAATCTCTGTAGTGACATGCCCGTTTCTTCCCATCTTAGTAACGGATGCAGGGCTGATACCCGCCTTTTCGCATAGATCCTTCTTCTTCATATCCTTGTCGATAAGTAGCTTCCAGAGTTTTTTATAACTTATGGCCATATTGAATCTCCTTGAACACATACAAATGTGTATTACTATAGATTGTTTTTTGCTTTCAGAAGTTGAAAATCTCTTTTGTAGTTCACAGGCCTAATGCGCGCCAAAATGCGATTGCACACTTCTGGCGACCAATATATTGTCAAGTGCTGCTTGGCTCGAGTGATTGCTGTATAAAAAATGTTATGAGTTATTTGATCTTCGGTTTCATCTGCAATAACAATTTTCACAGAATCATACTCAAGGCCCTGCGCTTTGTGTATGGAAACCGCATATGCAATCTGGAAAGGAACGATGTGCTCCATCGTTGTGCGTTCTTCATCACTGGAGTATGGCTTTGTTCGATTAATGTTAAAGCCAACTTGCGTTTTTCCTCCATCATTACCAATATAGTCCAGTCCATAACAACACAGCACTTCCAGCTCCTCGAGCAATGCATCAATCTCTACTGTGAAATATACGCTCTCAGTTGAATCTTGGATTGAGAGGATTCTTCCTTTCATGTTGTTATAAAGGACACTAAACCGACCAGAATCGTTAAACAGAATGGGGTCACCAACTTTGAATCTCCACACTCCTATATCTACTGCCGGATTTGAATTATTTAGTTGTAGTAGACGATTGATATTATTTAGGCCATAGAGCCCATTATAATTTAGACACAATATAATCTCATCATCTGATTTTGAGTCGAAAATATTGCTATCGATTGGATGAGAATAGTCACTACGCACCATTTTTTCCAAGACAATATTATCATCGTCCATATTTCGAACCTCTTCCCAAAGCCTTTGAAGTTGTTCGTCTGGGCTTCGATGAGGTATTGTCAACTCATGACAGCAGCGGTCTGGTAGTACATTTCTAATTATGCTAAACCAATTGCCAAATCCTATAGCTTCAATTTGGTATGTATCCCCAACCAGAAGCAATGCTGCAGCTTCTGCGCGATTTATGACTTTAAGGATATCCTCGTTCTTTACTGTGCTGCATTCGTCAACCACTACTAAGTCATAATTTGAGGTCTCATACCAACCACTACGAACAAACTTATCAATAGTAGTAAATTCGTCCGATCTATCACAACACGTGACCTTTCTTCGCAGATTTTCTACTGCTGGATTAGTCTTTGCAAGATAAATTTTCTTTTTCCCTTCTAAAAGCTTTGATATATGGTTTACCAGTGTCGTCTTTCCTGTTCCAGCTGCACCATAGATGAGGTGAACTGCAGATTCAGAAAATAAAGTCTTTAAGATTTGCTCCTTAACCTCGTCATCCAGTCTTTGCCCCGCAGGCAAAAGTTTTAGCTGAGAAATCATTTCCTCTGAAAAAGATGATGAAATTGCCGGTACATTATCAGCTAATTCTTCAAGTTTATTAATGATCTGCACAGTTGCAATTTCGCAGCCCTTAGAATAAACATAATCCTTAAAGACTCCTAACTCACTCGCCGGTCTAAACCCGCTGTATAGGGAGCGATTATATTTTTCTATTGTTTGCTCAATCTCTTGGGGCATGCCAAACATTGTAAGCTGATCAATTGGAGTAAACAAAACTCCATTCTGATTTGTATTCTTTTCGATATATCTGGCAAGCAATTCTCCTTGATGCCCCGCTGTATCAATGCACTCGAACAAATCGTACAGATTGGAAATGTGTCCTTTGGGATTAAATGAATAAGGATTTCTGTCAAAAGGCATACACTTGGAAGAAATATTTAGTCCCGCATACCTCTTTTCATCTCCGCGTGCCTGTTGATCTTTAATAATTCGGTTGCTCATGCGACAAAGCAAATATCGGATAATATTTGCGCCGTCTCGCTTGTTGGCAGAAATCTCTCGGCAAATGTCCAGCATATCAAAAATATACGAATGGCGCTTTTGAGTTGATGCAATAACCCAGTTTTTTATACTGTCATATTCTCGCTGATCGTAGTCAATGATGTCTACCAATGTTGCTCCGTTTTGCTCCAAGTAGCTCATCACCATCTTATACTCATTGAGGCCTCGAGATACAGAGCACTCAACATTAAGCAATTCAGCAAAATTATTCAGTTCACACGGGCGAATTGATACATGCCATTCGGTTATGATTTTGATGGGAAAATCTGTATTGAACACACTAATGGTGGCATTAGAAAATGATAGCGCAACACAATAATCTGTAGAAATGTCGTACTTGGTAAACGCAGTTATTCGATTGAATTTATTTGGTTTCTCGTCTGCAGGTTCTAATGCAACCTCATAATAGATTTCCTGATTTACAAAGAATGGCTTAATTTTATCAATATAGTAATTATCAAAGTTTTTCGGCGGTGGAGTCCTAAGTCTCTTTTCAATTTCTGTAGCAACTTTTTGATAATAATCTTTTGTTTGTTCATCTAAATCCTCGAGAAACATGTCGATGTTTCTGAGGATAATCATTCCGTATCTATCATATACCGCCTTTTTAAGTTGGAGCAAATATCGATAGTACTTTATCATCAGACGCTCAGCGCCCTCTTCTGAAGGGGTAAAGTGAGAAACTGATGCACGCAAAAAATGATCAAACCTCGCAATAAACTGGTACGGACGAACATTACCAAACTTGCTTGCTACCTTATTGATATCCATTTTTTGATCCGGACGCACGTCTTTCCAAATTTTGAATGCAATGTGGTCGTTTAGATTGCGAACTACACTTAAAATACGGAAAGCGACTTCACCGCGGTTGTTGCGTGTAGCAGTAGAAAGCGCCTTGTCGATACCATCACTGGCTCTATTGATTTCCTTATCTGTAAGGCTATTCATAGTGCCCTCCTTCCGATATACAA
>ENA-ORSA01002630-ORSA01002630.1-human-gut-metagenome-genome-assembly--contig:-NODE-2630-length-12530-cov-14.692184_pt1 | contig 12530 bp, 10 predicted proteins | sample MGYA00242179_ERZ509142 | MGnify/ENA primary metagenome ERZ509142 (study PRJEB26280, sample SAMEA2338659) | human gut metagenome | biome: human gut; feature: human-associated habitat; material: faeces... | reverse complement strand
CCATGGCGTGGATCGCGGCGGATACGGTGCTGTGCATCCCCTTCTTCCGCAACATACTCAAGAAGAACTATGGCTACCTGCGCAGCGGCCGCGCATAAGAGCATAAGAACTTAAAAGGGAGCACCGCTGCGGCGGTGCTCTTTTTTGATGGCCGCGGATCGGGACGCCGCGGGACGCCGTTTCCTGCGCAGGCAGCCTTCGGACGTTTCCTTTGAAGAAACTTTCACGCTTTAAATCTATCGGTTTGTGCTGTAAATAACGTTAAAAATCGAGCAAACACGATGATTTCTTCTTACGAAAACGATTTTTTATTCCTTGTTGACTTTTGCCGCTTTTTGTGTCATTCTTGTGAGTAACATACGATTTGTTCGCGCGGTAGGCGGACATACGTTCACGCTGCGCGGACGAAAGGAGGAACCCTCTTGAGCAGACTTGACATAAAAAGCCCCAGCCGTGCCCAGACGGTGGTGGACAATCTCTACCGCGACGTGGAGCGGCGCATCGCCGCCAGCCCTCCGGGACTGTGCCCGGTGGATATGTCCCTGTCGTTTTTGCAGCTGTGCCACGCCCAGTCCTGCGGCAAGTGCGTGCCCTGCCGCATCGGTCTGGGGCAGCTGAGCAAGCTGATCGCCACGGTGCTGGACGGCACCGCCGACATGAGCACACTGGCCATTATCGAAAAAACCGCCCGCACGGTGGTCAATACCGCTGACTGCGCCATCGGGCGCGACGCCGCCCGGCTGGTGCTGGACGGTCTGGAGGGCTTCCGGGACGACTACGAGGAGCACATCCTGCACCACCGCTGTCTGGCGGGCTTGCAGCTGCCTGTGCCCTGCGTGGCGCTCTGTCCCGCCGGCGTGGACGTGCCCGGCTACATGGCGCTGGTGGGGGAGGGGCGCTGCGCCGACGCGGTGCGCCTGATCCGCAAGGACAACCCCTTCCCGGTGTCCTGCGCCTATATCTGCGAGCACCCCTGCGAGGCGCGCTGCCGCCGGAATATGATCGACGACGCCATCAACATCCGCGGCCTGAAGCGCTTCGCCGTGGACAACGCCGGCGATGTGCCCCAACCCGCCTGTGCACCGTCCACCGGCAAGAAGGTGGCGGTCATCGGCGGCGGCCCCAGCGGACTCAGCTGCGCCTACTATCTGGCGCTGATGGGACACAAGGTCACGGTGTACGAGGAACGCAGCAAGCTGGGCGGTATGCTGCGCTACGGCATTCCCAACTACCGCTTTCCCCGGCACCTGCTGGACGCGGAGATCGAGTCCATCCTGTCCCTGGGTATCGAGGCGCACACGGGCATCACCGTGGGCGTGGATATCTGGGTGCAGGAGCTGCAGAAGGAGTATGACTGCCTGTATATCGCCATCGGCGCCCATCAGGACAAGAAGGTGGGCATCCCCGGCGAGGACAGCAGGAACGTCATGTCCGCCGTGGAGATGCTGCGCTCCATCGGCGACGATGTGATGCCGGACTTCACCGGCAAGCGGGTGGTGGTCATCGGCGGCGGCAACGTGGCCATGGACGTGACCCGCAGTTCCATCCGTCTGGGCGCGGAGAAGGTGACGTGCGTCTACCGCCGCCGCGTGGAGGACATGACGGCGCTGCCGGACGAGGTCACAGGCGCTATGGCCGAGGGCGCGGAGATCGCCGCGCTGATGGCACCCGTCCGCATCGAGGCGGACGAGGACGGCAGTGCCGCGGCGCTGTGGGTGCAGCCCCAGATCATCGGCGAGGCCGATAAATCCGGCCGTCCCCGTCCCAGCAAGGCCGACCTGCCGGAGGTGCGCATCCCGGCGGACATCATCGTGGTGGCCATCGGCCAGGGCATCGAGATCCAGGGCTTCGAGCAGGCGGGCGTGCCCATCAAGCGGGGCACCTTCGTGGCCGGCCTGTCCGGACAGGTGGGCGACATGGACAACCTGTTCGCCGGCGGCGACTGCGTCACCGGCCCCGCCAGCGCCATCCGTGCCATCGCCGCCGGCAAGGTGGCGGCGGCCAATATTGACGAGCATCTGGGCTTCCACCACGAGATCAAGGTGGACGTGGACATTCCCGGCCCGCGGCTGAACAACCGCGCGCCCCACGGCCGCATCAACACCACGGAGCGGGAGGCCTGCCAGCGCCGCTGCGACTTTGAGGACATCGAGTGCGGCCTTACCGAGGAGGGCGCCCGCACCGAGGCGTCCCGCTGCCTGCGCTGCGACCACTACGGCTACGGCATATTCCGGGGAGGGAGGAACGAAAAATGGTAACACTGACCATCGACGGCCGCACGGTGACGGTGCCGGAGGGCACCACCATTCTGGAGGCGGCGCAGACCCTGCGCATCACCATCCCCACCCTGTGCTATCTGAAGGACATCAACGAGATCGCCGCCTGCCGCATCTGCATGGTGGAGGTGGAGGGCTACGCCCGGCTGGTGCCCTCCTGCGACAGCGCCGTGGCCGAGGGCATGGTGGTCTACACCAGCTCGCCCCGCGTGCGGGAGGCTCGCCGCGTGAACCTGCGCCTGCTGCTGAGCCAGCACGAGACAAAGTGTACCAAGTGTACCCGCAGCGGCAACTGCAAGCTCCAGCAGCTGACCAACGACTATAACCTGCTGGGCGACCACTACATCGACGACCTGAAGAACATCCCCACCGACTACTCCAACCCCGTGGTGCGCATCGAGAACCGCTGCGTCAAGTGCATGCGCTGCATCCAGATCTGCGACAAGGTGCAGACCATGGGCATCTGGGATCTGATGGGCACCGGTACCCACACCACCGTAGGCGTGGCGCGCACCCGCACGCTGGGCGAGAGCGGCTGCACCTTCTGCGGCCAGTGCATCACCCACTGCCCCGTGGGCGGCCTGCAGGAGCACGATGACACCGGCAAGGTCTTCGACGCGCTGGCCGATACGGAGCGCATCACCGTGGTGCAGATGGCGCCCGCCGTGCGCAGCGCCTGGGCGGAGTACTACCACCTTGATCCCAAGTTCGCCACGGCGGAGCGTATGGTCACGGCGCTGAAGACCATGGGCTTCGACTATGTGTTCGACACCGATTTCGCCGCCGACCTGACCATCATGGAGGAGGGCAGCGAGTTCATCGACCGTTTTACCCACCGCAACAAGCACCGCTGGCCCATGTTCACCAGCTGCTGTCCCGGCTGGGTGCGGTTCCTGAAGGGGCAGTTCCCCTCCTACACGGAGAATCTCTCCACCGCCAAGAGTCCCCAGCAGATGTTCGGCGCCGTGGTCAAGAGCTACTTCGCCCAGAAGCTGGGCGTGGATCCCCACAAGATATTCGTGGTGTCCATCATGCCCTGCACCGCCAAGAAGGCGGAGTGCGCCCTGCCCACCATGCGGGACGCCTGCGGCGACCCGGACGTGGACGTGGTGCTCACCACCCGCGAGATCGTGCGCATGTTCCGGGGCGAGTCCATCAACCCCGCCGTCCTGCCGGAAACACCCTTCGACACGCCGCTGGGCACCGGCACCGGCGCGGCTGTGGTGTTTGGTGCCACCGGCGGCGTCATGGACGCGGCGCTGCGCAGCGCTTACTATCTGGTGACGGGGAAGAACCCGGACGCCGACGCCTTCTCTGCCGTCCGCGGTATGGACGGCTGGAAGGAGGCCACGTTTACCATCCCCGGCGTGGGCGATGTGCATGTGGCGGTGGTCAGCGGGCTGGGCAACACCCGCCGCCTGATGCACGCCATCGACGACGGGAAGGTGAGCTACGACTTCGTGGAGGTCATGGCCTGTCCCGGCGGCTGCGCCGGCGGCGGCGGTCAGCCCATCCACGACGGTCAGGAGCTGGCCGCCTACCGCGGCGATATCCTCTGGAGCATCGACAAAAACACCAAGGTGCGCTTCTCCCACGAGAACGCCGATGTGCAGGCGTTGTACCGGGAGTTCTTCCGTGCCCCGCTGGGGGAGAAGTCCCACCATTTGCTCCACACCGACCACACGGCGTGGAAGATGCCCAACGAGAAATAAAAAAAGAAAGCCCCACCGGGGCTTTCTTTTTTGCGCGCCTGCCATCCCGCAGGCGGCATCCCAACGTCCCACCGTAGGGGCGGACGACTCTGTCCGCCCTGTATGACCGCCGAACCCTGTTGCAGGGCGGGGCCCGCGTGCCCCGCCGGAAAACATGCATATCGTGCGGCGGGACACATGGGTCCCGCCCTACAGGACGGGCGCGATAAACCGCCCGTAGGGGACGGCGTCCTCGACGTCCCACCGTAGGGGCGGACGACTCTGTCCGCCCGCAGGGGACGGGGTGCGCTCATCGACAAACAAAAAAGAAAGCCCGTACAGGCTTTCTTTTTCGATATACAGGTATGCGTTACTCGTCCAGATTCTCGATCAGCTCGGCCAGCGCGTCAACAGCTTCCTTCTCGTCGCTGCCGTCGGCGATCAGCGTCACGGTGGTGCCCTTCATAATGCCCAGGCTCAGCACGCCCAGCAGGCTCTTGGCATTGACGCGGCGCTCTTCCTTCTCTACCCAGATGCCGCTCTTGAATTCGTTGGCCTTCTGGATAAAATACGTAGCGGGTCTGGCGTGCAGACCGACCTCGTTCTTGACTGTGATCTCCCGTGTATACATGAAACAGCACTCCTTACGCACAATTTTGTTCTGCCGCGCCAGAGGGTGCAGCGCGTGGTCCCCAACCCTCACCATCTACTATTATACCGGTTTGACACAAAAATTCAATGGGCATTGATACGAAAATCCCTCGTTTTGCCCCATGATTCGTGCCGCAATTTGTGGAAAATGCCCTACTTTAGCTCTACAACGGTGACGCCGGCCTCGCCCTCGCCGTACCGCCCCAGCCGGAAGGACTTCACCTGCCGGTTCTTTTTCAGCAGCTGGTGTACGGCGGCGCGCAGCGCGCCGGTGCCCTTGCCGTGGATGATGGTCACGGTGCCCAGCTTGGAGCGGGACGCCGCGTCCAGGTAGTTTTCCACCACGCTCTCGGCCTCCAGCGTCTCCAGTCCCCGGATGTCCAGCTCGGCGGAGGCTCTGGCCGCCGTGTTGATCTGCACGGACGGACCGCTGCGCTGCCGGGCGGCGTCGGACTGCTTTTTCTTCTTTTCCACCTCCTCTGCCGTCTCCAGCAGCCGTACCTGCGCGGCCTTGACGGTCATCTTCATTTTGCCCGCCTGCAAAAGCAGCGTGCCGTCGCCGTTGACGGCCAGCACCGCCGCGCCGGTGCGCACACCGGCCAGCTCCACCGTGTCGCCCACGGCGATGGGGCGGCTGGGCGCCGGGATCGGCTCCGGCGTGTCGTCATGGCGGTGCAGGTCGCTTTCCGCCTCGTTGAGCCGGCGCTTCACGTCGCTTTTGCGCTCGTTCAGCGTCTGATAGTCCGCCTGCCGCTGCTGCTGCTTTCGCAGCTCGTCCAGCTCGGCGAACACGGCGTCCGCCTGCCGCTGCGCCTGCTGCACGATGCGCCGGGCGTCGGCCTCGCCCTTGCTGCGGGCGTTGTCGCGGGCTTTTTCCATCTGCTCGCGGAACGTCCGCGCCTTCCGCGCGTCCTCCTCCCGCTGCCGCCACAGGCGATCCGCCTCGTTCTGGGCTTTTTCCAGCCGCTGCCGCTTTTCCTCCAGCTGGGTCAGCACGTCCTCGAACCGCACGGACTCGTTGTCCATCTGCGCCTTGGCATTTTCGATCACGCTCTCGTCCAGCCCCAGCCGCCGGGAGATGGCGAAGGCATTGGACTTGCCCGGTATGCCGATCAGCAGCCGGTAGGTGGGGCGCAGCGTCTGCACGTCGAACTCGCAGCTGGCGTTCTCCACCCCCGCCGTGGTCATGGCGAAGGTCTTTAATTCCGCGTAGTGGGTGGTGGCGGCGGTCAGTGCGCCCTTGCCCCGTACATCCTGAATGATGGCGATGGCCAGCGCCGCGCCCTCCACCGGGTCGGTGCCCGCGCCCAGCTCGTCGAACAGGATCAGGCTCCGGTCGTCCGCCTGCTTCAATATCTCCACCGTGTTGGCCATGTGCGCCGAGAAGGTGGACAGGCTCTGTTCGATGGACTGCTCGTCGCCCACGTCCGCCAGCACCCGGTCGAACACCTGCACCGCGCTCTGATCTCCGGCGGGGATGTGCAGGCCGCACTGTGCCATCAGGCACAGCAGCCCCAGGGTTTTCAGCGTGACGGTCTTGCCGCCGGTGTTGGGGCCGGTGATGACCAGCGTATCGTATGCGCCGCCCAGCGCCACCGTCACCGGCACCGCCTTGGCCGGATCCAGCAGGGGGTGCCGCGCCCGCCGCAGGTCGATGCCGCCTTTTTTGCGCACCAGCGGCCGCCCGGCGTCCATGGCGTAGCTCAGCTGCGCGCGGGCGAAGATGGCGTCCAGCTGCACCAGCAGGTCGTAGTCGTACAGGATGTTCTCCCGCTGCGCCGCGCACTCGCCGGACAGCATCCGCAGCACCCGGTCGATCTCCTTTTCCTCCCGCGCCTGCAGCTCCTTCAGCTCGTTGTTGGCCTGCACCACGCCCATGGGTTCCACGAACAGCGTGGCGCCGGAGGAGGAGATGTCGTGTACCAGACCCGGCAGACTGCCCTTGCACTCCGCCTTCACCGGTACCACGAACCGCCCGTCCCGCTGGGTGATGAGAGCCTCCTGCAAAACCTTGGCGTAGGAGGGTGACGAGATGATCCGCTGCAATATCTGCCGCCCCTTGGTGGCGGCCGCCCGCATTTTCCGGCGGATGTCCGCCAGCTCCGGGCTGGCGGTGTCTGCGATGGTCTCCTCGTCCAGAATGGCGGAGCGGATCCTGTCCTCCAGATAGCGGTTCACATGCAGCGCCGAGAACAGCCGGTCGATGGCCGTGGCCTCCCCCTGCCGCTCCGCGTCATAGTCGCTGACACGCCGGGCGGCGGTCAGCACGCCGGCCACGTCCAGCAGCTCGCGGGTGTTCAGCACGCCGCCGTGGTCGGCGCGGTTCAGCGCCTGGGACACGTCCTTCACCCCGGCGAAGGAGGGGCTGCCGTGCAGACCCAACCGCGTTTTGGCGGCGTCCGTCTCGTCCAGCAGATGCTCCACCGCCGCCGCGTCCGTCACCGGCCGCAGCCGCAGACACCGCGCCTTGGCCTCGTCGCTGACGGCGTGGCGGGAAAGCAGCTCCAGCACCGCCGGCAGCTCCAGTGTTTTAATGGATTTTTCAAATAAGTCGCTCATATATGTAGTTCCTCTTTTACCCCAACAGGGACTTGTAGTAGTCCAGCGTCCGGAAGCTGCGCTCCAGCTGGGCGGCGATAAACGCCTCTCCCGCGTGATCCAGCGTCTGCAAGGCGCTTTTTTCCAGCGTGAAGCTGTACAGACGCTTGCCGTCCGCGCCCAGCACATGCCGCAGCGCCGCCAGCCCGCCCTCTGTCAGGGGCAGGCGCATCCGGCTGTCCGGGCTTTTGCATCCGCCGCAGGTGACGAACCCGCCGAAGATGTCCAGCATGGGCGCGCGCACATCCCGTGCGCCGCACACAGCGCAGCCCTCCGCCAGCGGCTCGAACCCCGCCAGCGCCATGAGCCGGAACTGGAAGGCCGCCTTCACCAGCTGCGGCTCCTTCTCCGTATAGCACAGGGCGTACAGCCCGTTCAGCAGCAGCGACAGTATCTCCGGGCAGGCCGTCTCCTCGGCGCACACCGCCTCCGTCAGCTCGCAGAACCACGCGGCCAGCGCCAGCAGCTGGATGTCCCGCCCCAGCCCGTCGAACAGCTCGACGGGCGACGCCTCGTCCAGCAGATACCAGCCGCCTCGCTTGTAGATGGTCAGCTCGGAATAGGCCGGCATCTGGCAGGCGGCGGCCAGCCGGCTGTTCTTCCGCCGTGCGCCCCGTGCGATGAGGGGTATTTTGCCCCTGTCCGGCGTCAGAACGGTCAGTATCCGGTCTGTCTCTTTTGTGTCCGTGACCCGCAGCACCACGCCGGAGGTCACTGCTTTTCCTGTTTGCATACCGTCTCCTGTGCGTCCCGGTAGAGCAGATACGCCTCCGGCGCGCCGGTGTCCAGAAATAAGTCCCAATAGTCCACGGCGTTCACCTCCACGCCGTTAGCATGGGAGCTTTCGCCGGATTTATGGCTGGAAAATTGTTGCTGTCAGTCCTCGTTATAGCCTTGACTACGAATGAAATGCGCAAAAACTGGCCGGAGTGCATACTGCGACCGCAGCCTTACTCCTCGTTATAGCCCTGACTTCTGATAAAGTTGGGATTATCCCGCCAGTTTTCCTTGACCTTCACCCATGTCTGAAGAAAGACCTTGGTGCCCATGAACTTCTCGATGTCCCGGCGGGCGGCGGAGCTGATGCGCTTGAGCATCTCGCCGCCCTTGCCGATGATGATGCCCTTGTGACTGGCCTTCTCGCAGTAGATGGTCACGTCCAGGTCGATGATGCCGCTGTCCTCCCGCTCGGAGAATTTCGTCACCTCCACCGCCGTGCCGTGGGGGATCTCCTTGTCCAGGCACCGCAGCATCTTCTCCCGGACGATCTCGGCGCATACCTGGCTGTCTGCCTGATCGGTGGTCATGCCGTCGGGGAACAGCTGGGGGCCGGGCTGGGCGTATGTTTCCAGCTGGCGCAGCAGCTCATCCAGCCCGTCGCCCGTCCGGGCGGACAGGGGAATGATGGCGTCAAAGCCGTCGTATACCTCATTGTATGCCGCGATGACCTCCAGCAGGGACTCCTTCTTCTCCACCGTGTCGATCTTGTTGATGCACAGTACGCAGGGCAGTTGCTCCTCCTGAATGCGCTGGAGCAGGATGCGCTCCGGCTCGCCCACATGGGGGATAGGCTCCACCAGCAGCAGCGCGCACTCCACGCTGCTCAGGCTCTCCCGCACCACCTTGACCATGTAGTCGCCCAGCCGGGAGCGGGGCTTGTGCAGACCCGGTGTGTCCAGCAGCACGAACTGGGTGTCGCCCCGGTTCACCACGCCGTAAATGCGGTTGCGGGTGGTCTGGGGCTTGTCCGAAACGATGGCGATCTTCTCACCCACCAGCGCGTTGGTCAGGCTGGACTTGCCCACGTTGGGGCGTCCGCACACGGTGATCATAGCGGTTTTTGTGATGTTCATAGGTGATCCTCAACTTTCTTTCATTTGAGCAATTTTGTTATCAGAGTGATTCCTGACGGAGAAGGCAGAGAGGAGACATCCCGTCTCTCCTGCCTCCCTCACAGAGGGAGGCTTCGGTTACGGGGATCTGCCCCCATTTTTGACTATCTCTCCAGACCCAGCTGGGACATGATGGCCTCCTCGCGCCCGCGCATCTGCGCCTTCTGTGCGCCCTCGTCCATGTGGTCGTAGCCCAGCAGGTGCAGCACGGAGTGCACCGCCAGATACGCCAGCTCCCGGCGGTTGGAGTGTCCGTACTCCTTCGTCTGCGCCTTCACCCGCTCCATGGAGATGACCATATCCCCCAGGGGCACATAGCCGGTGCCGGGGTCGGCGTCCTCCGCGCCGGGCAGCTGACCGGGCGTCAGCTCGAACTCCGGGAAGCTCAGCACGTCGGTGGGGCGATCCACCCCCCGCATGTCCAGATTGATGGCGTGGATGCCCGCGTCGCCCGTGATCAGCACGTCCACCTCACAGGGGAAGTCCACCCCCTGGGCGGTCAGCGCCGTGCGGATGACCTTGCGGAGAAAGCTCCGCGTCGCCTCACTGATGCCGGGCACGTCGGCGGTGACGGGTATATAGTGTCGCTTCATTTCTTTTTCTCCTCAAATTTGGCGTAGGCCTCGATAATGCGCTGCACCATCACATGGCGCACCACGTCCTCCTTGGTGAGCTTGCATATAGCCACGCCCTCCACGTCCCGCAGCACCTTCATGGCCTCCTTCAGGCCGCTGACCTTGTCGCTGGGCAGGTCGATCTGCGTCACGTCGCCGGTGATGACCACCTTGGAGCCGAAGCCCATGCGGGTCAGGAACATTTTCATCTGCTCCCGGCTGGTATTCTGGGCCTCGTCCAGAATGATGAAGCTGTCGTCCAGCGTGCGGCCGCGCATATAGGCCAGCGGCGCCACCTCGATGTTGCCCCGCTCCAGATACTTCTGATACGTCTCCGCGCCCAGCATGTCGAACAGCGCGTCGTACAGCGGCCGCAGGTAGGGATCCACTTTGCTCTGCAAATCGCCGGGCAGGAAGCCCAGCCGCTCGCCGGCCTCCACCGCCGGGCGGGTGAGGATAATGCGGTTTACCTGCTTGTCCCGGAAGGCGGCCACCGCCGCCGCCACCGCCAGATACGTCTTGCCGGTGCCCGCAGGCCCCACGCCGATGGTGACGGTCTGCTTCAGGATGGCGTTGACGTACTCCTTCTGACCGATGGTCTTGGGCTTCACGGGGCGCCCCTTGCTGGTGATGCAGATCACGTCCTGCGTCAGCTCGCTGATGCGCTCGGACTGACCGGAGCGCACCAGTCCGATGACGTAGCGCACATGCTGGTCGGTGATGTTCTCGCCCTTGCCCGACAGCGTCAGCAGCGCCTGCACCGCCTTTACCGCCAGCATGACGTTCTCCGGCTCGCCAGAGACGACGATCTCACCGCCCCGGTTCACCGCCTGCACCTGAAATTCCGCCTCTAAAAGGCGGATGTTCTCGTCAAAGGAGCCGAACAGGTTCACGGCCTCCTCCATGCGTTCAATTCCGATACGCTGTTCCATATTCCGGGTTTACCTCCCTGTATCGTTGGTTATTGTCAGCGGCGCGTCCACGCCGATCTGTTCCTCACATTCCGCCCGCAGCGTCACCATAAGATACGCGCCCTGCCGCCGGGCGGACACGTCCGTCTGCAGGATGCAGCCGTCCTCCCCGATGGTCTGCCGCAGCTGCGCCAGCAGCTGGCGCTCGCCCTCGGCGCGGGCGTCGTCCTCCGCCCGCTGGCCGTCGTACACGGTGTGCGTCACGGTTTTCTCCACCGCCAGCGTCACCGGCAGGCGCAGGCCGAAGGGCAGACGCAGACCGCGGTATTCTGTTATTTTATCACAATCCACCGGCAATACGCTACCCCCTGCGTATAATTTTATTCTCTGCCGCCCGATATCCACCGCCACGCGGGTGACGGCGCCCTCCTCGCCGGTCTTTTCGCGCACGTCCAGCGGCACGGGCACCGTCCAGCAGTACCACGTCCGCGCCCGGATGCGCCCGTGGGCGCGCATGTACCGGCAGCCTCGCGGCGAATCCGCCACGCCGCCCAGCAGCACCTGCCCGGCCTGCACCGTGTCGCCCACCTGCACGCAGGTGACGCCGTCCAGCGCCTCGATCTTTGTGATCAGGCCGTCCCTGGCGGCCACCACGTTCTGCACGTCGCTGTCCCGGTACAGATGGGGCGGGCGGGTGCGCTCCACCACCTGCACATGGGCGGTGCAGCCCCGGACGTTCACCGCCAGATACACCACGTCCGGCAGCAGCGGCAGCACCCGGTTGCGCAGGTCGTCCTGATCCAGCCCCACGCCCCGTGTCCCCACCCGCACGCCGCAGCGCTCCAGCGCCTGCAATATCTCCTTCGTGGGCACGGTGTCGTTGCCGCTGACGGCAAAATCCCATATAAACGCGCTGCCCAGCGCCAGCAGCAGCGGCAGCACCAGCGCCGCCGCCAGCAGCACATAGCGCCTCCGGCACCGCCGCCACAGCTCCGGCGCGCCCGTTTTGCGCAGCAGCCGGATGTCCGCGTCCGTGTCCGCCGTCACCTGCCGCAGCCGGCGCAGGCCGGGCAGGGTGGTGGTCACGCGGAAGCACCGCTCCGTCCGCCAGTCCACATCCCAGAAGGGGATGCCGTGGGCGGCACACAGATTCACCACCCGCTCCGGCGCGGAGGAGGTGATCTCCACCACCGCCTGTCCTCGGAGATAGTTCACCGCTTTTCGATACATATTCGCTCACTCCACCAGCTCGATGCCCGCTATCTTTCCCGTCAGGCGCAGCTCCTGCTCCGTCATCACCAGCAGCTGCAGCCCCTCGCCCCGGATGCGCACCACCACGCCGCCGCCGTTGACATCCACCTCCTCCGTGCTGTACGCCAGCACGCCCCGGTGCCGATCCATATACAGCTCCCGGTTGCCCAGCAGCTCGATCCGCGCCACGTCCGCGGCGATATTCACCGGCAGCTCCAGCCGCTCCAGCGCGTCCTGCCCCACCTGCGACAGCTTCCTTTTCAGCCCGGCCACACCGTCACCTCCCGTGCGATACAGGAGCCTATGCGCCCGGCGGGGCAAACTTGCCTGTCCGGCGGCGCGGCATTTCGGCGGCATCGGGCGCATAGGCTGGGTGCGGTGATGGCGATGAGAGGACGATGGCTTTGGGCACTGGCCGCCGCGGGGCTGGCCGTGGGGCTGCTGGTGCAGGCGCAGACGGCGGCGGACGCCGTGCGGGAGGGGATAGACCTGTGTCTGCGGGCGGTGATACCGTCCCTGTTCCCGTTTTTCGCCGTGTCGTCGCTGCTGGTGTCCCTGGGCGCGGCGGACGGGGCGGGGCGCGTGCTGGCGCGTCCCTTCAGGCGGCTGTTCCGCTGCGGCGGCGCGGGCTGCGCCGCGCTGCTGC
>ENA-ORSA01002620-ORSA01002620.1-human-gut-metagenome-genome-assembly--contig:-NODE-2620-length-12563-cov-3.568676_pt1 | contig 12563 bp, 10 predicted proteins | sample MGYA00242179_ERZ509142 | MGnify/ENA primary metagenome ERZ509142 (study PRJEB26280, sample SAMEA2338659) | human gut metagenome | biome: human gut; feature: human-associated habitat; material: faeces... | reverse complement strand
ACAATGCAACAATTATCGATACAATGGTTAACGATGCATTAACAGATGCATTCAATCACTATCACATGATGATCACAGCTGAAAACGTAGCAGAACAGTGGGGATTAACTCGTGAAGAATTAGATGAGTTTGCAGCAGCTTCTCAGCAGAAAGCAGTCGCAGCTCAGGAATCAGGAAGATTCAAAGATGAGATCGTTCCTGTAGAAGTAAAACAGAGAAAGAAAACAGTTATCGTAGATACAGACGAAGGACCAAGACCTGGAACAACAGCTGAATCTTTAGCAGGATTAAGATGCTGTTCAGGAAAAGAAGGTGGAATGGTTACAGCTGGTAACGCATCAGGAATCAACGATGGTGCAGCAGCAGTCGTAGTAATGAGCGAAGAAAAAGCTAAAGAATTAGGTGTTACACCAATGGCTACATATGTAACAGGAGCTCTTGGTGGTGTAGATCCATCTATCATGGGTGTTGGACCAGTAGCTTCTACAAAGAAAGCTTTAGCAAAAGCAGACTTAACAATTGACGATATGGACTTAATCGAAGCAAACGAAGCTTTCGCAGCACAGTCTGTAGCAGTAGCAAGAGATCTGAAATTCGATATGAGCAAAGTAAACGTAAACGGTGGAGCAATCGCTCTTGGACATCCAGTAGGAGCTTCAGGATGCCGTATCCTTGTTACACTTCTTCATGAGATGCAGGCAAAGGGTGCTAAGACAGGTCTTGCTACACTTTGTATCGGCGGTGGTATGGGCTGCTCAACAGTTGTTAAGATCGAAGACTAATCCGGTCGGCTGAAAAACCATATTACATTTCTATATAAGGAGATAAACGATGGAATTCGTAACATATGAACAGGACGGATTTGTTGGTGTTATCACTATTAATCGTCCAAAGGCATTAAACGCATTAAACAGCACAGTTCTTGAAGAACTGGATGCAACATTCAAAGCTGTTGACCTGAATACAACAAGATGTCTTGTACTTACCGGTGCAGGAGAGAAATCATTTGTAGCAGGTGCAGATATCGGAGAGATGTCAACACTTACAAAGGCTGAAGGCGAAGCTTTCGGTAAAAAGGGTAATGACGTATTCCGCATGATCGAGACATTCCCAATCCCTGTAATCGCAGCCGTAAATGGATTTGCACTTGGTGGTGGATGTGAGATCTCCATGAGCTGTGATATCAGAATCTGTTCTGAGAACGCAGTATTTGGTCAGCCTGAAGTTGGCCTTGGAATCACACCTGGATTTGGTGGAACCCAGAGACTTGCCCGTCTTGTAGGTGCAGGAATGGCAAAGCAGCTGATCTACACAGCAAGAAATATCAAAGCTGATGAAGCATACAGAATCGGTCTTGTAAATGCTGTATATCCATTAGAGGAGTTATTACCGGCAGCTAAGAAGATGGCTTCTATCATTGCAGCAAATGCTCCGATTGCAGTTCGTAACTGTAAGAAAGCAATCAATGATGGATTACAGGTTGATATGGATCAGGCAATCGTTGTAGAAGAGAAATTATTCGGCGATTGCTTCGAGACAGAGGATCAGAAGGCAGGAATGGGCAACTTCCTTGAGAAAGATAAGGAAAAGAAATTAAAGGTTGTTCCTTTCCAGAATAAATAAATCAACAATCTTGATATTGACGTTTAGGGTGGTTATTTTGAAATCGAAATCAACCATCCTAAATGTTTGATATACCAAAGTGAGCATGTCAAACGAAACGTATATGAATTTCTCATGTTTGCTTAAAAATAATTTTTAGGAGGATATTAAAATGAAAGTTGGCGTTATTGGTGCAGGAACCATGGGTCAGGGAATTGCTAAGGCATTCGCTCAGGTTGATGGATATGAAGTAGCACTTTGCGACATTAAGCAGGAATGGGCTGAAGGCGGTAAGGACAAGATCGCTAAAGGTTATGCCAGACTTGTTGAAAAAGGAAAGATGACACAGGAGAAGGTTGATGGTATTCTTGCCAGCATCACTCCGGGTCTTAAGGAAGACTTATGCGCAGATTGTGACCTTATCGTAGAGGCTGCTTTCGAGAACATGGAAGTTAAGAAGACAACATTTTCTGAGCTTGACAAGATCTGCAAGCCAGAGTGTGTATTTGCATCAAATACATCTTCACTTTCCATCACTGAGATTGGAAATGGTCTTACCCGTCCTATGATCGGTATGCACTTCTTCAATCCAGCTGACAGAATGAAGCTTATCGAAGTTATCGCAGGTGTTAACACACCGGCAGAGAATGTTGATAAGATCGTTAAGATCTCAGAAGAGATCGGTAAGACACCTGTACAGGTAAATGAAGCTGCCGGGTTTGTTGTAAACAGAATCCTGATTCCAATGATCAATGAAGCTGCATTTATCAAGATGGAAGGTGTGTCAGATATCGCTGGTATCGATGCAGCTATGAAACTTGGTGCAAATCATCCAATGGGACCTCTTGAATTAGGTGATTTCGTTGGTCTTGATATCTGTCTTGCTATTATGGATGTACTCTATAACGAGACAGGCGACAGCAAGTATCGTGCATGTCCATTACTTCGTAAGATGGTACGTGGCGGCAACCTTGGTGTTAAGAGTGGTAAGGGATTCTATGTATACAATGCTGACCGCACAAAGACACCAGTTGATGCTCAGTAATTGACTGATAAATATATTTATGGAGGAAGAAATAGAATGGATTTCGCTTTAGACAAGAAGTATGAAATGGCGCAGAACTTATTCAGAGAATTTGCGCAGAATGAAGTAAAGCCTCTTGCTCAGGAAATTGATGAAAATCACAGATTCCCTAGAGAGACAGTAGAGAAGATGGCAAAGTATGGTTTCTTAGGAATACCTGTTTCTAAGGAAGATGGTGGACAGGGTTGTGATCCTTTAACATATGTTATGTGTGTTGAGGAACTTTCAAAGGTTTGTGGTACTACTGGTGTTATTGTTTCCGCACATACATCTCTGTGTGTAGATCCAATCCAGACATACGGTACACCAGATCAGAAAGCTAAGTACCTCCCAGATCTTGCTTCCGGTAGAAAGCTTGGCGCATTTGGTCTTACAGAGCCGGGTGCTGGTACAGATGCACAGGGTCAGCAGACAAAGGCTGTTCTTGATGGTGATGAGTGGGTTCTTAACGGATCTAAGTGTTTCATTACAAATGGTAAAGAAGCAGATGTATATATTATCATTGCAGTTACAGGTACAATTGAAAAACGTGGTAGAAAGCAGAAAGAGATTTCAGCATTTATCGTAGAAAAAGGCACTCCGGGATTTACATTCGGAACAAAAGAAAACAAGATGGGTATCTGTGGTTCATCCACATATGAACTTATCTTCACAGATTGTCGTATTCCTAAGGATGCACTTCTCGGACAGAAGGGCAAGGGATTTGGTATTGCAATGCATACACTTGATGGTGGTCGTATTGGTATCGCAGCTCAGGCTCTTGGTATTGCTGAGGGTGCTCTTGATATCACAATCGACTATGTTAAGGAAAGAAAGCAGTTTGGTCGTTCAATCGCTCAGTTCCAGAATACTCAGTTTGTACTTGCTGATCTTGCAACAAAGGTTGAAGCAGCTAAGTTACTGGTATACAAGGCAGCTAAGAAGAAAGAACAGTACCAGGCTGATCACAAGACTTCATACTCTGTAGAAGCTGCTATGGCTAAGCTGTATGCGGCAGAAGTAGCTATGGAAGTAACAACAAAGTGTGTACAGTTACACGGTGGTTATGGTTATATCAAAGAGTATGATGTAGAACGTATGATGCGTGATGCTAAGATTACAGAAATCTACGAAGGAACTTCAGAAGTTCAGCGTATGGTTATTTCTGCAAACTTATTAAAATAATTAGGAGGTACTTAACGTGAAGGTTATAGTTTGTATAAAGCAGGTACCTGATACAAAGGGTGGCGTTCAGTTTAACCCAGATGGTACATTAAACAGAGGAGCAATGCTTACAATCATGAACCCTGATGATAAGGCAGGTCTTGAAGCTGCACTTAGATTAAAGGATCAGTATGGAGCAGAAGTTACAGTTCTTACAATGGGTCTTCCAAAGGCTGCAGATGTTCTTCAGGAAGCAATCGCTATGGGCGCTGACAAGGGCGTTCTTGTAACAGATCGTGTTCTTGGTGGAGCTGATACATGGGCTACATCAACAACAATCGCTGGAGCACTCAGAAAGCTTGATTATGATCTTATTATTACAGGTCGTCAGGCTATCGATGGAGATACAGCTCAGGTTGGACCACAGATCGCTGAACATCTTGGAATTCCAGTTATTTCATATGCACAGGAGATCAAGGTTGACGGAGATTCCGTAATCGTTAAGCGTCAGTATGATGATGGATATCATATGTTAAAGGCTAAGATGCCTTGCCTTGTAACAGCACTTTCAGAGTTAAATGAGCCTAGATACATGACTCCAGGTGGAATCTTCGATGCAGTTAATGCAGAGATCACAACACTTGGCAGAGCAGACCTTGTAGATGTTGATGATTCAAACCTTGGTCTGAAAGGTTCACCAACAAAGATTGCAAAGGCTTCTGATAAGGTAAGAAAGGGTGCAGGCGAGAAGGTTGTACCTGATTCTCCAGATGAAGCAGTTAGCTATATTGTTGGCAAGTTAAAAGATAAGCATGTAATCTAATATAGTAAAGGAAAAGTGGTGAATAAAATGGGCGCAATGAACGCAGAAGATATGAAGAACTACAAAGGCGTATTTGTCTTTGCACAGCAGGTAGATAATAAGTTAAGTGGTATTTCATTTGAATTGATCGGTGAAGGAAAGAGACTTGCAGATAAGCTTAATGAAAAGGTTACAGCAGTCCTGATCGGTTCCGACGTAAAGGGTCTTGTAGACGAACTTGCAGAGTACGGTGCAGACAGAGTTATCGTTGTTGATGATCCAGAATTAAAAGAATACAGAACTGAGCCATATGCACATGCACTTGCTTCAGTTATCAATGAGTACAAGCCAGAGATCGTTTTAGTTGGTGCTACGGCTATTGGTCGTGATCTTGGTCCTACAGTATCAGCAAGAGTAGCTACAGGTCTTACAGCAGACTGTACATTACTTGAAATCGGTGATTTCCCTCTTGTTGCACTTCCAAATCAGGAGCAGAAGCACAATCAGCTTCTTATGACACGTCCTGCATTCGGTGGTAACACAATCGCTACAATCGCATGTCCTGATAATCGTCCTCAGATGGCAACAGTACGTCCGGGCGTTATGCAGAAGCTTGACAGAGTAGCTGGCAAGAAGGCAGAAGTGATCGAGTACAATCCTGGATTTACTCCAAACAACAAGTATGTTGAGATCCTTGAAATCTCAAAGGCTGTTTCAGATATCAAAGATATCATGGACGCTAAGATCCTTGTTTCAGGTGGTCGTGGTGTTGGTTCAGCAGAGAACTTCAAGCTTCTTGATGATCTTGCAGAAGTACTTGGCGGACAGGTATCATGCTCACGTGCAGTTGTAGATTCAGGCTGGAAGCCAAAGGAGCTTCAGGTTGGTCAGACTGGTAAGACAGTTCGTCCACAGGTATACTTCGCAATTGGTATTTCAGGTGCGATCCAGCATGTAGCCGGTATGGAAGAGTCAGATATCATCATCGCTATCAACAAGGATGAGGATGCTCCTATCTTTGATGTAGCTGATTATGGTGTTGTTGGAGATCTGAACAAGATCGTTCCTGCTCTTACAGAAGCAATCAAGGCTGAGCTTGCTAACAAGTAATTCAGTTTATAATTGAAAATGAACATTTCGAACTGCCGGGTTTTATACCCGGCAGTTTGTGTGTAAATGAGCCGACAGGCGAGATGGGGCATGAAAGAACATGAGAATGTTCTTTCACGCACAAAAGGGTGTGCCCTATTACATATTTTTCTGTTGAAACAATAAAAACAATGCTGTATGATAAATACTGTTGTGAAAAAGACAAATGACAGTTAGATAAAAGAAGAATAAGGTTGAAGAGACAAATGGGTAAGTATGAAAAACAGGAAGAATTGAAACGAGAAGAACTAAGCCAGGAAGAGCAGCTGTTAAAAACAGAAGCTGACAACACAAAATTGACAGACGACAGTAAGAATGTAAAAATGACAGATGCGTGTGAAGAAAGCAGAACAGAAAATACTGCCGGAGAAAATAAGATGGGAACCATGCCAATGGGGAAGCTATTGATTTCAGTATCACTTCCAATGGTAATTTCAATGTTGGTACAGGCACTTTATAATGTAGTCGACAGTGTATTTGTATCGCATTTTGATCAGGATGCACTGACGGCAGTATCGACGATATTTCCGTTACAGAATCTTATGATCGGGGTGACCTCCGGTCTCGGTGTCGGTTTTAATGCATTGATCTCCAAATCCCTTGGTGAAAAAAATCAGAAAAAAGCAAATGATGCAGCCAGGCAGGGAATCTTTCTGGAACTTATTGGATATGCAATTTTCTTATTGATCGGTTTATTTGGTATCGAAGCATTTATGAAGAGTCAGACGGATGTTGCAAAGATCATTGATTATGGAGTAGATTATGGACGTATCTGTTGTATCTGTTCCTTTGGTATCTTTGCACAGATGACATTTGAACGTATGTTACAGTCGACAGGTCGGACGCTTTACACAATGAAGACACAGGCACTTGGAGCTATTATCAATATTATACTTGATCCGATTATGATCTTTGGATATTTTGGACTTCCGGCAATGGGTGCTGCAGGTGCGGCAATAGCAACGGTTATCGGACAGTGTATTGCGGCATTACTTGCAATCTATTATAATCTGAAAAAAAATCCGGATATCCAGTTATCATTGAAAGGCTTCCGTCCGGAAGGTGATGTGATCGGAAGGATTCTTTCCATTGCAGTTCCTTCTATTGCGATGGTTGCGGTAGGCTCGGTAATGACATATGGATTTAACCGTATTCTATTTACATTTACGCCGATCGCAGTTTCAGTGTTTGGTATTTTCTATAAAGTACAGAGCATGGCATTTATGCCGGTTTTTGGTCTAAATAATGGTATGATCCCGATAGTATCATATAATTACGGAGCAAAACAGCCGGATCGAATGCTCAAAGCTGTTAAATATACAATGATGGCTGCAATCTGTTTCATGCTGTTATGTCTGACTGCGATGCAGGTGATTCCGGACCTGATTCTTAAGGTATTTGATGCACAGGAGGATATGATGGCGATTGGTATTCCGGCACTTCGTACGATGAGTATTTCATTCCTGTTTGCAGGAATCTGTATTGTATGCTCCGGTATGTTCCAGGCACTTGGTAAAGGTGTGTACAGTCTGATCGTATCCCTTGCCAGACAGTTGATCGTTCTGCTTCCGGTTGCCTATGCATTTGCAAAATTTACGCGTAATCTGGAACTGGTATGGTTGTCCTTCCCGATTGCGGAGGTTGTCAGTGTTATTCTTTCGATCGCTATGGCGTTACAGACAAAAAAGAAGATTATCGATCCTTTAAAGAATTCTGTGAAAACAGTATAGGTATAAGCAGAACATTTGTCATAAAATGGCATATTCTATAAAATAGCAGAATGTTTCATAAAGGATCAATATAAAACGACGGTTCGGGATATAGCTATGGTACATAAAGAATCAGAAAGAAGGAAATGAAATGAGTGATTTGATCTATCTCGATCATGCAGCAACGACGGCAGTTCATCCGGACGTTTTAAAAGAAATGCTGCCATATTTTACCGATAGATTCGGAAATCCATCCAGTGTTTATGGATTTGCGGCAAATAATAAAAATAAACTGACAGAGGCAAGAGAGACGATAGCCGGAGCACTTGGTGCAAAGCCGGAAGAGATTTATTTTACAGCCGGTGGTTCTGAGTCTGATAACTGGGCATTAAAATGTACGGCAGAAGCCTATGGAGTACATGGGGGACATATCATTACAACAAAAATCGAGCATCATGCTATCCTGCATACCTGCAAGTATCTGCAGAATAGAGGGTATGATGTAACTTATCTGGATGTAGATGAAAATGGATTGGTTGATCTGAATACACTTGAGGCGGCCATCCGGCCGGATACTTTTTTGATCTCGATCATGTTTGCAAATAATGAGATTGGAACGATTGAACCAATAAAAGAGATCGGAGAGATCGCACACAGACACGGTATTTTGTTTCATACGGATGCAGTTCAGGCATTTGGACAGATCCCGATTCACGTAGATGGAATGAATATTGATATGTTAAGTGCGAGCGGACATAAGTTTAACGGGCCAAAGGGAATTGGTTTTTTATATATCAAAAAAGGCTTAAAGTTAAAGAGCTTTATTCATGGTGGCCAGCAGGAGCGAGGACGCAGAGCCGGTACAGAAAATGTACCTGGAATCGTAGGTATTGCAAAAGCGTGTGAGATCGCAATGGCAGAAATGGAAGAACGGATGAAAAAGGAGACGGAGCTCAGAGATTATCTGATCGAACGGATATTGAAGGAGATCCCGTATACCAGACTGAATGGACATTCAAAGAAACGACTGCCAAATAATGTCAATATCAGCTTTCAGTTCGTGGAGGGAGAATCCATTCTGATCATGCTAGATATGGCGGGTATCTGTGCATCCAGCGGCTCTGCCTGCACATCGGGTTCGGTTGATCCTTCTCATGTGCTGCTTGCGATCGGACTTCCGCATGAGATCGCACATGGTTCACTGAGACTAACCATTGGATATGAGAATACGAAAGAAGAAATGGATACGGTTGTCGATAATCTGAAACGGATCATTACAAATCTACGTAATATGTCACCGTTATATGAGGATTATGTCAAGAAAAATCATATACAGTAAGATTGTTAAAAATGAAAGATCAGATTCGGTCGGAGTGAATATAAGAATGCAATTGTGAAATGTGTGAGATAAAACGCCCCAAGTGTGAAGGAGAATGATATGTACAGTGATAAAGTGATCGATCATTTCCAGAATCCAAGAAATGTCGGTGAGATTGAGGATGCCTCCGGTGTCGGTACGGTTGAAAATGCTAAATGCGGGGATATGATGCGGTTGTATTTGAAAATTAATGAGGAGCAGGTGATCATAGACTGCAAATTTAAGACCTATGGATGTGGAGCTGCAGTAGCATCCAGTTCCATGGCAACGGAGATGATTAAAGGAAAAACAGTTGCCGAGGCAATGAAGCTTACAAATAAAGCGGTTATGGAAGCATTGGATGGACTTCCGCCGGAAAAAGAACATTGTTCTTTGCTTGCAGAAGAAACACTGCATGCAGCTTTGTGGGACTATGCAGAAAAGCATGGAATCAAGATTCAGGGACTTGTAAGGCCGGTACAGGATATTGAAGACCGGATGGTGAGAGAACTGGAAGATTAAACAGTATTTGGATACTTGACAGCCGGAGAAATCCGGTTCTATACTGCAAGCAGGAATTGCAGGAAGGAAGATAAGATGGATAAAAAGACAGTATGTGTCGGTATGTCAGGAGGCGTGGATTCTTCTGTAGCCGCATATCTTTTAAAAGAACAGGGATATAACGTGATCGGTGTGACCATGCAGATCTGGCAGGATGAGGATGCAGATCAGATCAGTGAGCATGGCGGTTGCTGTGGATTGTCGGCGGTAGATGATGCGAGAAGAGTAGCTGCACAGCTTGAGATTCCTTATTATGTAATGAACTTTAAAGAAGATTTTCGAAAATACGTCATTGACTATTTTGTAGATGAATACCGGAATGGAAGGACTCCGAATCCATGTATCGCATGTAATCGGTATGTAAAATGGGAGTCGCTGTTAAGGAGGTCGTTAAGTATCGGTGGAGACTACATTGCTACCGGACACTATGCAAGAGTGGAACAGCTTCCAAATGGCAGATATACCTTACGCGTGGCAAAAGGAATCGAGAAGGATCAGACCTATGCACTTTATAATCTGACACAGGATCAGTTATCAAAGACGTTGATGCCGGTTGGAGAATATAATAAGACACAGATCCGGCAGATTGCCACAGATATCGGTATCCAGGTAGCAAATAAACCGGACAGTCAGGATATCTGTTTTGTACCGGATGGTGATTATGCCGGATATCTGGAACGGGAAGAGGGCTTAAAGGCAGTACCGGGAAATTTTGTAGATATGAATGGAAAAGTCCTTGGCACACATAAAGGTATAATTCATTATACGATCGGACAACGGAAGGGACTTGGACTTGCGATGGGACACCCGGTATTTGTTGTGGATATTATCCCGGAGACAAATGAGGTGGTGATCGGAGAAAATGCAGATACATTTTCAAAAGAGCTGATTGCAGATAAAACGAACTTTATGTCTGTCGAGCATCCGGAAGAAGGTATGCAGGTGATCGGAAAGATCCGGTATGCACATAAGGGTGTGCCATGCAGAATTTATATGTTGGATGATGCCAAGGTTCGTGTTGTATTTGACGAACCGGTCCGGGCAGCGACCAAAGGACAGGCGGTTGTTTTTTACGAAAATGACTATATCGTCGGAGGCGGCACAATAAAAGAGATCATACGATAGGAATAAAAATGACGCTGGTGTGGATGCTATTATTTAAAAAATAATTATTGTTCTGCCACATACTCACCTATTATTACGCAAGACACTTCCGTTCTAGTCCTCTTATAATTTATGAAATACAGGCTTCATCTGTTCAAAGGTGCAGTAATAGCGGAAACCTGTGGCGGTCAGGATGTCTCTGGCATAGGTTTCAAAGTCATAGCCGATGTATTTTGGAATATGTGCATCGCTTCCGACAGTGATGATCTCACCACCTAACTCCTTGTAGAGTTTAAGAATAGACGGATGAGGATGAGCATAAGTCATGTTTTTATACAGGCTTCCGGTATTGATCTCGATGCCCTTCCCATGTTCGATGATTGTTTTCAGAATTGCTTCAAAGACATCTGCATAATCAGAAAAGCGGAAGGCTGATTCGCCGGATGGACAATAACGGACGGCATAGTCCAGATGACCGTATATGGAATAATTATCAAAGGTTTGCACATTTGCAAGAATGGATTCAAAATATTCCAGCAGTGCTTCTTTTTCCGAACGTCCTTCATAGTAAGCGGGATAGTAGGGATCCTTGCCATATACAAGATGAGAAGAACCTATAATAAAGTCAAAATCATGATATTTATCTGTGTAGGCAATGATCTTGTCTGCGATATGAGACATCAGGCCGAGTTCGACACCGAGGCGGATCGTAAGTTTATCCTTGTACTGTTCCTGCAACTTTCTTACAGCAGAAATATACCGGTCTGTATCTAACAGAAACGTATGACCTTCCTCGTCTTTTGGATAATCAATATCATGATGATCTGTAATACAGATCTCAGACATGCCGAGGTGCAGTGCCTGTTCAACAATATCTGTAAGTTCTGTTTCAGAATCATCGGAAAATTCGGAATGTAAATGATGATCGCAAAGCTTCATATGTAAAAACCTCCTGTTGGATGTTAACGTTGTGAAAATTGATATTATTATAGCACGTCAGGAAATAAAACACACCTGCAGGAACGGAAAAAATAGTGAATAAAAACAGAAGATAAGAAAAAATCTTACAAAAGAAGTATATATCGGCAACACAAGAATCATGTGTGAAATATTTCGAAAAAAGGGTTAAATGGTTGAAATAAATATGAAAATATCATAAAAAGTTGATTCTTTGTACATTTTGCAATATAGTGTTTGTTTATTTTTGCGTGAATTGGACAATTTTTTTTTGAGAAAGACTTGAAATTTACACACAAATTAGGTATGATTTTGTTGTGTGAATAGCACGATTAATTACTGCGCTTTGCAGTATATTATAAATACTTTTATTATTCAAAACTTAGGAGGAATAAAAAATGGCAGTAAAAGTAGCAATCAATGGTTTTGGACGTATTGGTCGTCTCGCATTCAGACAGATGTTCGGAGCAGAAGGATATGAAGTTGTTGCAATCAACGATTTAACAAAGCCTTCAATGCTTGCAGATCTTCTCAAGTACGATACAGCACAGGGTGGTTACTGTGGTAAGATTGGTGAGAACCTTCATACAGTTTCAGCTGATGATGAGGCTAACACAATCACAGTTGATGGTAAGACACTTACAATCTACAAGGAAGCAGATGCAAACAATCTTCCTTGGGGTAAGATTGGTGTTGACGTAGTTCTTGAGTGTACTGGTTTCTACTGCTCAAAGGAAAAGTCAATGGCTCATATCAATGCAGGTGCTAAGAAGGTTGTTATCTCAGCTCCAGCAGGAAATGATCTTAAGACTATCGTATTCTCAGTTAACCAGGATACATTAACAGCAGAGGATCAGATCATCTCAGCTGCTTCATGTACAACAAACTGTCTTGCACCAATGGCTAAAGCTCTTAATGATTATGCTCCAATCCAGTCAGGTATCATGTCAACAATCCACGCTTACACAGGCGATCAGATGATTCTTGACGGACCACACAGAAAGGGCGACTTAAGAAGAGCAAGAGCAGGTGCTGCTAATATCGTTCCTAACTCAACAGGTGCTGCTAAGGCTATCGGTCTTGTTATCCCAGAGT
>ENA-ORSA01002618-ORSA01002618.1-human-gut-metagenome-genome-assembly--contig:-NODE-2618-length-12584-cov-3.559342_pt1 | contig 12584 bp, 8 predicted proteins | sample MGYA00242179_ERZ509142 | MGnify/ENA primary metagenome ERZ509142 (study PRJEB26280, sample SAMEA2338659) | human gut metagenome | biome: human gut; feature: human-associated habitat; material: faeces... | reverse complement strand
GGCTCGATCTCCGTCGGGTGGTTGTGGGTCTCATTCTTGAACTGCACGAGCCACTGCTCGGTCTTGCCGTCGATCGTGACCGGCACTTCAATGGAGCAGGCGTTGATCTCGTCGCTTTCGTCCAGATCGTCTACCATGCCGTGCTTTTTGAGGTATTTCGCGCCGATGACCGCCATGTCCATGAGAGAAACGGGCTTGTCCTTGCCCTTATACAGCTCTTCGCGGGCTGCAAAATACTCGCCGAGTGCCTTTTCGATGGCGCCGCTCAGCTTGCCCTTTTCAATCTCGATGTTGTTGAGACGCGTAAGGAATGTGGTGTGGCGGCAGTGGGCGCTCCAGTAGGTATCAATCACGCGCAGCTCCGTCACGCTCGGGTCACGGTGCTCTTCGTCGCGGAAATAATCGCGGCAGAACGCGAGGTCTTCAAACGTCATGGCAAAGCCCATGGTGCCGTAATATTTTCTAAGCTCCTCGTCGCTCCAGGAGATCATGCCCGTGACGCGCTTAACGTCTGCCGGCACATCGATCTTCATGTCAAGCGTCTCCGGCTTTTCCATCGATGCCAAACGGGATTCGACCGGGTTCACGATATAGTTCTTAATCTTCTCCATTTCCTCTTCGGAAAGGTCGCCCTTAACGGCGATCACTTTTGCATAAACGACCTGCGGGCGCTCGCCCTGCGTCAAGAGCTGTACGCACTGGGAAGCGGAATCCGCACGCTGGTCGTACTGACCGGGCAAAAACTCCGTTGCGAAGACGTGATATTCGCTGCTGATCTTGTAGTTTTCGTCGTACACGTTGTCCACATTCGGCTCGGAAAGGATCGTGCGGGCTGCCGCCTCGAACTCCTCGCCGGAAAGACCGGAAACATCATAGCGGTTCAAAATACGCAGGTCCTCAATAGCCTTGAGGCCGAGATTCTGACGAAGATCCGCCATCATGTGGCGTGCTTCAACATCGAATCCCTTTCTTTTCTCCACAAATACGCGTGTGACCATGTTTGTGACCATTCCTTTCTTCTGGGGAAAAATCAGGATTTGTACTGCCGCAAAAAACGGCACTTGTGACAAAGTAATCTCTTACTATTTTATCACAGGTGCCGTTTATAAGCAAATATAGATTATAGCAAATCACGCCCTGTTTTCGAGTGCAATTTTGTGCTATTTTTTGGTAGTGTCGTTCAGGTCTTCCACGCTAAGCGCCACTTTGTGCTGAATGGGCTTCCATTCAATGTTCGTAAACACCGCGTAAACCATTGCAATCGCATAGGTGAAAATAAACAGCGGGAACAACAGCCAACCGAAGAACATCGCTTTTTTCGATGCACGGATGCGCTTTCTCTGCGTGATGCACGTGATACCGCCGACGAACCACAGCGTCAGTATAGAACCGAAAATACCGCTGCACACGGAAAGCACACAAATGCCCATATCCGGCGTGCGCGTCACAATGCCCGCCGCGACCATAATCGCGTTAAACACGATTGAAACACAGGTCAAGACAAGGCACGGAATGTTGTTCATAATCATATCGAAGCAGGCAAAACTGCCATCCACAACGGTTTTTTTCAGCATTTTGAAGCCGTATCGGCTGAAAACCTGCAAATAGCCCTTAATCCAGCGGGCACGTTGCGTAAAGGACTGCCCAAGCCGCGTGGGCTGCTCGTCATAAATAATGGCGTTTTCGCAGTAACCGACCGTGTCGTCCTTTAAAATGCGGTCCACGGTGAACTCAAAGTCCTCCGTCAGCAGGAAATGCTTCCAACCACCGTTTTCGCGTGCAATCTCGCTGCTGAACAAAAAGCCGGTGCCGGAAACGCAGCTGCTGGTACCGAACATCATACGGGCGCGGTTAAGCTGCGTCGCTTCGCGCAGGAAGAAAATGGAGTAGCCCGCGCTGATCCAGTTGTCGCCAAAGTTTTTCGAGTTGCGGTAGGACGTAACAACCTTGTAGCCGTTGTCAAAAACGTTATTCATCTCGGAGATAAAATTCTCATCCAGAATATTGTCCGCGTCAAAGACGAAAAAACCGTCGTAGGCATATTCGCCGTAATTCTTAAAAATGTTTTCTAATAAAAAACGCAGCGCATAGCCCTTGCCCACGGCATACGTATTGTGGCGCTCGTAAACGACCGCCCCGGCTTCACGCGCCGCCTGCGCGGTGTTGTCCGTGCAGTTATCCGCTACGACAAAAATATCGATAAGCTCCTCGGGATACTTCTGTGCGCGCACACTGCGGATGAGCTGCGCAATGACGGCTTCCTCATTGCGCGCGGCAATCAGCACACCGTAGCGGTGCAGCTTCTTCGCTTTGAAGACTTTCTGCTTTTTTAAAAGCGCCGCCACAAGGTAGACCGCCTGGTACGCGTAGCAAGCCATAAATAAAATAGAAATGATAAAGTTCACATATGACAGTGTTTTCATGGTTTCTCCTTTTCTGGCCTTGGTGCAGGACCAACGTCATCGTCTGTTTTCAGATTTCCAATTCTGTCTAAATCTCCGTATTCAAAGCGCAATGCGCAACCGCCATCCGCTTTCATTCACATTCTATTCACAGTTTTCAGTATTTTCATTATACGGCATAAAAAAGGAATAAACAATAGAAATGTGCGATTCTTATGAGTTTTGTAAGAAACCTTAAATTTCTGCGAACAGTGCACCAAATTTTACGCACTTTTTCGTGATATTCACGAAAGGAAAATTAATTTTCACTTTTTCGCAAAAAAGACTTGCATTTTTCGGGGACTTGCTATATAATAATCGAGCAACAGAAAATTGGGCGCTTAGCTCAGCTGGCTAGAGCACCTGCTTGACGTGCAGGGGGTCAGCGGTTCAAGTCCGTTAGCGCCCACCATATTTTGTTTTAATGTATACGCACAACTGTTACTTACGTTTCGGTTGTGCGTATCGATTAAAACAAAGTATTTCGTTTTAATAATCCTGATTTTAGCGACCCGTTCTCAAACGCCGTTCCTGAGGCAGATTAGGTTTGTCCAATCCTGTATACCAAGTATTTCCCATTGCAGAGGCGTGCAAATGTACACTGATTTGTGCCGGGTATTCTCGTCTGCGGGTTCATTTGGTTTTCAAGGTGCGAAATCAGAAATAAAAAAGGCTCTCCAGACAAGCATCTGAAAAGCCTTGAAATATCATTTGGCTTGTGCCATAATCTAACTAAGTGTTAGACATGAAGCACCCCTCTTGTAAAAAACGTCCTATCGGCGTCTTTTCGCGAAGTTTTCAGATGTTCGAGCATCTGGAATCGATAAACGATTTGGTGGATCGTTTATCGACCGAGAAGCGTCCGTAGCGGACGTTTTCTTTATTTCTATTTAAAAGTATAGCACTTCTTTCCCCGCTCGTCAACGCAAAATAAAATTTTTCTGCATTTTTCAACAAGGTGTCGAGCTTTTGCTCATTACGTAACCCGCCCTTGCCTTTTCTCTCATCAAAAACCGGCAACATTGCCGTTTTTCGCGCTTGACAAAATATCAAAAGCGTTTATAATTAGAAATAGAAAGAGTGCTGCCGATGAACGGTTAGCCCTCAGTATTACTCAAAGAAGTTGAGCCGAATCCTTAGGCGAGGGCGGCTCACTTCTTTTTATGTTTACGATCACGAAACAGTTCGATCAGCGCAATGATGACCAATGCCAACTGGCACAAATCACTAAAGGTCAGCTCGAGCTTCATAAGCGTCATCCCTCTCTCCGTGTTGGATTGAGGGATATTTTCATATTCAAGAAATGTTCCCTCACACGGTACACCGAAGTGTATCTGAGGGCTGAACCGTCCACCGTTATGGCAGCACCCGAACCGCATATTGCAGTTCGTTTTTATTCTACCAAATTTGGCATTATATGGCAAGATTTTTATTCGACACTCACGGCCACCAGTTTGCAGTTTAGCGCGGCTGCTATCCGCAGCAGTGCCCGGAGCTGCACCATGTGCTTTTTCTGCTCCATGAGCGCAACCTCCGTCCACGAAACTCCGGCGGCAGAAGCTAATTCGCGCTGCGATATTTTAAGTGCTTGCCGCTGTAAAATCAGGCTATCAATCAGCTCTATATAAGCGTTTGGCATTCTATCATTTCCTTTCAGAACCGGCAATGTTACCGGTTTTCTTTTTTTGTCTGCGGCGGATCAGAAGAACTATCAGCAGCAACAGCATCGCCGCAAAGGAAGCTATGAAGCCGATCACAAGCCCTTCCGCATATTTCTCTATCCACGTGCTGCCCTCCGGCACTACCTTTTCTTCAACCTCCGCTATGGCTTCTTCGGCCATTTCCACTCTGTGGCCGCGCACAAGCAATCTGTGCGTATTCACGCCATATGGTGTGCAGGTGAGCAATGTGACATAATCTTGCTGTGTATCAATACGAATGAGGTCTATGTCTGTGGGCTCCACCACTGCGATGTTGTCCACTTCATAGGCAAGCTTTTCGTTGCAGACGGTCACGAAAAATACATCTCCAAGCTTAAGCTTATCGAGGTCGGTAAAAAGCTTTGCTCCCGCCATGCCGGAGTGTGCGGAGATCACGGCATGTGTGCCGACGCCGCCTACCGGCAGCGACGTGCCTTCCATGTGACCCGCACCTTTTTCCATTGCTGCACCGGTCGTGCCGTGATATATAGGCAGGTCTATGTTAATGGTCGGTATCTCTATGTAGCCCATGATGCCGTTATTGGCAAGGTTCAGAAGATCTTCGTAATCAGGAAGATTTTCCTTTATCTTATCGATGTCTTCGATCTGTACGGTAGAAATCGTTTTGTTATATTCATGTGCCTTTTTAAGGGCTTCATCAATTTCCGAAGTGTCGAGCTGCTGAAGCTTTTCTTCGTATTCCGTCTGTACGAGCGATTGCGTGCGCTCGTTGTTAATCGATGCAATTAACGGGTACGTAGCTGCACCTGCGCCAAGCAGGATCACAAGGATAAAACAGATAATGATGATGGTGTTTTTGCGTTTGCTCATTTTTTGATCCCTCCAATCTTTTTTGCGACGACGATCAGCCTGCCGTTATCGTTGCTGTATTCGCATGTCGATAGAGTAACTAATTTATCTCCATATTCGGCATCAATGCCCGTATCATATAGAGCACGCTGCTTACATTCCTGTACGTATGTATTAAAGGTTAATTCGTTGTTCTCGATGTAGTTGTAGTATTGAAAACTGTCTGCTTGATAGGCCGTTGTGATGACGACCGCCATGACCTCATATAGCCCCAGCTCGTCTAATGTGTCAAAACGCACGTATTTGTGCTGCTGAAAGAATTTTCTCTTTTTATAGAGCTCAAGATCGCTGAACATCCCGCCATCAAGCATGTGGTGGCCGTAAATTATCAAGTTATCGCACGTGCGTATATCGCAGTTTTCCTGTAAATACGGCGTGCCGAGGTTGCTGTACGCTTTCTCAAAATTTCGACGCAAATAATAATTAGGGCTATCCGGCGACTGCATCACCGGGTAATTGATCTCTGTGCCCGGCACGCGTATCCAGCCTACAAAATCGGAATTGTAGTTGTGCAGTTCCCCATAAACTTCAAGCAGCTGCGCCACCCGTTTATCTTCCACCGTGCTAATTTGCTCTAAGTCTCCCAATTCGTTTTCCGCTGCGTCTACTTTTTCGGCTATGGTTGCAAACATCTCCTTTTGCTCAGCTTTTTGCTGTTGGTTATGGATGAGCAGATACGCGCAAAATCCCGCGACGCACAGCAGTAAAATCGCGATGATGATGGCTATGACCTGCGCACCTTTGTACGTTCGCTTTTGGGGCATGTTTTCACCTTCTTCAATTTTTCCTTATTCAAAATTTTGGTGTACTCTTACTTATCTTCCTGCTCTTTTCTTCTCTTGAAAACCAAGAAGAAAATAAATGCAGAAGTGCCGAGGCAGAAGACGAGAACGCCGCCGATAGCAAGCGCCTGCGTACCTCTATCACCGGTCATCGGAGTAATGAAAACTCTTGTGTTCACAACTGTCAATGGCGCAATTGCGTTGGTAGAATCAGTATCCATCTCATCGTCGAGCATCGTGACGTCGTTACCGTCAACCGTTGCAGATGCAGTCTGATAGTTATGAGCCAACTGCTTCTGCGGGATGTTGGCGAGCTTATAATCTTCATTGTTCGGGAAGTTGTAGCGCGGGTCGTTCTGGATAACACCGAGTGTATCTTTGCCGTAAATGTCGCACGGGCGGTTTGCATCATCCACGGACTTGATCGTTACGTCGATGTTATTTTTGAGCAGCGTGTAGCCGTTTGCAGTCTCGAGCTCTGTCCAGATGTACTGGTCGTCCTCAACGCCTTTAAGGATGATCTGGCCCTTTTTGCCATTCCATTCGACGGGATGCATTGCTGTTGCAGAGGCTTCTTTGTCCGTGTGTCCGGTAACATACCAGATGCCCTCGTCCTCATTAAGCTGTGCAATTACATAGTAGCCATCGGACGCATTCTGCGCTTTAAAGAGGACGTTATCGAACATCGTCTGTTCTTCTTTACCGTCGCTAAAGGTTTTCGTGATGTTCGTCGCATACGTGTAAATATGCGCGTCGTCGATAAGGGTGTCGTAGTAGGTGCCATTGGTACGCTTCCATGTGAGGACGACTTCGTTTTTGTTTCCGTTGTCACCGTAAACCAGAGACTCATCAGAATTGAGTTTTGCGTCGTAACGGATACGAAGTGTGTAATTGCTGTAACCTGCATAGAGCTTGCCGTTATCGTTATCGTAAGCCGTATTGGCTGTGTTGATCTCGGCAAGGCCATCATCGGTCATGGAGATCGTCATCGTATGCGTACCGTCGTTGTTTTCTTCGCGCGTAACTTTGAATTTGCCGTCGGACTGCTTCCACGTGGTAACTTTGTTGGTGCAATTTGCATCGGTAAAGAATTCGAGTGTAACGCTGTTCGTGCCGCCTACATAAGAGAGGCCGCGGGCCAGAACATCTTGGAACGTATACGCGCTGATATTGGTGGCCGCAGACGTGATCGTCGGCAGTGTGGAGATGATCTGATATTCTATGGTGTCGCCTGCGGATGCCGTTGCGTTGTGTGTAAAGCCGTCGGTGATAACATCGGTCGCGTTGTTTTTACCGGTGTCTTTTACAGCTTCACGCACGGTTTTTTCCAGTGTGACAATGCCGGTCTCATTTTTTGGGTAAAGAACAACATTGTAGTTCCAGTCATGACCGCCGGTCGTAATCTGGTTGCCGGAACCGTCTGCCATACCACCGTCAACAGTGGTCATCGGGAGACTGACAAAGCACGGATTTGTTGTACCTGTCACCATTTCCGGTGTGCGGGTTTCAACCAGCAGATAGAGACCTACGGGGAGGCCGGTTACGTTGCTGTAGCCGTCCTCGTTCGTTTCGGTCATTGCCGTACCGCCGTTGTTTTTTACGTAGGCTTCGAGCGAATTCTTAACAGTCGTGGAATTGGCTTCAAGAGCAGCTTTAAGTGCTGCACTAAGTACGTCGGACTGGTAATACCAGTTGTTTGCATCAAGTGCATTTGCGTTTTCATAGCTGTTTTTGCCGTCTGCAAGGCCGATAGCAGCGAGCATATCTGCGCCTTTGACTTTATCGATTGCATACAGCACCTCAATGTGGCTGTCGGTACGACCGCCGTCTTTTTCGGACTCCGTGAACTGCGTGATGTCCGCAATTTTGAGGTAAGTATACTCGACACCTTTAATTGCATAGCCGTTGCTTGCCTGTCCATTACCAAGTGCAGAAGATGCGCTGTTCGCACCGGTACGCGTTGTGCCACCAAGCACTTCATTTACTTTTGCGTCATACTGGCCGGTAGAAACGTAGCTGCGTTCGTTCCACACGCCATCTTTTTTGGCGTTGGTAAAGTCATACTTATAAATGGACAGCTGTGCCTTTGCGTCCATATCGATGGTAGCTTTATCGATAGTAGCCGCCGAGGCCGAGATCAGAGAGGTGCAGGCCAGAGCTGCTGCTAAAGCCAAAGCACCAATGCGAGAGATTAACTTGGATTTTGCCATTTCTACTCATTTCCTTTCTTCGTTTATTATTCCAAGGGTTGTAGAATCCCCTTAAAACCTCTTTTTACGCGTCAGCATTAAAATGCAGGACGCGGAAATCAGTACAAGAGCAATGCCTACCGGCACGCCCATCATGCCGTTACCGCCTGAAGACGGCAATGTAAAACTTTGATTGTTGACCGCTGTAACAACCACATCAACGGTTTCTGTACCGTCATCGAGCACCTGCGGCAAGCTGCCGATAAACAAAGGCGCTGCGAGCAATGTGTTGCCGGACTTCGTGCCGGTTTCGGTTAAGCGATAAAGAATCGTCACGGTCTGGTTATCGACCTGAAGCCCATTAAAGGTAGTGACGCCGTTTTCATCGGTCACAAGTGCGCCGTCAACGACTGCACTTGTGCAACCGCCGATAGAAGGCTTGCTGTCTTCTGCTCTGGCTTCTACCGGGGTCCATGTCGCGCCGTCGTCGGTGCTGTACTCAAGCGTAAACTCTACGCCCGGCATAGCATTGCCATCGGCATCAACCTTTTTAGCTGTAATAGAGCCCACGCTCGGGGTATTTTCCTGCGTAACTTCTACGATCTGCTCATCGTGCTCGATTGCAAAGTCATGCACGGTATCATCAAGTTCATAACCCTTCGGCGCTTCCACCTCTGACCAGTGGTATTGTCCGTAAAGGATCGAGTCTACCTTGATTTTTCCGTCCGGCCCGGAAGTTTTGGTTGCAATTACATTACCGTTATCGTCTGTAATCTCAAACTTCGCGCCTTCAAGCGGCGTCACACCGTCGTGGTCTACTTTAAGGATTTCAAGCGTGCCGCGTGCAATTTGGTTGTAAAAGCGAACCTCTGCCGTCTGTCCATAGGTAAGTGTTATCGTCTGTGCATCCGGCGTGCGATATTTATCCGGCACGTTGATTTCTTCGACCTTGTACTCATACAGCTGCGTTGCATCTGCATCGACGTATACAGGCATCTGATCTGTAATGATCTCACCGGCCGCATTGGTGGTATATGTTTTACTATACCCATCCGCAAGCCGTGTGACCTTGAATGTAAAACCGGCAACATTGCCGTCTTCGGAGGTCTTCACGATTTTGAGCGGCGCATACTTGAGCTCGTTTGTGAGCGTCACCTCATACGTTTTACCGTTTTCGTGGACGTCAACATCCAAGTCTTTAAATTCGCGCCCCGGCACACCCTTAACCTGATGCAGCGTATACGTGCCGTAGGGCAGGTCTTTGGTGGTCGCCTTGCCGTCCGCCCCGGTCACAAGATAATCTCGTTCTGTGTCTTTTGCGTTGGCATAGCTACCGGCAGATTTGAGATACACCTGATATTCAGTGCCTTGCTCAAGCTGTGCATCCGCGCCAAGCATTTCAATCTGCTTTGTGAGCGAAATTTTGCCTTTGAATACGTCTTCGGTAAAATCTTCGGGTTCCATTTCGTAAACGGCAGAAGTTACTTTGTCCGACGTAACATTGTACGTATGCACCGTTGAATCAAGCTTGTAGCCGACCGGAGCTGAGATTTCCTGAATTTTTATCTCGCCCAAAGGCACGTTGGTAAAATAGAGAATTCCTGAACTATTGGTCGTTTTTTGAACGGTTTTATCTACACCGTTTTCTTTATACGTAATTGCGTACACAGCACCCGCAAGTGATGCGTTACCAGCAGCTACATTTGTTTTAGTTCCAGAATCTTTCTTTTTTACCATGATCTTGACATATTGTGGGTCATCCACAACATCCATTGTTGCCGAGTTGTAAGTAAGATAGAATAGATGTGGCGTCGTATCTTTTACATATCCGGGAGGCGGAGTTCGTTCCAAAATTGTATATGTTCGATTTGGATATAATTTGCGACTTAACGTCGCAACGCCCGATGTGTTAGTTGTGAATGATGCAACCGGCGTACCCGTAGCAGAATTACCTTCATACACATCGTACACAGCTCCGGCGAGACTATAATTGCTGTTGCCTGCCGTGATCGACGTGTTAGCGCTCGTTTTGGTTAGTGTCACCGTCTTAATCAAAGGCACATCGCTGACATTCAGAGTTGCGTCAGCATTGTTGATCCTAACGGTATGCCTTGTCGTGTCCAAGGCATACCCCGGAGGCGCTTTGGATTCCACGGCGGTATATGTGCCGTTTTTGAGCTTCGCGCTCGAGCTGCCCTTGCCCGATGAATCGGTGGTGATGGATGCAACTTCCGTACCTGAACTGTTATAGATTTTATACACGGCTCCGGCGAGGCTGTATCCACTGTCGCCGTTTGTGATAGAGACATTGGCACTCGTCTTCGTGAGGTTAATATTGTACTCATAGATAATCGGTGTATCGGAGACATTGAGTGTCTTATTACCGTCCATCGTTACTGTATGAGTTTCATTATCAACGGAGAATCCTTTCGGTGCGGTCTTCTCCTTTACGCTCACTGTTCCCGCAGGCACAACAAGACTCGCCGATCCTGACGAGTTAGTTGTAAGCGTACCAAGTAATGCATTCGATGTTACTGTTGGAGTATAAATAGTTTGCGTAGTTTTATTCGTAAGATATGTCGATGAAGCATATCCTGTATAGGTCGTACCGTTTGAATGGGTATATTCAACCCTATACCACGATCCTGATGTGCTAAGATACTTTACGCTTGCTCCATTGGTCATGGTTATCAACACAGAACTGCTTGTATTGGCAGAGCTACGCAAATTAAGGCCACCACTTGCATTTACGGTGTAATACGTGACTGTTGAGGTTGTATAAGTGGTTTTGTTACCGTAAACTTCGTACACTGCACCAGACAAGCTGTAATTGCTGTTATTGTTTGTCAACGAGGGATTAGAGCTTGTCTTATTGAGCGTCAGTGTATATTCAGACGGTGCGTACTTAATAACCACGTAATAAGAAGGGCTGGTCTTAGGTGTTATGGTCGAAATATGGTTATTGGAACCAAAACTATGCCACATATTATCTTCGCTGGAGGAGTTTCCCCAGAAAAAGCCAATATGCGTATCTCGGTCACTGGCCGATGCTGTTGTCGGCAACATTAAAATAATGTCACCTTTTTCAAGCACACCAGACGAAAGCATATCGCTCTTTGACTGGAATGCATATGACTTAAGATCACCGTTTGCAATCCAGAAGCAATAGTTTGATGCACCTGCCAAAAGGTTTCGGCTTTTATACGAGCTGTACCAATCTGCAGAACGACCACCGACCGCCTTAGTCATAAGCCCCTGAACCGAGTTCGCAGGCAACGCAGTATGATTATTCAAGTCAGACGTACCCGCATTTAACCCCAATTTACAAAGCACATAGCTGACAAAGCCAGCACAGTTCATACCCACGCTGCCATTGTAGCTTGTATCTCCTTTAGGAGACTGGCTATCCCCGCCTACATATGTAGTACCCAAATAGTAGTTATCACTTTGATGCGAAGTAAGTTCAGCTACAACTTTGTCTCTTGTTACTCCGTAATCAGATATTGTTTTCGTCCCATTAGGTCGATTAAGATACTGATTGACCCAACTCCATGTGTAATCATCCAGTAGCGTGGATACTCCGTATTCTAATACCGGTTCAGGGTTTTCCTTTTTACCAGTCTCACTCATGACCTCAAAGTGCAAATGTGGGCCAGTAGAATTGCCAGTGCTGCCGACGCGCCCGATGCGCTGCCCACGCACGACTTTTTCGCCTTGCTGCACGTTAATTTCAGATAGATGTGCATACAGTGTGGTATTTCCATCTGGATGTTCAATCCGAATCATGTGCCCGTAGCTCATCATGCCGGTGGTGTCATACGATCCGTCCCAAATCTGCACATAAGTTACAGTGCCTTCTTCGGCTGCCACCACAGCAGAACCAGTAACAGCAGCTATATCCCAAGCTTTGTGTTGCTCACTGTATTCCTGCGTAATTTCGTCGCCGTCGGGAACTGGGAACAGATAAAGTCCGCCGGTCTCATAGTCCGTTAAGACCTCGTGCTCAAGCTTTATTGGGTTTGTAACCGGCTGCGGTGACGGCGTAGGCGTCGGCTTTGCAGCAGGTGACGCACTCGGCGCAGCACTGGGCGTAGGAGATGCGGCGACACTCGGCTCCGGTGTGCTTGTCGGCGTTGCGGTAACTTCGGGTGCAGCCGTGGGCGCTGCGGTAGGTTCTGCCGTCGGGGTCGGTGTAGCGGTGCTTTCCGGCGTAGGTGTTGGCTCCTGCGTTGGCTCTGTGGTAGATTCCGGGGTAGGCTCCGGTGTCGCTTCAACCTCGGTCGGAAGATCTTCCGAAATTTCTTCCTGCCCGGTATCTACATCAAACGAAACTTCAAAGCTCGGGCTTTCCGCAGGCACATCGGCTTCATCCGCCAGAGCACTTAACGGCAGTGACATCGTAAGGATCAACGCCGCAAGCGCTCCGGCCAAAATCCGTTTTGCTTTCTTCATTTTTTGCCATTCCTTTCGTTAGATTTTTATATGAAAAAAGCCGCACTCAAAAAGTACGGCTTGAATTTTTGCAGTAAAAAAGCACCCGATAAAACGGATGCTTCATGCTGCAATATTCAATTTTTTATTTGTATTCCCAGTGACCTTGTT
>ENA-ORSA01002617-ORSA01002617.1-human-gut-metagenome-genome-assembly--contig:-NODE-2617-length-12587-cov-4.470156_pt1 | contig 12587 bp, 15 predicted proteins | sample MGYA00242179_ERZ509142 | MGnify/ENA primary metagenome ERZ509142 (study PRJEB26280, sample SAMEA2338659) | human gut metagenome | biome: human gut; feature: human-associated habitat; material: faeces... | reverse complement strand
CCCGGGTGATGTTCTTCTGTCCGGATGCTGCATTTTTTGTTCATTGTTTCATTCTTCTGCCATATTCCATTATCTGTTCCATGGTCAGCCACTGCGGTTTTTCTTCTTCCTTGAAACTGTCGTGAATCTGTTTCATCAGTTCAATCTGCAGTTCCACAGAGCCGGTCCACAAGCGTCCGATGCTGCCATCTCCCCAATTCAGGAAATACTCGCAGTCTGATTGCAGTCTTCCCAAAAGCTGATAGCGTGAAATCAAATCCTGCTGCAGGAGGTCGTTGAAAATTCTTTGTACGTTTGAGTTTAATCGAGTCGTTTCCATATCCATTGATTTTTGTTTTTTATTTTCCCTCTGATACATCATTGTACCCAAAGGCTGACTTTTCTCTGCCACAAAAGATTTGCGACTATTCCGGACAAGGATGATACAGTCAATACGCTTTCCCGAACTGAGGGAAAGGAAGATTGTCTTCATCAAGCAGGGCGTTCCTTGACAGGAATGCAAGGCGTGAATCAACCTTTGCAGAGTAAAGTCCCGGCTTTTGGATAGGATGTTTCATGCCATTGGGATGGTCATATTCCGGGTTCAAACCCGTCCATTTCACCATCCATTGTCCAAACGGACAGGTCCGAATAAAAAGGTGCATTGTACACCGGCCGTCCATATCAGGCATCCAATCAGTACTTTATCCGAACGGCTCCAACCATCTTATCTGTTGATAATTATCTAAATATCAATAATATATTAAATACAATCCATAATTTTGAACAATTCATTTGTCCGGCCATTAATCGGCATAAAATAATGTTAATTTTGCATGATTGAGAATAGAAATGATTATATTTGCCAATATAGATATGAATAGAAGTTGCAGATAAATGGATATATAAAGAAAATAGGCAGTAGTCGTCTGATTGAAGTGGGATCAACCTGCTGCAGGCACTTCCTTACAGCAGGAAGTTCTTTTTTCATGTTTCCATTTTTCGACGGTCCTCCTTCACGGAATTCCGGCTGCGGCAACTTCAAATTCATCACCAGATTATCTTACAACCACCTACAATCCAAGCATGACATTTTTTTATCGGAACGCTTTCGAATGATCTTCATCCAGGATGAAGAGAAGAGTGTTACGGCCTGCGGTATTCAGATTTTGAGCAATTCATGTCTGTCTATCGCTTTTTTTGTCTTGTCCTTTTTGTTTTGTGTAACCATTTTAATCCATCCCTGATAAATTATGATAGGAATTCCCGACAGCAGAAACAGCAGCCAATCTCCAGGCAGAGAAGAACTCTTCTCCGCGGGGCTGACATATATGGAAAGCGGTGAATATGGCTTCGCCTATTACTGTCTGAGCAATATAGAGAATCCGGACATAGCCGTATTGTACAATATGGCGTACTGCTGTTACCGTATCTCCTGGTACGAGCAGTCGTACTCCCTGCTGAAGGATGCCGAGCTCAAGCTGCCTGGCCTTAAAGATGTTTCAACAGACCGGCTTCCGGCGGCTTTCCAGCGATGGGAATTGGAAACCAACGATACTTTCAGCCCGATGCCGGCCAAGGTATATCCCTGGATGTCTGCAATCCAGCTGTTCCGGCTCAAGGCAGAGGTCGCTTCAAGACTTCAACTGACTGCCGACGTGCGCAGAATCGCTTCGTACCTCGGCGGTAAATTCAACCATATCAATAAACTAATAAATCAATAAACCATGAAATACAGTGACATATACAGGCTTTACTCGACAAGCCAGCCGGAGGATGCAATTCATCAGGCGCTTCGGGAAGTGCCCGTCGATGACAGCGACGAACAGTACGAAGGCCGTTCACCGTTGCATCTTGCCTGCCAGTATGGAGACGTGGAGGGGGTCAGGATCCTTCTTGAACGTGATGCCGAACCCAACGCGAAGGATGCAAACGGTTCCACCCCGATTCATATTCTCGGCAGGGCCAGTGCCGGTCGTGCAGATGAAGAGAAACTGAAAGAAATAGCCGTCATGCTCATGGAACATGGAGCGAATATACCGCGTTCGGCCAAGAATACGACGGCCCTTATCGAGTGCGTAAGGAACCGCCATTTCAAGATGGCGGAAGCGATCATGGATTCCGGAGCACGCGTCAACTCAACCGACCTTAACGGTGAGAACGTGCTTTTCGGTCTTTGTGCCGCTTCAGGCGACATCAAAAGGGATATCCGGTTTGCTAAAAAGGAACTGGATGATGCCGTACAATACCGTTATCCCGAAAACAAGATAGAGGAAATCAGGAGCAGGATTGCAAGGCTGGAGGGAGACGACGAAACCGCCTACCGGCTTGTCAGAAGGCTTGTAGAAGAAGACAAGGCCGACCCTGAGGACAAGTCAAACAGCGGAAAGACAGCCTGGGATGTAGCCATAGAGAACAAGGCGATGAAGATCGCGGCCTTCCTTTCCGGAAGCGACCCCGATATTGACGAACTTTCGGCCCTGCACGGCAACATGGACATATTCCAGGCCATGTACATGAAGGATATGGGGGCGCTGGATGCCATTCTGCGTTCGGGTGCAGACCTGCAGACGGTATGCGAGCACAGGGATATGTATGACTTTGAGGGCAAGTCGCCCCTCGCTTGCGCATTCAGCTGGTTTGACAGCATACAGGATGCTCCGGCCATGATTCTGAACGGCGGAGCTGATCCGAACTACCGATTCCCGAATGAAGAGACGGCTTTTTCGGCATGGGTGAGCAAGGACTATTTCTGCAAGGATACCGAGGTTTACAAGGGGCTGCTTGACCTGATGAAGGAAAAAGGCTGGAATCCTGAACTGCCTGTTGACGCGGAAGGCAATACGGCACTTGCCCTTTCCTGCCGCCATACCGGCTACAGGCTGGGCAAAACGGCATTCGGCTGGCTGCTCAAGGGGAAGGCCGACCCGAACACCGCCAATCTCTCCGGCCAGACTCCCATGATGATTCTCTTCGGCGGTCATAAGGCGAACGAAAAATATGTGCCTTACGGCTGGTCAGCCGGTTCTGACGACCCCACGGAAATCCTCGAAAAGCTTCTCGAAGCCGGAGCGGACGTGGACAAGACGGACAACCGTGGAAACACCCTCCTGCATTATGTGGCGGCATGTTGCCGTGACAGCATGGCACAGAAAACGATTGAACTCCTGCTGGATTTCAAGCTGCCTGACGTGAATGCCGTAAACAATGAAGGCAAGACGGCCATGGACGTGGCGGCAGACTACAACAATGACAATCTCGTGAGACTATTATTGAAATATTCTTAAACAAAGACATATGGACAACAACCAGACATTTCTCAATGCTTGCCGAAACGGGCAGAAAAGCATTGTCCAGATATTCCTGAAAAAGGGAGGAATTGACATCAACAAAAGGGATCAGGAAGGAAACACAGCTCTTTATTATGCCTGTCAGAAAGGCTACAGGGACATAGTGTCTCTGCTTCTTGACAACGATGCCGACGCGTCATGTGTCAACAACCGTTCCGAAAGCCCGCTCCACGCGGCGGCACGGAGCGGTAACAAGGAAATCCTCGGGAAGCTGCTCCAGAAGGGGGCCGACATCAACGTGACGGACAATGAAGGACGTACCCCGCTGATATGCCTGCTTGACAACAAGCGTACAGATGCCGCCCTTTTCCTGATGGATCAGGGAGCCGATACGGAGGTCGCCGATGCCTCCGGCCACAAGGCCATCGACTATGCCACAGCCCACGGGCTGCGGGAAGTGGTCGCCCGGCTCTCGTGCGGGAATGACCGGGATGCACGCGGCAACACCCCGCTTCATCAGGCCGTGTATAACGGACAGGGTGAAATTGTCCGCACGCTGCTCCTGTCAGACAAGTCCATGCTTGACTCGACGAATGACGGCGGGGAGACTCCGCTGATACTCGCCTGTATGCAGGGGAATCTTGTCATGGTCAACCTTCTTCTCGGGGCCGGAGCCGATCCCGGCAAGGCTATGCTGAGCGGCAATGCCCCGATACATTACGCGGCCATTTCAGGGAACCGCTTTATAGGCGAGGCTCTGCTGAAAGCCAAAGCCTCGGTTGACGTGCAGAATGACAACGGGGAAACCCCGCTAATTCTTGCAGCCAGAGAGGGTCACAACGATTTCGTGTCCGTCCTGCTTGAATACCACGCTAACGTCAGCATTGCAGACAACCTCCAGCACACAGCCCTGTACTATGCAGGAGAGCGCGGCTTCAACGAAATCGTGGAAAAGCTTCTTGAAAACGGAGCTGAATAAACAGAAAATATATTCATTAACCAATTTAATATTAGAAAGATATGGCAGAAACAAAGAAAACACCCGAGGAAATAGCAAGAGAAGCACAGGCCCAAGCTATGAAAGCCGCACTGGAACAGGCGCAAGCCTTGTATGGCAACATACCCGGATTTGAAGGCACCGACCTGATGAAGATGCATGAAAAACTGATGCAGGACTCGGCCGAGATGTTCCCGGGAGTTGCGGAGGCACAGGCATACCAGGCAAAGATGATGGCAGAGTCCGCCCAAGATCCCGAGGCGATAATGGAGACTTACAGCAAAAACCTGGAGTTCGCCGGCAACGTGATGCAGCAGGCAATGAATGCCGGATTCATGCCGGAAGGTTTACCGGATTTCTCGGACGGTTTTGACGTATATGCAGGTTGGGAAATCACCCGCAAGGGCGACAACAGCCTGACACCTGAACAGAACAGACTTCTGGCTTATGGGGCACCTCTGTTCCTGTACAACGATGACAACATGGACTCCCTTGAAAGTACAACTGACACGGACACTCTCAAGGAAATGCTTGAGGAATGGTGGGAAGTGACCGACAAGAAGAGTGCCCTGGAGACCATCTCATGGCTGCTGAACGAAGGCCAACATGCCGGTGCGGATCCGGCCTTGGCTGAAATCCGCCAGCGTGGAATCGAGGCCATCACCGAGGAAGAAAAGGCAGACGAGGACAGCAAGATCGGCGATGCGTTCACGATAGCTGAATTCGTAATGGGAGTAAATGAAACGACGGAAGCGGACCTGCCCGAAACCGTGCTGGCATGGGATCTTGTACGTGCCGTGAACATGGCCCGTTGGGCTTTCATCTGCGGCTACATCAATGAAGACGAAATGTGGGAAGCCATCAGAACCACTGCCGGCATAGCCAAGGAATCCTTCAATTCGTGGGAAGAATACGGCAACAGCTTTGCCGTAGGACGCGGAATATGGAGAGGCGAAACGGATGACTACGAGACCGCGGATGAAGTTGTCGGGGCGCTTCTCGACAAGGACGACTCACCATGGAAGGCTATCGAATGGTAGTACCCTGAGACAATCGACATCAATAACCTCTTAAAAAACTATACGAGTATGGCATTTTTCAAGAACGCAGCTACCGAATGGGAAAAAACCATGACGGAGAATGACCTTGACCAGATGGAAGCTCAGGGTCTTGACGTGAGCAAATACAGGGAGAAACTTGCAGCCCGGCGTGCAAAGGAGGCCGAAGAAGCCAAGCGAGACAGGGAACTGTACAAGAACCCGACACAGCTTGACAAGCTGAAACCGTACATGCAGACGCCACGCAGTTCCGAGACCGAGTTCTTCAGGAAACTTGCAGGCAAGGCGCCATGGCTGGGCAAAAGCAAGTGGCTGAGAAAATTCACGGAAGGATATATCGTTTATGCGGGGATTGTCAGTGCCCCGGCAGAGGCGTGGAAAGGCGTGAAGCACAAGGACGACTCTTTCCATGGTATCGGCATATACGCGTTGGACAAGGGACACATGAACGATGTGGAATGGCTGAAGAGAGTGATGGAAAAGCTGCGCAACATGTGTGAAGGCAGGCAGCCGGTAGCTCCCGGATGTGAGGGCGTAGTCAGTCTTGCCAAGGAGGAGGACTGCTGGTCAACCGTGAAGCTGAGTGGTGAAATCGTGGAAGGCGCCGATGTGGAAGTAAGGAAACTTGTCCTTTATTACAAGGAACTTCCCCAAGGCTATCTTCCTTCAGACGGTATCGTACCTCACTTCTACTGGGAAGGGACAATCAGGGTCATACCGGCTGAATTGTATGTCTAAATCCGTATGAAATATGACTATAGCCGTTATATGCATTATCGTGATACTGCTCATAATCATTTTGTGGGCAGTATTCACCAATAACAGCCTTATTGCGAAGAAGAACCGGGTCAAGCAGTGCAGGAGCGGTATCTGTGTCGTCCTCAAGCAGAGGAATGACCTGATCCCCAACCTTGTCGCTTCCGTAAAGGCATACATGGGACACGAGAATGAGATTCTCACCCGCATTGCCGATTTGCGGTCAAGGGCTTCGAACGCTACAGAGTCCGAGCAGATAAAAAGCGGTACGGAAATGTCCTCGCTTCTGTCAAGGCTGAATGTGGCGGTGGAAGACTACCCGGAGCTGAAGGCGAACCAGCAGTTCCTTCATCTTCAGGTCCAGATCGAGGACATGGAGAATGAACTGCAGGCAATCCGGCGCACCTACAATGCTGCTGCTACCGATTACAACAATTACATTGAAATGTTTCCGTCGTCGATAATCGCATCCTGGCGCAAGCATGAGCAGCAGGAACTGATAGAGTTCCCGGAAAGTGAGATCAAGGAAGTGAAGGTGGGAGAATTATTCAAGTAAAGCATGGAAGAAAGTCAGAATATAGATTTCAAGGGCATTTCCCTTCACATGAAGAAAGAGATGTCCCGTATCAGGATGCTCCGGATCGTGTTCCGCATCCTGACCTCCATTGTCTATCTGTGTACCGTCGTGTGGTTCGGTTTCTGTATCTTCGGAGGATTCCTTGTGGACCGTACCGACTATGAGACTTCCGTCACCACGGGAAAATACCTCATGATAGGCTTTGCCGTATTTTTTGTACTTCATTTCGCATTCATGAAATGTTTTGCCGCACTGAACAAGAGGGAAACCTACACGATGGCCCACATCATCTACCTGCTGTTCCCGGGCGCAAGGTACAATCCTTCCGGTTCAATACAGCCGAAAGTCTTTGCGGACAGCCGCCTGTTCGGAACGGCATTGTCATCGGGCAATTCGGTAAGTTCGACCTGTTACGGCCGTCTTGACATTCCCGTCGGAAATGGCATGATGACTGTCGTGGATGCCGGTGTGACTTCAGCCAATTCGAAGGATTTCTCGGCATTCAATTTTCTTGAAGTGCCGTACCAGTATTTCATCCGTCCGATTTTCGGTGCCCGCATAGAAAGTACGATGCACAGCTTCAGAGGGATGTTCGGATGTTGCCGTCTGAACCGCACCTTCAGGGGCTACGTGATGCTGCTGCCGGACCATCTGGAAAACAAGATCGGTTATCTTGCACAGACCGTTCAGGGGATGAAAGACAAATACGGGGCAAAGTTCCTGCACCTGGAGGATCCGGAGTTCGAGAAGTACTTTGCCGTATATGCGGATGACGAGGTGGAAGCCCGTATGGTACTTACGCCGGCGATGATGCGTAAGCTGACCGCCCTGCGGAAATCCTTCAGCCGTGACCTGATGCTCTCTTTCAACGGGAATATGTTCTACTACGCATCCGATACTCCGGACGGATTTCTCCGTCCCGGCAGAAAATCGCTGGATGACGAACATCTGCTGGAACAGCTGTACAGGGAGGTGAACTTCTGCCTCACTGTAGAAAATGGAATCAAATAATCAACAATAATCGAAAACGAATAAAAAGAATTACAACATGAGCGAACTTAAAAATCTGTCTATAGCCCTTGAGGGTGGTGTTATGCCTGCCGGTTATGATGAAAAAGCAGTCGGTAAACTTTCAAAAACATATCTCAAACTGAACGGCCATAAGGTAGTAAATCTTTATCCTATCCGTAGTGTAACACCTGGTGAGCCCGATTATATATATTGCTTATATGCTTGTCCGTTGAAAGGGACTGAAATTGACGAGGCCACCCTTCAGAGCATCAAGGCTGATGTGGATACGCTGGAAATCGGTGAAATCCGTTACGATTCCGTGCAGTCAAGCGGATACGATTACTACATAGTTGATCCAGACACAGGCCGACACATAGTGAAGAGTGAAGATGATTTGGATTCCGTCATGCAAATAAGTGACCAATATGACGGCATAATTTTGTTTACAAAATCATACACTTCGCCCAGAAAGGCTCCACGATTGGATTGTCACTATGCCATAATAGGTATTGAAAAAGAGCCGAATGAGTTTAAGATAGAGACCATCCCCAACGAAGTAATCGGACAAGCCCCTTCCGGAATGAAATTCGAAAATCCGGCCGGTTTTCGAGAAAGACAAGGAGATTCCAGTGAAATTTCAGAATCTCCGGCTTCCGAGAAATACAGTTCAGCCATGAAGATACTATCTATAATTATTACCATTGCCGTACTTATATGGTATTTCTTTTTGAGATAATGCTATCCCAAATATCATTACATTATGGAATGGTTGGATAAAATAACGGATTTTCCTAATCTGATACAGCAGGAACCCCGCTACGGCTATCTGGTCGTGGCGGGCCTGCTTCTTATATGGCTTTTCGGTGGCATCTTCGGCTGGAAGTGGACATATTCCCGTCCGGGCAGTACAGGAGGCAACTTCTGGATGAATCTGCTCGGTCCGAAGACATTCCGGTTCTGGCTGGGAGTGATTCTTGCCGTCGGGATAGGACTGGCCCTGTACCTGTTCTCTATTTCCGGCAAATAGCAGACTGCTCTTCCCCCGGATGCCACCTGTAAACTAAAAAAAAGAGATTGAGTATGAAAACAATTCCGATTATAACCTTTTTTCTGTGTACGGCGATATATGCCCATGCACAGCTTAACATCGTTCCCAAGAGCGATGGACTGAAAGAGTACACGGTGACAAATGCACAGCCCTATGACAGCTTGACGAACGTGGAGAAGCGGAGCTTCGCTTCCCTTCCGGGACAGACCCTGTACATGCACGGGGCGAGAAATGACGGGGATGGCTACTGGGATGCCTTCTACACGTCCAACTTCCTTACCGGGGATGACCGGACGGTGTACAAGGCGGTCAATATCAGTTCGACCCCCGCTAAAGAGGTGGTCGGAAAATATTACGAGGTGGTGAAGGTCTGGACCAAGACAGACTACCTGTCGGCAGGATGCTGCCTGCTGCTTCGTGAGAAAGAAAGCGGCGAAGAGATGTATTATAACCCGTTCAGGTATCCGCTGAGCATGACCTGTTTAGGGTATTATGAGAAACTGAAACGCTTTGTCGGGCAGACATTCCTGTCGCTTGCCAAGCGGGTGGAGACCGAGGATGGTCAGGTCATCACCCCGGCTGAAGGTGCGGAGTACCGTTGTGTGGACGTCGGCCTGAAGATGAACAGTGACGGGGCGTTTCTGCTGATGGAAGGTGCTGACGGTGTCCGTGTGGAAGCATTTCCTATAGGCGGTGACGAGGTGTATGAGTTTGTAAGCACTGCACGTATCGGCCAGCTGGAAAAACTGTACGGCGAGAAATACGGGAAGCTGATTGCCTTCCGCAAGGTCGATACCGGCATGACGCGGGAAATGGTCATCGCCGCATGGGGCGAGCCATACCACAAATCGGAAGTGAAAAAGGAAGGCCGGACTCTGGAGACATTGCGCTTTTCCAACGACCGCTGTGTGGAACTGCTTGATGGGAAAGTACAGTACGTGCACGTCTATTAACTGGAAATAGCAGCTATACATGGCTGAAATCGGTATCGCTGATACTTAGAAAAAATAACAGCCAAATCGGCTGATAGCATAACATTATAAGCAAAATAAAATCAGAGACAATATGATAAAATACATTTCAGGAGATATATTGCAGAGTAAAGATGAGTACATAGCACAAGGAGTGGCTGTTGGATCACAAGAAGGATTGGGAACAGGACTTGCCTTTAAGCTGTCAAGCCAATTCCCTGAAATCCAAAAGCTCTTCAAAAAATACACGCGAAACGCTAAATTTCAAGCTGGTGATGTATTTATAGGAGAAATTAGTGGTTCTTCTCCTGGCATTATCTACATCGCCACCCAGCCGGATATGTACCACGCAGAACTTACATACCTGAATAAGGGTTTGAAACGCTTGAAAAAGATATGTGCAAGCAAAGGCATTAAAACCGTTTCTCTTCCGAAGATAGGTGCAGGTTTAGGCAAGTTAGATTGGAACAATGAGGTAAAACCTTTACTCGAAAGTATTTTATCAGATAGTGAAACAGTATTCAATGTATATGAAGATTACAAAATTGAATACGAGAATTAGCTTATAACAAGTGGCTCAACATCCCCGAAAGGTCGGTTAGCCACCGAACATTATTGACGATGAAGAAAGAACAAAAAAATATTTTTGGGAATAAATCCGAGTTCGCAATAGAAGCTATCCTATGGCAAATAGATGAACATCCTATATTCATCAATTATTGTTTATGGATAAGGTATAATATGGTTGGCGACATTGAGCAATGTGCCTTATTGTCAGCAGAAATGGAGCGTATATTCAAAGTAGTTCAACTGAAAGGCCAACGGCAAATGCCATTCGAGAATTTATCAGCATCCGTATTAACTGATAAACTGATTGAAAATACTTGGGGCAATGCTTCTGATTACAACCAGAATGTAACTTTAACCAATATCGACATACTCTCCCAGCATGGAGAGTGCTTTCAAGGATATTATGTATTCCTTATTGAGCAACAAGGCTACGAATGGCTGCTGACAAAAGACAATGTAGATAATAAATATTATGATGTGAAGATACCTTCAGATATAATATATTCAACATTTGAAAATTTTTCAAAGTGGATTAAAGATTCAACGATGTTAGTTTTGCGAACAAATAAAGCGTCAATAACAAACGGATAAATCACCCTTAAAGGTCGATTATCCGTCGAACATTACCAAACTTAATTTAAAATGGAATATTACAAAATAGAAAAAGATTATTCACCTCACATAACAGGAAAAAGAGACGGTGGATATGCTGTTGAAATTAGAGATAAAACATCTTTTTGTTCTGATTTGGATAAAAAGTTATGGAAAGATTTTTTTACCCAAGATATAAAAAATGGTAAAGAACGTTGTTCATGGGGGTCTTATGCCATATTTGACAGTCAATTGTTAAATGCTCCATTCTGTTTATATTTAACGGGGAGACGTGTCAAGCAATTGGATTTCATGACTTTTGCACCTTATGTGCGAGCTTTGCAATTTTTAGTATCTGATAAAGTCTATAATATTATCTCTAAATTCAAATTACATGCACACAACGTCATACCTGTAAATATTGACACTTTTGAGCAAAAGTATTATTTATTGGGCTTCCCAACTGTAGGGTTTGACTATTATAACTTTTCAAAGTGTACATTCTATAATTATATTTCTGGTAAACAAGAAACATTTGAATCCAAAGATATTTATTCTCAATTATTTATTAATGGTCGAGTTGAAACAATCTTAATAAAATTGAATACTAAATTCGAGGTTGATATAATTAATGTGCCTGGTGCTACATTTTTTTCATCGGATATAATAGAAATTTTTGAAAGAGAAAAAATTACAGGCTACATTAAATGCAAAGAAAGATTGGAAAATTAAGTTTGATAACAAACAGCACTACCGCTTAAAGCGGTAGGCTGCCGGACATTATAAGCGATAAAAGAAATAAATTATGGATAAACAAAAACGGATTGCATTTTTCCACGAAGATGACTACTGTCAAACGGAGATACTCCCTTTAGCCGCTAAAAACTTTTGCTTAAAGCAAATGAATGAAATAGATGATTTCTCCCAAGAGCATCAATTAGAAAGCGGACTCTTTACTGATATTTTTATTCGTGAGAACACTCCTCACGGTATAGAGGAACTTGGTCTGCGCCCAGAACAATTAAACGAGGCTTTGAACTTTTTACCTTCTTATGATTTGGTTGAAACAGGCTACTCCAGTTATAGGGAAGAATCAGAAGCCACTTTTGGCAGAGGCAATGGATATGGAGAAAATTTTTTCTGGTCGATAAACGAATCAGGAGTATTAAATGCTATTTGGCTGGATATAGAGGTTGCGCCTATCACTATGGATATGTGGAGAAAAAGCCTTATTTCATTGGGGGAAACCGCTCCCGTTTTGTTGGCTGATTGGAATTGTAGTCTATGTGTGGATTTAACTAATTCCTCTGACATAGAAGAATACATAAAAGAGAAAAGTCGCTTATAACAAGCGGATGAATCTCCCTAATGGTCGATTATCCGCCGAACATTATCAACTTATTAATGAATAAAATGAAAAAGGACAAACATATAAAAGTGCTATTCCACTTGGAACAAGATGAAGATGGCTATCCACCATTTTCTATTGAAAGTTTGTGGTGTCCGACCTTGAGCACCGTGCCTTCCATCATGGCCAAGGCTTCGTCGCCCCGCGCGTGCAGGTCTATGCCGTTGTGGAACCTCCTCTTTCCGGTAATCGGGTCCGTCCTGTACCCGTATGGCGAGTTGACTTTCATCCTGCGGAGCGGGTAGCACACGCTCAGGTAGCGCCGCACCCATTTCTCCCTTGCCGCATCGGGTGAAGCCGGTGCGTTTTCTTCCGTGGTTTCTCCATCTTT
>ENA-ORSA01002605-ORSA01002605.1-human-gut-metagenome-genome-assembly--contig:-NODE-2605-length-12614-cov-2.747193_pt1 | contig 12614 bp, 7 predicted proteins | sample MGYA00242179_ERZ509142 | MGnify/ENA primary metagenome ERZ509142 (study PRJEB26280, sample SAMEA2338659) | human gut metagenome | biome: human gut; feature: human-associated habitat; material: faeces... | reverse complement strand
GCGAAATATTTTGTAATCGGTTATGCTGTGCTTGAACTGTTTTTGGGGCTGGGCGGCAGTGACGGAGTGGCTCATTTCGCCCATCTTGGCGGCATGCTTTTTGGTCTGATACTGATTTTATATTGGAGAAAGAAAAATGGCGGAGGGAAGATTTATTACTGATTTGCGGAGAAAATTCGTACAGGGCGATATTGTCACACAGCTTCTGTATGTGAATGTGGCTGTGTTTATCGTGGTGGCTGTATTTAACGTGATAGCCACGCTGTTCAATCTTTCGCTCGTTTCATGGATAAAATGGCTTGAACTGCCTGCATGGCCCGAAACTTTTATCCGTCAGCCATGGTCGCTCTTCACTTACATGTTTATGCATGGCGGGTTCAGCCATATATTTTTTAATATGTTTGCCGTTTTCATGTTCGGACCGATTCTCGAACAAACCTGGGGTCCCAAACGTTTCCTGTTTTACTATATCCTTTGCGGTATCGGTGCAGGACTCATTCAGGAAGGGGTTCAATATATTCAGTACATAACGGAACTGAGCCAACACACGGAAGTGAACTTAATAGGTTACGGCATCATTTCTATGGACCAGTATCTCAACATGATGACTACCGTAGGTGCTTCAGGAGCCGTTTACGCCATTTTGCTGGCATTCGGAATGTTGTATCCCAACAACCAACTGTTTATCTTCCCGCTGCCTTTCCCTATCAAGGCTAAATTCTTCGTTATCGGATATGCTGCGATTGAGTTATGGGCAGGACTAGCCAACAGTGCCGGAGATAATGTAGCTCATTTTGCTCACTTGGGTGGAATGCTATTCGGGCTTATTCTGATTTTGTATTGGAGAAAAAAAAGTAAAAACAATGGGACATATTATAACTGATTTAAAAGAGACATTCAGAAGAGGGAATATATTTATCCAGCTGATTTACATTAACGTAAGCATTTTTATCATTGGCACGTTAATCAATGTTTTCTTGCAACTATTTCAGCACAGTATACCCGATATATTCGGCATATTCGCTTTACCGGCTTCCTTTATTCGGTTCTTTCATCAACCATGGTCGATTATCACTTATATGTTCATGCACGCCGGTCTTCTGCATATCCTATTCAATATGCTCTGGTTGTATTGGTTCGGAAGCTTGTTTCTACACTTTTTTTCAGCAAAGCATTTAAGAGGTTTGTACATATTGGGAGGTATCCTCGGAGGTTTATTATATATGGTTGCTTACAATGTATTTCCTTTGTTCAATCAGGAAGTAGCAGTTTCTACACTAGTAGGAGCTTCGGCTTCCGTCTTGGCGATTGTGGCTGCCACTGCTTACCGTGAGCCCAATTACCGGGTACAACTCTTTCTTTTCGGCGCAATCCGTCTCAAATATCTGGCACTCGTTGTTATAGGAATTGACGTATTATCTATCACGTCAAGCAATGCCGGAGGACATATCGCTCACTTGGGCGGCGCTCTTGCCGGACTTTGGTTTGCCGCCAGCCTAAGCAAAGGGGCGGATCTGACCGCATGGATCAACTGGCTTCTGGACGCTTTTATCTCTCTATTCCAGAAAAAGACATGGAAACACAAACCCAAAATGAAAGTACATTACGGAGGAGGCACGACCAGTCGTGAAAAAGATTATGATTACAACGCCCATAAAAAAGCACAGTCTGACGAAATAGACCGCATTCTGGATAAATTGAAAAAATCCGGTTACGACAGTCTGACGACGGAGGAAAAGAAAAGCTTGTTCGATGCAAGCAAAAGATAATAAGATGGAACATATTGGCAAAATTGTCGCATATCTGATATTAGCTATCAACGCTTTCTTCGTAGGAACGCTGATATTGAGCGCTTACAGTCCTTATCTTAATCCGAAATTGAATCCGCTTTCCTCTGGACTGGGGCTTGCATTTCCACTATTTTTGGTAATCAATATCGCTTTTATCATTTTCTGGGTATTCATCAATTACCGGTATGCTTTAGTACCGCTAATCGGTTTTTTGGTTTGCTTTCCGCAGATAAGGACCTATATTCCTTTCAATTCCACTACCAAGACAATCCCGGAAGGAAGTATCAAAATTCTTTCTTATAATGTAATGAATTTCAGCAATTTGGAAAAGAAAGACGGAAAGAATCCAATCTTATCATACCTGGTTAACAGCAAAGCAGATATTATCTGTTTGCAAGAATATAATGCAGCGCAGAATAAAAAATATCTGACAGAAGCAGACATCAAAAAAGCATTGAAAGCATATCCCTATTATTCCGTTCGCCGACAAAACAGAAGCGACGTACAGCTTGCCTGTTTTTCTAAATATCCCATACTTTCAGTATCTCCCATTGATTATGAAAGTACATACAATGGTTCCGTCAAATATGTGCTGGCAGTGAATAATGACACAGTCACTCTGATTAACAACCATTTGGAGTCCAACAAACTTACCAAGGAAGACCGGGGAATGTATGAGGATATGATTAAGGACCCGAACGCCAAGAAGGTAAAAACCGGACTTCGGCAACTGGTCAAAAAATTAGCGGAAGCATCAGCCATCCGCGCTTCGCAGGCAGACTCCGTAAACAAAGCCATTACAGAAAGCAAATATCCGACTATTATAGCGTGTGGTGATTTCAACGACGGCTCTATCTCGTATACTCACCGTATCCTGACTCAAAAATTGGACGACGCATTTACCCAATCCGGCAAAGGATTAGGAATCTCGTATAATCAGAACAAATTCTATTTCCGTATCGACAATATCCTGATAAGCCCTAACCTGAAAGCTTATAACTGCACCGTAGACCGATCTATAAAGGCTTCGGACCACTATCCTATCTGGTGCCATATCAGCAAGCGATAAGAACTGTAAACTCTAATATAAAACACTTATGATGATTAAAAAAACACTAACCATTTTAGCTGCAAGTTGCATGATGTACTCCTGTACTACAAAAACAGAAAGTAATCCTTTCTTTACAGAGTTTCAAACAGAGTATGGTGTTCCTTCTTTTGATAAGATTAAACTGGAACATTACGAACCCGCCTTCCTGAAAGGTATCGAAGAACAAAATCAGAACATCGAGGCTATCATCGAGAGCCCGGAAGTTCCAACATTTGAAAATACAATCGTAGCGCTGGACAACAGTGCTCCCATTTTAGACCGTGTCAGTGCTATCTTTTTCAATATGACAGACGCAGAAACGACCGATTCGCTGACCGAGTTGTCTATCAAACTGGCTCCGGTTCTTTCGGAACACGAAGATAATATTTCCTTGAACCAGACACTTTTCAAACGGATAAACGATGTCTATCAACAAAAAGACTCATTGAACCTGACAATAGAACAACAACGACTGCTAGACAAGACCTATAAAAGCTTTGTCCGCTCCGGAGCCAACCTCGACACAAAACAACAAGCTCGCCTCCGTGAAATCAACAAGGAACTTTCTACACTCGGTATCACCTTCAGCAACAATGTATTGAACGAGAATAATGCTTTCCAACTTTTCGTTGACAAGCAGGAAGACCTTGCCGGCCTGCCGGAATGGTTCTGCCAAAGTGCCGCCGAAGAGGCTAAAGCTGCCGGACAACCGGGAAAATGGTTGTTTACTCTACATAACGCCAGCCGCCTGCCCTTCCTGCAGTATTCAGAAAACCGCCCACTCCGTGAGAAGATGTATAAAGCATATATCAACCGTGGAAATAATAACGATAAGAACGACAATAAAGAAGTAATCAGCAAAATCATTTCCCTCCGTCTGGAAAAGGCGAACTTATTGGGCTTCGATTGCTATGCCAACTTCGTGTTAGACGAAACCATGGCTAAAAATGCTAATAACGTAATGGACCTCCTGAATAATCTATGGAGCTACGCCCTGCCAAAAGCGAAATCGGAGGCCGCAGAACTTCAGCAACTTATGGACAAGGAAGGCAAAGGTGAAAAACTGGAAGCATGGGACTGGTGGTACTACACCGAAAAACTCAGAAAAGAGAAATACAACCTGTCCGAAGAAGACACGAAACCTTACTTCAAATTGGAAAATGTCCGCGAAGGTGCTTTTGCCGTAGCTAATAAACTATATGGTATCACCCTAAGCAAGCTGGAAGATATCCCTACTTATCACCCTGATGTAGAAGTGTTTGAAGTAAAAGACGTCGATGGTTCCCAACTCGGTATCTTCTATGTAGACTACTTCCCACGTCCCGGAAAAAGCGGCGGAGCATGGATGAGCAACTACCGCGAACAAAGTGGGCCAATCCGTCCGCTAGTATGCAATGTTTGCAGCTTTACCAAACCGATAGGTGACACCCCTTCTCTACTCACAATGGATGAAGTGGAAACACTGTTTCACGAGTTCGGACATGCACTGCACGGCTTGCTCACCCAATGCAAATACAAAGGAACTTCCGGCACCAATGTTGTACGTGATTTTGTAGAACTTCCCTCTCAAATCAACGAACATTGGGCAACCGAACCGGAAGTGTTGAAAATGTATGCCAAACATTATGCTACCGGTAAAGTAATCCCCGATGAAATCATCGAAAAAATACTTCAGCAGAAAACATTCAACCAAGGATTCATGACTACCGAACTGCTGGCTGCCGCTATCCTTGACATGAACCTGCACATGCTGAAAGATGTAAAGAATTTAGATGTTGTTTCGTACGAAAAAGAAGCTATGGACAAGCTCAATCTTATCTCTGAAATTGCCCCACGTTACCGTGTGACTTACTTCAATCACATCATCGGCGGATATGCAGCCGGCTATTACAGTTACCTGTGGGCTAACGTACTGGATAACGACGCCTTTGAAGCTTTCAAAGAGCATGGAATCTTCGACAAAAACACCGCCGAATTGTTCCGTCGGAACGTGTTGGAGAAGGGTGACAGCGAAGACCCGATGACTCTCTACAAAAATTTCCGTGGCACAGAACCGAGCATGGAGCCACTGCTGAAAAACAGAGGAATGAAATAAATCGGTAAAAAAGCCCTTAAACATCAAATATTTGAGGGCTTATTACACATGAATGTGAAAAAAAAACTATATTTGCAGCCTTGTATGCGGCAAAAAGGACTTGTGTACGACAGAATTTAACTGAAAATTAAATTAAAAAAGTAATCATCATAAATTAAAAGTAAAATGCAAAACAAAGGATTTGTAAAGGTTTTTGCGGTATTACTCACGCTGGTATGCGTGTTCTACCTCTCCTTCTCCTTCGTAACACGCCATTATAACAACAAGGCGAAAGAAATTGCGAACGGCGACATGAAAGTAGAACAAGACTACCTTGACTCTCTCTCCAATGAGAAGGTCTGGCTGGGTAACTGGACGCTGAAACAATGTCGTGAAATGGAGATTAGTTTAGGTTTGGACCTGAAAGGTGGTATGAATGTTATCCTTGAAGTTTCTGTACCTGATGTTATTAAAGCACTGGCTGACAACAAGCCGGACGAAGCTTTCAATAACGCATTGGCAACAGCAGCAAAACAGGCTATCAACAGTCAGGATGATGTAATCACCCTGTTTGTCAAAGAATACCACAGAATTGCTCCGGACGCGAAACTTTCCGAACTATTCGCTACACAACAGTTGAAAGACAAGGTTAGCCAGAAATCAACGGATGCGGAAGTTGAAAAAGTATTGAGAGAAGAAGTAAAAGCGGCTGTTGAGAACTCATTCAACGTACTTCGTACCCGTATCGACCGCTTTGGTGTGGTTCAACCGAACATCCAGAGCCTGGAAGACAAAATGGGACGTATCATGGTAGAATTGCCGGGTATCAAAGAACCGGAACGTGTGAGAAAACTTCTTCAAGGTTCGGCTAACCTGGAATTCTGGGAAACATATACCGCCAAAGAAATTCTTCCGGCTATGCAGTCAGCAGACGCTAAATTGCGTGCAGTGTTAACTCAGGAAACAACTACTGATTCTGTTACAACAGACACTACAAAAGCTGCTGTTCTTACCGAAGCAACTCCGACTAAGAAAGCCGTAAGTGCTGCCGACAGCCTTGCTGCCGCTCTGAAAGGAGACGCCAAACAAGATGATGCAACTGCTGCGAACATGGAAGAGATCAAGAAACAGTATCCTTTGCTGTCTATACTGCAATTAAACTCTAGTGGGCAGGGTCCGGTTATCGGATATGCAAACTACAAGGACACTGCAGACATTAACAAATATCTGGCTATGCCGGAAATCAAAGCAGAACTTCCAAAAGACCTCCGTCTGAAATGGGGTGTTTCTCCTTCCGAATTTGACAAAAAAGGTCAGACTTTCGAATTGTATGCAATCAAATCTACCGAACGCAACGGCAAAGCTCCGTTGGAAGGTGACGTAGTAACAGATGCCAAAGACGAATTCGACCAGTACAGCAAACCGGCTGTCAGCATGTCTATGAATTCTGACGGTGCACGCCGTTGGGCTCAACTGACCAAACAGAATATCGGTCGTGCTATCGCTATCGTTCTTGATAACTATGTATATTCTGCACCGAACGTAAACACTGAGATCACAGACGGACGTTCACAGATTACAGGTCACTTCACTCCGGAGCAGGCAAAGGACTTAGCTAACGTATTGAAATCAGGTAAGATGCCGGCTCCGGCTCACATCGTACAAGAAGATATCGTAGGTCCGTCACTGGGTCAGGAATCTATCAATGCGGGTATCTTCTCATTTGTTGTTGCTTTGATTCTGTTGATGATTTATATGTGCTCTATGTATGGCATCATCCCGGGTATGGTTGCCAATGGGGCATTGATCCTCAACTTCTTCTTTACACTGGGAATCCTTTCGTCCTTCCAGGCTGCGCTGACAATGTCCGGTATTGCCGGTATGGTGTTGTCACTGGGTATGGCAGTGGATGCGAACGTACTTATCTATGAACGTACAAAAGAAGAACTTCGCGCAGGTAAGGGAGTGAAGAAAGCACTTGCTGACGGTTATTCCAACGCATTCTCGGCTATCTTTGACTCTAACTTGACATCTATCATTACAGGTATCATCCTATTCAACTTCGGTACCGGTCCGATTCGTGGTTTTGCTACGACATTGATTATCGGTATCCTTGTATCCTTCTTTACAGCTGTGTTCATGACTCGGCTGGTTTACGAACACTTCATGAGTAAAGATAAGTGGCTGGGGCTGACATTTACAACTAAGATTTCAAAGAACCTGATGACCAATACACGTTTCGATTTTATGGGTACGAACAAGAAGTCCCTTATTATCGTCAGTGCAGTAATTATCGTTTGTATCAGCTCATTTGCAATCCGTGGCTTGAGTCAGAGTATCGACTTCACCGGTGGACGTAACTTCAAGGTACAGTTCGAAAACCCGGTTGAACCGGAACAAGTACGCGAGCTAATTGCCAGCAAGTTCGGTGATGCTAACGTAAGTGTTATCGCTATCGGTACAGATAAGAAAACAGTACGTATCAGCACAAACTACCGCATCGAAGATGCAGGTAACAACGTGGACTCAGAAATTGAATCATACTTGTATGAAACTCTGAAACCGGTACTGACTCAAAACATTTCTTTGGAAACTTTCATCGATCGTGACAATCATACCGGTGGTAGTATCGTAAGTTCACAGAAAGTAGGTCCGAGTATCGCAGACGATATTAAGACAGGTGCTATCTACTCTGTTGTATTGGCATTGCTTGCTATCGGCCTGTACATCCTACTCCGTTTCCGTAACATTGCTTACAGTATCGGCTCTATTGTGGCCTTGAGTTGTGACACCATTATGATTATCGGTGCTTACTCACTGTTCTGGGGCATCCTGCCGTTCTCTCTGGAAATTGACCAGACATTTATCGGTGCTATCCTGACGGCTATCGGTTACTCTATTAATGATAAAGTGGTAATCTTCGACCGTGTGCGCGAGTTCTTCGGCCTGTATCCGAAACGTGACAAACGTCAGTTGTTCAACGACTCTTTGAACACTACACTTGCACGTACTATCAATACATCATTGAGTACATTGATCGTGTTAGTGTGTATCTTCATCCTCGGTGGTGATTCAATCCGCAGCTTCGCATTCGCAATGATTCTCGGTGTTGTTATCGGTACATTGTCTTCACTGTTCATTGCATCTCCGATTGCATACAACATGATGAAGAACAAAAAAGTTGTAGTACCGGCAGCTACGGAAGAATAATAAAGTCCAGAAATAGAAAAAGCCTCTTCCGGATGTTCGGAAGAGGCTTTTTCTATTGATTATTAAAACAAATATAAGCTATAAGACGTTAATCTTGAAAGAAGCTATTGTAAAACTTAAAACTTGATACAGCATGAAAGCCTACAACACAACTTCCTATAGATTCCTCTTTGTAGTAGCCTCGAGGGGAATCGAACCCCTATCTAAAGTTTAGGAAACTTCTATTCTATCCGTTGAACTACAAGGCCGTTATAAATTTGCTTGCAAAGATAACGGTTTCTGTTGATTTAACAAGAATAAAAATAAAGGTTCCTTCCAGACACTTCAAATATTCAGCGTCAATAGGACAATAAAGACTGATTTATTTTGATAATTCGATTAACTTTCCGACCTTTGCGCTCACAAATTGAAAGTAAAAATAGTTTTTAAATTAAATATAGTAATAAAAATTATGGCAGACGAAATGATGGTTAAAGAATTGGAGGAAGTCGTAGTACGTTTCTCCGGCGACTCCGGCGATGGCATGCAGCTGGCCGGCAACATCTTCTCGAACATGTCGGCTACGGTAGGAAATGACATCTGTACATTCCCCGATTACCCGGCAGACATCCGCGCTCCGCAAGGTTCGTTAACCGGGGTTTCCGGTTTTCAAGTACACATCGGCGCCGGGCAAGTTTACACTCCCGGAGACCGTTGTCACGTATTGGTAGCAATGAATCCTTCCGCACTAAAAACACAAATCAAATTCTGTAAACCGCAAGGACTTATCATCACCGACTCCGACTCATTCGAAGCCAGAGATTTAGAAAAGGCACAATTCAAGACTGACAATCCTTTCGAAGAATTGGGTGTTAAGCAAGAAGTACTTGAAGTGCCTATTTCTTCCATGTGTAAAGAAAGCCTGAAGGATTCAGGACTGGACAACAAATCCGTTCTCCGTTGTAAAAATATGTTCGCGCTGGGGTTAGTTTGTTGGTTGTTCAACCGTAACCTGGCAGCAGCCGAGAAAATGCTGCGCGAGAAATTCGCCAAAAAGCCCGAAATTGCAGAAGCCAACATCAAGGTATTGAACGACGGTTTCAACTACGGAGCCAACACTCACGCTTCTGTCTCTACTTATAAGATCGAAAGCAAAGCTCCGAAATCCAAAGGACTTTATACAGATATTAATGGTAATAAGGCAACGTCATACGGCTTGATAGCTGCAGCCGAGAAAGCTGGTCTAGAACTCTACTTGGGTTCTTATCCTATCACTCCGGCCACTGACATTCTGCACGAATTAGCCAAACATAAATCACTGGGCGTAAAAACCGTACAGTGCGAAGACGAAATCGCAGGTTGTGCATCTGCTGTCGGTGCAGCTTTTGCCGGTGCCCTGGCAGTAACTACGACTTCCGGCCCGGGCGTCTGCCTGAAAAGTGAGGCAATGAACCTTGCCGTTATCGGCGAACTTCCACTAGTGATCGTCAACGTACAGCGTGGCGGACCGTCTACCGGTCTTCCTACGAAATCAGAACAGACCGACTTACTGCAAGCTCTCTACGGACGTAACGGTGAAAGCCCGATGCCCGTCATTGCTGCAACATCACCGACCAACTGTTTTGATGCTGCATATATGGCAGCTAAAATCGCTTTGGAACACATGACTCCAGTTGTACTGTTGACTGATGCTTTTGTAGCTAACGGCTCTGCAGCCTGGAAACTTCCTAACTTGGATGAATATCCTGCTATCAATCCACCGTATGTAACTCCTGATATGGCAGGAAACTGGACCCCGTACCAACGTAACGAAGAAACTGGTGTACGCTATTGGGCTATCCCGGGAACAGAGGGCTTCATGCATCGTATCGGTGGTCTTGAAAAGAGTAACGAAACAGGTGCAATCTCTACCGAACCGGAAAATCACAATAAAATGGTTCACCTTCGTCAAGCCAAAGTGGACAAAATTGCAGACTACATCCCCGAGCTCGAAGTATTGGGCGACAAAGATGCAGATTTGCTGATTGTAGGCTGGGGTGGTACTTACGGCCATCTCCGTCTGGCTATGGACTATATGCGCGAACATGGAAAGAAAGTGGCTTTCGCCCACTTCCAATACATCAACCCGCTACCGAAGAACACGGCTGACGTATTACGTAAATATAAAAAGATCGTGGTAGCTGAACAGAACTTGGGACAATTTGCAGGTTACCTGCGCATGAAAGTGCCTGGACTGAACATCAGCCAGTTCAACCAAGTGAAAGGACAGCCTTTCGTTACGAGAGAATTGATAGATGCATTTACTAAATTATTGGAGGAATAAGAGATGAGCGATAAAGTATATACCGTACAAGATTATAAATCAGGCCAGCCCCGCTGGTGTCCGGGATGCGGTGACCACGCTTTCCTGAATTCACTGCATAAGGCTATGGCCGAATTGGGAACAGCTCCGCATGATATTGCCGTAATTTCGGGTATCGGTTGCTCTTCCCGTCTGCCTTACTATGTAAATACGTATGGCTTCCACACTATACACGGACGTGCAGCTGCTATTGCAACAGGAGCCAAAGTAGCTAATCCCAATTTGACTATCTGGCAGATTTCCGGTGACGGTGATGGCCTGGCTATTGGTGGTAACCATTTCATCCATGCTATCCGTCGTAATGTAGATATTAACATCATCCTGTTGAATAACCGTATTTACGGATTGACCAAGGGACAGTATTCTCCGACTTCAGCCCGTGGGTTTGTGAGCAAATCTTCCCCTTATGGTACGGTGGAAGATCCCTTCCGTCCGGCAGAATTGTGCTTCGGAGCTCGCGGCCGTTTCTTTGCCCGTTGTGCGGCAGTAGATGGCGGTCCTTCGGTGGAAGTGCTGAAAGCGGCTGCCCGTCATAAAGGTACGTCGGTAGTGGAAGTATTGCAGAATTGTGTTATCTTCAATGACGGTACGCATAATGCCGTGGCAAAAAAGGAAGACCGTGAACGCAATGCGATTTATCTGGAGCACGGTAAGCCTATGCTTTTCGGTCCGAACAAAGAATTCGGTCTGATGCAGGAAGGCTTCGGACTGAAGGTGGTGAAATTAGGTGAGAACGGCATCACGGAAAAAGACATCTTAGTGCATGATGCCCATTGTGAAGACCATACCCTGCAATTGAAACTTGCGCTGATGGAAGGCCCGGATTTCCCGATAGCCTTGGGCGTGATTCGTGATGTGGATGCACCGACATACGATGAGGCGGTGGAAGCCCAGATTGAAGAGGTTTCAGCCAAGAAGAAGTATCATACGTTTGCCGAACTGCTGGAAACGAATGATACGTGGGAGATTAAATAAATCTGACATGATAAAAAGAAAAGGAGCCAGTGATTTTTTCGTCTGGCTCCTTTTTTTTCTTTATTCTTTTTCTCCATAACACAAATCGCCTGCATCTCCCAGTCCCGGCACGATATAGGAATGAGCATTCAGTTCCGGATCGATGGCACCGCACCACACGGTGGTTTTTTCAGCAGGGAACACTTTTTTGATATGCTCGATGGCCTGACGGCTGGCAATGACCGAAGCAATGTGTATATGCGCTGGCTCTCCTTTGGTAAGTAAAGCTTCGTAGGCTAATTCCATGGAACTGCCGGTAGCCAGCATCGGATCGGTCAGAATCAGAATCTTTCCGTCCAGTCGTGGAGAAGCAATGTATTCAATATGAATGTCGAAGTTATCTTCGTTGATGTATTTACGATAGGCCGATACGAAGGCATTTTCCGCATGGTCGAAATAGTTGATAAATCCCTGATGAAGTGGAAGTCCTGCACGAAGGATGGTGGCTACCACAGGTTGCTCGGAAGGTACATTCTCTACGGCTGTAGCCAATGGGGTTTGTACGGATACCGGATGGTAAGGAAGCGTCCGGCTGATTTCGTATGCCATGATTTCTCCGATACGCTCAATGTTACGGCGGAAACGCAGGCTGTCACCTTGTATATTTACATCGCGAATCTCTGCCAGATACTGGTTTAGAATACTATTATTCCGGTTCAGTTCTACAATTTTCATAGATTGTTTCTCTTTTTTTGATTGTTACATGTTTATGCCGCAAATATACGGATAATTCGTGAAATATATCAGGTGTAAACGGGTTGTGTCTTGTGGAGGTAAAGTCGGCAAGATAAGTTTTAGCAATATAAATAGGAGGATTAGTGTACTCTTGGACTTGTTTTTGTTTGTATTCGCTTCTTTCCGGATATGGCGATGCGGATGTGTTGTGGCCGATGTGGAAGTGATAAACATTTCCTTTGGCAGTAAAGATTGTCTGGAACTTTGGATATTGTCAAATAATGTACTTTATTAGAGGTAGTTAGTAAAGCAAGGATAGTTGCGGCTTCGGGAGTTTTATTTGTATCGTGAATTTCTTTTGATAGGGCTTTAATCTTGAAAAATTTGGTAAACAGACTTCTTGTTTCAGGTCGTAATATT
>ENA-ORSA01002603-ORSA01002603.1-human-gut-metagenome-genome-assembly--contig:-NODE-2603-length-12618-cov-3.264029_pt1 | contig 12618 bp, 9 predicted proteins | sample MGYA00242179_ERZ509142 | MGnify/ENA primary metagenome ERZ509142 (study PRJEB26280, sample SAMEA2338659) | human gut metagenome | biome: human gut; feature: human-associated habitat; material: faeces... | reverse complement strand
CATAAACCATTAACTTTCAATCATTTTTCCGTGATTTGCTCAGTATCTCACTTTTTTATATTATCTTTGAAAAAAGTATTCATTATCATTCTTAATTATTCATTCGCCCCATGAAGTACCCTATCGGAATACAGAGCTTTGACCGTATCATCGAAGACGGATATGTCTATGTTGACAAAACAGACCTGATTTACCAACTGGCCCAAGAAGGAAGCATCTATTTCCTGAGCCGCCCGCGCCGCTTCGGAAAAAGTCTGCTGGTGTCTACCTTGGGGCACTATTTCCTGGGGCACAAGGAACTGTTCAAGGGACTGAAGATAGACCAGCTGGAAAAGGACTGGCACGTGTATCCCGTGTTTCATGTGGATTTCAACGGCTCCAACTTCACCCAGGCAGGTGTGCTGGAAGAACGGCTGGAGGATTACGTGTCCGATTGGGAAACCCGTTACGGACTGACTTCCGAAGCCGACCGGCTGGACGTGGGAGGACGGTTTATCAAGGTGCTCCGCGCGGCGCACGAGCAGACCGGACGACGGGCCGTGGTACTGATTGATGAATACGACAAACCGATTCTGGATGTACTCGATGTGGATACCGGCCTGGAGGACCGACACCGCAACGTGCTGAAGGCCTTCTACTCTGTGTTTAAGGGAGCCGATGCACACCTGCAGTTTGTCCTGCTGACAGGAGTGACCAAGTTCTCACAGGTGAGCGTGTTCAGCGGGTTCAACCAGCCCAAGGACATCAGCATGGACCGACGCTACGAAGCGCTCTGCGGCATCACACAGGAAGAAATAGACCGTTACTTCCCGGAACCCATCGCGGAAATGGCGGACGAATATGGTTTTACGCCGGAAGAAATGAAACAGCGGCTCAAACTGCAATACGACGGGTATCATTTCAGCAAACAGATGACGGACGTATATAATCCATTCAGCCTGCTCAACGCATTGGACAGCCAAAGTGTAGATGATTACTGGTTCCGCTCCGGCACTCCCACTTACCTCATCCGGCTCCTCACTCATTTCAACGAGAACCTCAACGAGCTCACCGGAAAATACTATCGCCCGGAAGAGTTCATCGACTACAAGGCGGATGTGGAACAGCCCCTGCCCATGATTTTCCAGAGCGGATACCTCACCATCAAGGGATATAACATGCGCATGAACAAGTTCCTGCTCGACTTCCCCAACAATGAGGTGAAGAACGGCTTCCTGACCATGCTGGCCGCCTCCTACCTGAAACCCAAACAGCGCGTGGAAGGATGGGTGGACGAGGTGGTGGAAACCTTGGAAGCGGGCGACACGGACACTCTGCGTACCCTCTTCTCGTCTTTCCTAGCCAGCATCCCCTACACCATGCGACGCAAGGAGGACGAGACCGAACGCGAGCGTTATTTTCAATATACTTTCTATCTGATTATGCGGATGGTCAGTGTCTACACGGTCTATGTGGAGAAGGCACAGAGTCAGGGACGGGTGGACTGCATCGTGGAGACACCGCAATATGTCTATATTTTCGAGTTCAAGCTGGACGGTACGGCCGAAGAGGCTCTTCAGCAGATAGAGGAAAAAGGCTATGCAAGGGAATATGCCTCCGACTCACGCACGCTTTACAGGATAGGTGCCAGCTTCTCTTCCGAAACCGGCACGATCGGCGACTGGAAATGTATATAAATGAAACGAACTTATCGGCTAAGAAACATAAAAATATAATTTGTAGAGACATGACATTGGGTATTCATCTCTAGATACCAATAAATCAACAATATACGAATATTTTCAGGAATAGACCTGTAGAGACCACTTTTCGCATACGCGAGAATCTTCTTGTTATATTTGCAATCCAGAAACTACTTCAAAAATAGTAGACAAACAAACTTTGTAAATAAAAGAAAACAAGTTATCGTATGCACACAATTAGAAAAGCACTCCTGCTATTATGCAACCTAGAATCTACCGGTAGTTACCTTATCAACAGACACATGAAACACAAAATAAGTCCCATTCTATATATAGCAGGCATCTTCCTGCTGTTTGCTACCTGCACAAGACACCCCCATGCAAGTGCCCTGTTACAGCAAACAGACTCCTTGTTGCATCATAACCAACCAGATTCTGTCCTGCAACTTCTATTCGCTCTCAAGGATGAAACGTCCCTCTCTGAAACGGAACGAATGAAGCTGGTCTGGAATAAAGCCATGGCACACTACCAACTGGAAATGTCGCTGTTGGAAGACTCTCTGCTCTGTCAGGCTGTCACCTACTATCGGAAACAGACAACAGATACAGCACGACTACTAGACACTTATCTGCTCGAAGGCATGTACCTGAGATGGAAGGAAGCAAACGATGAGGCCATTGCTGTATTCGACAAAGGCATCGCTTTGGCCATCTCCCGAAAAGACACTACCAACATGCTGATACTACAGCGCAAGAAACTGGAAGTGCTATACAAGCAAAGCCGTTTTCTGGAGTGTAAAACAATGATTGAAGACATGCGCATTGCCCACAAACTCCCGGTAAAGGAGCATTATCAAATGGTATATTCACTGGCTCTTGTATCGCAGTTGGGAGGAGATACATCAAACATAAATTGTCCGGAAGAAGGGTTCCAATTGGCTTTAAAAGCCGGTGATACCTTATTTGCCCATCATATTCTGCGAAACTATGGCTGTATGCTGGTAGGAGCACACAAATATAAGGAAGCCATCACACAATTCCAACGGCTTATCCGTCTTAATCCAGATTTCCTGCCATACGCTGTCCAGTTAAGCCTTGCTGAAATCTATATAAATCTGGGAAAGAATGATTCAGCTTTCTATTATTTGGACAAAGCTGCCAAAAGCATGGACAAAGAGCAAAAACTGGACAAGGACCAAATCATGCTGCCATTCAAGTCTTTATATTATCTGATGAATGCCGCATTAAACGAAAGGATGGGACTCCCATTCAGCGGACTGGTATTCAGACGATATTGCGACTCTATAACAGAAGACCTCAAGGACAAACACAACACGGCATTGCGACAGCAGGAAACCAGAGCCCAACTGCAACAACGGAACTACGAGCTTATCATCAGCCGCCAGCAAATGGAACTCCGCATTGCTGTTGTCGTATCCTTACTGCTGGGAGTGATTCTAGCGCTTATCATCCTTTACCAGCAGAACCTGAAAAAGAAGGAGCGCACCATCCACCGCCTTTCCAAAGAACTACAGAAATACAGCAAGCAGTTAAAAGATAACGAGGTGTTGATAGCGCAAAACAATGAGAACATCCAAGAACTGCAAATGCAGCTTTCTACCCAAAAAGCCAGTGAACAGGAAGCACAATTGTCGCTCATCGAACAAATGGAAGAACAGAACCGACAATTAAGTCTTGCCAACCAGGATTTGCAACAGCAAATTGAAGCACACTGGCTACAGCTGAAAAGCGCACCGCTTAAGACACCGCATCTTCAGGAACTCACCACCGAAATACTACAGCTCAAAGAAAGAGAAGAGCAACTTACCGAACAAGTGATTGCTTCTCATCCACTGGTAGCGGAATTACGAAGAAAACCGCGCTTCCTGCAATCGGCAGACCTCTCCCAGCTTTCCATATTGACCGACAAAGTTTATGCACATTTCACAAAACGGATTGCCGAGAATTTTCCGAATCTGACGGAACTGGATCTCCAGATTTGCATTCTCATCAAACTTGGATTCAGTGTGTCACAAATAGCCATCTTTACCGCCGTTTCTTCCTCTTCCGTATCGCAACAAAAATCACGGATGAAGAAACGCATCCTGCAACAAAAATCCGGCGTTTTTACAGAAGGGGAAACACTCGATTCATGGTTACACAGGTTCTAAAGAAGACATCTGTATATGTCATGGTTTTTCATTAATAGAATAACAGTCTGTATACCAGTATTTTAAATCAGAGCAGCTGTATATATGGATTTATACAGATGTTATAAAGAATCTTCTATCTTTGCCATAGATTTTACAAGCGTATGACAAATAAACTCCTGAAATGAAGATGAAGAACTCGAAAAAGATATCCATGACACAACAAGAGATTCAGTCCGACGTGAAGGACAGTCTCAATCTACAGACTCTGAAAAACGAAATGCAACAATTACGGGAACGTGAGCACAAACTGGCAGAAAGACTAGTGGCAGAACATGGATTGGTCAATGAACTTCGAAAGAATCCTCATTTCATTAATGAAGCAGATCGAGAGCGCCTTGCCGCCCTGGTAGACGATGTATATAATGGCTTTACCTCACGATTGAGAGCCAGTTTTCCCATTCTGACCGAGGTCGACATACAATACTGCGTACTCATTAAACTTCGTTTCACCATCGCACAGATAGCAATTCTTTCGGCCATCTCTCCCACTTCGGTCTATCAGCAAAAATCACGAATGAAAAAACGCATCCTATCCATAAACTCTCATCTGTTTGCCAATGGAGAACCTTTGGATGTATGGCTACATGAATTGTAAATAACGTGAGTTCGATATAAAATTAACGTGAGTTCGAAATAAATTAAAACATCGTGAGTTGTCCGTCTTTGACAAAACAAACGTCAATGGCGGGCTTCTTTTCAAAGAAGCAGTATGCAGCTATGGCAGAGAGCGAGTTGGCAATAAAGTTATTGAAGGAACGGTGTCTGGAGTGTTCAATCTGGGCGATGTTCTTTAACTCGTCATTGACTGTTTCAATCAAAGCACGTTTTCTCAGCAGGATTTTGTCCGCCACGTTCATCAGGGAGTTCTTCATGTTGTTCTTCACTTTGGTTATCAACTGTATGCCGTTAAGGAACAGGTTCTCGAACAGGGTTTGCCCGACATACCCCTTGTCCGCACAGAGTTTCCCTTTTATATTCTTCAGGAACTTTGTCTGTTTCAGCGGTTCACGGTCATCCACATTTCCCGGAGTGAACATGAAATTGAGGATTTCACCCTTATCGTTGATGATCAGGTGAAGCTTAAACCCGAAGAACCATCCCATGGAGCATTTTCCACGTTCGGCGAGACCCTTAAAAGTCTTGTGAATCAATATGCGTTGGTTCCGGCATACACGCAGCGGGGTGGAATCCACAAAGCTGATACCGGTGCAGGTACCCAACAGGACTTCCTTGATGAAAATGGTCAGCTGCAACAGGACTTCCTTTTCCAGTTCCACAAAACGGTTATAGGACACACGTCTGGGAAAGAGATGCGTCAGATGTTTGCATACATATTCTTTGTAGTAATGCTTGAAACATCTGAAGCCTCCCGAGTGGAACAGGATCAAGATGACCATGATTTCCGCATCACTCATCCGGTTCGGCTTGTTCCGATGCTTATGATTCTTTTCTTCAACCATATATTTTTCCTGTGTTTTGGCAAATTCCTTGCAAAAATCATCCGCCATACAAAAAATCTCCGTAACTTTAGACTCTGAGAACATAGTGGTAATCGCTTAAATGTTATACTTAGACACTATAAATTTAATGCTTTTATCGCTATGTTCCTAATTTTCAAACTGATAATTTTAATCTTTATATCGAACTCACGTTAAATAAAACCTATTGCCACATGAATACATTAAAAAAGACATTACTATTATTGTGTTATCTGACACTTTCTTTCGGATTATCCGCACAGACCGTCAGCGGAAAGCTGATTGACGAGAACAGCCAGCCGTTACCCTACGCCAACGTGGTGCTGCTGTCACTTCCGGATTCGACATTCGTCACTGGAACCATCAGCGGCGAAGACGGATCTTTCACCTTGGGGGCCACATCGGGAAACCAGATAGTGAAAATATCATCCATCGGATATAAGACGGTGTATAAACCAACCGTTCCGGCCAATCTCGGTATTGTGCAACTCGTGTCGGATGCACAGCAGTTAGGAGAAGTCGTAGTGAAGGCCGACTTGCCGAAAACACGCGTTAAAGGGGATGCCATGGTGACCACAGTGGCGGGCAGCATACTTGAAAATGCTGGAACAGGAGAGGATTTATTGAACAAACTTCCGGGGGTATCAGCCGATGATGGAGAAGTCCGTGTATTTGGTGCGGGTGCTCCGGAGATTTACATCAACGGTCGTAAGGTGCGAGACAATTCTGAACTGAACCAGCTTTCTTCGGACAACATCAAAAGCGTGGAAGTGGTAAACAATCCCGGTTCACGGTATGATGCAACGGTAAATGCCGTTATCCGAATCAAAACTAAAAAGCCACAAGGTGAAGGCTTTGGTTTCGATAACCGCTTCTATACTGAATATCGTTATGATTGGACAGTACGAGATATATTTGATTTCAACTATCGTACGGGAGGCTTTGACTTGTCGGGGATGCTTTCAGGTAATGACAGACGAAGCGAGAACAACAAGCATATTGTACAGGAAACTTTTCTTGACCACACGTGGAGACAGGAATCCCAATTGAATGATCGGGTGCATACTCAGAATCTGTCTGCCATGATCTCTCTCAATTATCAGTTTAATGAAAATCACTCGTGGGGAATACGCTATAATTTTGACCGTTCACCGAAATTCCATGATGAAATTAATATGCAGACCAATGTGGCACAAGATAATATGCCTTATGAGAAAAGCAGCAGCATCGGATGGCAGAATCATGACAGTTCCGGTCATATACTAAATACTTATTATAACGGACAAGTGGGTGAATGGCATATTGATTTTAATGCCGACGGAATTTGGCAGGACAATAGGGTACCGCAGGAAATGCTTGAGGAAATTCTTCCGGCAGATGGTGAACGAACAGAACAGACTGTTACAAGCGAGAGCCTGGATAAAAATACACTGTATGCAGCCAAGCTGGTGGCTGAACATCCGCTTGGGAAAGGCAATTTCTCGCTTGGCGGTGAATACACCTACACCAACCGATTGAACAATTATCGGAATGTGGAGGGAATTCTGAATGATGATGAAAGTCGTATCCGTGAGAATAGTTTTGCCCTTTTCGCAGAATATGCTTTTCATATCCGCCAGTTACAAGTAAGAGCTGGAGTACGCTATGAACATCTGGCATCGGATTATTTCGAAGAAGACAAGCGAATTGACGAACAGAGTCGCACATACAATAACGTGTTCCCTTCCATCTCACTTTCTCTGCCTGTTGGCAAGGCGCAGTTACAGCTGAGCTACACGGGAAGCATTTACCGTCCTTCGTACTGGATGCTCCGGAGTAATGCCACATATATCAACCGTTATACTTACGAAAGCGGAAATCCGTTGTTAAGGCCCTCTGTTATAAACAGACTTTCGTTTAATGCTTCATACAAGTGGTTATACTTCAATACACGTTATATTCATGGCCGTGATGCAATTCTTCAACTTAGTCAGGCTTATTCGGAGGATGACCCGACTGTTTCTTTGTTCAGTTTTTACAATAGATATTGCTCAGACAAGTTATATTCCAGCTTGACAATTGCTCCGACAATAGGCATCTGGTCTCCTCAACTTACGCTTATGTTGCTTCAGCAATGGTACAAGGTAGATGTACCCGGTGGGCTGGCGAACTTCAATAATCCTATGGGGTCGTTTTCATTGCGCAACCACTTCAGTTTGTCGTCCGGATTTGGTCTGGACATCGATTTTGGAGCTGATACTCAGGGAGATAATGAAAATACGTATGTAGCTGAAGGTTGCTGGTATGCTAATGTGGGATTACATAAAAGTTTCTTTAATGAACGTCTGAGTATCAGGCTTCAGGCTGATGATTTGTTTAATTCAAGCGCCGCAAAGGCTGTTTTATATAGTGGGAACCGTGTTATGGCGGTAAAGCAAGAAGTGCGTCGCAGCATAGCCCTGACTCTCCGCTACAAGTTTAATGCTACGAAGAGCAAATACAAGGGTACCGGAGCTGGGAACAGCCAGAAGAGCCGTATGTAAGTATTATCTTAAATCCAAGAATGAACGAGAATAAGTAATTTTAAAATTTATCCATGAGAAATTTATTGTTTTTTATTTTTTGTGCTTTGACAACCATTGCTTTAAAGGCACAGATACCCTCTATTGAAGCATTGCGTACCTATGCGGATGAAAAGGGGATGTCTCCCAAAGAATACATTTTCAAGCTGTTCGAGAAATCGGATATCGTAGTGCTGGGCGAGCGCGACCTCCTGGCCGATCCTCGTTTTGCGGAGCAAGTGGGACACGTCTATTCCGAAGTCGGCTCGTACAACATGAACGATGACGTAAACCGCCTGCTGCAAGGCGATTATCCGACGAAGGCGGTCTTCATGGACAGCCTGTTTGCCTATTATAGAAAATCTGAAACCTTTTATCCGATTTGGGAGAAATACAACCGCGTTAAATTCCTGAAAGATATATATGAATAAACCGTACCTCTCCAAGGAAAATCAGGCTTGGACTGACCGATTGCGAGTTTTTATGGGATGAAATCCGTACGGTGGAAGATTACAAAAGATTTTGGAAGTCTCCTGGATTGAATTATCGCGACAGTCTAAGGGCTACCCACTTTGCAGAAATGTATGGCTTTGGTGACAACCAATCAGCCACATGCCATCAACTACTCGATGATTCTCAAAAAGAGAAATACGGTTTATGGGAGACAGGGCTGGTGGATGAAGAAAATCTTTGGAGAAGAGAACGTCAGAATCGTGGTACTGAATTGGTTTGATTACAACCTGTTTGACGGAAGTAATTTCCCGATGACCGGTGACGGACATTGGGATGCAGCCTTTGAACTGCTGGAATGCCGTCCGTTCGCTATTGATTTGAATATCGATTTCTGCTATGTATTACTTTTCATTTCAGACACCGTTCACTCAACAACTTCATTGCAAATACGTTGTCGGCTATCGCAGCATACTGTTTTTTTGAAAAGAAGCCCGCCATTGACGTAAACTTTATCAATGACGGGCAACTGGCTATCTTCTACAGCAGGGAAATAGTATTTCTCAGTTTCCGGAAATCAACCAGGCACCGCGGCAGAAGAAGCAACCGGAGGAAGAACTTCAGCCTAAGAGAGAAAAAAGATTGATCATGGTATCTTAAAATAGTAATACTTGTCCTGATGGCTTGCATTAGGATTCCCGATTAAATATGAGAACACAAAGGCTTGATTATGTAACACTATCAAAAAAGACAAAAGAAAAAAGCATATAGAGGTAGCGAATAACCACCCCTATATGCTCAAAATGCATTGTTCCATTGGGAGTATCCGATAGGATTATAGATTTTCGGGCTGTCAGGTGGATTCGCTAAAATACCCAAAAAGGAGACGGACAAGTTCTGGCTGAGCGAAGTTCCGGCTAACCCGACTTTTGCAGACACAAAAGACGCATCACATTGCATCAAATCATGTTAACGAATCACATGGAATTTCCTATACATACTACGAATGATTCTCTTTATTTATTTTTGGACTTAGGGCTATGATTAAAACGCCACTGAACGTGGAACAAAAAATAGCGTGGTAATACTGTCCGATAAGTTTCTGTTCTACCTTGGGCATTCATGGTATAGGATACATTACTCAAATCATGAAGAATGTCATATCCGTCCAACAATAAGAAGCATATTCCCCTTCATCAGTTTATAGGTCAAACGTGCGTTCCATACAAAATTATCGGTATTCAAGGCTCCATCTGTATATCCGCGGCGATTATAAACGGTAAAATCTGTTGCAAACTGTATATTGGCAGGAAGTTCAATGATGGCATTAAGCCCCGATTTGACAGTCCAGGTATTTTGCTCCGTGAAGTCTGAACGGTTAGAAGTGAAGCGGTCGTGCTTTCCCTCAACGTTCAAACCTAACTGGTGCTTACCAAAGCGATATTCAAAACGGAATTGGTCAGAGAATTGGAGGTTATAAATCTTGCTTCGTGACAATTGAGGTGAATATTCTCCCACTAAGTCTACGTTTGTGAAGTGACCTACTCCGAATTGGTTTCCAATCAATAAACTTCTTCCAACCTGTTTGGCATAGCTGATCAACCCTTGTGCGTTCCAGTTACCGTTTACATTGTAGTAACTGGCTTTGCGTATACCTGTACTTGTATCGTAAGTGTAGCCTTGAGAAAGTGCGTTGGACAGTATCGAATAAAGTCCTTCCACTTGGAAACGGCTGCCTTTTTCTCTACTGGTTTGACGGTAGTAAAGTCTTGTATCAAATTGTTGGGCATTTTTCAAATCCTTGTTTCCTTTTCTTATATAAAGCGGATTCGTATCATCGGTGAAATCAACCATCGTTACCATATCGGGAGTCCGGCTCTTTAAGCCCCAACTCCAACTTATGCGATGGTTACCTTTATTCCATTGGAACATTGTATTGCCGATGTCGAACACAACCGACCGACGGGTAAATGTAGTGTCAACGCTTCCTCGCAGGTAATAAAGGTGTTGATTAGTTACGATTATGGGCAAGTTGTACTAGATATCGAAGTGCTTTGTAGAGTAAGTGTATCTTAGCGCAAACCTGTGATTGTTGTCCGTGCTCCGGCTCAGGTAACTGTTGTTAGGGTCAAGAGCAGACTCATAATCAATGGCCGAGGATAATTTTCCGAACATAAAGTCCTCGATTGACTCCGGCGATTCAAATTGGAATAGGTCGGAAGTTTCTTTTCGGTAGTTGTGCTCGTACCGATAAGACACCCCCAAAGTCATGCCCCGTGCCAACACATGCGAATAGCTTATCTCTGCTCCGAGATTGGAAACAAAGTCAGGATAATTCTTGAAATAGCGGTTGGCTGTTTTCGCCGGTGTCGGATCTTGGCCAAAGTTGATGTCATAATGGTCGAATATTTCATCGTGCCTGTTATTGTATTTTCCGAAGAGATTTATAACTAACAGGTCGTTGATTCCGGGTAGTTTGATGCCTTGCCAAAGATTTGTTCCCGTGGAGAGGGAATGTCCTTTTTGCCTGTTCATACTGATATTACGATTAATCAGGCTCGACAGCGCACTCATGCTGTTGCCATCGTAAATGTTCCGGATAAATTCGGTTGAAACGTCGTTGAACTCCCTGCTGAAGGTAGCATTTACATCTTCGCTATAATTCTCCCAATTCTGATAGGTAAAAAACGGTTCGGTACTAATTCCGTATCCTTTCGGGGTTTTATAATAGATTTTATGATTGGTACTCAATGTCTGAAATTTGTTTCTTGACTGGTTGAATTGATAGTCGTAAGTACTGCCTGTGATTAAGTAGTTGGTGCGTACCACATCGGTGTAGTCTGTTTCTCGCGTGCTTTCGGCATTGATATTTCCATTGACTTCCCAGCGTCCGTCAGTGGTTTTAACATTGTAATTCAACCCGCCAGAAATGATTTTACTTATTCCTGTCGGCATTTTTTCAGGTGTCCATGTAGTTTGCTGCCCTGGTTTGCGGCTGTCATTGAGATTGTTGATGTTGAAGTATGCCGCATACTGGCTGGTAGGCGTAAAAGCCATAGCAAAGAGGCGACCCAAGTGTCGTTCTTCGCTTCCGTAACCGCCTTCTATATTCAGCATAGTTCCTACCATATATTGCTTTTTCAATTTCACGTCCATTACGTATTGGCTGGCGCCCAAGTCAGCGCCTGCCAATTCACTTGCTCTTCCCAATTTATCATATACTTCTATGTTCTTCACGGTATAGGAAGCCAAGTTTTGAAGCATCAACTGCTTATTGTGATCAAAGAAGTGCTTTCCGTTCAACAACAGTTCCTCAACATACTTACCGTTGACATAGATGTTGCCATTATCCTTGAGTTCTACATCCGGAAGTTGTTGGATAAGGGCATCGAGCATACTTCCCTCAGCAAGATTGAAAGCGTCGGCATTATAAACCAGTGTATCTCCCCTGTTATAAAATTTTACTTTCGATGCTTTCACCACCACTTCGTCCAACTTTTCAGAGCTTGGTGCCAAATAGATAGGATTTAGTTTCAAGTCGAATTCGCGCTTGCCAAGCTTATTTAAATCCACATTCACAGCAGTGGATTTGTACCCGATTGACGTGATGAGAAATATGTATTTCCCTCCTTCTCTTGGTAATTCTACACTAAATCCTCCCGTATATTTTTTCTGATTATCTGCACCGCCCACATAATTATCGTAAACATACTCATCTGCAGATACTATAGTGACCACGGTACTGTCAGTTTTTAATATTCTAATCGAGGCAAAAGTAATAGGGGCATGAAAACCCGTTGATTCCAAGACTGTTCCTGTAACTCTTATATTGTCCTTGGCAAATCCCATTATAGAGATAAAGAAACAGAATGTTACAGTTAAAATACGTAGTATAGACATTTTAGTTGGATTTACAAAAGTGTTATTTTAATTATTTAAAGTGGTGAAACTCACCACTTATACCGCACAATAAATAAAATCAAGGTATGAAGGATATCCTTGAAAATTCCAAGCCCAATAGTGGACTCTTTATAGTTCTGATCTTTAATCGTGGCAGTACCTAAAATTTTCTCTCCACCTTTAAGACATTTTTCGTCTCCCCTTAAAAAAGGTAGTAATGTAAATAGGAATAGTATCAGTATACCAAATAAATTCTTTGTTTTCACAATACTTTTTAATAGTCCTGTATTAACTCAAATTTTCTGCACTTTATCATTATAGTTTATGTAATTTAGATTTGTTATATATCGCGCAT
>ENA-ORSA01002601-ORSA01002601.1-human-gut-metagenome-genome-assembly--contig:-NODE-2601-length-12619-cov-3.396371_pt1 | contig 12619 bp, 13 predicted proteins | sample MGYA00242179_ERZ509142 | MGnify/ENA primary metagenome ERZ509142 (study PRJEB26280, sample SAMEA2338659) | human gut metagenome | biome: human gut; feature: human-associated habitat; material: faeces... | reverse complement strand
CTGCGAAAAAATGTCTTGCGCAACGCAAAAATCCCTCGCTGCCGGTCACATCATGAGTTTTCAGATACACCCTAGATAATTCTATTTTGAGGCAGCCCCGTTCTTGTGCTTTTTTCTGCGGCACGATAAGACGGGGCGCACAGGTCGTAAGGGCGGAATATCGCATAGAGATCCGGCAGCCGGACCCAGCGTCATACGCAGGCAAAAAGTTCACCGCGCGCTACCAGACAAGGGGCTATTATGACATTTCCGCTTCCGAAAGCGGCTTTGAGCTCAAATATGTGCTCTTTGAGGCAGCGGTGCGGCGGTCCTTTGGCGATGTGTTTTTCGGCACGTGGCTGGAAAAACCGGTCGCCTTCGGCGCGTTTGAAGGCGGGCGTCTGCTCGGATTTGTCGAGGGCTCGCCGGAGGGCTGGAACAACCGCATCTGCACCAGCAGCATCTGCGTGTTTGACGATTTCGCGCGCGGAAAAGGCATCGGAACGCGGCTGATAGATGTCATTCAAACGGCGGCGGAAGCCTCCGGCGCGCGGATGATGATTTTAGGGTGTATCTGAAAACTGAAAATGTGACCGGCAGCGAGGAATTTTCGCGCTGAGCAAGACATTTTTCGCAGGAATACTGACGTATTTCAAGGAAAAATGACGCAGCACGAAAAGGTCCGCTGTCCGGGTGCGTTGGCAGTTGGAAGAATACACCCTAGTAAATCATGGATTCGGGCAATTGAACCACGGCTTGGTTTTTACGGATAAGGCTGATGCAAAAAATGCGCCGTTGACGCGTCCAGCGCGTGATTGCAAAACAGAAGATCATTCTATCGGCGATCAGGGTCATGGCATTTGCTTCGATCAGATGCGTTGCGAAGCTGTGGCAAAGCGTGTAAGACGTGACGTGCTTTGTCCCGGCTTTTTCACGGCAGTGCTCAGCGCTGTCTGGAAGGAACGGATGCCGACGTATTTACAGGCAGGATATTTGCTGGGAAAGGAATCGTCACGTGGACGGTATTGCCGTCAGTATTGTTCCACTTCCCGCAGGCATTGCTTCGACAAAACCGCTTTTCTGTACTTGCCGCTTTTTCCCTGTGGCACGGAGATCTCCTGGTTGGGGCAGTCAAATGCGCCCGCTCAAAATCAGCGTGCAAGTTCCTTTGCCACGGCTCGGATCACTTCCTCAGTCGGAGCTCTCTTCTCAAGCTTTGACGTTTCAACAATAAGCTTGTACAATGAAACGTTTGTCTCCTCAGCAACTTTTTTATAGAGGCTGGAAAAAGTAGAGTGGCAGCCGGCATAGCCGAGAACAAGGTCCTTTGGCGCAACAGTGGAAGTATAGTTATACGTTTTCATTGCTGGAGCAAGATTGTTGTCAATAAAACTACACAGTTTATAGAAATCGCACCCTGAATCGATACCTTTGCGTGCAAGTGCTCCGACGAGGAGTTCTGTAGGGCAGTTTCCAGCAGATCTTGCCATGCCCATAAGTCCGGTGTCAAGATACTCTGCGCCTGCGTCCAGTGCAGCAACAGCATTGCCGACAGACAAACCAAGGTTGTTATGCCCGTGAAAGCCCACCGGAATTTTCACAGCTTTTTTTATGGCGATGATGTAGTCGCTCACTTCATTGGGAAGCATTGTTCCTGCAGAATCCATAATTGTAAACAAATCAAGTCCGGCTCTTTCAAGCGCAACAGCCTCTTCAGAAAGAGCATCTGCAGGAAGAACATAAGACTTCATTGCAGAATAGAAGCATTTAAGTCCTGCATCTTTTACCATTTTCACGGCAGCGACAGCATTGGCGGCTTTGCCCGCATCAGCGCCTATACGGAGAAAAGAGAGACCGGCTTCTTTTGCTTTTTTAATTCTATCGGGAGTTGCATTCTGATAAAGCAGGAACATACCGAGTTCGGCTTTGGATGCTTTTCTACTGACAATTTCAAGATATCCTGCATCATCCAGAGGAGCTATCGCAGGCTTGGCTTCATATGCACCCAGCCCGTAGGCGTTTCCAAGCTCGATAGTTGTAATTCCGCAATCAATAAGGTTGTCAATTATCATTTCAGTTAGCTCGGCGTTGAAACCGCATCCAACAACATTTGCCCCATCCCGGAGCGTGCAATCAAAAATATGCATAATAAAACCTCCTTTTTTATACAGAATAACAGAAGTCGTATATTTTGTAAAATTGGATTAGTTTATCTCGGTAATAACAAAATTAAATAAGTGAGCACGTTTTCGAACAACCGTTTTATTCAAATTAGTTATTGAAAGGATAAAATAATAATATTTTACAAATATATATGCAGGTTATAATAAACCAGCAGGCAGAAGCGTTATTTATTTAACACATCTGCAACAAACAGATAAAAATCAAGAATAGAAAGGAAATGAAGGGAAAATGAAAAAAGTTATCACATTGGTTCTTGTTATCTGTATGCTTCTTTCAATGTGTGCGTGCGGAACAAAACCTGCAAAAGCTCCGTCAGCACCCGCGGAAACGAAGGAGAATACTTCTTCCGAAGAAAGCGTTCTTGAAACATTTGGAAGCGGCGTAGAAGGCAACGTTGCGGAAGAGCAGAAGCCTCTCCGTTTCCGCCTGAAAACCGAACCAAACACCGTTGATCCTCACAAAACATCCGGCACAGGTGATCCTCAGGTTATTCAGTACCAGATGTACGAATCCCTTTTCAGAGAAGAGAAGGATGGCACCATTGTACCAGCACTTGCCGAATCCTATGAACTTGCAGAAGATAGCACTTCCATCACGCTCAACCTGAGAAAGGATGTATTTTTCCACAACGATCTTCCTATGACAGCCGATGACGTTGTCTTCTCTCTGAACAGAGCAATGGAGACCGGTTATAACAGTGCATACGTCGGCGCAATCGATAAAGTCGAGAAAATTAATGACTACACTGTAAAGTTGAGTCTTAAGTATTCCTATGCCCCCATCATCACCTGCCTGTCTACGCTCAGCACTGCTATTGTCTGTAAATCTTACGTCGAAGAAAATGGGGACGATATTCTTACCAGAAGCCCTATGGGCACGGGTCCCTATATGCTCAAGCAGTGGGTCAGCGGCGATAAGCTTGTATACGAAGCATACCCAAAATATTGGAGAGGCGAAGCAAAGATCAAGGAGGCTTCCATCGTCTTCATTTCCGATAACACCGCGGCAGCAATTTCTTTGGAAACCGGTGATATTGATGTTATGACCAACCTGTCCACTGCTGATATTCCCACAATTCAGGACAATCCCGAGCTTCAGTTCGTTACTGGCCCCGCAGCATCCCAAGTGCTCGTAAGCTTTAACAACGCATCCGGTAAATTTGCAGATCCGCGTCTGCGCGAAGCAGTGTATCTCTGCATTGACCGTCAGGAGATTATTGATGTAGCAGCAGATGGATATGGCGAAGTTCAGACCGCCGCTCTTGACTCCGTTCTTCCTGAGTGCCCCAAAAACTTGCCGGTTCCAGAAAAGAATGTTGAGCGCGCCAAGGAGCTCGTCGCTGAAGCGGGTTATCCTGATGGTTTGACCGTAAGTATGCCCACCATAGATAACGGCACCTACTCCAAGCCCGCCACTCTGCTCAAGGAGCAGCTCGCGCCCTGCGGCATCAATATTGAGATCGAACTCATGGAACGTGCGGCATGGGATGACATGGTCATTTACAACACCAATTATGAGATTGCTATTTGGGCTCTGCCGATCACGGCGCTTGACTCTGATTTCTGTGCATCCAAGTTCTACAGTGAAAACTGCGGAGGCGCAGGCAATTTCTCCAACTGCAATAATGAAGAAATTGACAAGCTCATACTTCAGGGCAGACTTCTTCCGCTTGGCGAAGAACGCACCGCAAACTACCTGAAGTTCTGCGAAGCAATCAGGGACAACTTTGTTGTATGCCCCATCTATACAAATATGCGTAGCAATGCGGCATCCGTACATCTCGGCGGCGTATATCCCAGTGCAACTCTGCACATGTATATGTACGACTATTATTGGATGGATTGATCCGGAATACTCAAAGAAGCAAACTGTTCAAGCTTTTTAGCTTGAACAGTTTGCTAAAAAGTCCGACAGAAAATGATGTACTTATCGGTCTGAGACCGGGATCATTCAATTCAAAAGCTGAAAGCGCTGCAATGTACCGTAAATTTTTAATGTAGCTGCAGACGGTATGCTGCAACACTTTATTTCAAATATGGAGATAGCCACATGTTTAAATATATTTTGAAAAGGCTGTTAATGCTGATTCCGATAATCATCGGAATATCGTTTTTAATATATTTCGTAATGAGCCTGTCGCCTGGAGACCCAGCAAGAATCATCCTCGGTGAATATGCTACTCAAGAAGACGTTGATGCGCTCAGGGAAGAAATGGGACTGAATGACAGTCTGATCGTCCAGTATTCAAGATACATATTTAATGCCGTAAAAGGCGATCTTGGCACCTCCTATCAGACTGGACAGCCTGTAATGGGAGAAATCCTTGATCTTTCCCTACACGCTCAAACTTGCAGTGGGAGCAGTTTTGATAGCAGTTGTACTTGGTATCCCTATAGGCATTATCTCCGCAGTCAAGCAATACTCATGGATAGACAATTTGAGCATGGTCGTCTCCATGGTGCTTACATCCATGCCGGGTTTCTGGTATGGTCTTATGCTGATGATTATTTTTTCTCTCAAGCTGCGCTGGTTCCCATCAACAGGAGCATCATCTTTTATGCACTACGTGTTGCCGTGCATCACTCTTTCCTGCAATACATTTGCATTGATGATTCGAACGACCCGTTCTACGATGCTTGAGGAAATCCGCCAGGATTATGTCAGAACTGCCAAGGCAAAGGGCGCGAAGGCTATGCGTGTCATCACAAAGCATTCTCTAAGAAATGCACTTCTTCCGGTAATTACAGTTGCAGGTATGCAGTTTGGTATATTGCTCGGCGGCGCGGTCGTTATTGAGAGTGTCTTTTCCATTCCCGGACTTGGTACTTACGTTGTAAATGCCGTCAAATTGAAGGATACACCATGCGTGACCGCCGCTATAATGTTTATTGCTGTTGTCGGTGGACTTGTAAACCTTATTGTTGACGTGCTCTATACATATATAGATCCACGGCTGAAGTCCAGATACGCAAAACCAAAGGCTATTCGTAAAAAAGAGGCAGAGTGAGGAGCGAACTGATGGAAAACAAAGAAAAAAGCCAGATTCAAGCAATATGGTTTCGCTTCAAGAAAAATAAGCTCGCACTGATAAGTCTCGCAGTGTTAAGCGTGATCGTCCTTACCGCAATCTTTGCAAATGTGTTGATCGATCCCGAGCTTGTCACAACGACGGATTCTTCATTAAGGCTCAAACCTGCATCGTCTGAACACTGGTTCGGTACGGATATCTATGGCAGAGACGTGCTTGCGCGAATCATATACGGAGCAAGAGTATCCCTTACCGTAGGTGTTGCGTCGGTTTTCGGCGCACTGATCATCGGTGGACTGCTCGGTGCAATAGCGGCATACTTCGGTGGTCATATAGAAAACATTATCATGCGCATCATGGACATTTTTATGGCTGTTCCATCGCTTGTTTTGGCAATTGCTGTTGTTGCAGCATTGGGAGCAAGTACGGTGAACCTTGTAATCGCACTCATTGTTGCAAGAGTTCCGCAGTTTGCACGAGTTGTTAGATCAGCAATTCTACCCATACGCAATCAGGAGTATGTGGAAGCAGCAACGGCTTGTGGCACAAGTAACTGTCGTATAATTCTCAGACATATACTGCCCAATGTCCTCGGTCCCGTAATTGTTCAGACCACCCTTCAAATGGGACACTGCATTATCCAGATAGCTGGTTTGAGTTTTGTCGGTCTAGGCATTCAGCCTCCTACTCCAGAGTGGGGCAGTATGCTTTCCGAGGCTCGCGAGTACATGAGAAGATATCCCTTCCTTGTAGTTCCTCCAGGGCTGGCCATCATGACAACCGTTTTCTGCTTCAACCGCATCGGTGATGGACTTCGTGATGCTCTTGACCCGAAGCTGAAAAACTGATTGTACGGGAGGTAGCATAGTGGAAACAACACTGTTGAATGTGCGCGATCTGCACGTAGAATATCATACAGACGATGCGACCGTGTATGCTGTAAACGGAGTATCATTTGATGTAAAAACTGGAGAGACTCTTGGTCTTATCGGGGAAACAGGTGCAGGAAAGACCTCTATTGCATTGAGCATTCTGCGCCTGCTTCCGGAAAAAATAGGAAAAATCACTAGTGGGAAGATAATTCTTAACGGCGTGGACATTACTGAAGCTTCGGAAAATGCAATGTGCGACATCCGCGGTGAGACTGTTTCGATGATCTTTCAGGATCCCATGACCAGCCTTAACCCGGTCATGGAGGTCGGTGCGCAGATAGAAGAAGTTCTGCTTCTCCACAGACCGGATATGACTTCCGAGCAGCGGGGAAAGAGAACCGACGAAATCCTTGAAATGATTGGTATCCCCGCAGAGAGAAAGCACGATTTCCCCCATCAATTCTCAGGAGGAATGAAGCAACGGATCGTGATCGCAATCGCTCTCGCCTGTGAGCCGATGCTTCTTTTGGCTGATGAGCCTACCACTGCACTTGATGTCACGATACAGGCGCAGGTGCTTGAAATGATGAACAGCCTTAAGGAGAAATTGAATACTTCCATTGTACTCATTACTCACGACTTCGGAATCGTCGCTCAGACCTGTGATAGAGTCGCAGTTATCTATGCCGGTGAAGTTGTAGAAATAGGTACGGTCAACGATTTGTTTGAGGGTGAAGATCACCATCCATACACAAAGGGGCTGTTTGGCTCCATCCCAAACATGAACGCAGACGAAAACAGGCTCAATCCTATTGACGGACTCATGCCGGATCCTACCATAATAAACACTGGCTGTAGCTTTGCAGACAGATGTCCATATGCAAAGGAAGAATGCAAAACGCTCAAGCCGAGCTACAAGGAAAAAAATGGGCATAAAATATTCTGCCATTTCAGCAAATACCCGGAAGCGGAGGAAATAAATAATGATTGACGTTCCATTGATTGAAACAAGAAATCTCAAGAAATTTTTTTCTACTCCAAAGGGGTTACTGCACGCGGTAGATGATATTTCCCTGTCAATCGGAACGGGAAAAACCCTAGGTGTGGTCGGCGAATCGGGCTGCGGTAAATCTACTCTCGGACGAGTCATGATCCGCCTACTTCCTGCCACAAGCGGTGAGGTCCTTTATAAAGGAGAGAATATTTTATCATACAACTCTGTACGCATGAAGGAGATGAGAAAAAATGTTCAGATAATCTTCCAGGATCCATACGCATCTTTGAATCCGAGGATGACGGTGAGCGAAATAATAGCAGAACCGCTGAAAGTCTGCAAAATATGCCCCGACAAAGAATCCTTGCATAAGAAAATAAGCGAGCTCATGGATACTGTCGGTCTTGCTTCCAGATTTGCAAATACGTACCCTCATGAGCTTGACGGCGGAAGACGGCAGAGAATCGGAATTGCAAGAGCTCTTGCGGTATCTCCGGAATTTATCGTTTGTGATGAGCCGGTGTCCGCGCTGGACGTTTCCATTCAGGCGCAGATACTCAATCTGCTTATGGATCTTCAGGATGATCTCGGAATTGCATATATGTTCATTACCCATGACCTAAGCGTCGTTAGGCACATCAGCGATGAAATCATGGTTATGTATTTGGGACAATGTGTGGAGAAGGCTCCTGCGAAAGAGCTGTTTAAAAACCCGTCACACCCCTATACGGAGGCGTTGTTGAGCGCAATTCCCATTCCGAGTGTCAAGCCAGAAGCTAAAATGAAAAATGTAATCAGAGGTGAACTTTCCAGCCCCATAAATCCGAAACCCGGTTGTAGATTTGCCGCAAGATGCCCTTATGCTACGCCTGAATGCACCCAGGAAGCTATTCCAATCACCGAAATAGGTCCGGACCATTCAGTCGCCTGCACTAAATTTTTAAAATAATTGACAGGAGAAAGAAATGGCTAACAAAAAGAATCAACTCCAGCACATGACTTGGAAAGAAGTTTCGGAAGTATTCAAAAATGATCCCGTAGTAATTATTCCTCTCGGATCGATGGAAGTGCAAGGTCCTCATGCTCCAACCGGTGACTATCTTGTGGCCGAAGAGGTAGCGGGAGAGGTCTGCAAACGCTCCGGTGCATATTGTGTACCTGTTGTTCCCTTTGGCAATTCCGAGTATTTCAGAGATTATCCCGGCACAATATCCGTACGCCCGGACACTCTGTATAATTGGGTCATGGATATGTGTACAAGCCTTATCGAACACAATGTTACAAAGATCATTTTCGTTAATGGGCACGGAGGAAACGACAACATTCTTGAGAACGTAGCAAGAGATATTCGACGCGAGAAAAACCTTGTTTTGGGGCGCCTTAACATATGGAGAACGGCTACTGCTCAGATGAAAAAAGATCTTTACGGTGAAAAGGCATCCTCCACCGGTCATGGCGGTGGTATCGTTGATGCTGTTGACAGATATCTTTTCCCGGAGGATGTAAAGGAAGAACTGGCAGGACCCTCTGACATCGTAAAAAAGTGGGAAGCGTTTGACGCAACCGGTATCGGCAAGGTTGATATCTGCGGTATCGATGGATATGTATACACAAATCTTGTGGATCTTAGTGTTCAGGGATGTCTTGGCGATCCTTTTGTCAGTACGGTCGAAACCGGTCGCGTTCTTTTTGAGAGAATGGTCGAGTGCGGATGCGAATTTGTCAGAAGAATGAGCGCATCTGATATGCATGCGAAAAAGTGAGGCTTAAAATGAATACATTATTGAAAACCGAAGTAACTGCGCTTGCAAAAGAATTGACACCATATGCGGTAAGCATCAGGCACGAAATACATGAACACCCAGAGCTCGGGCTCAAAGAATACAATACGACCGAAATAGTTAAAAGAGAATTAAATAAGATCGGAGCGGAGATACTAGATCTCGGTCTTGAGGTCGGTTGTGTAGCGCTGATTCATGGAACTAAGACTGGCAAGGGTAAAGTCATCGGTCTTCGGGCGGATATGGATGCGTTGCCGATGAATGATCTAAGCGGCAAGCCCTGGTCTTCCAAGGTAGATGGTGTTGCCCATACCTGCGGGCATGATGCACATACCGCGTGCCTTCTTGCAGCTGCCAAAGCTCTCATGGACAACCGCGACAAATTCTGCGGTACTGTAAAGCTCATTTTCCAGCCGGCAGAAGAAACCTTTGCAGGTGCAAAATACATGATTGCACACGGTGCAATGGAGCATCCAGCAATGGATGTGCTGACTTCTCTGCACGGTACCCCCGCATATCACTTGGGACAGTATGCTATTGCATCTGGGAAAATCATGGCCTCCGCGGATGAGTACAACATCAGCTTCATCGGGAAAAGTGCTCATGCAAGCCGACCTGTTGAAGGGAGAAATGCACTTCTAGCAGCTTCTCATGCCGTGATCGCACTTCAGGAGATCGTTTCAAATGAGGTTAAAACAAAGGAAGAGGCAGTTGTAAACACTTGCGTTCTCAAGTGCGGTACAGCCGCAAACATTATTCCTGACAAGGCAACCATCTCCGGAACCGTGCGTTGCCTTGATCCCGAAGTCAGAGAGACGCTTGAAGCCGCAATTCGTAGAGTAGCCAATGCAGCCGCATTGCTTTGCGGCTGTGAGGCTGAAATTAACTATATACGCGGCACGGATGCTGTCATAAATGATGAAGAGACCGTAAACAATATTATTGCTTCTACATCCAAAATTGTAGGCAGCGAGAATATTGTTCATCTTAAATCTCTACTCGGTGGCGAAGATTTCTCGTTCTACAGGAAGTATGTAGAAAAGATCGCCTTTTACCGTGTCGGAACCGGTACTCCTGAAAACGGTCCTGTAATTCAGCTTCATAACGCTCATTATGACACAAACGATGAAGTGATTCCATACTGCATTGCAGCACACATTCAGTGTGTATATGATCTGAACGGCTGAGGGTAAAAGAATGCAAAAGACATTTGTTACTGATCTTGCAAATGATGTATCCCCATATGCTGTAGAGATACGTCACCGTATTCACATGAATCCGGAAACGGCAATGGAAGAGTATGAAACAACGAAGCTCATCAAAGAAGAACTTCTGGAAATGGGAGCAGAGCTGCAGGGAATCGATATCGATGTAGGCTGTGTAGGTCTTATCAAAGGTACAAAACCGGGAAAAGGTAAGGTAATTGCGATAAGATGCGATATTGATGCGCTTCCCATGAAGGATCTTTGCGGCAAACCGTGGCATTCCAGAAAGGAAAATGCGGCGCATACCTGCGGGCATGATGCTCATACCGCCGCTCTTCTCGGCGCAGCAAAAGCACTTATACAGATTAGAGACAAATTCTCCGGCACAATAAAGCTCGTCTTCCAACCTGGTGAAGAAGGTCTACACGGGGCAAAGGTGCTTGTTGCAAAAGGTGTTATGGAAAATCCTCATGTTGATCTGATGGTTGCTATGCATAACACTCCGATGTATAAGCTGGGGCAGATTGCCTGTGCAGAAGGGCAGATAATGGCAGCCTCTGACAGATTCACAGCCAGATTCATCGGAAAAAGTGCACATGGAAGCCGTCCAGCTGAGGGCAGAAATGCTTTACTTGCACTATCACATGCGGTTATCGGACTTCACGAGATCGTTTCCAATGAACTTACCACAAAGGAAATGGCAGTTGTAAACACTTGCGTAGCTGACAGCGGAACCGTTTCTAATATTATCCCTGCGGAAGCGGTCCTCAAAGGCACCGTTAGAACGCTCAGTAGTGTTTCAAGAATCGCCTCTGAAAAGGCAATACGCAGAATTGTTGAGCAAGCAGCCGCTCTTTGTGGATGTACATCTGAGATAGAATATGACTATGGGTGTCCGCCAGTCTCAAATGATTCCGAAATAACGGAGCTCGTTCACAAGGCAGCAGAAAAAATCGTTGACGACGGAAATTGCATTCATCTTGACGCGCTTCTCGGTGGTGAAGACTTCTCAATGTATTCCGAGGTAAATCCAAAGACCTGTTTCTATCGTCTTGGCGTAGCAACAGGAGACGTTCAGCATGAGCCTCAGCTTCATAATGCACATTTTGATTTTAACGATGCTGCAATGCCCTATGCCATTGCAGAGCACATTCAGCTTGTGTTGGATGTAAACGGATAAAGCGTAAGCGTCAAACCACCCCGCGTATAAAAAGACCGCCATCTTAAGGAGAACTGTTGCTCACCGAGATGGCGGTCTTTTATTTATGAGGCATATAGCATTCTTCCGGGGCATTTGCGGGAAGCAGCTTTCAGCCCGTGGGGAGGTTTGACGCTTACCGTGTCTATGCGCGGTTAGGTTCGACACGTACATTCCAGATGTGGGACTTGACGTGGGCGGGAATTATTGTGTATTCTTAAATACACAACTATTGATTCTGAACGGTGTGAAAGGAGCAGATATGAGAATATCAGATATTAGAAATATTATTGTTATTTCGGAAATTAAGAACTTCAACAAAGCATCAGCCTATCTGCATATCAGTCAGCCCGCCTTGAGTCAGTCTGTTAAAAGGCTCGAAGAGAGTCTTGGCTCGCAGCTCTTTATTCGAAACAAAAAAACCGTCAGTTTAAGTGCTGCGGGCGAAGAATTTATCAAAGAAGGCAGTAAAATCCTTCAGATATATGATCGTATGATAATGAACATTGGACACAATCAAGAAAAAAATGAACCGATAAGAATCGCAGCCTCGTCGGTTTATGCAAGACGCTATTTCCCTGAGATATTCAAGACATTCAGGAGCCTGCACCCGGAAGTAGAACTGAAGATGGTTGAGATGCAGAACAAAAGCAGGCTGCAAAGTCTCCTCGAGTTGGACGTTGATTTCGCGGTGATGAGAACTCAGGAAATTCCAAGCGTACAGTATACCAGAATTTTTGAAGAAGAACTGCTGTTTGTAGTATCTGAGGAACTGGCAATGAGCAGACAACAGTACATTTTTCAAAAGGACGGCAGAGAATATGTTAATCTTGCCGGATTTGAAGATGTTCCATTCCTGAGCTATCCCGAGACTAATACAATGAACCGCGCAACAGTTGACTTGTGCCTTGAAGCAGGTTTTATCCCAAATGTGATATACGAGACTACTGATTCGGGGCTGTTGGCGAATCTGATTTCTTGCGGCATGGGTGTAGGCTTTATTGTCGGACTTTCTAAAGCAACTGAAAGAGAGAATCTCTCTTTGCGTTATTATCATATTGACAATCCTATTGTAATGCGAAGCTATATGCTGGCATGGAATGCTGAAAATCAGCTCGATAATGCAAGGAAAGACTTGATAAACATAATTAAAACCATACATTGAGGCCATCCCATACTTTGTGCAAACCTCCAAGGTAGTGTATAATAGGCGCACGACATTGGAGGTTTCACGTAAACGTCAGAGCAGAGGGCGGCAGAACCTCTTCATGAATCCGGTGAGAACTGCAATAGTCTTTCCCGTTCCGTTGGTGACCCCGGCAGACATATTCCACACGGCGGCTGCCGGTCCAGCAACGAATCATAGCACCCTGTTTTT
>ENA-ORSA01002593-ORSA01002593.1-human-gut-metagenome-genome-assembly--contig:-NODE-2593-length-12652-cov-3.854330_pt1 | contig 12652 bp, 8 predicted proteins | sample MGYA00242179_ERZ509142 | MGnify/ENA primary metagenome ERZ509142 (study PRJEB26280, sample SAMEA2338659) | human gut metagenome | biome: human gut; feature: human-associated habitat; material: faeces... | reverse complement strand
GAGAGGGGCTTCTGCATCAGCCGGTCGAGCTCGTGCGCCACCAGCCGGCGACACTTCTTCACATCGTGCGGGTCGCATCCGAAGTAGGTGCACCACATGCCGGTGTCAGAATAGCTTACCATCGAACTGTCAACGGTGTACACCAGCCCGTGCTTCTCGCGCAGGGCGATGTTGAGCCGGGCGTTCATGCCCGGGCCTCCGAGTATGTTGTTCATCAGGTATAGAGCGAAGCGGCGGCGGTCGTGCACGCTGTAGGCGCGGCTGCCGGTCATCACGTGGGCCTGGTGAGTGCCCCGGTTGACGGTTTCCTCGCGCGGAGTGTACTCGGGAACGGCCGCCTTGCGGCTCTTGTCCGCCTGCGGACGGCTGGGCGGCTGGTCGGCCGTGGCCTTCTCGAGAAGGCGCACGAGGCGGTCGAAACTTACGTCGCCGTAGGCGAAGAACACCATGTTCTCCGGCCTGTAATGCCGCGCGGTGAAGCGCGCCACGTCGTCGTGCGTGTACTGGCGGAGACGCTCCTGCGTGCCGAGTATGTTGTGGCCGAGGGGGTGGGAGCTGAACACCATGTTCTCGAAGCGGTCGTAAATCAGCTCGGCCGGCGAGTCGTTGTAGCACTCTATCTCGTCGCACACCACCTCTATTTCCTTCTCCACTTCGGCCTGCGGATACGCGCTGTGCAGCACTATGTCGGTAAGCAAATCGACGGCGCGCGGCATGTGCTCGCGCAGCAGCGCCGCGTGGAACACCGTGTCCTCCTTGTTGGTGAAGGCGTTGAGGTCGCCGCCCACCCTCTCAAGGCAGTTCAGGATTTGCATGGAGCGGCGACGCGCCGTGCCCTTGAACGTCATGTGCTCGCAGAAGTGGGCCAGACCCTCCTCACCCGGCAGCTCGTCGCGCGTGCCTGCGCCTACGGCGTAGCCGCAATATACCACGGGCGACGCCGAAGCCAGATGGATGACGCGCAGCCCGTTGCCCAAAGTATGTGTGTTGTATTTCATAATCCAAGCTGCAAAATTACATGATTTTCACGAGTTTAACACGCTACACATTACATAAAAAGCATTTTTTTCGTAACTTTGCCGCACACATACAACATATCGCAAGACAAAGACAATGCGCAAGGTAATAGGTATTGGCGAGACCGTGCTCGACATAATATTCAAGGACGGGCAGCCCGTGAGCGCCGTGCCGGGCGGCTCGGTGTACAACGGGATAATATCACTGGGGCGCGCCGGGGTGCCGGCGGCGTTCATAAGCGAGGTGGGCGACGACCGCATAGGCGAGAAAACTATCAGTTTTTTGAAGGAAAACGGGGTTGACGCAAGCTGCGTCAGCTGCTACAAGGGCACGAAGTCGCCCGTGTCGCTGGCGTTCCTCAACGACAACAACGACGCCGAATACATATTTTATAAAGACCATCCGCACGACCGGCTGGACTACATCACGCCCGAAATAAACCGCGACGACATCATTATGGTCGGCTCTTACTACGCCGTCAACCCGGTAATACGCCCGCAGGTGGCGGCAATACTCAACGCCGCACGCGACCGCGGGGCAATCATCTACTACGACGTCAACTTCCGCGCGGCGCACGCCGACGAGGTGATGAAGCTGACGCCGAACATCCTGGAGAACTTTGAATACGCCGACATTGTGCGCGGCAGCCGCGACGACTTCAACGTGATGTACCGCATGGACACGCCCGACAAGGTGTACACATCGCAGGTGTCGTTCTACTGCAAGAAGTTCGTCTACACCGACGGGGCCAACGCCGTAGAGCTGCGCGGCGACGGCGGGCTGCGCAAGAGCTACCCCGTAACGGCCACGGAGACCGTGAGCACCATAGGCGCGGGCGACAACTTCAACGCCGGACTGGTGTACGGCTTGATGAAATATGGCGTGACGCGCGACATGATGGACGGCGCGATACCCGAACAGACGTGGGACAACATCATACGATGCGCCCTCGCCTTCTCGGCCAACTGCTGCAAGAGCATAGGCAACTCCATAGACACCGCCTTCGGCGAAGCCATGAAGGAGGGGCTGGGCGGCAAGGAATAAGCACAATGAGGCCAATGAGCCTAATCGACCCTATACGCCAAAGCCACGGCACATCAGGCTCATCCGGCTCATCAGGCCTATCAGAATAAAGAACAACTAAAACAAATACAGCCATGATTGAGATTACAGACAAAATCTATTACGTGGGCGTGAACGACCGCAACAAGGAACTTTTCGAAGGCTTGTGGCCGCTGCCCAACGGAGTTTCGTACAACTCTTACCTCATTGACGACGAAAAGGTGTGCCTCATCGATACAGTAGAGGTGGACTTCTTCATGCCTTACCTAAAGAACATACGCGAAATACTGGGCGACCGACAGATTGACTACCTCGTCATAAACCACATGGAGCCCGACCACAGCGGAGCCATAGAACTAATCAAGAAGTATTATCCTGGAGTGAAAATCGTAGCCAACAAAAAGACCTTCGGCATGATTGAGGGCTTTTACGGCATAACCAACGACGAGCTTGAGGTGACCAACGGCTCGACGCTCAGCCTCGGACGGCACGAGCTTACGTTCGTACTCACCCCGATGGTGCACTGGCCCGAGACGATGGTGACGCTCGACACGACCACCCACACGCTCTTCTCGGGCGACGCCTTCGGCTGCTTCGGCGCGCTCAACGGCGGCATAATAGACTCTGAAATCAACTGCGACACGTTCTGGCTGGAGATGGTTCGCTACTATTCGAACATCGTAGGCAAGTACGGAGTGCCCGTACAGAACGCCCTGAAGAAGCTTGCGGGAGTACAGCTCGACTACATCTGCTCGACGCACGGCCCCGTATGGCACGAGAATATCGACAAGGTAATAGGCATATACGACCGGCTTAGCCGCTACGAGACCGAGGAAGGCATCGTAATATGCTACGGAACGATGTACGGCAACACCGAGCGCATGGCCGAAGTGATAGCCCGCGCCGCGAGCCAGGCCGGGATTAAGAACATCGTTATGTACAACGTATCGAAGACCCACCACTCTTACATCCTGCGCGACATCTTCCGTTACCGCGCACTCATCGTAGGCGCGCCGACGTACAACGCCGGACTGTATCACGAAATGGAAGTGCTGTTGAGCGAAATCGCGGGCAAGGACATCAAGAACCGCCACTACATAGGCTGGTTCGGCAGCTATGCGTGGGCTGGAAAGGCCGTTGAGCGCATCAAGGAATGGAACGAGACGCGCCTCAAGTTCGAGCCTGTGGGCACGCCTGTGGAGATGAAGCAGAGCCTCAAGGACGACACCTTCGCACAGTGCGAGGCGCTGGGACGCGCCATGGCGGAGAGGCTGAAGCAGGACAGATAGCCCCACCCCTCCCTCTCCAAGGGGAGGCGTAAGGATTGATTTTACAAAACCGGCTTGGCGATATGAATGCAATCGCCAAGCCGGTTTTGTTTTATTATCACGTAAAATGCTTATAGAATGCTGTCAAAAAAGGCATTCCAGTCACCCTCCTCTTGGGGAGCGAGGGGTGGGGCTGCCACCTTTATTATGCTCCTCCACTCTCCCCTGACCATTCCCTTGCGCTGAAGGTCGTCGAGAAGGGCAACGAGACTGTCCCAGAAACCGCCCGTGTTGAGCAGCACTATGGGCTTATGGTGGTAGCCGATGGTGGCCGACGCAGCCATGGTAAACACCTCGTCGAGCGTGCCAAGGCCGCCCGGCAGGGCCACGGCGGCGTCGCATTGCGCCGTCATAAGCTCCTTGCGGTCGCTCAGGTTGTCGCAGGGTATGCACACATCCATGCTCGGACTGGCCTTGCCTCCGCGCTCTATGATTGTTGGCACCACGCCTATGGTGCGCCCGCCTGCCCCATGCACGGCCTTCGCCACGCACTCCATGAGGCCGAGGTTGCAGCCTCCGAACACGAGGGTGTGCCCGTTCTCACCCATCCAGCGGCCCAACTCTTCCGCCGCCTTGAAATATCCAGCGTCGATATTCGAGTTCGCCGAACAGAACACTGCTATCTTCATTGCTTCAAATCGAACGTTACTTTCTGTGTCAAATTGTCTGAGGCGTTGCCAATCAAAGCCTCGAAGCGTCCCGGCTCTGCCGTCCACCGCTGCGCCTTGTCGTCGTAGAAGCTTAGGGCGTCGATGCCGAGCGTGAGGCTAACCTGGCGCGTCTCGCCCGGTGCGAGGCTTACTTTCTTGAAGGCCTTGAGCTCCTTGTACGGGCGGACGAGCGACGACTCGCAGTCGCGCATGTACAGCTGCACCACCTCTGCGCCCTCGCGTTTGCCCGTATTTGTAACGCTAACGGTGAACGTTATGCTGTCGCCCGGGGCGAGCGCAGCCTTGTCCGCCGTGGCCTTGCCCAGCTTGAAGGTGGTGTAACTGAGGCCGTGGCCAAAGGCGAACACGGGCTTCACGCCCTCCTTGTCAACCCATCGGTAGCCGAGGAAGATACCTTCCTTATACTCTTCGTCTATGATTTTCTTGCCGTCGCGCCACGTTCCGGGGTACGTGCCGAGCCTGTGCGCGGGATAGTTGTCGAGCTTAGCCAGCCACGAATAGGGCAACTTGCCCGACGGGTTGACGCGCCCGGTGAGCACGTCAGCCAGCGCATCGCCCGCCGTTGAGCCGAGAAACCAGCCCTGCACGATGGCGTTGACCTTGCCGACCCACGGCATCGCCACGGGATTGCCCGATATGTTGACATACACGAAGTTGGCGTTGGCCTTGGCAAGAGCCTCGACCAGGCGGTCCTGGCCGTACGGCAGGCCGTAGTCCAGGCGGTCGTTGCCCTCGGAGTCCTGATGGTTGCCCTTGTTGAGGCCGCCGAACATGATTACGTAGTCGGCCTTGCGGGCCTTCTCCACGGCCTCGACCAGCAGCTCGTCGGGCGTGCGCAGGTCGTAAAGACTCTGCTTGGCTACTACCCCGTCGCAGTTGCCGGTGGTGTCGCCGACGTATCCGCGGGCATACTCCACCTTTATTTTACCGCCCAGGGCGCGGCGCAGGCCGTCGAGCGGCAGCACCTCACGCTGCGCCTTGAGCGACGAGCTGCCTCCGCCTACGGTCATCATCTTGATGGCGTTCTCGCCAACCACGAGCACGGTGCGCGCCTCCGTGGTGTCGATGGGCAGCACTCCGCCCTTGTTCTTGAGCAGCACAATGCCGTCTCCGGCCACCTGCCGCGCCGTGGCGTAGTGCGCCTCGGAGTTCATCGAGCCGAAACCGCGGCTACGGTTCATCGACGTGCGGAAGAAGAGACGCAGCACGCGGCGCACCTTGTCGTCGAGTTCCTTGGTGGAATATTCGCCCTTGCGTATAAGCTCGAGGTACGGACGCGCCATGAAGTAGTTGTCGTACGCGTTCGACACGCCGAAGGCGAGGCCGTCGGTCCATGTGCCGAACTCCATGTCGAGCCCGTTCTCTATGGCCTGGCGCGTGTCGTGCGTGCCGCCCCAATCGGACACTACCACGCCGTCGTACCCCCACTCGCCTTTCAGAATGTCAACGAGCAACCGCCGGTTGTGGCAGTTGTGTTGGTTGTTGTACAGGTTGTAAGAGCCCATTATGCCCCATGTGTGCCCCTCTTGCACGGCGGCGCGGAAGGCGGGGAGGTAGATTTCGCGCAGCGCGCGGTCGTCAACGATGACGTTGACCTGGTGGCGGTACACCTCGTCGTTGTTCAGCGCGTAGTGCTTGACGCACGCGGCGACGCCGTTCGATTGCAGTCCGGCGATGTAAGGCACCACCATGCGCGACGCCAGCAGCGGGTCTTCGCCCATGTACTCGAAGTTGCGTCCGCCCAGCGGCGTGCGCAGCATGTTGACGCCGGGGCCCAGAATCATGTCCTTGCCGCGGTAGAGGGCCTCCTCGCCGAGCGCCCTGCCGTAGGCGCGGGCCATCGGCGGGTTCCACGTTGCGGCGAGACACGTAAGCGCGGGGAAGGCCACGCACGAGTCGTTGGTCTGCCCGGCCTGCACCCATTCGTCCCAAAGCACGTCGGGGCGCACGCCGTGGGGCCCGTCGTCGGTCCAGAACTGGGGTATGCCCAGGCGCGCCACGCCGGGCGAACTGAACTTGCTCTGGGCGTGGATTACGGCTATTTTCTCCTCCGTAGTCATGCGGCGGAGGGCGTCTTCCACGCGCTCCTCTACCGTTTTAGTGTCGTCAAGATACACGGGCAGAGCCTGTGCGCCTGCCGTAATGACGCAGGCGAGCGACGCCAACGCCGCCAAAGATAATCTGATAGTCTTCATTCAAAGTATGTTTTTACGGTATCACAGGGGACAAAGATAGTGAAAGGCGGGCGCAATGGCAAACGAAAAACGAAGTTTTTTAATTGCCATTGCCGAGCCGCATCCTATCTTCGCGAAGCAAAGATACGAAAATAAAATATGTTACGGCAAAATATCCGGCGTATTTTTCACGTGAGTTCGGCGTAAGAAATCTGCGGTAATCATCCTACTTCAATCGGTCTGTTGGTAACTGTCATTCCGCGCTCCGACGCGGAATCCAGTGTATGCAGTCTACGCTTTTTGATGTCTCGGATGTTTACTGGATGCCGCATCCCTGTGCGGCATGACGGTTACTAACCGCCTGGATTATAATAGGATGAATTCATTGACGGTAATGATTAAATAATGAACAAAGGTTTTTATTTCATCCAACAGAATTGCGGATGAACCCCGAAGGTGGCTTTTCGCGACGCGAAAGGCCACCTTTTACGGTATAAAAGGCCGTCTTTTGGAAGGCGAAAGACGGCCTTTTGCGAACCCGTTGGCTGTCAGCCACATAGCTACATGACGGCAACGCGGCTGTACGCGATGTTTCACCGGCCTACGATTTTGTTTCACGCGGCCATGCAACGACGCAGGGAAAGGAGCCTGCAATTTCAAACCGTTGCGACTTTGTTTCACGCTGTTGCACGCAATTGATATAGTATTTACCTTTGCCTGCAAATCAAAACAACAAAAAACCGTGAAATAATGATGAAAAAGACCATTCTGTTTGTGTTGGCATTGCGCCTCGCCGTGCAACTCGACGGCCAGAAACCCGTGGTGCTCGACGCGCGCCAGGGATTCAAGGACGAGTTTCAGGAGTACACGAAGGAGAACCTTGCCCTCTCGCCCAACCTCAAACCTCTGCCAGAAGTGGAGAAAAACATCCTGCTGACCGGCTACGGACAGGAACGCCGCAACGAGGTATTCGACAACCTGCGGTGGCTTACGGCACGCCTGCTGGTGGTCGGTGGCGGCCTGCACACGCTCAAAATCATGATGGTTGACCCCGAGGTGTGCTCGAACGCATAGTTGTCAACCCCGACAACGCCCACCCGAGCTACTTCGGCGCACCCGAACGGCAGTTCTGAAAATATCTTACAAAAGTGGGCAAAACGCACGTTTTGCCCACTTTTGTATAGTTTTATCGTTATAAATGCGTATTTTTGTCACTGAAAAACCAAAACAACAATAATACATTATGCGAAAATTTATCCTTACATCAGCCCTTGCGCTGCTGGCCGTTGCCGGCCTTCAGGCGCAGACAAAGTGGACGGCCACGTGGGCAACGGCCATCGAGGCTCCGCTGGCGGAGAGCGACATGCCCAAGACTTCAATGACAGGCACCACGCTGCGGCAGGTAATCCACGTCAGCATTGGCGGCGAGAAGCTGCGCTTCCAACTGTCCAACGAGAAGAGCGTGGAGCCTGTCGAAATCAAGTCGGTGTACATAGCCGACACCGACGGGGGCAAGGCCATCGAGGCGAAGACGGCCAAGTATCTTACTTTCAACGGCAAGCGTTCAGTCACCATAGAGCCGGGCAAGGCCGTGTACAGCGACGTTGCCAAGTACAAACTGAAGCCCTTGCAGCGTCTCTCGGTGACAATCAGCTACGGACAGACGCCCAAGAAGGCCACGACACACCGCGGCTCGCGCACCACGTCGTACTTAGCCGCTGGCGAGGTTGCGCCTACGGCCGACTTCGCCGAGGTGGAAACGTTTGAGCACTGGTACAGCATTGCGGCCTTGGAGGTTGAGGCTCCGGCATCGACGCGCTGCATAGCGTGCCTCGGCAACAGCATAACCGACGGGCGCGGCACCACCACCGACGCGCAGAACCGCTGGACCGACGTGCTCGCCGAGCAGCTGGGCGGCAAGGTGGCCGTCGTCAACCTCGGCATCGGCGGCAACTGCGTAATCCGCGGCGGACTGTCGGCCCCGGCCTCCGAGCGCTTCGACCGCGACATACTCGCGCAGCAGGGAGTGACCGACCTCATAATATTCGAGGGCGTGAACGACATCGGCGGCATCAAGGATGACGGCGCGGAGACCGTGCGTTGGCTAACAAAATACTACCGCCTCTTCGCCAAAAAGGCCAAGGAGAAGGGTATGCGCGTGTACGGCGGAACAATAATGCCGTTCAAAAACAGCTTCTTCTACACCGAGACTCACGAAAAGGCGCGCCAGACTGTCAACCAGTGGATACGCACCACGCAGGACTATGACGGCGTAATCGACTTCGACAAGGCCACGGCCGACCCCAACGACCCCGAGGCTTTGGTGGAAAACTTGCAGTCGGACTGGCTCCACCCCAACGCCGACGGCTACAAGCTGATGGGCGAGTGCGCCGCGAAAGCGGTAAAGTAAGTTAAGAATTAAGAGTTAAGAATTAAGAAAAATACCATTGAAGGCTGTATGCAAGAGCATTTTTTCTTAACTCTTAATTCTTAACACTTAATTCATTCCCATTTCTCCCAGTCCTCCCAGTTCTCTTAAAAATTCTTTAATATGAACCAATCAAATATTACCCTTAAAACAAACAACGGCCTTTTGCACGATGAAAGGCCGCGTTTCACCCTGCGAAAGGCCACCTTTCGCACGCCGAAAGGCCACCTTTTGCCAACGCGCTGGCTGTCAGCCGTTTGCGCGTTGCTGTCAACCATGCTTACGCTTGCCCCCGCCTGCGCCCAGGAACGCTCCGGCGACCTTGGCGACGGCACCTTCGCCAACCCCGTAATGTGGCTCGACACGCCCGACCCCGACGTAATCCGCGTGGGCGACGACTACTATATGGTCAACACAACGATGTTTTACACCCCCGGCGCGCCCGTGATGCACTCAAAGGACCTTGTCAACTGGGAGATTGTAAGCTACATCTACGACCGACTTGACGACACCCCGCGCTACGACCTTCTTGAAGGAACGGTCTACGGACGCAGCCAGTGGGCCACGTCGCTGCGCTACCATGACGGCACGTTCTACGCCTACTTCTCGCCCAACGACGAGCCTTGGCAGGGCTATGTCTACACCACCCGCGACCCGCGCAAGGGCTGGACGCTGCATTCGCGCCTGCCCCACTTCCACGACGCGTCACTCTTCTTCGACGACGACGGGCGCGTTTACATGTTCTACGGCACGGGACAGCTGCGCGAACTGAAGCCCGACCTTACCGGCGTGAAGCCCGGAGGCGTTGACATGAAGATATTTGAGCGCGACGCTTCTGAGAACAACCTGCTCGAAGGCAGCCGCGCCATAAAGTACCAAGGCAAGTATTACCTGCTCATGATTTCGTGGCCCAAGGACGGCAACCGCCGTCAGGTGTGCTACCGGGCGGACAACATCACCGGCCCTTACGAGAAGCGCGTAATCCTCGAAGACGCGTTCGCCGGCTTCCCATATGTGGCGCAGGGCTGCATCGTCGATGACACGGAAGGCCGCTGGTACGGCGTTATCTTCCAAGACCGCAACGCCGTAGGCCGCGTGCTCACCCTCATGCCGTGCACCTGGAAAGACGGTTGGCCCATGCTGGGCGACGCCTCGGGGCGCGTGCCCGCCGTGATGCCGAAGCCCGTCAGCGGGCAGAAGGCCGTGCCGCTTATGGCAAGCGACGGTTTCGACAAGCCCAAGTTTGACATGCGCTGGCAGTGGAACCACAACCCCGTTGACGACGCATGGAGCCTCACGGAGCGGCCGGGCTGGCTGCGGCTTGCCACGCAGCGCGTGGTTGACAACGTATTCCTCGCCCCCAACACGCTGACACAGCGCATGGCGGGGCCGCGGTGTTCGGCTGAAATAAAGCTCGACGTGAGCGGCATGAAAGACGGCGACGTAGCCGGGTTCAGCGCGTTCAACGGCAACGCCGCCCTGCTCTCGGTAGTCTGCGAGGGCGGACAGAAGCATCTCGTGATGACCGAAGAGAGCGTAACCCTGCGCGACAAGGACAAGGCGGTGACCGCCGTCAGCCGCGCCGAACACATGCGTACGCCGCTCGCGCAGCCTACGGTCTACCTGCGCATCGACGCCGACTTCCGCTTGAATAAGGACACGGCTCGCCTCTATTACAGCCTCGACGGCGACACGTGGGCGCAGGCCGGCCCGGCGTTCAAGATGCGCTTCGACTACCGCCGCTTCTTCACCGGCACGCGCTTCGCCATCTACTGCTATGCCACGAAGGCCGCAGGGGGCCACGTTGACATTGACTGGTTCAAGGTAAAGTAGCGTGTTAAAGGTAAAACGGTAAAAAAGTAAAAAGGTAAAAAGCCTTCAGAGAAGGTGGAAGGATGAAAAATTGAAAAGGTAAAAGATATAAGAAATGATGAAAAAGTATATTTTATAATGCTTGCCGCCGTGTGCCTGCTGCTTGCGGGATGCTCTGACGACGAGGGAAAGGGCGCAGGCGGCTATGCCGTCTTCGTGGAAGACGCGCTCAGCCTGTCGGCTTCGGGCGGCAGGGCGTCGGTCACCGTGGAGTGGAGCGATGCCGAGTGGCAGGTAAGTACGGCTTCTGTCGGCGGCTTCATTGCCAACATCGAGCCGTCTACCGGCGACGGACATGACGGCCGGAAGCATTACACCACGGTGTCGTTCGACTTCCTCGCCAACACCGGAGGCAACCAAAGAACGCAACAACTGACCCTGCGCAATGCCGCGACGGGCGAGACTTCCGTGCTGACCGTTACCCAGGCGGCCGGCGGCCGGTCGGCATTCTACGTGTCGGCAGACGGTTCCGACGATGCCGACGGCACCCTCCTGGCGCCCTTCAAGACCATAGCCCGTGCCGCCGAGGCGGCCGCAGCGGGCGATACGGTGTACATCTCGGGCGGCGTTTACGCCGAGTGCGACATCAGGCCGGCGTCGTCGGGCACGGCGGAGGCCATGGTTGTGTTCCGCCCGAAGGACGGCGAGGCCGTCACCCTGCGCCATCCGGCCACAGATGCGGCCGACAGCCGCGCCCTGTTCGACCTTACCGGGTGCAGCCACATACGCATACAAGGCCTGCGTTTCGACGGCTACAGCTACGGCAAGGCCGCCGTCTACATCAGCGGCGGATAAAGCAACGAGGTGACGGGCTGCACCTTCAGCGGCCTCGGCAACGGCGAAGTGTCGGCATGGGACGCCACGTCCGTCATATTCATCTACCGTTCGTCGGGCAACGCCGTGTGCCATAACACCTTTACGGACATCACCGGCGACGGCGTGGCCGTCAACAGCGGGTGCGGCGGAAACCTTGTGGCCTGCAATACGTTCGTCGACTTCCACGGCAAGCCCCGCTCGTGGTCTGACGGCGGAACGTACTCCTCGGCCATAACATGCCAGGACACCGGGCCGGGCGGCAACGTCTTCGCGATGAACAGCGGCGAGCGGCTTGTCACCTTCCTGTGGTTCGACCGCGCGGGCAGCGGCAACATAGCCGTGCACAACACATGCCGTGACAGCCGCACGTTCATCTTCAACGAGTCGCGCTGCGAGCGCAACCTGGTAATGGAGAACACCGCCTGCGGCGTAACGGGGGTGGCCTTCCAGACTGCGCGCTACGGCGGCACTGGCGACACTTATGCGGCAAGCTACGTGGGCAACGTGGCCTACGGCTGCGGCTACGGCTTCTACATTGACCGCCTGCACACGTCGGAAATGCGCGGAAACATCGCCGCCGAAAGTACGGAATACGACCTTGTGTTCACCCAAAACGCCATCGACTACGGTCCGCACACGATAAACAGCAACCTGTTTTACACCGAGGGGCGGTCCGCCTCCATACTGCTGGCCTCGAAGGAGGCTTCTGTCGAGACATTCGGGCAGGCCGTCTCGGGCACGAGCAACATCTCTGCCGACCCCTTGCTGGCCGACCCCGCCGGGGGCGACTTCACCCTCTTGCCGGGCAGCGCGGCCGTCGGCGCGGGTGAGGGCGGTGCCGATATCGGCGCATATTCCGCCTACCTGCCGGGCGGGACGGGCTGTGGCGGCGGCGCGGAGGCCTCTTCAGGCATAGGCATAAGCTTCGCCACGGCGTCGCAGACGCTGGCCTCCGGCGGCACGGCTGCCGTCACCTTGACGCTCGAACGCCCGTCGGCCTCGGCCGTGAAAGTGGCCGTCAAGGCTGTGGCTGGCGATATGCGCGGCGGCACCGACTTTACTCCGGCTGCGCCGCAGGTTACATTCAGTCCCGGCGAAACATCTAAAACGGTCAGCCTCTCGTTCCTTCCAAAGGCGGCAGGCGCGCACGCCGTGGTCTTCGCCATCGACGTGCAGACGGCAGGAACGTGCGCCGGTGCGCGGCGGTTGCACGTAGTGAGGATGTGAAGCCGCAAATAGCGGAAACCTGAAAGGCCGCCTTTTTCACTTCAAAAAGCGGCCTTT
>ENA-ORSA01002588-ORSA01002588.1-human-gut-metagenome-genome-assembly--contig:-NODE-2588-length-12669-cov-2.080545_pt1 | contig 12669 bp, 10 predicted proteins | sample MGYA00242179_ERZ509142 | MGnify/ENA primary metagenome ERZ509142 (study PRJEB26280, sample SAMEA2338659) | human gut metagenome | biome: human gut; feature: human-associated habitat; material: faeces... | reverse complement strand
CTTTACATAAGAAACCCGCCACCAAGCTAATTTCTTCGTTTTTTGTTACGATTTTGTCACCTGCCGTTAGTAATAGACTGATTTTTTCTTTGATAATCAGCTTGATATCCTGATCCATATATTATATGGCAGAATCTGTAATTAAGGTCAGGATACCCGTAATTTATCTACAAAGAACCCAAGCAAATATACCTAAATTTGCAACATCATAAAATATTAAAACGTATATTTGAACCAAATAACATAAATCGTATGAAAAGACTCGGATTATTTATGACGGTAATCATGATACTGTGTATTACCGTAAACGCACAGAAACAGAGCAACAGAACATTAGTAGCTTACTTCTCGGCAACAGGTACAACAGAGAAAGCCGCCAAACAGATAGCGGAGGTGACAGGCGGAGCCCTCTACGAAATACAACCTGCAAAGAAATATACCTCCGCCGACCTGGACTGGCACGACAAATCCTCGCGCAGCAGTGTGGAAATGGCAGATGCCTCGTCACGTCCCGCATTGCGTTCCCAGCCCCAAAACTTGGCAGCCTATGATACCATCTATATCGGTTTCCCCATTTGGTGGAACCTGGCTCCAAGAATCATCAACAGTTTTATAGAAAAAGGTGATTTCACAGGCAAGATCCTCATTCCATTCGCTACCTCGGGTGGAAGCCGCATTTCTAACGCCGAACAAGAATTAAAGAAAGCCTACCCCAGCCTGAACTGGCAGAAAGGCAGGCTGATGAACGGTGCTACCAAAGAAGAGATTAAACAATGGACTAAAAAATAAATAGTATGAGAAAGAATTTAGGAGCAAAACCTTTTACCTATCCGCAACCGGTATTTATCATCGCCGCATACGATGAAAACGGTCTTCCCAATGCCATGAATGCGGCTTGGGGCGGTATCAGTGAAATGAATGAAATCAGTATTTGTATCAGCGAAGGTCACAAGACAACGGCCAACATCCTGAAACGCAAAGCATTCACAGTGAGCATGGCAGAAGCCGGGCAAATCATCGCTTGCGATTATGTAGGCATTGTTTCGGGCAACAAGGTTCCGGACAAATTCGCCCGTGCGGGATTCCATGCCACCCGGTCGGAATTTGTGGATGCCCCGCTGATTGATGAATTATCCGTAGCTGTGGAATGCAAGCTGAAGGATTACAATCCCGAAACCTGTATCCTGCGCGGCGAAATAGTCAATGTAAGTGTAGATGAACGTGTACTGGATCAGAATGGAAAAGTGGATGCCTCCAAAGTTATTCCCGTCATCTTCGACCCGTTCAATAATGATTATCTGAAAGTAGGAGAAAAAGTGGGTAATGCTTTCTCGGATGGCAAGGCCTTAAAATAACGGAATCCGATATGATACAAACAGCGGAGGCAGCTTCTTCCATACAGAACAAACTCCGGCAAGCCGATTCCTAAGCTCTCACATCCTTGTGACTAAGCCTTTTTGAACGAATGATTTCTATCTCCCAAGCTTGCGGAGTTATCTCCATAAGCTTTGGAGTTAACTCCAAAGGCTATGGAGATAGAAATCATAGGTTTAAAAAGGGTTAAGTGCAGGAATAAAAAGGCTTAACCATCCCCATAGTGCCCCCCAATGATTCCGCCAACATTTTTTCTTCAAACTTATCTATCAGCAAATCGCTATAATTCTTAGTTCCTTTTTTAATTCTCACCGGCAATATCCTCTGCTTTGCCGACTTCCCGACTACGGCACATTCTGAATGATGCCTTATTCATTATTAAGCCTGATAAAAAAAGATTTCCATAATTTATAGAAAGAAAAGACTTGTTTCTCCCGCTCAAATAAGTAACTTTGTACGGTTAAGTTTGGCTCCTCATGCCAGCCACCACTTTCAGTCCGTCTATGTAAAAGCCTGAAAGCAAGATGAAGGAACTACTGTCAGGACAGCGCATTGTCATTCAGAGGATTATATTGGCTGAAAGCACTGAAGGAAACTTTTAAATCAGATTCCGGAAAGGAATAATTATATAATAAAAAATGAAAAAGGCCCAATTAATCGTAGCCGGCATTGGTCCCGGCTCACCCGAAGATATAACCCCCGCTGTAATACAAGCAGTCAAGAACAGCGATGTAGTAATCGGCTATAAATACTATTTCCAGTTTATCGAACCCTATCTGGAACCGGGCACCGAATGTATAGACACCGGAATGAAACGTGAAAAAGCACGTGCCGAACAGGCTTTCGAGCTGGCGGAACAAGGAAAGACTGTATGCGTTATCAGCTCGGGAGATGCCGGAATTTATGGCATGGCTCCGCTGGTTTACGAAATGAAACGCGAGCGTGGCAGCCGGGTGGAAATAGAAGTATTGCCGGGTATCAGTGCTTTTCAGAAAGCGGCTTCCCTGTTGGGAGCACCCATCGGTCACGATTTCTGTGTGATTTCCCTCTCCGACCTCATGACACCATGGGACCGGATTGAAAAACGCATCCATGCAGCCGCAACGGCAGATTTTGTAACGGCGATCTATAATCCCAAAAGCGAAGGGCGGTATTGGCAACTCTACAGATTAAAAGAAATTTTTCTGAAAGAGCGTGACCCCGAAACCCCGGTAGGCTTTGTGCGTCAGGCCGGACGTAAGGAAGAAACCGTGACAATCACCACTTTGCAAGAATTCGATCCCGAACAGGTGGATATGTTTACAGTGGTATTGATTGGCAACTCCCAGTCTTATTATCGGGAAGGGAAATTAATCACTCCGCGTGGTTATTACCGGGAAAAGACCACCGATGCGACAGGAATCGGTCAGGAGATTATGATAAACAGTTTCCGTACTATTGAGAAAGAATTGAAAAATAAAAATATTCCTTCGGATCACAAATGGGCATTACTGCATGCCATCCATACCACAGCCGATTTCGAGATGGAAAACATATTGCATGTAGATCCTCTTGCCGTAGAATGTCTGTATAAAATATTGAATGAAGGAAAAGTACGTACAATTATTACGGATGTGACGATGGCTGCCGCGGGCATCCGTAAAGGTGCTTTGGAACGGATGGGCATCGGGGTGAAATGCTATCTGGGTGACGAACGCGCGGCAGCATTGGCAAAAGAAAAAGGAATCACCCGTACACAGGCCGGTATACGTATGGCAGCAGAGGAACATCCGGAAGCTTTATATGTATTCGGTAATGCCCCTACAGCATTGATGGAACTGTGTGACCTGATACGGAAAGAAAAAGCGCATCCATGCGGTATCATCGCTGCCCCGGTGGGCTTTGTGCACGTTTGCGAAAGCAAACACATGGTGAAACCTTTCAGCCACATCCCCAAACTGATAGTAGAAGGACGCAAAGGGGGAAGCAATCTGGCAGCGACTCTGGTAAATGCCATCCTTACTTTTGATGATGCGGAACAACTGAAACCGGGAAGAGATGTATAAGTCCATGCAAACATTCTATATAATAGGTATAAGCGATAACCGGAATCAATTTCTTTCTCCTGAAATCCGGAACTTGGTTTCTCAAGGGAAAGTCTTCTCGGGAGGAAAACGTCATCACGAACTGGTACACGCTTATTTGCCGGAAGATGCCGTATGGATAGACATCACCGTCCCGCTGGATGCGGTATTCTCCCGTTACGAGGAACATCCCGAAATAATTGTTTTCGCTTCAGGCGACCCGTTGTTTTTCGGCTTCGCCAATACCGTCATGAGAAAACTCCCGTCGGCAAAGATTATCTTATTCCCCACCTTCAACTCGCTGCAAATGCTGGCACGCCGTATATTGCTCCCCTATCAGGAGATGCAGACCTTGTCGCTGACCGGACGTCCTTGGGATGCATTCGACTCTGCTTTAATCAGAGGAGATAAACTGATAGGCGTGTTGACCGACCGGGAAAAGACACCTGCCACCATTGCCGCCCGGATGCTGGAGTATGGATATGACAACTACCGCATGACCGTGGGGGAAGCATTAGGCAATGGCGAGGAAGAATCCGTACGTACATTCTCTTTAGAGGAAGCCTCCCAATCTGCTTTCCGCTTTCCCAATTGCCTGATACTGCAAAGAAACAAAGTGCATCCCCGTCCGTTCGGAATTCCCGAAAGTGAATTTCATCTGTTGAACGGACGCAACAGAATGATTACCAAAATGCCTGTCCGCTTGCTTACTCTCAGTATGCTGACATTAAGGGAAAAGAAATCATTCTGGGACATCGGTTTCTGCACCGGCTCTGTTTCCATAGAAGCCAAGCTCCAATTTCCGGAACTGAAAGTGACAGCATTCGAACAGCGTCCGGAAGGTAAAGAGCTAATGGAACGCAACAGTCGTAAATTCGGCACGCCCGGCATTACAACCGTCATGGGTGATTTTCTGGAAACGGAACTCGGCGGGCTTCCCGCCCCCGATGCCGTATTTATAGGTGGTCATGGAGGAAAAATGATAGAGATTCTACAAAAAATCAAAGAAGTGCTGTTGCCTGACGGAGTCATTGTATTCAATTCGGTTTCGGAAGAGAGCAAGGCCCTGTTCACAAAAGGTATAACGCAAATCAACAAGAAGGTAACACAGTGTACCCGTATTGCTGTGGATGCCTTTAATCCGATAGAGATAATGAGAGCGGAATAAATGATTTAAAACAGATAACAAATGAAAGCAATCATACTGATATCAGAAGCCAGCCTGCCGTTGGCAAAAACACTACAAAGAGAGTTGCCGGATACCCTTATTTATACCAAAAACGAATGCGAAGGCTGTATTTCCATCACATCCTGCCATCGGTTCATAGAGGAGCATTTCAATGACTTCGACAGCATCATCTTTATCGGTGCCATGGGAATCTGTGTACGCAGCATTGCAGGATGCATAAAAAACAAATATAAAGATCCGGCAGTGGTCTGTGTGGACAGTACGGGGCGCTTTGTCATTTCAGTACTTTCCGGGCATGTGGGGGGAGCCAATGAACTGACCCGCCATATTGCCGCCATTACAGGAGGAGAAGCTGTGATTACCACCCAAAGTGACAATGCCGGGTTATGGGCGCTGGACACGCTGGCTGGAAAATATGGCTGGAAAATAACTGTTCCTCATGCAAAAATGAACAGACTGGTCACACTTTTTGTCAACCGGGAACCAACGGCGCTGCTGCTCGATATAAAGGATAAAGGTACGGAGTATCTGGAACGCACACGTAAAAGTGTTCTATCATTTCGAAGACATGCCCCAATCGGAATTCAAGTTGATTATTGCTGTTACACCTTATATATATAGTGCGGAGATTCCCATGCTCTGTTTCCATCCCGCCGTCCTCCACTTGGGAATAGGTTGCCGGAAACAATGCGATCCTTCGGGCATTGCGGAATACATAGAAGCCGTGATGCACAGACATGGTTTGTGTCCGTTCTCTCTCGCCTCCCTCAATACCATCGAACTGAAAAAAGACGAGCCTCTGCTGGAAATCCTCCACCGGCGATGGGCCGATACGGAAACCCATATTTATCCTGCGGAAGAACTGAAAGATATCACAGTTCCCCATCCGTCTGAAAAGGCATTCGAAGTGACAGGCGTCTATGGAGTGGCCGAAAGCACAGCCTTGAAAAGCAGCGGTGAAGGAACACTTGTATTGGAAAAGCAAAAGGGCATGCTGACAGAAGGAAACCACTTCACTTTTGCCATAGCCGTCAGTGCGACAGCCATGCGTGGCGGACATATAGAGATAGTGGGTGCAGGTCCCGGTGATCCCGAACTGATTTCGGTACGCGGAAAACGAATGTTGGAGAAAGCGGACCTTGTTCTGTATGCCGGAAGTCTTGTTCCCCGCGAATTGACCTTTTATGCTAAAGAAGGAGCGACCGTACGCAGTTCCGCCGGTATGGATTTGGAGGAACAGTTCGCCTTGATGAAAGAGTTTTATGATAAAGGATTGTTTATTGTACGCTTGCACACGGGAGACCCTTGCATTTATGGAGCCATCCAGGAACAAATGGCTTTCTTCGACCGCTACAAGATGAGTTATCATATCACTCCGGGGATCTCCTCGTTCCAAGCGGCTGCGGCAGCATTGAGGTCACAGTTTACCATCCCCGAAAAAGTACAAAGCATAATCCTCACCCGTGGGGAAGGCCGTACTCCGATGCCCGAAAAAGAACAATTACATAAATTGGCGCAATCGCAAAGTACAATGTGCATTTATTTAAGTGCGGGCATTGTGGAACAGGTACAGGAAGAGCTGATGCAGGCATACCCTCCCGAAACTCCGGTTGCCGCCTGTTATAAGCTGACTTGGAAAGAAGAAAAGATTTATCGCGGAGAGTTGAAGGATTTGGCTAAGATAGTACGTGACAATAACCTGACGCTGACTACCTTATTGGTAGTAGGCGAAGCGATAGACAACCGGAAAGGTCTGTCCCGACTCTATGCGCACGAGTTCAAACACTTGTTCAGAAAGTAAAAAAAGAATCATTCACATCCAGCCTATGATACTGATTTTAGGAGGAACTACCGAAGGACGCACCGCCGTGAAAGTTGCCGATGAAGCCGGAAAGCCCTACTTCTACTCTACCAAAGGAGAATGGCAGGAGATACAATGCAAGCACGGCATCCGTATCACCGGAGGAATGGACACGGAGAAAATGGAAAGTTTCTGCCGCCAAAACAACATCCGTTTGTTGGTGGATGCTGCCCACCCGTTTGCCTCCCAACTCCACCGGACTGTGGATGAAACAAGCCGGACGCTACATCTTCCTGTCATACGTTTTGAAAGGAAGTATCCTCCACGCACCGAAAACATCATCTGGTGTGAAGACTATGCAGATGCCATTTACCGGTTAGAGAAAGCAGGAACCGATCGTCTGCTGGCACTGACCGGAGTACAGACCATCGGGAAGTTACGCCCTTATTGGGAGAAACATACCTGTTGGTTCCGCGTACTGGAACGGGAAACTTCCATCACATTAGCCCAAGAACAAGGCTTCCCGAAAGGAAATCTGGTATTCTATCATGCCGGAGAATCCGAAGCTCTTTTATTAGAGACACTACATCCACAGGCCATTCTGACCAAGGAAAGCGGAGAATCCGGAGGATTTTCGGAGAAAGTGAAAGCGGCACAGGCTGCAAAAATCCCGGTCTTTGCTATAAAACGCCCTCCCCTTCCCAGGCATTTCATGATCGTTACCGGTGAATATGGATTGAGAAAACAGATAGAAAAGAACATCCCTGCTTTTTACCCGTTGAGAAGCGGCTACACCACAGGGGCCTGCGCTACTGCAGCTGCAAAAGCAGCATTGACGGCTCTGATTTTAGGGGAAGAACAGAAAATGATATCCTTCCGCCTTCCCGATGACGAGGAAATGACCTTACCGGTAGCCCATACAGAAATAGAAAAGAACAGTGCCACCTGCACCGTTGTTAAAGATGCGGGAGATGATCCGGATGTCACTCACGGCGCATCCATTGTGGTAACGGTAAGTTTTAGCAATCACCCGGACATCCGTTTCCTGCAAGGTGAAGGAGTGGGACGAGTCACCCTTCCGGGGCTGGGATTGGAAATCGGGGAACCCGCCATCAATCGCATCCCCCGGCAAATGATAATGAAAGAATTATCGGCGCTTTATGACAAAGGGCTGGATGTTACCATTTCCGTTCCCGGAGGAAAAGAGTTGGCACAACGTACTTTCAATCCTAAACTAGGAATTGTGGACGGCATTTCCATCATTGGAACTTCGGGCATAGTCCGTCCTTTTTCTTCAGAAGCTTTTGTCGAGGCTATCCGCAGGGAAGTGGAGGTTTGTGTGGCTGTGGGCTCATCCAGACTCATCATTAATTCGGGAGCAAAAAGCGAACGTTTTGTGAAGAAGGAGTATCCGGGGTTACCTGCTCAGGCTTTTGTACATTATGGAAATTTTATAGGGGAGACACTCAAGATAGCTGCCAAGCTTAAGGTTCCATTGGTTACTTTAGGCATTATGATAGGCAAGGCGGTGAAACTGGCCGAAGGAAATTTGGACACACACAGTAAGAAAGTAGTGATGAATAAAGAATTCCTAAAACAAGTGGCAATGGAAGCCGGATGCTCTCCGGATGTTGAAAGCATGATAGAAAGGTTGACATTAGCCCGTGAATTATGGACCTTGCTGTCTGAAGAAGACAGCGGAAAGTTCTTTCCGTGTTTGTTGGAACATTGTTTTGCACATTGCGTCCCCTTGTTGCCCGAAGGAAAATTAACAATCCTCTTGATTGATGAAGAAGGGAATATTCCTTTCAGGATACAATAACTGATTATTTAAACGCTGCTAAACGGAAGCTAATATAGCAGTGACTTGTTCTAACAATTCCTCTATGGTATCTACCTTTATCGTCCTCCCGGCTACCGGGTGGATAATATATCCACTGGTAGTCATATCTCCCGTTTCAATATAAAAATCGGACTCAACACGCCGGCTTGCCAGAATACCATTCCGCTGCAAGGCTTTCCGTACCATCGCATACTTATTTCCATGTCCCACCAGACGGACTTCTTTTTCAAACTCATTGTCAATGCGGAACAGTCCGGTTTCCATATCAAAAACAATACCCTTACGGGAGAAAAAATTACTCAGGCATCCGTCTATGGAAAGATCTTCAGGAGTTCCTATAGTCACTCCATTGGCTTTATCCATCAGCCAAATCTTATCAGCAATCTGCAAAGCTAACTCTAAATCATGGGTGGAAAGAAAAATCGTCTTGTTGGTAGAACGTGACAAATGATGAAGCAATTGCATAATCTCCACTTTACTGGGGAAATCAAGAAAAGCAGTCGGCTCATCCAGAAAAATCACCGGGGTTTCCTGTGCCAACGCCTTTGCTATCATTACTTTCTGACGCTCACCGTCACTCAAAGTATGTACCATCCGGTATTTCAAATCCTCAATCCTTACCAGCGCAATGGCATCGTTTACTGTATTCTTGTCCTCCTTGCTTAAATTTCCCCAGAAACCGGTATAAGGACTGCGCCCCATACCCACCAGTTCTTCCACGGTCATGTTCCGCAGACTGCATTTTTCGGTCAATACCACTCCGATAACTGTCGCCAACTGTTTATCGGTGTAATCCGTCAGTTTCTTTCCCATTATTTCTATCTCTCCTCCTACAGGCGGCTGAAAGGCAGACAAAGTACGCAATAAAGTAGATTTCCCTACTCCATTCGCCCCCAAAAGACAAGTCAGTTCCCCACTGCGGATAGTAGCATCAATGTCCTTCGCTACAATCTTGGTTCCCCCCTTACCGGGATAACCGGTAGTCAGTTTCCGAATATGTATAGTTTCTTGATTCATCATTACTCATTCATTTCATTGCGACGTTTATTGAATAAAACCGACATCACTACCGGAGCACCTACCAAAGCCGTCACCGAATTTACCGGCAATGCACCTTCGAAACCGGGCATACGGGCAATCAGATTACATACCAATGCCAATGACGCACCTGCCAGTAAAGAAGCAGGCATCAGAATACGATGATCGGATGTGCGGAACATTCCCCTGCAAAGATGCGGAACGGCCAGCCCCAGAAAAATAATCGGACCGCAATATGCGGTAACAATAGCTACCAATACTCCCGAACAAGTAATGACAAGCAGACGGGCACGTTTTATATTCAATCCGAGATTCCGTGCGTATGCATCTCCCAGCAGCAAAAGATTCAATGTTTTGACAAGCAGGAAGGAAAGTGGCAACAATACCACCATGATACATATAAATAAAGTCATCTGATCTCCCGATACACGGGCAAAACTTCCCAACCCCCAAATGACATATGCACGAATATCCTCCTCCACACTGAAAAATTTCAGCACACCTATCACCGCATTGGCTATGTAACCAATCATCACACCGATAATCAGCAAAGTAACATTGCCCCTTACTTTTTGGGAAACGAAAACAATAAGTGCCATAATGGAAAGTGAACCTGCAATAGCTGCTATGGTAAGGGCTATTTCCCCCATAAAGCCTAGCTTGCTCAAAGCAACACCACCCAAACTGCCCGAAAGAAGCACCACAAAAGCAACTCCCATACTGGCTCCCGAACTGATGCCCAGTACCGACGGACCGGCCAAAGGATTGCGGAAAACAGTTTGCATCTGTAAACCGCTGACAGAGAGCCCCGCCCCCGCCACCAATGCGGTAAGCGCCTGTGGTACCCGTGATTTCCAAATAATATTTTGCCAGATAACAGACTCATTCCCTGTTCCCCAAAGGATATTCCACACAGCACGAAGCGGTATGGAAACAGAACCTAATACCAGATTCAGGAAGAAAAACAGAAAAATAGAAGCCATAATTAGCAGCATATAAAATGCAACAGGTCGTTTCATATACTATTTTTCTATTTAAGCAATTCATAATATCCCGGTTGGTGACCGGACAAAAGCTGCGGATGAAAGATTTGAATCAAATCTGCCAGAACAACTTCCGGTTCTGTAGGCATACTCTCATAAAAAGGTTTTTCACGCATGTTACAATAAATCACCCCTTTCTCTTTGTATGCTTTGAAATCAACATAACGGGCATCTTCCTCTTTCAACGTGTTATAAGAAAATTCTCCTTGATAGCTATTCACAATACGCCAATAATCGGCACCGGCCGCTTGGCTGTAGACTGTTTCAAAATCGAGGGTGACTCCTCCAGACTGTTCATCGTCTTTCAAAAAATAATCGGCACCGGCATCTTTAAACAATTGTGCGAGAAAACTCCTCCCTCCTACAGCATACCAATTGCCGCCCCGCAATTCTCCACTGAATACCACCGGGCGTTTTGTCACCCGACCGGTCAGTTCCTTCAGCTCGTTATATCTTTTCTTAATAGCGGCAAACTGCTCATTAGCTTTTTCTTCTTTTCCCAATAACAAGCCCACAAACTTTATCCATTCAGCCTGTCCCAAAGGAGTCATTTCCTTATATCCCAAATGCGGCATCAAAGGAATGCCTACCTCTTTCAAAGCATCGTACCCCCCTCGTTTAAAAGGAGAGATCAAAATCAAATCCGGGTTTACACTCATAATCACCTCATTATCGAAATTCCCTTCAATACCTATCTTATGAATGCTTCCATCTTTCAAACGATCATTTATTTTCTTGTTAAACAAATGACGTGTACTGGTGATACCCACCACTGCATCCAGCTCTTCCAACTTGATAAAATTGGAAAGTTGCAGGGAAGTCATGCAGATAACGCTTCGTATGGGAGTTTCAATAACCGTATAATCCGCAGGTATGTTTTCCGCTTCCACACCTCTTGGCACCAAAGCATAATGAAAAGACTGACTTTCTTTATTCTGAGGGTCCTGAATGTCAAGCAGACAAGCCTGATCCGTATAGGTTATTTTAAACCCTTGGGCATATTCCGGAATAATCTTCACAATAGAAGAATCTGTCAATGTCTTATGTTCCAGATTCCCGGAGCCCTGTTTGTGCTTATTTTGGCAGGCTGTAACAGTCAATAATAACAAAAGGCCCGAAGCCCATATTAGTTTTTTCATGTTCTTTTCTGTTTTTCAGCCAACAAAGGTAATCAATTCTCTTGCTTTATACGGAATTTTTCAGCACTTTTGCGTGCTTAAAAACTGTAAATACCTACAAAAGATGAGTCGTCCGATCTATTTTGTTTCTTTAGGACCCGGTGATGCCGAACTGATTACATTGAAATCATTGCATGCTTTACAGCAAGCAGACATAATATATTGTCCATCAACGGTTCGGGAGCCAGACAAAATCTTGTCACGTGCCGCCACCCTGTTACATAAGCTAGGCATCAAAGGAGATATACACCTATTCTCGCTCCCGATGAGCAAAGACAGAACAAAAGCAATCAAAGTCTATCGGCAACTTTTCGAAGAAATGAGGCTGGAACAAAAAGCAGGAAAACGGTTGGCGGTAGCAGTAGAAGGCGATGCGGGAATTTACGCCTCCGTTCACTATGTACTGGATCTCCTCGAAGAAAATGGAATCCCCGTAGAGCAACTTCCCGGTATTCCTTCATTCATCGCTGCGGAAGCGGCCGCAAAACTACATCTCATCAGCCAAAAAGAAAGACTGGTCATTATTCCGGGCAATATTACTTCGGACGAACTGGACATGTATCTGAGCCATCATCATGTGCCGGTTATCATGAAATTATCTCAATGTGCGGATATAGTACAGGATTACATGGAGTCCCACCCCCAATACAGTTATCATTATTTTGAAAATATATCGACAGCCGAAGAATATCATTCTTCCCATCAGGCGGAACTGAAAAGAAGAGTATTTCCTTATTTTTCCTTAATGATCATCTTTAACGAACAGACACGGAAGGATGATAGTGCAAAATAGCGTTCAGAATACCTTCAATATTTACATCATCTTTCTTGATAACTAAAAAATTGTGGTACATTCCTTCTTTCCGGTAACGGATCACAATCGACTTGAGTTTACCAGACTTTGTGTACTCCTTTTCTATCTCTGTGATGTTTTGCAAAGGAAAAACATGCCGAGGCTTCATCCCTCTTATAGCTAAGGTAAAAGAATCAGGAGTAATAGTATAAACAGACAATAACCTTACCCCCGTTATCAACAGAGGAGGAGTCAAGACCAGCAAAGATGCATATCTTCCATGCGCTATAAAAAGGCATGTACACGCCACCAACATAATAGCAATAACCGTCCAAACCCATAAAGGA
>ENA-ORSA01002584-ORSA01002584.1-human-gut-metagenome-genome-assembly--contig:-NODE-2584-length-12680-cov-3.487366_pt1 | contig 12680 bp, 12 predicted proteins | sample MGYA00242179_ERZ509142 | MGnify/ENA primary metagenome ERZ509142 (study PRJEB26280, sample SAMEA2338659) | human gut metagenome | biome: human gut; feature: human-associated habitat; material: faeces... | reverse complement strand
AACCTCTATCATCTCCACCCTTTGACCCGCCAACGACAGCATCTGCTCCGTCCCATCGCACAGCATAGCGGCAAAATCCGGCGGCACATCCTCTCCTTTCTGCAAAAAATGCGCCGGTGCCGTGTCTTTCTCTATATAACTGCCGTCAAACGTATGCAAAGCCATCTTTGCTCCATGTCGCAGGCTTTCCTCTACAATCTCTTTTACGCCCTCTTTCGGCATGCAATGTTTTTCCAAAACCGCTTCATTTTCAGGACGCACAAAGGCCGCGCCGTTGCTGCACGCCGTAATGCCCACAAAGCCGCCTTGGTTTACAACCTCTTTTGCCGCTCTCCAGTTACGCGTGGTGCAAGCGCAAACCAAAACGTCTTTTGCCTGCGCCGCTTTCACCGCGCACTTATTTTCTTCGCTCACGGTAAAAAAATCAGATAAAAACGTGCCGTCTAAATCTGTAATAATCAATCGAATTGCCATGGTTTTCCCTTCTTCTCTTTTCCTGTGAAGGAGGATGGCATTTTGCCTTCCCCTGTTTTTAGTCCAGCACCCATTTTTCCAGAGCCTTTGCAAAGCCGTTGTTTTCGCATCTGTCCGTAATATACGGTGTTACTTTTTTCACTTCTTCCTGCGCATTGCCCATCGCCACACCGATGCCCGCCGCCTGAATCATCTGAATATCGTTAATGTCATCGCCGATGGCCATCACCTCGTCCTGCGCAAAGCCAAATTTTTCCGCCAGATATTTCATCCCGCGCACTTTGTTGGCGTCCTTATGGTTAATATCCCAATGCCCGTCAAAGCTCGTCGTCACCTGAAATTCATCCAACGTATCAATATATTTTTGAATCTCTTCCGGCATCGGGGTCCTCTCATAGCCCGTTTCCAAACGAATCAGTTCGCAGACGTTTTTGCTCTTTTCAATCATCTCGTCCAGATCGCGGCAAACGGCAAACCGGGTCCATTGTTCTTCGGGCAGCTTTTGGTTTCGTTTGTCCGCATCCTCCAGCCACCAGGGCAACAGCTTCGGCGTTGTATACATCATATCGCCGCAGTAGGTGTTGAGTTTATAAATGCCCCTCTCTGCAATAAACCTGATAATCGGTTCCACATACTCCGTCTGCACATAGCAAGGCGCATAGGTCTTGCCGGTGCTCACCTGCGTAACCGAGGCGCCGTTGCCCGTCACAGCCCAATCGTCCATGCCGATGTGCCGCATCGTATACGAACACATCGCCCAGCTGCGTCCCGTACAGGCAAATACCTTCACGCCCTGCGCCCTTGCCTTGGCAACGGCTTCCCGGTTTGCCTCTGTCGGCACACCGTTGTAAAAAAACGTGCCGTCCAGGTCCGTTACCAGCATCTTGATCTTCCCCATGTTTTCCTCCCTCTTTGAGCCATACCCATAAAATTTATCGCTTCAGTGCGATTTCATACATTGCTTTGGCCGCGCCTGCCTCTGTGTTCACGTCTGTCACATAATCCGCCATATCTTTCAATCGTTGGTCGGCATTGCCCATCGCCACGCCCGTACCGGCCCAGGCCAACATCAACATATCGTTATAGCTGTCTCCCATTGCCAATATGTTTTCCGGATGAACCCCGTAAATATCGGCCAGCACCATCAGCCCTTCGGATTTGTTGCTGCTCTTATGCGTAATTTCCAGCGAATGATCCTCTGCCGATACAATTTCGATGTCTGTAAAGGCAGACATCTCTTCTAAAATCTCTTCCGCCAGTTCGTCATAGGGCACTTCCCAGTTAATTCTCGCCACATCGTCTTTACTGGCCGCCACCAGCTCCGCCGAATTTTCATAAAACCGAACACCTTTGCTTTTCTGTTCCTCTTCGTCCATACAGGTATACCACGGCGCCCCGTGTTCATATACCATCGAGATATAATCAAACCCCGTGAACCAATAATCTGCTACCGGGTAGCTTTCTATCACCTTTACAATCTTTTCAATGGAATCCGGCTCAAATCGATTTCTATACCGCAGCTCGTTGTTTTTTGCATCATAAATCACGGCCCCGTTGTTCAGCACACAAAACTGATCAAACCCCGCCTGTTGGTAGATATGTTTTGTTCGCGTCCAGTTGCGCCCCGTCACGGCGCAAACTTTTATGCCCGCTTCCTGGCACGCCTTCAGTGCTTTGATGTTTTCGGGATGCGGTGTCTCCTCCTCCGCCAAAAACGTCCCGTCCAGATCGGTTGCAATCAATTTTATCTCTGCCATTACAGCATATTCCCCTTTTGTTTCCCCACGGCAGCTTTCACGTGCCGTTTTTGTTTTGCTGATGTTTTATTAAACTTTTATAAAATTATTTACAATATGAACTGTCTTACAATGCTTAAAAAACTTTTCTCTCAAAGGCGATTTTTCTGCGGTCCTCTACCATCGATCTCTTTATCTCTTCAAAAAATATGTCCGCCCACATCCTTGCAGGCCCATTTCGGCTGCCCGGGCAACTTATCCTCCGCGCCCGGCAGCCTTTTTGGGTCATTTATTCTCTTTTCAGCGCAATCCGCCGAATCGCCTTGGCCACGCCTGCGTTTACATTCGTGTCCGTTATATAATCCGCCACGGTTTTCAGCCGCGGATCGGCATTGCCCATCGCCACGCCCGTGCCGGCCCAGGCCAGCATATACATATCGTTAAAGCTGTCTCCAAAAGCCAGCACGTTTTCCGGTTTTACATTGTATATATCCGCCAACACCATCAGCGTTTGCGATTTATCCGCGTCCGCATGCGCAATTTCCAACGCACTCGGCCCGGACGCCGTCACTTCTACTTCCGCCACACGGCCCAGCTTCTCGCTTAAATCATCAAACGTCTGCAAAAACGGAAGGTTCAAGTTCATCCGTTCCACATCGTCTTTGCAGGCTTCCACCAGCTCTTCCTTGCTTTTGTATACATACATGTTCAGTTCTTCCCGTTCCCTTTGGCTCAGCATATTATACCAATCGCTGGTATACCCCTCCAACATATATACTGTGTCAAACCCCGTCAGCCCAAACGGCGCATTGTAGGAAAGCAATACATCCACAATATCCCGGATGCTGTTTGGGTCAAAGCGGTTACGGTAGCGATGCTTCCCTCGTCTCCAATCTATAATGGAGGCGCCATTGTTGATCACGCAAAATTCGTCAAACTTCGCCTCGTCCAAAATCATTTTTACATGGTTAAAGCTGCGCCCCGTACACGCGCATACCTTAATGCCCGCCTCCTGGCATTCCCTCACAGCCTTGATGTTTTCCGGATGAGGCGTGTCGCCCCCCTGCAAAAAAGTACCGTCCAGATCGGTTGCAATCAATTTAATCTCTGCCAAAGTTTTCCGCTCCCCCTTTTCTCTTTAGTTCAAAAGAATACCACAATATTTTTTCATATTGTGGTGCTCCTTTCTATAAGCCCAGCCTCTCCAATGCCGCCGCCACACCGCCTTGTTTGTTGGTGTCCGTCACCATCGTCGCCGAATTTTTCACTGCCCGGTTTGCATTGCCCATCGCCACGGAAATCCCGGCACGGCGCAGCATCTCCATATCGTTTTCATTATCGCCAAACGCCAAAACCTGGTTTTCCTCTACGCCAAAATACCGGCATAGTTTTTCCAAGGCATGTGCCTTGTCCGCTCTTTCCGGAGAGATTTCTATGCTGTTTCCCGTTTCTTCCTCCATAAACATGGTTTTGCATTTATACACATCTTCCAGCTTGGCCAATGCCTCGCGAAGCTGCTGTTCATGCCCCTTTTTTAGTCCGCAGTTGATTCGCACAACCTCCCGGCTTTCCCGGAGCAGCTCTTTTTCATCCGCAAAGGGACGAATGCCTAACCTGTCTTTTTCCTCTTGCGTATAGAAATGAAACCAGGCCGGTGCCCCTTTCCCCTCCAAACAATGGTTATATTCCATTCCCATTACACATAAATACGAGATCGGCATCGTTAAAATGCTTTTCACCAGCCCGGTCAGCTGTTCTGTGGAAAATACGATATTTTCCCGTATCTTTCCGGAGGGAAGTCCCACCATGCTGGCACCGTTGTTCAATGCCGCTATTTCGTCAAATTCCATCTGCCGCAAAACCGGCAAAAATTCTCTCCAGTTGCGCGCCGTTACAGGGCAAACCTTAATTCCCTTTTGTCGGCATCGTTGTAACGCCAAAATATTTTCCGGATGAATCCGGTCCGCCTTTGTCAGCAGCGTCCCGTCCAAATCCGTCACTATCAGCCGAATGTCCTGCCGCATGTCCGCCCCCTGTTGCCTTCTTATCTTTTCAGCGCAATTTCATAAATCGCCTTGGCCACGCCCGCATTTTTGTTGGTGTCCGTCACATGGTCCGCCATATCCTTTAAGCGTTGGTCTGCGTTGCCCATTGCCACACCCGTTCCGGCCCAGGCCAACATATACAGGTCATTGTAGTTATCGCCCAGCGCCATCACGTTTTCCGGCTTCACATTGTATATGTCCGCCAGCACTGTCAGCGCCTCAGCTTTTGTCCCGTCTTTGGCGCTGATTTCCAAATATCCGTCTGTGGACTGCATAATTTCAATATCCGTATACCGGTTCATCTTTTCGCGCACCTGTTCAAAATACTGTAAAAACGGAAGCCTGCAATTGATCCGCTCCACGTCTTCTCTACACGCGTCCACCAATTCTTCTTTTGTATCATAAATTTTTAGATGGTACAATTCTTCCAGCAGCTCTTCGGGCTCCTGTTCAAACCAATCCTCCATGTATCCGCTTAAAACTGCCGTGCTTTCCAAGCCGGTCAAGCCGAATTTCACTCCCGGGTATTCCAGCATCACGTCCACCAGACCTGCAATTGCGTTGGGATCAAACCGGTTATGGTATCTCAACTCTCCGGTGTTTACTTCTACAATGGAAGCGCCGTTGTTCACCGCGCAAAAATCATCAAACCCAACTTCTTTTACAATCTTCCGGCATTCCGCCCAGTTCCGACCCGTGCAAACGCATACTTTAATCCCCGCTTGCTGACAAGCGCGCACCGCCTTGATGTTTTCCGGATGCGGCGTATGCCCACCCTGCAAAAAGGTGCCGTCCAGATCCGTTGCAATTAATTTGATTTCCGCCATACCTCTCCCCTCTTATCTTATTGATTCAATGGAGTGCAAAAATTCCTCCATCCGGTCCATCGCAATTTTAATTTGGTCCATCGCCGTTGCATACGACAACCGTACATATCCCTCGCCGGATTCTCCAAAGGCCGGCCCGGGCACCACCGCTACGCCTTTTTCGCGCAGCAATCGCGTACAAAAGTCTTCGCTCGTCATCCCCGTCTGCTTGATCTCCGGGAATGCATAAAAAGCGCCTTCCGGCTCAAAACACGGCAACCCCATCCCGCGCAATCTGGACAGCACATACCGCCTGCGCCTGTCATATTCGCGCACCATTTTTTCCACAGAAGCAAAGTTATCCTCCAGACCCTGGCGCAAAGCTTCCATGCCCGCATATTGGCTCATGGAAGAAGCGCACATGATCACATATTGATGAATTTTCAGCATTTGTTTAATCAGCCGCTTGTCCGCCATCAAATAGCCAAGGCGCCAGCCCGTCATGGCAAACGCCTTGCTAAAGCCGTTGATAACAATGGTTCTCTCTTTCATGCCGGGAATGGAAGCAATGCTCACATGCCGGCGCCCATAGGTCAGTTCCGAATAAATTTCATCCGAAATCACCAAAATCTCCGTTTTTTCCAGCACTTGCGCAATGCTTTCCAGTTCGTTCCGCGTCAAAATCGCCCCTGTCGGGTTGTTGGGATACGGAATAATAATCGCCTTGGTTTTCGGCGTAATCAGGCTTTCAATGGTTTCCGGCGTAATTTTACACGCGTGCTCCGCCTTGGTCGGCGCCGCCACCGGCACGCCGCCACACATCATCACGCCCGGCGAATAGGAAACATACGACGGGGCCGGCACGATCACTTCGTCGCCCGGTTCAATGAGGGCACGAAGCGCCAAATCAATCGCTTCGCTGGCGCCCACCGTCACAATACAGTCCGACGGTTCATAGCAAACCTCATACCGCTGCCGATAATATTGGCAGATCATCTCCCGCAATTCCAAAATACCCGCATTGGAAGAATAATGCGTGTGCCCATGCTCTATGGCATATATGGCGCTTTCGGAAATGTTCCACGGCGTTGTAAAGTCCGGTTCCCCAACGGACAACGAAATGGAATCCTTCATCTCGCTTACAATATCAAAAAATTTGCGAATCCCGCTCGGCGGCATTTGCCGAATATGCGGGGCCACTTTTTCTTCTATATTCATGGTGTCACCTTCAACCGCAGATCTTCTTTCTTCTGTCCGAAGATCACGCCCTGATCCTTATATTTTTTCAGCACAAAATGCGTTGCCGTGCTGATCACGCCCTCAATGGTAGAAAGCTTCTGTGCCACAAACAGCGCCACCTGGCGCAGGCTTTCCCCTTCCATCAGCACCATAATATCGTATCCGCCGCTCATTAAATATACGGCATGCACTTCTTCAAAACGATAAATTCTTTCCGCTACCGCTTCAAAGCCCAAATCCCGCTGCGGCGTCACCCGCACTTCAATCAGCGCCAACACGCGATTATCGTGTTCCAGCTTTTCGCTATTCACAATTGTATTGTATTTTAAGATGATTCCTTCCTGCTCCATCGCCAGGATTTCATCACTTACGGATTTTTCCGTTGTGCCCAGCTGCATTGCCATTTCCTTGTGAGAGATCCTGGAATCCTGTTCCAACATCTCTAAAATGGAGATACGAAATTCATTCATGTTTTTTGCTCCTATCATCGTAAACAAATCTTATTTTACTATACCATTCCCGTCTGTTTCCCGTCAACGAAAGCGGCTCTTTTAATATACCCTTTTCCCCCGTGCTTTTTCGGTTTTCCCCTTTTTTGCAATCTTTTTACAGCCGCTATTCCCTTCTCTAAAAATTCGCTTTCTCCTCTCTTCGCCTTTCCTGTTTTTCTCCTCTGTCTGCTTTCTCTTTATCCTCTCCCTTAAAATTCGTCACAGAATATACTTTTCTTTTTCTCCCTTTCAAAAACTTAATGTCTTCGCACTTTATCATTGCTCAATTTTATTTTATTTTTATCGTCGCTATCTGAAAATTTTCTCCGTTCCTTTTGGTCTTTCTTTTTTCCGGCTCCTCCATTTACCGCTTTTCTCGCTTTCCTATCCCGAAAAAACTATACCGTCTAAAATTGCCCTATACCCACTTCAAACAATGCGTTTTCTCTTTATATTTTCTTTTGTACGCCCCTGTCATCTCAAACTTTTTCATGTTTTCTGCAAATTTCCTCCTTCGCACGGTACACTTTCCCTATTTTTCCTATCCTTTGCACTGTCCTCTTACTAATTTCTGTCATGCCTATACCATCTTTCAAACTCCGTTTTTACCCATCCACATTGGATTTACGCTTCTTACATACAATTCTCCTGCTTTTAAGTCCATACGCCCTGTGCCGTCTCTTTCGGCACTACATAAATAGACACACATAGTAAAACTTTTGTCGATCCGTTTCCCTTTCCCCCTGTATAAATTTTTTCTTAAATCTCCTTTTCTCGTTTCCGTTTGTATTTTCCCGACAACATACAGCGTTATATTAGCTCTCTATTTTTCATATATCGTTTTCTATCTGTTTTTCCCCTCACACGCTCCCCCTCTTTAATCCAAAACGATATACAAAAAGAGGGCTTCTCGCCCTCTTTCAATCATCAGGATGTTCTCTTTTCGGCGTGTGTGTTGGCTTTTCCGTAATGGAGGATTGCAGCACATGTGGCCGGCTTGCAGCATAGGTGCTGGTGTTGGCCTTTACGCGTTTAATCTCTTTACCGTCCTTGTCGTAATACACCTTCCAGGCCTCTGCCACGATGCGGTTTCGGCCTCTGCGTACCAGGTCCGGATCCGTCACAATCACCGGGTCGTCTTCATACGGTGTAATTTCCACCGTCACGCTCTCCAGTTTTATGCTCATGCCGTCAGGCAGCGGCGTACCGTACACTTCCGCCGTCACTGTCTGCGTCTTTTCGTTAACATACAACAGCAAGAAAACCGGCCAATCCGTTGTGTTTTTGAATTTTAAGTCCGATCCGCCCGTTGTCAGCATCGCATCCAGGGCATATTTCACATAGCTGGCCGGAATGCTGTGCGGCCTGCGCGAAACAATTTCCATATCCGCCTTCAACAGCGCATTATACAGCGTTGTCGTCACCTGGCAAATGCCGCCGCCGGCTTGGTCGGTATATACCCCATTTTCAATGCCCTTTGCTTTTTGCCATCCGTTTTCCACCGTGCGCGGGCACGCCGTTTCGTTTGCCGAAAACGTCTCCCCCGGTTTCACCGTGCTGCCGGATAACAACCCGCACATTTTCTTAATGTTAAACACGCGCGATGCTGCCGAGGATTTTGAATACGATGTAGAGGCCGAAGCAATCTTCACCGTATGCTGTTTAATCTCGTCTATGGTATAGGTCGGCTGCGTAATTTCGCCCGGCACTTCAATCGTGCCCGTAAAGTTGCCCGAACGCACCGTTTCCGCAATTTTCTTTACAAACTCATCCTCATTTACCTGGATCCCGGGCTTCCCTTCCACAAAATCAAAGGAACCCTCCACCGCCATATTCACTTCCACATGCGGCTCCACCGGCGCTAAGTTCAGCTGCGGGATTGCATTGCGAATGCTGTCCTCCAGCGTTGCGTCGTCATAGGTAATTTCCAAGTTAAAGGCGGTCGGCTCTGCGTTGCCCATGGCCTCTTCTCTGTCGCCTATCCCGCCGGTGCGCGTTAATAACATCGCCTTGCGGATCGTTTCATCCACATTGGGGGATACGCCAAACAAACTGGCCTTCACCTTTTCTTCCCGTCCGGCAAAGGTCAGCGTAATCAGAAATTCGCCTTCCTGGTCCTGTGCCGTCTGGCTAAGCGCCAATTTCGCCTGTTCCGGCGTAAGGTTCGCCACGTTGATTCCGTTGATGGTAATGTTGCCCGTGATGGTCCCGCCGTCAAAGATCACTTCGTATCTGGATCTGTCGTTGCCGATCAATCCGGTGGCAAAGCCAATGCCCAAAATCAGCGCAATGGCCAGCAGCCCCACCACGATATACATCCCAATGCGTCTTGTGTGCGTCCGGCTCATTCCTTTTCTTCCGGCTGCTCCGTTTGTCGTCATTCACCCGGCTCCTATCAATCTTCTCCACCGGGGGCCGGTGTGCTGGGCGCGGTTGTCGGCTTTTGCGTCGGCGCCGGCGTATTGGGCGCATGCGTGGGTTTGGTCGTCGGCTTGGTGGTCGGTTTTTCCGTTTTGGTCGGGGTGGACCCTGCCAACACCCTGGCTCCCACTGACGGGTAAGTATTGGTATGAATCACTTCGCGCTTAATCTCTTTGCCGTTTGCATCATACCAGATTTTCGTTGTCTTGGATTTTTTTCCTGCCCGTGCTTTGGTTACCATCTTGGGGTTCGTCACATATTGCACGCCGGCCGGCGCAGACACTGTGCCCGTCTGTTCGCCCACGATATCAATCTTCATGCCGTCCGCCAGCGGGTCGCCCCATACTTCAAAGGTCAGTTCCTGTTTATCATTGTTAAAATAGCCCACCAAATACATCGGCCAGTTGGAGGTGTTTTTAAATTTAAAGTCCGGGCCGCCGGTACTGATTGTTGCGTCGCAGCCGATCTGCACATAGTTAGACGGAATGCTGTGGTGTACCCATTCCACAATCTCCACATCCGCACGGGCCACCGCGTTAAACAGCGTGCTGGAAACCTGGCATACGCCGCCGCCCAGCCCCATCACAGAAACTCTGTTTTGAATGGCCGGCGCTTCTTTCCACACATTGGCGTCCGTCCGCGGGCCGATTGCCTCGTTGCAGGAGAACGTTTCGCCCGGCTGCACAATCTTTCCGTTGATCCGTTCCGTGGCCAGCTTAATGTTATGGTTTCTCGATGCGTTGCGCTTTGTCTTTGTGGTAAATTTGCTGATCAGCTTTGTATGCTCTCTCGCATTTTTGTCCTCCGGCACCGGGCCGTCCACAGAATGTCCCTGCGCCTGCACATTGGATAAATTCCCCGTCTGAAGCGCATTTACAATGGTATCGATAAAGGCTTGTTCATCCGGCTCAAAGCCCATATGCCCGTCTGTAAAGGTAAAGCGTTCCGGCAAAGAAGGATCAAAATGCACTTCTTCGGAAACGGATTCTCTCGAAATGCCATCTACATATTCTTTGGCTTTGGCGCGTATGGTTTCTTCATCATGCGTATAGCCCATCGGCAAATTGATCTGCCCTTGCGCTGCGCTTTCGCGCTGTTGCAATCTTTCGCTGATGTTTCCGCCGCGCCCCACATCCATCATGCTTTTGGTCGCGGTTGCCACATCCGCCTGCACGCCGAATTTTGCAATCGGCACCTGCTCTACCGTATCCGGAAACTGAATGGTCATCATCGTTGCATCCAGCATCTCCTGGGCCGTCGGCGCAATGGTCACGGCCGCCTGCTCCGGCGTCTGTCCGCCAACATCCACGCCGGCAATTTTCACCCCGGGCACAACCTTCCCATCATCAATCAGAATAACGGTCTGCTCCGCTTCGCTGTCGGAAGCGGCGCCCAGCAGGGGCATTAGTCCGGTTAAACATAGCAAAAGAGCCAGAACAACCACAAAGGTTCTGACAACGGCGGAAGTTCCGTGCGTTTTCTTTTTTCGTGCAGACGTATTCATTCCTTGCTCCTTTTAAAAGGTTTGCCCTTTATTTGTTTTGGAAAATAAATTATATCATACAGAAGCTTGCTTGTACGATTTATTTTTGCTGTTTTGCGCGATACGCCAATGTATATAAACTGTCCGAAAGATGCACGTTTTCAATGCTCATCCAGGACGGGCCGGAAAGCTCTATCGGCGCAAAGTTCCAAATCGCTTTGATGCCCAGTTGCGCAAAATGATCGCATGTCTCCTGCGCCACGCTGGCCGGTGTGCAGATAATCCCTACATTGATATCGTTATTTTTCACATACTCATCAAAGTTAAACATGCTGCGCACTTCCACGCCGTCCATCTTCGTACCGATAATTTCGGGATTCACGTCGAAAATGGCGTCCATTTGAAACATGCCAAACCCTTTATATAACAACAACGCACGACCGATATTCCCACTTCCTACGATCGCGCAACGATAGGTCTGATCCAGGCCCAAAATTTTAATCAGCTCATCTTTCAGCTTTTTTACCTGATATCCGTATCCCTGTTGGCCAAATCCGCCAAAGCAATTGAAGTCCCTGCGAATTTGCGATGCATTCAATCCCATTTCCTGGCTCAGTTCCTGGGAAGAAATGCGTTCCACTCCTCTTTTTTCAAGCTCTTGCAGCTTTCGATAATATTTTGGCAACCGCCGAATTACGGTCTCTGAAACATACTTTTCCGACAAAGGACGTCCTCCCTTTTAAGTTGAGAGATTTTTCACAACCATTATATCATTCCGGGGTCAGAACACAAGACCCTTTCTTATCATTGTACCCCCAGCCACATACATAAAATGCCCAATCCTGCGCTGATTGCCAGCATCGCAATCGGCGATTTGTCCTTGATATGGATCCACCAAAAGCTAATAAGCGCAATTCCTATGGAAGCAAACGATACGCTTGTAATCTTTCCGACCTCCTCTATGCCCGCATTTCCGCTCAGCGCAAAAAGCTTGTCAGCAAAATGGTCGCCGTGGCCGAGAGAATCATCCCAATTACCACGGGATGAATCATGGATAACACGCCGCGCACCCGCTTATTCTCTTGAAACTGAAAAAAATACCGGCTTACTGCCAGCGTGATACAAATGCACGGCAGCGAAACCGCCAGCGTTGCCACCAGCCCGCCCGTTAGCCCCGCCACCTTTATGCCGGTAAACGTGGCTGCGTTGATGGCCAGGGGCCCCGGCGTCATCTGCGAAATCGCCACGACATCCATAATCTCCTGCATATTCAGCCATTGGTATTGGGTAATCGCCTGCGCAATCAGCGGAATCATGGCGTATCCGCCGCCAAAGGTAAACGCCCCAATCTTTAAAAACGCAACAAACAGCAGCCATAATGTATGCATTTTTTATTTCTCCTGTTTATTCAGTTTTGTGCCGCACAGCGCGCCCACAAAACCGGCCGCTAAAATCAGCAAAATTCCGTTGATTTGAAACTGAAACGAGCAGACAAACGCCACGCCCAGCACCAGCCAGGGCACCAACCCATGCACGGCCTGCCGCCTTAACCGAATCACCGCATCCAACATCAGCGCTACCACGCAGGCCCGCACCCCGTTTAACGCCGCCACAACATATCGGTTGTCCTTTACCAGCGTGTAAAAATACGTCACAATGCTCAGCGTTATCATCGAAGGCAGCATCACGCCCAGCGCCGCCATCAGCGCCCCTTTCAGCCCGGCTGCCCTGTATCCCACCATCAAACAACAGTTTACGCTGAGCACCCCCGGCAAAGATTGCGACACCGCCACCATGTCCAAAATATCCTTTTCCTCTATATAATGGCTTTTATCCGCAAATTCCGTTTTCAAAAGCGGAATAATCACATATCCGCCGCCCCAGGTAAAGGCTCCTATTTTCAATGTCTTTAGGAAAATCTTCCAAATGCTTTTCTTTTCTTCCATTTCCTGCCCTCTCGTTTGCGCCGCTTTACATTCTGTGCT
>ENA-ORSA01002583-ORSA01002583.1-human-gut-metagenome-genome-assembly--contig:-NODE-2583-length-12687-cov-2.929465_pt1 | contig 12687 bp, 7 predicted proteins | sample MGYA00242179_ERZ509142 | MGnify/ENA primary metagenome ERZ509142 (study PRJEB26280, sample SAMEA2338659) | human gut metagenome | biome: human gut; feature: human-associated habitat; material: faeces... | reverse complement strand
CCGCCCGTCGTCGAGCCGCCTGTCGTAGAGCCGCCCGTGGTGGAACCGCCGGTCGTCGAGCCGCCTGTCGTAGAGCCACCAGTCGTCGAGCCGCCAGTCGTCGAACCGCCAGTCGTCGAACCGCCAGTTGTGGAGCCACCAGTCGTGGAAGCGATGGTTACGCCGCCCGCAATGTACTGCGCATCGATCGCTTCGACCTTTTCAGGAACATTTGACAACTTCTTGCTGCTGATCTTCACCTCAGACAGCCCATCTGCCGCGTCCTGCTTTACGAGGAACGTCACGACAAGAGCCGTTCCGTCTTCCGAGACCGGCTGCGAATTCACAAGACCAAGGAATACCGTTCCTGCCTCCTCGCGGGTATCGAAGAGGCCGTTCAGCTTATTTTCGACCTTCTTCACTTCCAGCGAATCCGCGTCGTATTCGAGCGTCCATTGGTAGTTTGTAAAGCCGGGGTTTCCTGCAATGCTTACAGCCAACGACACCTCATCGCCAACCTGTACCGCATCCGCCTTAGTTTCCACGGTGACTGTCATCGGCTCTGCTGCCAGCACGGCGGCAGAAAACAAAAACACCAGCAGAACCGCAAGCAGAATACTCAGCATACGCGTTCTTTTCATTTCATCAAGTCCTTTCTGTTGTTTCGATCTATCTCCACCTGCATCCCGCCATCACGCGGGATGCAGGCAAACCGGAGTTCAGGAGAAAGCGTGCGCCTTCTCAATCCGTATAGCCGAGCGCACGGCGAAGCGCCAGCACCGCATCCGAGGTATCCACAAGGCCGTCGCCGTTGAGGTCGCCATAGAGAACGTTGAAGCCCTCGTCCTCGTATCCAAGCGCATAGCGAAGAATCAGTACCGCGTCGGATGTGTCTACGGTGCCGTCCATGTTCACATCGCCCGGTTCAAACTCCGGCTCTGCGAAGGTGCTGTCCAGATAGGCGATGCGCCTTATGAGCCAGCTGCGCATGTCGGCCAGGACGGACGTGTAGGTCGCGTTCTGCCAGATATGTCCGGCATTGTCCGGCTCGCCGACGCGGATATACGGCCAGAGGACGAAGTTCATCTCTGCGCTCTTCGCCAAGAAAGCGGAGTACTCATCGACCATTCCGTTTTCCGCAATCAGATCCTTTGCCAGCGGCGCGAAGGTTTTCGTGTAGCAGCGAAGAACCGCCGCGCGGAAATCCGGTATCTGGATCAGCGCCTGTGCCAGATAGTGATAGTCCGTGGTCTCCGGGCTGATCTGCTTCGTCCAACCCGTACCGAGCGTCATGTCCTGATCCCAGATGGGGCCTGCATACATGATATCGTCGGCATCCTTGTAGAAATACAGCGAGGAAACGAAGCCATCTGGGTTCAGTGCAAGCTCCTGCATCAGGAAAATCTTCACAAGGGAATCCCGGTCGACATAGTCGTAATAATGCTTGCCCTCTGCGTTGACGCCGGTGTAATTGCCGTTCTCGTCCACAGCATAGACCGCGTCTTCAAATGCCTGATAGTATTCGCTGATGTACCGCATGGCCGCGTCGCCGCACCATTCGGGGCTCTTGACGTTCATGCCCTTGCCCCTGCGGGTGATAAATCCGCTGACCTCGTCGGGCTTATCATGATTCAGCTCCAGCAGATAACCGCCCGTGAGATTCTCCGGCTCTGTAAGGTCCTTCGTATAGAAATACGTCATGCCGTAGGCATTTTCGCCGCTTTCGGTCCGCATATCCTTGCCATAGTCCGGATTCAGCGCCTCATACGCCGCTTCCATGTCAGAGATCGCAACACCGGTCGACTTGACGGCGTTCTTCTCGCTCAGCAGATACACGCCGCGGTATTCGCCGTCGTAGTACAGGTTCACCCAGCCGCAGCTTGCCGTGTAGGGCATCTGCAAACCGGCCGCCAGGTCCTTAAAGAGCTTGTCGTGCATCAGGGTCGCGTCAAAGTAGTTCGCGAGCAGGACCCACGTCTTCACGTTTTCGCCGGTTTGCAGCAGATCGGCTGCCGTTTCCAGCTTGATCTGATAGGACTTCTTCTGTGCGTAGGTGAAAGTGGAATTACCGCGCGCCTTGAGCTCCATGATGCTTGCCGCGCTGATCTCGCTTCCGTCCGCTCCGATCATCCTGAGCGCTGCGGCTGTGCTGTGCGCCTTGCTCGCATCAATGTAGGCGCGATCCTCCGCGCTCGCGTCCGTGCTTGTCAGATAAACGGTCGGCAGTTTTGTCGCCTGCATGACGCGGACGGTAAAGGCTGCGCCGTTGCCGACCTTCGCGGTGAGAGTCCGCGCGCCGTCCGTCAGAGATGCCAGCGCCGAAACGTTCAACGGCTCGGCGTCCGACACGGTCTGGCTGCTCAGATCGCCGGTGAGCACCAGATCTCCGGCATCAGACGAGCGCGTGAATGTGACACTCAGGCTCGTAAGCTCCGCCGAGGCGGGCAGGAACAGGTAATTCGCGCCGTCCACATGGACCGCCGGGATCTGCACACCGTCGACCGTCGCGGTCATTGCCGTTACGTCAGCCGACAACGGCAGCGCACTGACGGTGCAAACCGGGGATTTCCCGCTGCTGTATTCCTTATTGTTTTCTGCGGACGCTTTCGCGCAGCTCTCGACGAAATAATAGGTCGTTTCGTCCGGCACAAGCCCGGTCAGCGCAAATTCGCATCGGTCGGTCGTGCCGAGCATTTTGCTGTCTCCCCCGCTCTTATTGCAGGAATAGATCTTGTAATACGTTGCGCCAGGCGCGGCGGACCACGTCAGCTTTGCCGTCATTTCCGTGATCTCCGTCACGTTGAGATTCTCAACACGCGCTGGGATGATCACATACGTCAGCTCGACCGTCCCATAGTAATTGCCCTTGCCCTCGTAGACGATCTTTGCCGTGCCGATGTCCTTATTGTTCGGCCATTGCACATAGAGGTCCTTCATGATGCCGTCACTGCCGACACCGGCGTCGTTCGAGCTCGTCAGAACATAATTGCCGTGCTTTCCGAAGCTGCTTGGGCGGACGCCGCCGGGCAGATATGCATATTTCGGGATTGGATCCAGATCGCGCGGGTTTTCCGGTGTTCTGAACTTAAACACAACCGCGTCGCTCGCAATGTTGATACCCACATAACCGCACTTGCTGCACACATGGTTGTTGTCCCATTCGTGACCAAGCGGGTAGAGGAACTGGCTTACGTTCTTCGCGTCGCACGCGGGGCACGTGTCAGTCGTGCGGCCGCCCTTAATGCAGGTTCGCTCATCCGTACGCACGGTCACGTAGGCATAGCCGTCCGCGCAGGAGTGATAGTTCTCCTCGCCGAAGCTCGAAAATTCGTCTTTCTTCAACTTGCCGTCCGCTAGGATGGTATGCTTTCCGTCCGTCGTTGCCAGCACACCGTTATAATCCGTGATCGCCGCATCGACAGGCGCTGCGCACCGGGCGCAGGTGATCGTGCCATTGTGCATATCGTACAGGCTCGTGGAATTGAAGGTATGTCTTCCAAGCTCGCAGTCCGTGCGCTTCTTGGTATAGGTATCGAGCAGGGTGCCGTCGTACTTGTAGGCGCGGATCGTCATGGACTCCCGCGTTGCCTCGGCGGTCATATACAGTCCCTGATACTCCGTGCGCTCGATGACCTTCGCGTGGCAGTCCAGTCGCGTGCAGGTCGCAGTCTTGCCGGACAGGTCGCCGCAGATGTAATAGACAATGCCCTTGGAGCTGTTCTCCGGCTGCTTCACGTTGCCAATCATCGGATAGGTTCTCGTATACGAGTTATCGTCGCCGCTGAACACGAAGTCGATGCCCGCCTTTTCCAGATTCGCCGCGATCGCCTTTATGGACGCCTCGGGCAGAACACCCTCCGTGCCATAGACCGGCATATGCGTGACCAGTACCTTCCAGCTGCAATCCGTCTTCAGCTTCTCTGCGATCTCCGCGGTCGCGTCGACGAGACTGCCGTTCGGCACGCCCTCGCTCTGGTGGTTGACCACCACGACGCAGACATCACCGTATTCCACCGCATACCAGAGGTTCGGTTCGCTCTGCGGCAGGTCAAAGATGTTGCCGGAAACCTCGCCGTCGCTGTCGCCCATATATTCGTGGTTGCCAAGCGCATGGACCAGCGCCGTGCCGTTCAGCTTTTCCTGATTGACCACGGTAAAGAAGCTCTGCCAGTTTTCAAACTTGGTGACATCGTCGATTGCGTCGCCGGTCTGGATGCCGAAGTCATAGCTGCCCGCGCGCAGCTCCTGCAGCGCGCGTTCCAGATTGGCAGTACTGCTCGTCTGAATATCGCCGAGGATGAAGAAATTCGTCGTCTGCTCCGTGGGGTCCGCCGTAGTAAAATGGAAGACTTCAGACCACGTCGTGCCGTCGCCGACCTGATAATAATAGGTCGTTCCGGAACTCAAGCCGCTCAGCCGTGCGATATTGCAGCGAAGCGCATTGCCAGATGTGCTTTCCACGAAGAACTGAATTTTGGACGTTCCGGTAAATTCCATCGCGCCCGTCATGTCTGCTTTTTCCGCATAGCGGACGAGCGCTTTTTCTGCCGAGCCGTCAATGCTGCTCAGCCAGGTGATGCTCTGAGCGGTGGATGCGCCCGCCACGGCGTTATTCTGCACGCCAAACGGTAAACCTCCGTTTACATACGGCTTGTCGCAGACCACGGCGCTTGCGTTCTGTGAGCGTCCGGCGGAGGATACCGCGTGGAGCGTTTGCAGACCCGTCGTTGTAAACGTATATTTGAGTGTTCCGTCCGGACCAGTCTTGCCGAGGAGGGTCTCGCCTGCGTAAATGCTGGCGCGTGCCTGCGGCTCGCCGCTTCGGTCCGTGACGCGCAGCGTCGTCTTCGTGCCAACGAGGAGCGTTCGATCGACGTGCAGCTCGCACGCCGTCTCCAGTATCACCCGCTGTGCGCTCCCGACGAAGGTATTGCGCCCGGACGGCATCTGATACGTCGCCTGCGCGATGGAATACTCAAAATACTTGTCCGAGGCGGCGCTCTCCGGGATCGTCAGCACCAGACACGCCATTTCATGGTCATACTCCTGCACCGTGCGCGCCATCTGAGTTGCAATGGGAGAAGCCTCAATGTGGACCGGAACACGATTGCCAGAAACTGTACCGAGCGAAGCCGTATAGCCGCTCGCAGCCTCCACCGTAACACCGGCAGCCAGATAGCTGGCGGGGAACTCGATCTCCAAGTCTGCACTGGAGACCATCTCGTTGGTCACGTTGACCACATAGAGCGCAAATTCTTTGCCGATCTCTGGCGCTGCCTGCTGCGGCACAACGGCAATGCCAGCCTCCGTACCCTCCGGGTCGGCCACGCGGAAGTAATATGTCGTGTTCGTCTCGTTGCCGTACAGATCCTTGAGATAGACCGTCAGCGAATGCTCGCCGTTGCGCAGGTTCAGATTGCGCAGATAGAGCGAGCCCGTATTGATCTCAGCGTTTGCCGTTTGGTTGACGCCGTCAATGTAGACGCGCGTCGAAGCCGTATCGATGCCGCTGGCATATTTGTCGGTCGCTTCGCTGTCGGAGTAGTTGACTGTGAAGTTCAGCGAGCTCCCGGTCACCTCCGGCTCCTGCCCGTCATAGAGCACCGTATTGGTCGTCGTCTCCGTCACCGACTCGATGGTGGGGTTGTTGATGTCGTTCGTGTTGGTGCCGTAGATGAACTGGATATTGTCGATCAGAATGTATGCGTCTTTGCAGGCATCCTTCGTCGTGCTGCCTTCTGTGAGCTTACCGGCATTCTGCGGCGAAACAAGATGCACCGCATAGCCGCGATAAAGGTCGATCGGCATCTGCATACTGGAAATATCGGCTTCCACCCAAATCCAGCCGCGCCCTGCCATGTCGCTCAGTGTGCTGAGAATGACAGTGTTGCCTTTCTCATCCACAGCAGAACCGTAATACTGCGAATACATCGTCACGCACGACGGTATCTTACCTTCGACAAAGGTAAATGTGCCGTTCGCGTTCAGCTTATTGTAGCCGTTCCCATCCACTGTGCTGTTTGCACCACCGGCGGAGATGACCTTCAAGATGGAATCGTCATTCTTGCGCGCTGCCGGAACGTTGACCCACATACCGATCTTGGTCGGCTGCTGCATATTGACCAGCAGGTCACAGGAATAGCCGAAATCTGCGGCAATGGGTGCTGTAGCGCTCACCTGGTTGAAGTCATACGCCAGCTTATACGCACCCTCGCCAAAGCGCACGCCGTTTTCCTTCCCGGTCACCACGCCGGATCCTGCATAGTTGGCTCCGACTCTGCCTGCTCCGGAGCGAACCCACAGACGATATTTCTGAATTTCATCCGCGCTCAATTGCCCGCCGTGACCATTATTTGCCTCATGGTTGTCAGAACCTGGTTCTACGTAGGTATTCCAGTAGTTCTCAATGGATGTCGATGCGTCAAGTGCTTCAAAGTCAAAGAGCACCAGCGGTTCCAGACCTACTACCAATTCGATTGAGCCGGAAACAGACGGGTTAGCCTTCAGCACAACCTGTGCCATTGCACGAAGAGAGTTTTTCTTGTCTGCAACGAATTGATTATTCTCAAACTGACCGATGGTGAATGTATGCTCCAGATGCACCAGCTTTGTGTTTTCGTCCTCAGTGCATTCTTTCCAGCCATCGTCTGTCAGCTTTTCAGCCTTATCGTGTGTCAAAAGCTCTTGCACAGTGATCGTTCCGTCCGCACCGACCTGATAGCTTGCGCTTTTCTCGGTGAAATAGGTTTGATAGGTGCTTCCGTCGCCAGCGCCCCATTCGATCATCTGCGTTTCGCCGATGTTACCGGTCAGAGACATGAAAATTTTGGGTGCAACGCCCCACGGTGTTTTTTCCTGATCCAGATTCGGACCTGTCCACTTGAAGGGCTTACCTCCGCTCCATTTTTTCGAGAAGCCATAGCCCTTTTCTTCGACCAGCGCCGTGTATTTATAGCTGATCTCTTCGGACTCGTCGAGCGACCAGACAAAGTCCCCATCCTTATACCGCACCTCGCGCCCGTTCCACGTCGGCTTGAAGGTCATATCGCTCGTCTTGCCGAAATCGAGCGAGACGCTGTTGTTCGTAAAGCCGAGCGTATCTGGCCAGTGCAGTTCAATTTGCGTCGTTCCGGCAACTGCACCGTTTACCGTCAGGGCTGCCGAGACCGTGCCCTCAGCGCCTTCGTTCGCGGTAAAAACGCCCGTCTGTGCGTTGATGGAGCCAAGCGCCACGCCCTCTGTCAGAGACCACGAAGCTCCCGCCGGGATATCCATCGGGAAACCACCGCCGTCCACGCCGCTCGCCTTAAATGCGACCGTGCTGCCCGGCGTATATATTTCGTTGTTCGGCATCAGAACCGCATGGTCAAATTCGCCGGTCGCCTTCGCGCTGGAAAGCACCATCAACGTGTTGGACACGCGCCGCTCATAGCCGTCGGATGGGCGGCATCGGAGCGTCAGACCCGCGCTTTTGCCGTTGGGGTCGACCTCTGAGACCACGTCGCCCTCGCGCTGCGTTGCGAACGTGGACGAGCCACCGCCATCCAGATTAATTGCCCTCTCGCAGCCGAGTTCTTCCATCGCCGCCGCCAGCTCTGCCATGGTCATACCGGTAGAGTACGGAGACTGCCGCCCGTCCACCATGAACAGCACAACGCTGCCGTCCGGCTTGATACCGACCGCCGTGCGTGAGGCGCGGGTGCTGTTGTCAAGCCCGGTATACGCCTTACCATCGCTGAGGATATCGCCGAAGCTGGAGATTGCTTCGCTGACGCGCCCATCGGCGACCGCCTGAGTATATTCCGTGCCATCTGTGATATGGGCGACATTCTCTTTGTCGACCCAGAAAGTCGTGCTGTTCGCGGACTGGATCACAGTTCCGTCCAGCACCAGCGCACCGGAAGGGCGACCGTTGCTCATGTCGAAGCCGCCGCCGTTGATCGCGCCGACCACGTTCACCTTGCGCCGGGTCTCCATTGCCTGCGCCTGCTCGGTGGTCTTGACCATCGCCCATTGGTTGTTTTTGATGTCACCGATGTTGTAGTCGCTGTAGCCCGCCGCGAGCGTCGCGGTAGAATCCTTTCCTACCTTGACCTCCATGACGTGACCCACCATCTGCTTGGTCAGTGAGCCGTTGTTCAGTAGCCACTCATACTCCTTGACATCCTTGGAGATTTGGTACTCTGTTCTGGATATCTCCTGCATATCCAGCGCAACCATACCTGCGGTCACCGCATTCGCTTGCAGCGGCAGCAGTGCAAGCAGCAGTGTCAGCAGCAGAAATATGGAACAAATGCGTTTTTCCATTCCCTTTCCTCCCGATTTTCCTTTTGAAGTCATACCGAAGGAACAGTTCTAGCCAGAATATTTCGGATACAAAAGTACACATTTTTATCGATATTAAAGTAGAATCAGGTCTTGCAAAATACATATGAAAATGTTATTATTTAGATGTATCCAAAGTTGCCGAGGAAACGGTTTGCCTCTGGTTAACAAACTGTACTTATGTATCCGCATTGTCCCTTGCCCACCGAAGGAAGGTCCGGTGGGTGATTTTTAATGCCTTGGCCGCTTGACAGGCAGAGACTTCACCTCTGCTCCACCGCTCTTTCCATTCCGGGAATTCCGCCGGTTTTGGAGATGGCCGTCGACCAAACTGAACGCCTCGCGCCTTTGCCGCCGCAATGCCCTCTGCCTGCCGCTGCCGGATGAATTCGCGCTCCGTCTGCGCAACATAAGAAAGAAGCTGCAAGACGATATCCGCGATCAGCGTGTCGGTCAGGTCGCGGTTTTGCCGCGTGTCCAGCAGCGGCATGTCCAGCACCACAATTGCAGCGCGCTTCTCTTTCGTAATGATGCGCCACTGCTCCAGAATCTCCTCATAGTTCCTGCCCAAACGGTCGATGCTCTTGACAACAAGCGTATCGCCGTTTTTCAGTTTGCGCATCAGCCGTCGGTACTGCGTCCGCTCGAAATCCTTTCCGGACTGCCTGTCCACAAAAATTGCGGTTTCCGCAATTCCAAACCCAGTCAACGCAATCATTTGGCGTGCCTCGTTCTGTTCCCTTGTAGATACACGTGCATACCCATACTCCATTTTTCAGACCTCCAATCTATTTCGGATACGATAGATTGTAAGTCAGCTGTTAACCATACCGTTCAAGTAAGCGTTTCTGTGTTCACCTCGCTCAAAATATTAACGTTATTATAACTCTATAATAACTCTGTTTCGGATTTTTGACAAGGTGAAAAGTTATTATGAGTCCATAATAACTTTAATTGGAGATGGTAACATGGATAAAACAAACGAAAAGCACTTCGGCTTGCGCGTGGACGGCGATATTTTGGCAAAGTTCCGCTATGTTTGCGGGTTCGAAGGACGTTCAGCCAATGCGCAGATTATTCAGCTCATGCTGAAGTTCATTGCAGATTACGAGAAAGAGCACGGAAAAATCCAGTTGGACTGACAGATAAACAAAAATCCGCTGCACATCAGAACAAGTTTGATGTGCGGCGGGTTTTAAAATGTTTTGCAATCCAAATGCTTGATATCATATAGAATCTAACAGCTCAAAACGAAAATGTTCGATTTAACCATGTCTGAAAATAAAAGCCAGCAGTCAGCTGCATTTCTTCTCTAAAGAATCAACGGTGACCTTCTTTCTTTCAGGAAGGTCACCGTTTGCTTCTGAGCGGTATTTCGTTGTTGTCCTTATGCGTGTTCGCCATTGCCGCGCCGGTTTTTTTTATTCGCAGAACAGTCCCCGCTCCTCACGGAAGCGGCGGATCTCCGGATTTATGATCTTTCCGTTTTCAATGTCAATCGCGCGGCGGAGATTCTCAGGGTAGCTGCCGCTTGCCAGCGCATCGGCATATTTTAAAAAGTTCCGGCTGAAAATTTTAGAAGTTGTGTAGGGGTACATCGCAGGGGTGTTGTCGACCGCGTAGTGGATCACGCCGTCCACGGTGTAGACCGGATGGTCGATCGTCGTCGGGTGGGACGTTTCGATCTCCAGATACGGGTCGCAGCTCACATCGATGATCATCGTCCCGGGGCGCATTCTCTTTAAATCCTCGCGGTAGATGAGCCGGTCGGTGCGCGCGGTATCCCAATAGACGCAATTGACGATCACATCGTACTGGAACATGAGCTTGCGGAACGTCTTTTCCATCTTCCGCCCGAAGATATCGACCTCCGCACCGAGCCCCGTCAGCATCCGCATCGCACCCTTGGCCGTCTGGCCGTTGCCGACGATGCAGACCTTGCAGTCGTAGGGCATTTTGCCGCAATAGCGGAACGCATGCAGAATTGCAGCCTCGCCCGCAATCTCGCGGTTGCGGTAAAAAAGGTACCGCCCGTTTTCCCGCAGGTGCTCAAGCGCGATGACCGTATGCCCCGCGCGGATGGCTTTTCCGGCAAAGTCCGTCTTCTGCACCGTGTGCGCCCAGCCGCACAGGATCTTTCCGGGCACAAGCGCGTCCAGATACTCCGCATCTCCGAGCTTCACGTCTACGATCACATCCGCCCGCAAAACCTCCTCCCGGGAGGCAATCTTCACGCCCGCGCGTTCATAGTCCGCGTCAGAAAAGCCGAGGCTAAGACCGTAGCCCGTCTCAAAAATCGCCTGCCCCGGAAATTTCAGCTGCGTGCACTGGGCCGGAAAAAGTGCTCTTCGGTTTTCCCCATTCTTATGGCTGATGACATATCCGACGGTTTTCAATGCGCGCATCTCCTTTCAAAACATTTTATAATCGTATCATACTATAATGTTTGACGTTTGTCAACTATTGATGAAATTCAAGTGTTGACATTTGCGGAGCTCTGTTGTATGATGCGGTTGCTAAAATGTTGGGAAGGAGGGGTTGCCGCATGCCGGTTCCTGTTTCGGATGATACGCCGTCGCCGCTTTTGTTACTGCTGCCGCTGCTTTCCCGGTTCCTTACGCCCCCGGCGCATCTGTCCGCAAGGCTGACGAAGACGCAGCTTCTGATCGTGACAGCGCTTTCGTACCACGAGAGCTTCCACATGTCCCAACTCGCAGCCTATCTCTCGTTTTCCAAGGAGCAGGCCACGCGCGCAGCCGCGCCGTTGGTCGAGGCTGGTCTTGTCGAACGCTTTGCGCAGTTGGAAAACAGGACGCGGGTCTTTCTGCGCCTGACGGCCGACGGAAAAAATCTCGCAGACGAGCTTCGCGCGCAGTTCTCTTCGCAACTGAAAGCCCGTGTCAGCGCGTCCCTGTCAGAGCCCGAGCAGCTCGAGCTCCGCGAGGCCGCAGAAACGCTGGTGCGGCTGCTGTCCAAAATTTAACCCCGATACTCTGCTGCACATGCGGTTTGCAAAGGAAGGATCTTCATGAATTGTTCTGTCAGAGCCTATACTGCCGCCGATGTTCCGGCGATGGTTGAAATATGGAACGAGGTCGTCCGCGACGGCATCGCCTACCCGCAGGAAGACGAGCTGGATCTGGCCACCGGCACAGATTTTTTCGCTGCTCAGTCCGTCGGGCTTGCGGGTATTATCCAGAAATGACATGGAAGATTCCCCTTTCCATTCGGATTCAATGTAAAATCAGCGCCATCACGCCGGAGAGAATCGCGGAAATGGCGGCCATGCCGAGCGTCCCGAAGCACCATTTTTTGCGCTTGTCCTGCGCCGTAATGTAGGGCCGGAGATCTTCCGTGCCGGGAATGACCCACGCGTCCGTGTGCCCGACCCAGTAGTCGTCGATCAAAAGCCGGTCGATGACGTTCATGATCGACAAAATCACAAACAGCTGCCAGAAGCCCGGCAAAAAGCCCCGCGCGCCGTTAAGCGCATACACGCAGACGAGCACGTAGGCGAGGTATCCCGGGATGCACAGGCGCTTAAATCGGAGGCTGTTTTTCCGGATTTGTTCCTTCGTGATCAGCCCCTGCGCGATGGCGCGCGACTGCACGTCCTCGTGGTACAGGTGCACCATCCCGACCGCGCCCTTCCGGATGCCGAGCGCGCAGATGAGCACCAAAAGCGCCCCGAGTCCCAGTCCCTCCAAAAGCAGCCGAAGCAGCATAAAAATCCCTCCCGCGTATCTATTTTGGTTAGATGCATTTAACTAATATTCCGGTAAAACGCCGCTCCTGCGGCGCTGTTATTATACGCCCCGCATGTGTTCGTGTCAAGGCACGGTGCTTGACAGGCCTGGGCGTTTCCGGTATAATACTATCAATTTACATGAAACAAAAGGAGGTTTTCTTCGGGTATGGATACCGACGGCGGCGACAATCCCGGTAACACGTTGATCTGTCATACGGTTTTGCGAGCATATCTGCGCTGCGAGAGTCAGGGCGGACGTGCTTTTTTGCGTCTATAACGGCTTGATTTTACACAAAACGTTGACAGAAAAGGAGTTACCCACATTGTCTACCACAACCTGTTTGATCATCATGGCGGCATGTCTCGTCCTGTCCGCCTATTTTTCGGCCACCGAGACGGCGTTTTCCTCGGCCAACAGCACGAGGCTCAAAACCCTCGCGGAGAAGGGCAGCAAAAAAGCAAAGCTTGCCTGCGAGCTCCTGGAGCATTACGACAAACTGCTCTCCACGATCCTGATCGGCAACAACATTGTAAACATCCTCATGGCCTCCATCGGCACGGTGCTCTTTGTGCGCCATTACGGTGACGCGGGCGCGACGATCTCCACCGTGGTGGTGACGGTGGTGGTGCTGATC
>ENA-ORSA01002578-ORSA01002578.1-human-gut-metagenome-genome-assembly--contig:-NODE-2578-length-12700-cov-4.865560_pt1 | contig 12700 bp, 6 predicted proteins | sample MGYA00242179_ERZ509142 | MGnify/ENA primary metagenome ERZ509142 (study PRJEB26280, sample SAMEA2338659) | human gut metagenome | biome: human gut; feature: human-associated habitat; material: faeces... | reverse complement strand
CACAACTTCGCAGCTTGCGGAGAAGTTATAGTGGGCTATATCTGGGCAAGCCCAGTCTGTCAACGCAACGACAACGGAGTACCGCTGAAATCCTGCGCTGTGCGCCCGTCAATTCCTTCAACTTGTGTCGGGTTTATCCACACCGCCAATCGTGTCATCCTGCGCCCCTTTCGGGCTTCCTTTGGGATTATTGCCATGTAGCCATTTACCGTCGTCTACGATGTGATTATTTTCATTATTATCTTCTTCATCCAAACTGTCAGAAGCAACTGGAAGAAGCAAGGGCGGCTGCTCCGCCAGATGTCATACTTGTATTTGTTATTTTAAGAGTCATGTGATTGTTTATTTCCCGTTGATTTTGTTGACTTTGTTGAGAGAGTACCGACAAAAGGGGAAATATAAATCGCATCCAACGGTTTAGGATTCTGCTTTTCTCTTTTGGCCAGCAATTTCTGTTGAAAACTGTTGAGACGATTGTTGAATCATATAAGCCTTGCTCATATATGTTTTCCCATATATTTCATCAAATTCAACAAACTCAACGGTAATCTTTCAAAATTTCCCGGGTGACGGTGTAAAAGCGGCCGACTTTCTTTGTTGATGTAGAATACTTCTGCCCCGGCAACACGGATATTTGGTAGGTGGAATAAGACAACGCATTGGGTGCAGGTTCCAGCTTCCAATATTGTTGCAAGACATTCCTCACCTGATGACGTTCTATCTTTACCATTGAATAGTTGAACAACGACAGCAAATCGTTGATGCAGAAATCCACCACATCCACCTGCATGCTATCCATGATGTCGAGCAGCAATTCTGCCATGTCAAGTTCTATGCGGCTCCGGTTGCAGCGGATGATTTTCTCCAATGCTTCCGTGCGTATGAGTGAGGGCGAAAACCACATTCGACTTTCTTCTTTGGTCGTTAAGTCACGATGCAACAAATAGTGCAGAAATGCCGGGATTTCATCTTTCAATTTCTGTAGAAACGAAGTATCGTCTTTCTCCAATCGACTAATTTTCCTTACCCAATAACGTGTTTCCTCCGGCTCAATGTAAACGGGGAAATTCTCGTTATTGGAACACAGCACGAACTTAGCGAAGAACTGCACTTCATAACGGTCTTTTCCCTTTGCCTCCAGCTTATATGAATGGGCCGTACTCAGATTTTTCAACCGTTCGCTATCCTCACGACGGTTGAGCAGCACTTCATCCACCACTATCATCAGCTTGCCTGCCCAATCGGCATTGAATTGGCTGCGGAAATCCTCATTCGTATTGAAAGTAACATTATCCTGAAATAATGCCTTCAAGAAGTTCAGGAATGTACTCTTGCCTGTATTCCGTTCTTCAGAAACCAATAAAAGTATCGGCAGCTTCTGCGTTGGCTTTAGGTATAGCAGTTGAAGATAGTCCATTCCCATCTCATACTGCTCGCCGAAAATGTGCTTCACCAGCGAGCGGATATGCTTGAAATCGCCCTCAGTAGGAATATGGGTTATCGGCTCGTAAAGGTTATAGAAACCAGCAACTTCTTTTTGATAGTTAATATGGCTTGGCACTGTGCAAAAGCCATTATACTTGGTGATGGGAGGGATGTTATCCTTGCCATAATCTTGCCTGATTGTGCCAAAACTCCATTGTATCCTGCGAGTAGTCGTCGTTCCGTCAGCCAAAGGCTGCTGCACTACCTTGTATATAACAGTGCCCACGCGGATATACTGTTCTTCCATAATAATGCTTCTTTAGGTTAAACTTTCAAGTTGTCACTGCGTGAACCTTGAACTTTTGATTTCACAAGTGATGTGATTTCTTTTTTTTGAGTAAAGGTTACGACCACCCAACTTGTGAACGATAATTGTACCCTCTTTCTGCATACGCCACAAAGTGGTATAAGTGATGTGGAGCCGTTCACAAACTTGGTCACGCGTGTAGTATTCATCACTCTCTTCCGGTGTCAAATCAGTTTGAAATTTCTTCCCTATCAGTTCTTCCACCAATTCAGAAACAACCTGCTTGAGGTCGTCCTTCTGTAACATTATAAAATTTCCTTGCATATTATGTTGCTTAAAAGATTATGCTGCGAAATTACAATGGAGCACAAAAAAAGTACCTCGGTAAAAATCATGACGATTTCTGCCGAGGTGCTTTTAACAAAAACAGATGTTTCTTTTAACTGTTTGAGCGTTGTAATGTGAAATCAAGATACGTCAGGGGAAAGAAGCATTCTTAACCTGATGCTTATCAACTTCGCCTGTTCCCTTCCTGTTTGAATAGCATTTTCAGATAAGCTCAAATTATAACTGTAGCCATCCTTACTGATGATGGCATTATAAAGCGCTTCTGCCCAATCAAAGCCGGGCTTAAATCCCAAAGAGGGAAACTTCTCTAAAATAGCCGTGTGGAAGGTGCGATAATTGTATGAGTCATTAAGCAACTTACAATTGGTTAATGCTGCAAAGAGATATGCAAGTATGGAATCTGTATCATTTATTTCCTTCCATTCGGTAAGTAGCACTTGTATCTCTTTGGTAAGACGCTCGGCATGAGGCTGAACAAGCATCTCTTCAAGCAGGACACAGATTTGCTTGCGTCCACGGTGCCCTTTAGATTTTAGCAAGGTGGAATTGACAACCTCTTTTGCCTCGCCCATTTTGCCCATAGTTTTCCATGCGCCTTTGGTGTAGGCGGCCTTGTCAAGACTGGTAAGCATCAGCGACCTTACGAATTGTCCACCAAAACTTTTCTGCCAGATGGAAGAGTTGTCGTCCATCATTGTCTTGGAAAGTAAATCCGCCATCTTTACAAATCCGTCATCAAATATCATCCAGTAGAACGCACTACACAAAAAGGGATTGTTGTGCAATAGTTTCTGTTTGGTTGCTTCCTGATTAAACGTGGAAGTGAACAGGTTTGTCAGTTTCTCATAGACTTGCTGGTTATCGCTTGCAAATTGAGCTTTATTATAGCTATCAGTTTCTGGACAAAGACTTTCCAACAATTCTGTAATACCCTTAATTCCATTGAGTGAAACCATCTCTGTTAAATAAGAAATACCTTTGAGAATAAAAGTCATATCGCCTTCGTATGTCTTGGCAAAGAGGTTTATGAACTCTTGATACTCTTCAGGATGTTCATAGTGCCAACGGCGCAAACTCAATAAATTCAAATCTTTGTTGACTGTTTGGGTTTCGTTCTTTTTGTCTTCCAAATAGGCTTGGATGCCAGCTTTGATGTATTTTGCATCCTCTGATTTCTCAAATTTGGTCATGGCATATTCTATTTCATTAAGCCCATTGTCCAGTTCCAAATAGCAATACAAACAGCAGGCAGACACATTCCCTTCTTTTATGGCATTGGAGAATTTGTCAACCATCTCATCGGCAGTAATCCCTTCTTCTGTGGTCATTATCTCCAAGATTATGCTTTGTAGTGTGCTTGTCTCATCGTCTATCTGTTTATTACTGTGGTTATCGCACAACAGATTCTTTAAGATTGATTGAATCTTACTCTTAAAGTCTGTATAGATTTCTCGATTCGCTTCAAGCCATTCCTGCATTTTCGATTGACCGGGATAGCCATCATGGTGAAGTTCCTTCATCATATCATCGTCCATATAGACAGTTTCGCTAAATGGTTAATCTTTGAGACATGCCAAGGGTATCACTTTAACTCCATCGGGACGAGAGTATGCCATTGTTCCGCCCGTCATCACAATAAGCAAGTCCGGCTCCCGAATAGGCATCTGCCTTTCCGTTTTATTGTGTTCCTGTATGAGTCTTTTTAGTTCGAGTAAGTGTTTAGCTCCGTCATCAATTTCGCTACTACCAAGTTTGCACTCAATGAGGGCATAACGTCCATCTTCCAGATGTAGCACTATGTCCGCTTCCAAGCCGTATCGGTCATGGTAGTAAGATACATGACTGTTTAAATCAATGGTGTACGCCTTTAGGTCACGAATACACATCTGTTCAAAGATAAATCCAAATGTCCTAAGCTGCATACTTAATGATTCGGGAGATAGGCCCAAAAGGGCAATCGGTATAGAAGGGTCACAGAAACATCGTTTTACACTGCTTCTGATAGCGGTCTTGCTTCTTATGGCAGGACACCATGCACTTATGTTCTGGATAACAAATAGTTTTTCTAAAGCCGAAACATAATCATCAAATGTATCTACGTGGCAACTTACTTCGCCAGACGAGGTTACATCATCCAAAAGAGATTTTTTCTTGACCAATGTTGAAACATTCCTGGCATAAGCCCGAAGTATCATGCTAGTCAGTTTGGCATCTCTTTTCTTTCCATCAATACTGGAAACGTCGTCAGAACAAATGGTTTGTACATAGTTCTTTGCCACAAGTAATTGAGCTTTTGGAGTACGAGCCAACAATGAAGCCGGCCATCCGCCTCGGGATGCAGCAAAGATTAGATCTTCGACAGTCATCTTAGACATTTTACCGTCAATATCATAATCAGGATTGTTGAAAAGTTCTTTCAATGAAACTTCACCCGTGGATTCTTGCGACTCCCACAAGCTCATAGGCAACATACGCAGCCGGGCAATACGACCAGCTCCGGAATGATGTATTTGAGATTTATCAACAGCATTGGAACCAGTGAGTATAAATTGTCCGGGAATTTGGCGGTCATCAACAGTTGTTCGTACCGCATCCCACAACATTGGAGCATCTTGCCACTCATCAATAAGACGAGGCGTATCTCCTTTTAGCAGAATGGACGGCTTAGTCCTGGCTGTGGCTAAATACTCCTCACGCATACTTGGGTCTTGCATTCTCAAAATACTATTGGCAAGTTGAGATGCCGTAGTGGTTTTACCGCACCATTTGGGACCTTCTATCAATACTGCCCCAAATGCATCCAGTAAATCTTGCAGCAGGGCATCGGCTGTTCTTTTATAATAACTCATATAATACTTTTTTCAATGGCAAAGATACACATTTTCTGCGAATTGTATAACTAATTCGTGTTTTTTGTGGAATTTCAACCTGTTTTTTTGTGGTATTTCATTCGGTATTTTTGCGGTATTTCATTCGGTATTTTTGCGGTATTCCATTCGGTATTTTTGTGGTATTCCACTTGGTGCTCTTGCTGTAAACGGCTATAATTAGTCAGATAGATTAGCCATTAGTTCCATCCGCTCCTTTTCGCTCAAGCCTTTAAGCATATCAAGCAGGGCTTTCTTATCAACGGCTGTAGTCTCTTCCTTAGGTTTCTCGTTGAGAAGATAATAATTGTACTCCAGCATTTTTGCAAAAGGGTAGGCTCCGATGTAATTTGAAGTTATGTCTCCGCCGCCGCTATGTCCCATGCTGTCGCTTATATATTTGTAAGGCACGACTCCCGAATTATTAAGATTGGTGGCAAAACTGTGCCTTGCCCATGTTGGCGAGGGCATTTGTTCCATTCCCAACAGTTTGGCAACCTTAGCCATGTGCTCACGTATGTATCTGTTATAACGTTGGATAACCCATATTTCTTGTTCAGGTGTAATAAGTTCACTCATTATGGGGAATACCCTTCGCCCAAGTTTAGGAGCATTGCCATACCTGTTAAGTATCTCTTGAATTTCAGGAGTAACAGGAAATATCACTTCGCTGGCACTCTCGTTCCTATCACGGGTCTTGTGCCGGAGAAATCGTAATTGTTTGCCATGAGTGGCAAAATATAATTCATCGTATGTCAGGCGGAGAGTGTCGGCAAGGTTTTGCCCGTCGCCTAAATACATAAAGAGAAACAATCCGAGGTCACGGAATATGGCATGTTTCTCTCGTCCAAGAAACAACTCGTTTCCGTCCTTATCTTTTGCCTCATCAGCTTTCCAAAAGTCATAAAGTTTGCGCATGGTAGCCACATCAAGAAACTCATGCTTACGACTTTGTGCCTTGTTGTAACCTGTATCTTTGAACATTTCCTTGGTATCTCCTTTCATCAAACCGTTTGCGATACAAATATTGATAATGGTTCTTAGGCTACGGAGTGCGATGGCGATAGTTGTAATACTCAAATCGTTTTTCTTCATGACTTTTACCCACTTTAAGATAAGGTCACGGTTTATATCGGAAAACGATATATCCGTTCCTAGATCTTTGATAAAGCGGTTACGCACATCCTTGCTACAACGAGCAGAACCCGCCTTACCTTCATTGGTTTTAGATTGGATATAGGAATCCCACACAGCAAAGATTGTGCTGCCGTCGTCCTTTCTGCCTTTGAATCTATCTTGTAGCTTACGAAGGGAGAAGTTGTTTTCTGAAATAAGTTGATTGGCTATAAGCTCCACTCTGTCCATAAGATTCTTCATGTCGTTTCTCTCTGCCAGTTGAGTACGACGACCACTTTTTTCGTAATTGCAAAGAGCCAACCACTCTTCCATAGTGTATGCTTTACCCAAACGAAGAAAGATTTTCTGTCCGGCATGACATACGCGCACGGCAACTGGAAGCGGTTTCGAATAATCTCCGGCTTTTCGTATATCAAGAGTCAGTGAACCGTATACATTGCCATTCGCAGCGGTGAATTTGGCAAGGCATTTTTCACCTCTTGAAGTGGACTTTACTTCCTTATTTGCCAATTCTGAGACCTTATCTGTTCCTTCTTTCTTCATAATGCGTTGATTTATAAGCCAATTTTCACTCATTTTGGTGACCTTGAGGTGACCTTTTTGTGAGCAAACTACTGCAAATATACGCATTTTCCTGAAAACCACAAAATATGTAAAATGCTGTAAATCAGCATATTTGTATTACATTAGATTTTATGAAATATAGCTCAAACAGACTCATAATCTGGAGGTCCCAGGTTCAAGCCCTGGATGGCCCACGTTTAAATAAGAAAGCAGTTACGATGTTCGTAACTGCTTTCTTGTTTTATGGCATAAAGGCGGCCGGTTGGCCGCCTTTTGTGCTGTATGGTGTGGTGTGTCACATCCTCGTTACCGTGTACGTCTGGCCCGGACGGGTGTCTATGTCATATTCGTAGACGGTTTTCAGTATGGGCCATTCGGGGCTTTCCAGTTCGGGCGAGACGAGCGGACGCTTCACCTCCGACGGCGCGTATAGCGCGTTGGGGCAGGCTCCCTCGGCCTTGCGCAGGCCTTCGCCCTTGAGCGGAACGTACGAGCGGAGGCGCAGCACGCCGCCTATGCGCGACGTTATTGTGGCCCGGCTCACCTGGCATCCGTCCCATTTCATGTCAACGACGAAGCCGCCGCGCGCCACGAGCCCCCTGACTTCGCCCTCGCTCCACGCCGACGGCAGTGCCGGCAGCAGGTGTACCGCGCCGTCGTGGCTCTGCAACAGCATCTCGGCCACGCCCGCCGTGTAGCCGAAGTTGCCGTCAATCTGGAATGGCGGGTGCGCGTCGAAGAGGTTGGGGTACGTCCTTCCGTCCTGATGCTGGCCCTGTACTTTGTCCGACGGGAGCAGCTTCAGCATGTTGCATATTATTTTATAGGCGTGGTCGCCGTCGAGCATACGCGCCCAGAAGTTCACCTTCCAGCCTATGCTCCAGCCCGTAGCCTCGTCTCCGCGTTGGATGAGCGTGTTCCTTGCGGCCTGGAAGAGCGCGGGGTTAAGGTAAGGCGACACCTGGTTGGAGGGGTAAAGGCCGTACAGGTGGGATATGTGCCGGTGCTGGTTATGCGGGTCGTCGGCGTCCTGAAGCCACTCCTGCAACTGGTTGTAGCGGCCGATTTGCATGGGCGGCAGGCGGTCGAGCATGGCCTTGAGGCGGCCTTGGTACGCCTCGTCCATGCCGAGCGCCTGCGCGGCCAGCAGCGTGCTGTTGAGTGCGTCGAAGGCTATCTGGTTGTCCATGGTGCAGCCTGCGGTTACCATCGTGCCCGTTCCCTTGGGCCCTTGTTCGGGCGACATCGACGGACAGCTTACCATCCATCCGTACTTGGGGTGCTCGGTAAGGAACGAGAGGTAGAAGTCGGCCGTGCCTTTGAGCACCGGATAGTAGCGGCGGAGGAAGTCTTGGTCGCCGGTAAACAAGTAGTGCTGCCACAAGTGCTGCGCCAGCCACGCCCCGCCGTTGGGCCATACGTAGCTTGCGCCGTCCACCGGGCCTGCAATACGCCACAAGTCAGTGTTGTGGTGGGCCGTCCAGCCGTCTGCGCCGTAGTAAGTCTTGGCCGTCTTCGCGCCCGTCACGGCCAGGTCTTCAAGCATGTGGAAGAGCGGCTGGTGCGTCTCCGTGAGGTTGGTTACCTCCGCCGGCCAGTAGTTCATCTCGGTGTTGATGTTTATTGTATATTTGCTGTCCCAGGGAGCGTCGCGCTTGTCGTTCCATTTTCCCTGCAATGTGGTGGGCTGTCCGCCAGGTTGCGAGCCGCAGATGAGCAGGTAACGGCCATACTGGAACATCAGCGCGGCCAGCGACGGGTCGCCGCCCTGGTTGAAGTCGCGCACGCGCTGCCACGTCTCTTCCTCCGACTTGGCGGTCTGCGGCAGGTTGAGGCTCACGCGGCCAAACTGCTCCTGGTACTTGGCCGTGTGCCGCGCAAGGGCATCCTCGTAGCCGTACACCATGGCGTCGGCGAGCAGGCGGCGCGCCTTTTTCAGCGAGTTGCCCGAGGTGTCGTGGTAGTTTACGTAGTTGGTGGCCGCCGCGAGGTATATGGTAGCCTCCGTTGCGCCGGTCACGGAGAGCCATGTGCCGTCGCCCGTCGTCGTTCCGTCGGTCACCACCCGTGCCAAGCAGTCGGCGTGCAGGGCGGCGGGCACGCCCTCGTGCGCCGTCCCTTCGGCGCGCATCGACAGCTCCTTGCCCTTGGCTTTGGCCTTATGCTCGAGCTGGCTGTCCATCGTAGCCTTGAAGGCCAACGCCCCGGGCTTCGATGCCTCGATGCGTATGATGATGGCCTTGTCGGCCAATGAGGCCAGCACGGTGCGCTTGTAGCGTGTGCCGCCGGCGGTGTACGATGTCGTGGCCGTTGCCGTCTCGAGGTCAAGCTCGCGGCGGTATCCGGCGGCGTCGGCGTGCCCGGGGAAGTCAAGTCGCAGGTTTCCGGTCGGGAGGAACACCATGCCGTGCTTTCCTGTCATGAATGTTTTTGACATCAGCTGCTCGGCCTCCTTCTCGCGTCCGGCGAAAATTAGGCGGCGCACTTCGGGCAGCGAGGCCAGCGCCTCGGGGTTGTCGTTGTCGTAAGGCGAGCCGCTCCACAGCGTCTCCTCGTTAAACTGGATGGTCTCCCGTTCAGTTCCGCCGTACACCATTGCGGCCAGGCACGAGTTGCCTACGGGCAAAGCCTCCGTCCATTCGGCGGCCGGACGGGCGTACCACAGCTTCAGGTCGTCGGCCATGCAGCACAATGCGGCCATGCAGGCGGCGAGCGATAATAGCAGTTTTTTCATCTTCGGGTAAGTGTTTTTTAGGTTATAGCGTTTCGGTAAACAGCGTTTTCATGCGCACGTTGCGGGCGGAGAGCCGTAAAATGCAGTGCAAAATTAACACAAAGAGCTGAAAAACGGCGACGGTTTACGCTTAATTTCCAGTTAAAATCACGATGTGTCACATTTTAAGCGCATTTTGTTACGGTTCTAAAAGGCCGTCTTTCGCGTTGCAAAAGGTGGCCTTTCGCACGCTGAAAGACGGTCTTTTGCATTGCGAAAGACCGCCTTTTGCGTTTAATGTTTTCAACATTTTCATGCCGTTTGCTTAAAAATTAGTATTTTTACGCTACCTTTGTGCCTATAATTTAACCAAAAGCATCATTACATGAACCATACCGATGGTCGAAGGAACATAACCGGCGCGCTGGCCGAAGGCCGCATACTCGTGCTCGACGGGGCGATGGGCACCATGCTGCAACGCCTCAATTTGGGCGAAGACGACTTCCGCCGGGGCGCGCTTTCGGGGCACGGGCGCGAGCTGAAAGGCGACAACGAATGCCTTAACCTTACCCGCCCCGACGCCGTAAGGCAAATACACGAGCAGTACATAGCCGCCGGGGCGGACATAATAGAGACCAACACGTTCGGCGCAAACGCCGTGGCGCAGGCCGAATACGGCCTTGGCGGCATGGCCGCAGACATGGCCCGTGAGGGCGCGCGCATAGCTCGTGAGGCGGCCGACGAGGCCTTTCGCCGCACGGGGCGGCAGGTGTATGTGGCCGGAAGCATGGGGCCTACGTCGAAGTCGCTCTCGCTTTCGCCCGTCATTGACGACCCTGCGGCGCGCGCCGTGTCGTTCGACGAGATGGCCGAGGCTTACTCCGAACAAATCAGAGGGCTCATAGAGGGCGGCGCAGACGTGCTTCTCTTGGAGACATGTTTCGACGCGCTCAACGCCAAAGCCGCCATTTACGCCCTTGAAAGGTTGCTTGACGACAAGGTTCTCATGTCGAATAAAAGCGTCGCCGGCAGGCTTACGCCCGACGGACGCTTCCCCCTCATCATATCGGCTACGGTTAGCGACCGCAGCGGACGCACCCTTACGGGGCAGACCTTGGAGGCCTTTTACACGTCGGTAAGCCACTATCCGCTCGCCGCCTTCGGCCTTAACTGCTCGCTGGGAGCCGACGAGATGCGCCCGTTGGTTAAGGAGGTGGCGGCCTTCGCGCGCTGTCCCGTGAGCTGCCATCCCAACGCCGGACTGCCCGACGGTCTCGGAGGCTACGCCGAAACGCCGGAGGAAATGGCGCAGGCCATGGCACGCATGGCCGCCGACGGACTGCTCAACATAGCCGGGGGATGCTGCGGCACGACGCCGGAGCACATCAGCGCCATTGCCGAAGCCGTACGTCCGCTTGCCGCCAGACCGCTGCCCACTGCGCAGGCAGAGAGCTACGGGCTGGCTCCGCTTGCCGTAAGCGGACTTGAGACGGCGCACATCGACCTCAAGACGCGCAACTTCATCAACGTGGGCGAGCGCACCAACGTGGCCGGTTCGCGCAAGTTCGCACGGCTCATTGCCGCAGGCGACTACGCCGAAGGCCTGCGCATAGCCGCCGGACAAATCGAGGGCGGCGCCGACATCATAGACATCAACATGGACGACGCCATGCTCGACAGTGCCAAGGAGATGCAGACCTTCGTCCGGCACATATCCAACGACCCCGCCGTGGCGCGCGCCGCGCTGATGATTGACTCGTCCCACTGGGACACAATCCTGGCCGGACTGAAGAACGCACAGGGCAAGTCAATCGTCAACTCAATAAGCCTGAAGGAGGGCGAGGCCGCCTTCATAGCCAAGGCCAAGGAGATACACCGCCTCGGCGCGGCGATGGTGGTAATGGCGTTCGACGAGAAGGGGCAGGCCACAACATACGAAAGGAAGATAGAAATATGTTCGCGCGCGTACCATTTGCTTACCAGGCAAGTTGGCATACAGCCGCACGACATCATCTTCGACGTCAACGTGCTGGCCGTAGGTACGGGCATCCGCGAGCACGCCCGGTACGCCGTAGACTTCATAAAGGCCGTCAGCTGGATTAAGGACAACCTGCCCGGGGCACTCACTTCGGGCGGAGTGTCTAACCTGTCGTTCGCCTTCCGCGGCAACAACGCCGTGCGCGAGGCCATGCACTCGGCCTTCCTCTACCACGCAATAAGGGCCGGACTTGACATGGCAATAGTCAACCCCTCGATGCTCCAGATATATGACGGCATCCAGCCCGACCTGCTTTGCTGCGTCGAAGACGTGATTTTCGACTCCGGCAAGGGCGCAACCGAGCGGCTCATAGCCAAGGCCGCCGAGATAACGGAGGCCAAGACGCAGGCGGTTGACGCCAAGACGGATGGCGGAAAGCCTGCAACAGCCGCCCCGGCAACGCCCGAAGAGCGGCTGGCCGAGGCTCTTGTGAAGGGCAAGACGGACACGCTCGAAGAAGACCTTACGGCCTGCATGGCCGCGTATGGCCGCGCCGTAAGCATAATAGAAGGGCCGCTGATGGACGGAATGAAGCGCGTAGGCCGCCTCTTCGGCGACGGAAAGATGTTCCTGCCGCAGGTGGTTAAGTCGGCAAAGGTGATGAAGCAGGCCGTAGACATACTCCAACCGTACATGGCCGACGCGCCAGGCGGAGACGGAACCGCCGCCAAACCACGGGTGGTAATAGCCACGGTGAAGGGCGACGTGCACGACATCGGCAAGAACATAACGGCCATCGTCTTGGGCTGCAACGGCTTCGCGGTGACCGACCTCGGCGTGATGGTGGGCAAGGAGGCCATCATCGATGCAGCCGTAAGCGGCAAGGTGGACATCATAGCGGCCAGCGGACTAATCACGCCGTCACTCTACCAGATGGAGGAACTGTGCCGAGAGCTGGCCGCGAGGGGCTTGCACATACCTTTATTTATAGGCGGAGCCACCACGTCGGCACTTCACACAGCCGTCAAACTGGCTCCGCTGTACGCCCATGTGTACCATGGCGCGGACGCGTCGGCCACCGCCGTCATGGCGAAACGCTACATGGCAGACCGCGACGGGTTCGAGCGTGAGGAGCACGGGGCGCAGCAACGCCTGCGCACTCTTTACGAAGAGAGTGGTAAAAAGGCTGACACGGCAAGTCGGGAGGCAACTGAAAGCATGTCCGCAGGCCACGTCTTCGCCCCCGAAAGATACCTGCAAGGCGTAACATTGAAGGACGTTGAGGCCGCTGAAGTGCCCATTGAGGCCGTCATGCCGTTTTCTATGACAAATGCAACGTTTGTCACGTTAAATAGTGTGAA
>ENA-ORSA01002573-ORSA01002573.1-human-gut-metagenome-genome-assembly--contig:-NODE-2573-length-12739-cov-4.917613_pt1 | contig 12739 bp, 10 predicted proteins | sample MGYA00242179_ERZ509142 | MGnify/ENA primary metagenome ERZ509142 (study PRJEB26280, sample SAMEA2338659) | human gut metagenome | biome: human gut; feature: human-associated habitat; material: faeces... | reverse complement strand
AGGAAGCCGAGCATCACCCCCAGAAGAACATCATCACCCGGGCGCTGGGCGTGGACTACCGCCTCGACCCCGAGTTCACCAGCGTGCCGGTGCAGAAGGGCGATATGATCCTGCTCTGCACCGACGGCCTCACCAACGTCCTGCCCAAGGAAAAGATCGAAGAGATCTTCACGAAGGGCGGGTTCTACGACATCCCCGACCGGCTGGTGGACGCCGCCAACGCGGGCGGCGGCCCCGACAACATCACCGCGCTGCTGCTGGGCGTGGAGCCGCTGGAGGTGAAGCATGGATAATCTCATCGGCAAGACGCTGGACGGGCTCTACACCATTCAGGAGCTCATCGGCGCAGGCGGCATGGCCAACGTCTACAAGGCCGTGGTCTCTGCCCCCGGCGGGCCTGTGCCGGAAGGCACGGTGGTGGCCGTCAAGGTGCTGCGTCAGGAGCTGATGCACGACCCCGACCTCGTCCGCCGCTTCAAGAACGAGTCCAAGGCCATCTCCCTGCTCAACCACCCCAACATCGTCAAGGTCTACGACGTCTCTGTCAGCGAAAACTTACAGTATATCGTTATGGAGTGCGTGGAGGGCATGACCCTCCGGGAGTACCTCAACGAGCGGGGCGGCAAGATCACCAGCCGGGAGACCGTCCACTTCATCGCCCAGATTCTCCGCGCCCTCGACCACGCCCACCGCAACGGCGTCGTCCACCGGGACATCAAGCCCCAGAACATCATGCTGCTGGACAACGGCCAGCTGCGGATGATGGACTTTGGCATCGCCCGCATCTCCCGGGCCGAGAACCAGATACAGAACGGCAAAAAGGCCATGGGCAGCGTCCACTACATCAGCCCCGAACAGGCGAAGGGGGAGGAGACCGACCCCAAGAGCGACATCTACTCCGTGGGCGTCATGATGTACGAGATGCTCTCGGGCAGGCTGCCCTTCGACGCCGACGACATGGTGGAGGTGGCCCGCAAGCAGATACGGGACACCCCGAAGCCGCTGGCAGAGCTTGCCCCGGACGTGCCGCTGGGCCTCGTGCAAATTACGGAACGTGCCATGGCGAAGCTGCCGGTCAACCGGTATTCCAGCGCCGCAGAGATGCTGGGAGCACTGGACGCCTACGTGCAGGACCCCTCCGTCACGTTCCAGTATCAATATGTAAAGGAAGAACCTGAAAAGGTGGTGAATGACCCCATGCCGCAGAAACGCAGCATCCGCAGACCCCCGGAGAAACCGGCGGCGAATCCCGCCCGCCCCAAGGCCAAGGCGAAAAAGAAGAAGCGCAGCGGCTTTATGCCGGTGCTTCTGGGCATCACGACGGCCTTTGCGCTGGCCTGTGCGGCCCTGTGCTGGACCATCCTGAACGATTCCAGCAACATCATGACCAAAAGCGACGACATCGTGCTGAGCGATTTCAGCGGCATGACGCAGGACGAGGTGAACGCCTCTGAGCAGGTGGCCTCCGGTCAGGTGGTCGTCAACTGGGAAGAGGAGTACAACAACGACTACGCCGCAGGCTATGTCTACAAGCAGTCGCCGGTGGCGGGCCGCACCGTCCGCGAGGGCCAGAGCGTGACCCTCACCGTCAGCCTCGGCATCCACTACGTCACCGTCCCCGACCTGACCAACTATGTGCAGGCCGACGGCGAACAGCAGCTGAAGGACCTGGGCGTGTCGGTGCTGGTCACCCAGGCCGTGGATGAGTCGGTGGCCGCAGGCTCCATCATCCGCACCGACCCCGCCGCAGGCAGTCAGGTGGCCGCAGGCACCACGGTGGTGATCTACGTCAGCCGCCCGCAGGTGGCCACCACCACCAAAGTCCCCAGCCTCATCGGCATGAACGTGAACGACGCCCGTACCCTGCTGGTGCAGCGGAAACTGGGTCTGGGCAGCCAGACCGAGCAGTACAGCGACCAGCCCGTGGGCAGCATCATCAGCCAGAACCCCGGCGAGGGCGCATCGGCCAAGCTGAATACCCGGGTCAGCGTCGTGGTCAGCGCAGGCCCTGAGCCTGCACCGGAACCCGAAGCACCCAGCGAGAGCACCGCCAGCAGCGACGGCTCCGGCGGCTGGTTGGGCGGCCTCTTCGGGGGCAGCAGCTCTTCCAGCGAGAGCACCGGCGCCAGCTCGTCTTCTTCCACCGGCGGCGGTCTCAGCGACTGGTGGACGTCCTGGCTGGGCTAAAGGAGAAGGTATGACAGGTTATATCACAAAAGGCATCGGCGGATTTTATTACGTTAAGACGTCGGAAGGCATCGTGGAGTGCAAGCCCCGGGGCATCTTCCGCAAGCAGAAGATCACCCCCGTGGCGGGCGACGTGGTGACGCTGGAGACCGAGAACGGCGCGGCGGTCATTGCGGGCATCGCGCCCCGGCGGAACGTCTTCGTCCGCCCGCCCATGGCGAATCTCGATGTGCTGTTCCTCGTGGCAAGCACCACCCAGCCCACCCCCAGCACCCTCGTGCTGGATAAGCTCTCGGCCATCGCGGTGGACAAGGGCGTCCAGCCCGTCATCGTCTGCACCAAATGCGACCTCGCCGAGGCGGAGTTTCTGCGCAGCGCCTACGAAAAATCGACCCTGCCCTTCATCCGCATCGACTACGCCACCGGCGAGGGTCTGGACGACATCAAGCACTGGATCAATGGCCGTCTCTGCGCCTTCTGCGGCAACTCCGGCGTGGGCAAATCCACCCTGCTGAACGCCCTCCTGCCCGACGTGGAGCGTCAGACCGCCGCCATCAGCCAGAAGCTGGGCCGAGGCCGTCACACCACCCGCGAGGTGACCATCTTTGAAGCCTTCGGGGGCCGCATCGCCGACACTCCGGGCTTCGCCAGCCTCGAGGCCAGCCGGGCGGGCTTCATCCCGAAAGAGGGTCTGGAACACGCCTTCCCGGAATTCGGGCCTTACCTCGGCGCGTGCCAGTTCACCGGCTGCTCCCACCGCTCCGAGAAGGGCTGCGCCGTCCGCGCCGCCCTCGCGGAAGGCAAGCTCTCCCAGACCCGCTACGACAGCTACTGCGCCATGTACGATGAGGTCAAGGATGTGAAGGAGTGGCAGAGGAGGGGGTTGTAATGTCCCGCTGTGTTATCATTTCCGCCTGCCCGGTCAGCGCCTCGCTGGCGTCGGCCCTGCGGCCCGGCGACACCATCATTGCCTGCGACGCGGGCTACCGCAACTGTGCGCCGCTCCACTGCCGCCCCGACATCATCGTGGGCGACTTCGACACCGCGCCCTGCCCGGCGCAGGAGGGCGACGACACCATCATCCTGCCCCACGTCAAGGACGACACCGACACCGAGTACGCGGCAAAGCTGGCCTCCGAGAAGGGCTTCGACGAGGCGCTGCTGCTGGGTGTACTGGGCGGCAGACGCCTCGAGCATACGCTGGCCAACCTCTGCACCGGCCTCGGCCTCGAACAGCGGGGCGTCCGCGCCACGCTTCTGGACGAGCGCAGCCGCATCACCTTCGTGATGCCCGGCGAGACCCGCCGCTACCCGAAGGACGGGTATTTCTACCTCTCGGTCTTCCCGATGGAGGGCAGGGCAGAGGGGGTCTCGGAGCGGGGCTCCTTCTACGAGCTGACCGACGCCGTCCTCACCGCAGGCTACCCCCTCGGCGTCAGCAACGAGTATGCCGATGGCTCCGACTGCATCACCATCTCCACCCAAAAGGGCGCGCTGGTGGTGGTGGAGACGGTGCCGGACGGGCCGATCCTGAGCTGAACCGGAACATTCCGGGCGCGGGACGCCTATAATGGCGTATCAAGCGACGAAAGGTGGTCGGCTCTATGCAGGTGGTCGTTCTCAAAAGCCCCAAGTGCCTGAGAGGCTTGCTCCGGAGGCTGTTCGGCATCCGAAAAGAAACGCAGGACTGAAAGAAATGGAAAGCCGCTGCGCGGCAGTTTCTGTAAACTTTCTGTGCAAAGCTTGACTTTTGCGGGGAATGGCATATACTAAAGATGGAATTGTGAGGATATTCCATTCGGTACACCAAAAAGAAAAGCCCCCAAGGAGTTGCGACCTCCCCGGGGGCTTTCCGTTTAGTCGGGCTTGCGGTCCTTGTCGAATCTGTCAAGCCACTTGCAGATGTAATGCGACATTACATCTGCTACGACAGACTCCAAAATCGTGAGGATATGAATCATCAGGTACACCTCCCTTCCCAAGTAAGATGGGCGGGATGAACCGCAAAACAAGTATATCATAAACTTCGGCAAAAAGATACAATAAATGCAACGCCCCCAAGGAGGTCAAACTCCCCGGGGGCTTTTTGCTGCATGAATCACCCCGAAAATGACATGGATCTGCCATGGTTAAATTTTACCCCCTTCGGAGCAGCCGCCCCGAGGGGGTTTTCTCTTTTTTCTGCGCAGAAATACGCAGAAAGCTTGCGTTGACTGCACAACCTTTCGTAGTTATAATAAAAGCGACAAAACAACCTACGAAAGGAGCTTTTATGCAGAAAAACATGACCGACCGCACCCCGGGCAGCTACGACGACTTCGTGGCCTACCTCGGCACGGTGCGCACCGAAGAGGAGCTGTTCTCCCGGCTGACCTACTGGTTCGCCGGGCAGGACCGCCCCGAGGACGTCCTCAGCCGCTCCGAGCTGGTGGAGGCGAGGGCGAAGGAGCTGGGCTTCTGGCAGGGCCTGACCTTCCGGATGGAGCGCTGGCTGGCCGACGGCAAGAGCGAGCTGGAAGCGGTGGGCCGGGAGGAGTTCCAGAGCCGCATCGCCGAGGACTACGCCGCCTACCGGGAAAAGGCCGACGCGGCCCGGGCGCGCTTCCGGGACCGCCGCCGCGCCGCGCCCTTCAACTTCACCCCCGACTGCCTCGAGAACGTCCCCATCCAGAACGTGAGCTGGCTGGTGGATGGGCTGCTGCCCATGGGAGAGGTGTCGCTTCTGGGTGCCGACGGCGGTACCGGCAAGGGCATCTGGCAGGCCCAGCTCATTGCGTATGTCACGGCGGGCCGGACCTCCGGCTTCTTCCCCCAGCCGCCGGAGAAGACCGGCAGTGTCCTTATCTTTTCCGGCGAGGACGACCCCGGCAAGGTGCTCAAAGCCCGCCTGACGGCGGCAGGGGCCGATATGAGCCGGGTGATGGTGGTCACCAGCGACGCCTACTTTGCCCGCACCGGCAGCCCGCTCTGCATCCCGGATACGAGCTTTGCAAAGTACGTGGGGAAGGCCGCGCCCGCCCTCGTCATCATCGACCCGCTGCAGAGCTTTCTGCCCGCGGGGGTGGAGATGGCCAGCCGCAACCAGATGCGCAGCGCCCTGCTGCCCCTCAAAGCCCTCTGCGCCAGGCACGGCTGCGCGGCCCTCATCTCGATGCACACCAACAAGCGCGCCAACGTCTCGGGCCGCGCCCGTCTGGCCGACAGCTCCGACATCTGGGACATCGCTCGCAGCGTCCTCATGATGGGCCGCGACAAGAACAGCGAAAAGCTCTACCTCAGCCACGAGAAGAGCAGCTACTCCGCCCCGGCCCGGACGGCCCTGCTCCACATCGAGCAGGCGCAGGTGGAGGGCGTCACGACGGCGGTGGCCGTCTTTGACAGCCGCACCGACAAGAAGGACGCCGACTTTGTGGAGGAGCGCCGCGTCCGCACCGCCCAGACCAAAGAGGATACCGCGCAAACAATCCTTGACATTCTGAGCGAGAGCAAAACTGCCAGTATGGGCAGCGAAGAGCTTTGTGCAGAAGTGCTGAAGCAGATGAATTGCAGCAAACGTACTTTTGACAATGCGCGGGCAGAATTAAAACAAGCAGGCAAAATCAAGACGGTGAAGCTGCGCGAAAGAGACGGACGAAACAAAAATTACATTATGCTGTCCTACTGTGGTGAAACATCTTGCGATGTTCGGAATATTTGATATAGATACGTATAATATTGGAACTTCGCAAGGTTTGCGATGTTCGGGTCATTTGCGATGTTCCAACTTCGCACGAAAGTCCAACTTCGCAAAGCTTGCGATGTTCGATTTCAAACGAACTATCGCTAAAAAAGCGGAACTTCGCAAGATGCCCCGCCCCTCTCGGAGCAGCCGTATTTCCCGAAACCTGCGTGAATCGCCCCAAAACCTGCGCGAATGGCCGTTGCAGCTGCGGCGGGAGACGGGTTATAATGGAAGTGTCAAAAACACCACAGTGAACGGAGGATACGACCATGAAACTGAAAAAGCTCCTTGCCCTCGCCCTTGCGGGCGTGCTGATGCTGGCCCTGCTCACCGGCTGTTCCGGCGGCGGAAACGGAGAGGACAGGCTCGTCGCGGAGGCCGTCGCCGACATCTTCAAGCGTATCTACCCAAACACCGAAGTCTCTTACAGCGTCCCCGCGCTGACCCGCACCATTCGGCCCGCGTTCACCCCGGACTGGTTCCAGAATACCCCAGAGGGAATCATCTGGCTGGACGGGAACTTCCCCATAGACGCCGGTCAGACGCTGGAAGGCTTCCTGCAAGACAGCCTGAAGGCCTACGCGCAGAGCAATTTCGTGAGCTTTGTTGCTTTCGACTCCACCGGGATGAGCGCCCTTCAGCAGGTAGAGCGGTTCTCCAGCGGTGCGCCGGTGGTCAGGGTGTACTATAAAGATGTGTCGCCCACGGTCAATACCAAGCTGTGTGTCGGCGTCTGCCATAAGACCGTCGAGGGCCGGGAATACTGCCTTGTGGTCATTGTCCGGGCCCGATGATGCGCTTGTAAACTTTCTGTGCAACGCTTGACTTTTGCGGGGAATGGCATATAATAAAAGTACGAAAGAAAGAATGATGGTTTCCATTGTTCTCACCAAAGCAAAAGAAAACCCCCTCACGGAGTTGCCGCTCCGAAAGGGGGTCTTCTTTATTTAGTGCTTACGGCCAGTGAACCATCCATCAAGCCACTTGCAAATATAGTAAGCTGCTACATTTGCTCCGACAGACAGTACGAAAGAAAGAATACTTTCCATTTTTCTCACCTCCCCTCCCGAATAAATGGGCGGGCAAGGCCGCAAACCAATTATAACATAGATTTTCGACAAAAGATACAGAAATAAACGAATCTGCCGTAATGAAAATCCCCCAAGGAGTTGCGACCTCCGTGGGGGATTTTTGTTCTGCTCCCTTCCCACCCCGCATACACTCTCATCAGAGCAAGGACAGGAAAGGAGCATCACCATGGAGCTGAAAGTGTTCCGGGACGTTCTGCCTGCGGCGGGTGCGGACTGCACCGCCAAGGCGGAGCTGCCCCTCGAGACCGAACTACTGATCTCGGACTATCTGCCGCCGGTGCAGCGCATCGTCAAGTGCTTCGCAAAGCCGGTGGTGCTGCAAAAGCAGCTGGCCCCCGGGCGGCTGACGCTGGAAGGATATTTGCGCTGTACCGTGTATTATCAGGGCGAAGAGGGGGCGGGGCTGTGCCAGACCGAGCAGAAGCTGCCCTTCACCAAGGCCCTCGAGCTGCCCAGCTTTGCGGCCACGGCGTGGACAGCCTGCGTCGAAGGCCAGACCGAATACCTCAACTGCCGGGCCGTCAACCCCCGCCGCATCGAGGTGCGGGGGGCCTACGGGCTGGTGGTGAGCGTCCACGCCCAGCTGTCCACCGAGGTCATCACGGCCCTCAGCGAGGGCGGCATCGAGCAGAAGCCGGTCACGCTGGCAGGGGTGCGGCGGGCTGCCACCCTCGAAAAGCTCGTGACCATCGAGGGGGCGCTGACCTTCCCGAAGCCCCCCGCCGCCATCCTCGACATCACCGGCACCGCCGAGGTGCGGGAGCTGAAGCGGATGCAGGGCAAGGCCGTGGCGAAGGGGGTCTTGCACGTCCTCTGCGGATGGCGGGCCGAAGGGGACGCCGCCCTCCGCAGCCAGACCGCCGACCTGCCCTTCAACCAGATCCTGGATGCAGACGGCCTCAGTGAGGACTGCCGCTGCCTCTGCGTGCTGGAGCCGGTGGGCTTTGCGGCGGCGGAAGGGGAGACCACCGAGGACGGCTCTGCCTCCACCACCCTCACGGCCACGGCGATGCTGCGGCTGAGCGGCTGGCGTCCCTACCAGCTCCAATGCGTGGCCGATGCCTTCTCCACCCGCTTCGAGACGACCCTCACGCCCCAGACTCTCGCCACCGAGTCGCTGCACTGCGCGCTGGACGAGACGACGGTGCTGCGGGGCTCCGGCCCTCTGCCCGACGCCGGAGCGCATATTTTAGCCTGCTTCGCGTCCTTCGGGCCGGTGAGCCTGACGCGGCAGGAGGGGAGAGCCGTCCTGACGGCCCGGGCCGTGGTGTCGGCCTTTGCGGAAAACACCCTCGGGGAGATGGAGTGCTACGAAAAGGCGCTGGACTACGCCCTGCCTCTCCCCGCCGACCTCCCGCCCGACACCGACGCCTACCCCGAGTGCTGGCTGAGCGTTCAGGACCTGCAATGCGCCAGCGCAGGCGGCGCGCTGGATGTGTCCCTCACCGTCCGGGCCGAGGGCGCGGTGCTGGCGCGGCAGACGGCCTCTCTCGTGGGGGCGGTGGAGCTGGGCGACCCCCTCGCCCCCGCCGACCCGGAGGTGTCGCTCCGCATCTGCTACGCCCAGCCGGGGGAGGAGCTGTTCGCCATCGCCCGGCGCTACCACGTCTCGCCCGGCCAGATGCTGGCCGCCAACGACCTCCCCGACGGCACCGCCCGCCTCGACGAGGCGCGGAGACTGCTGGTGCCGGGGGTGTGAGCGAAGTTGTAAACTTTCTGCACAGCGCTTGACTTTTGCGGGGGGTCGGGTATCCTAAAGTCAGGAATGTCAAGGGTCAAGATTGTCACCCCAAAAAGGAAAAACCCCCTCGGAGTCGCTACCTCCAAGGGGGCTTTTCATTTAGTTGGGCTTACGGTCATCGTCGTACCGGTCAAGCCACTTGCAACGGCGACGACCGCCGCCAGCGGCGGAAGCAGGGAGGAGCCGCAACCCGGGCTCCTTCTTGTCATATCCGTATTGCATCCGCTTTCATCATATAAGGCCGTTCCAGTCTTTTCTCTTCTGCGCCACATCGGGGACGCTCCTGTTCACTGGCATGAAGAGACTTTTTCTTCCAATCTTCTATTCCCTAGGCCGAACGTATTAGTTACGCAGTGCTTTTTCACGCACTTCCGGTGTAACTGCTTTCAGAAGATTATAGAGGTCAATAATATCGGTGATTGCCTGCCGGTCCTGCACCGTCCATGTGTAATCAAACTTGCTATAATCCGTTCCCTCGAAACGCATGATAACGGTATCGGCACTCAAAAGGTTTCGCAACCATTCGACTTCACTGTCTTCCATTTCAAAGGTGGCCCATGCAAACCATTTACCAAGCTCTTTGTCGTATCCATAACCGGAGTTATCATAATCGCAAATGTAAGTGTACTTATAATCTCCACCGCGCAGAATGATGTCATCGATATCCAGCTCGGAAGAGCCCATGTAAGTAAAATCTTCCCAGAAAACAATAGTGTTCCCCTTGTCCCAGATATAAAGGTTGGGGCCAATGCCACACGTCTTGCGCTTATCGATGCTGTCATCATGCGGGGTTGTAATCGCCCAGCAGTCTTCTACTGCATCGTAGTTGACATTGCACTTTGCAAGTGCATCCTGAATACCAAGAATCTGCTGTGCTTCTGCCAGCACACCAAAATTGGTGACAGCAGCTTTTCCTGCATCATCCAACTGGTTATAGGCATCCAAAGCGGCCACGATTGCCGCGCGTCTGCTGCGCGTGACAGTACCGATCTGGCTGATCAGCGCTTCTACCTGCTCCGGGGTCACAGCACTATTCTGCTGCGCGAGCACCGCAAAGGGAACGTCCCCGGCGGGGCTGGCGGCCAGCGCAGGCAATGCAGTACCTGCCATCAGAGCGGCCACAAGGCTGCCTGCCACAATAACTTTGCATTTTTCTGTAATTTTCATTTGATTTGCCTCTTTCCTCTTGATTTCAGCTTATAGCTGCTGTAACACAAAATTATAGATACAACAAAGGTGTCAATGGGCGGGCACCGGGTGCAAAATAAGTATACCATAAACTTCGGCAAAAAGATACAGGAAGCGATGCCACGAGCCGGACTTGTCGAACGAAGTGAGACTGAGAGGGCAACCCCCATAAGTACGACTTATGACGAAAATATGAATAAAAACTCGAAAAAGCCCTACCGTTCCCGGTTCCGGTCTGCTATAATTTTCTATGCTTGTTACAAAAACCTGAAGTGAAGTAAAGGAGCCAGGATATGATAAAAAGCGCTGAACTGGAAAATTCGGCATACGAGTTTGAGGCGAAAATGCCGCTGCGCCACGCTGTCCCGCTGGGATTGCAGCACGTGTTCGCCATGTTCGTGGGCAACCTCACCCCGCTGCTCATCATCACCAGCGCCTGCGGCCTCGCGGGCGGTGAGTTCGCAGACCTGCAGGTGAGCCTGCTGCAGAACGCCATGTTCGTGGCGGGCATCGTCACGCTGGTGCAGCTGTACGGCCTCGGCCCTGTGGGCGGCAAGGTGCCGATCATCATGGGTACCAGCTCGGGCTTCCTGGGCGTGTTCAACAGCGTGGCTGCCACCATGGGCGGCGACGTCACGGCCTACGGCGCCATGATGGGCGCATCCATTCTGGGCGGCCTGTTCGAGAGCGTGCTGGGCGTCTTTCTGAAGCCCCTGCGCAAGCTGTTCCCGCCGGTGGTCACCGGCACGGTCGTGCTGTCCATCGGCCTGTCCCTCATCTCCGTGGGCGTCAACTCCTTCGGCGGCGGCAACGCAGCCAAGGACTTCGGCTCGGTGGAGAACCTGCTGCTGGCCGTCTTCGTGCTGGTGGTCATCCTCTTCTTCAAGCACTGGACCAAGGGCTTCCTCAGCTCTTCCTCCATCCTCGTGGGCATCGTCGCGGGCTATCTGGCAGCCATCGTCATGGGCTTCGTCCTGCCCACCACCGGCGTCACCGCCGACGGCGTGGAGTTCACCAAAGCATGGGTGCTGAACTGGAACAAGGTCGCTGAAGCCAGCTGGTTCGCCATCCCGAAGCTGGTGCCGGTCAAGATCGTCTTCGACCTCCGCGCCATCCTGCCCGTCATGATCATGTTCATCGTCACCGCCGTGGAGACGGTGGGCGACATCTCCGGCGTCATGGAGGGCGGCATGAGCCGCGAAGCCACCGATAAGGAGCTGAGCGGCGGCATCATCTGCGACGGCCTCGGCTCTACCGTCGCTGCCTGCTTCGGCGTCCTGCCCAACACCTCCTTCAGCCAGAACGTGGGCCTCGTGGCCATGACCAAGGTGGTCAACCGGGGCGCACTGGCCACCGGCGCCATCTTCCTGATGCTCTGCGGCCTCATCCCCAAGCTGGGCGCACTCATCTCCATCATGCCGCAGGCCGTTCTGGGCGGCGCTGCCGTCATGATGTTCTCCTCCATCGTGGTGTCGGGCATCCAGCTCATCACCAAGGAGAAGATGACTCCCCGCACCCTGACCATCGTCTCTGTGGCGCTGGGCGTGGGCTACGGCATGGGTGCAAACGCCAAGATCCTTGCCAACACCCCCCAGTTCGTCCAGCTCATCTGCGGTGAGAGCGGCATCGTGCCTGCTGCCTTCGTGGCCATCCTGCTCAACTGCCTGCTGCCCCGCGATGAGAAGTAAGCGTTGAACCACTGCGGCCTCCCTGTCTTTGCAGGGAGGTCTTTTTGTGCGATGATCTCCCCAGTCTGATAAGAGGGAAGGAGGACTCTATGGAACCGCAAACTGCCGCCCGCTATCGTCTTCTGGACGAGCTGCGGGGACTCGACCTCATCAGCATGATGCTCTACCACGGGATGTGGGACGTGGTGTTCCTCTTCGGCGTGGCCCAGAAGTGGTACACCGGACGCCCGGGCTTTGTGTGGCAGCAGAGCATCTGCTGGGTCTTCATCCTGCTTTCGGGCTTCTGCCTGCCGCTGGGGCATCATCCGTTCCGGCGGGGAGCCGTCGTCTTCGGGGCAGGGGCGCTGGTCACAGCCGTCACCCTGCTCTTCCTGCCCGAGGACGTGGTGTGGTTCGGGGTGCTGACTCTGCTGGGTTCGTCCATGCTCCTCACCGCCGCGCTGGACCCGCTGCTGCGCCGCGTCCCGCCCGCCGTGGGCGTGGCCCTCAGCGCCCTGCTGTTCTGGGTGACCTACCCGACGATGAACGGCTTCTGGAACCTGCCGGGCGGGCGTCTGGCCCTGCCGCAGGCCCTCTACGCCAGCTACACCACGGCCTATCTGGGCTTCATGCCGAAGAGCTTTTTCTCCACCGACTATTTCCCGCTGCTGCCCTGGCTGTTTCTGTTCTGGGCGGGGTACTTCCTCCACCACCTCGTGGGCCGCGGACGCCTCGCGCCGCTGCGCAGGTCGGTCTGCCCGCCGCTGGGCTGGATGGGCCGTCACTCGCTGGTGCTCTATCTGCTCCATCAGCCGGTCATCCTGGGGGTGCTGACGGTGGCGTTCCGGCTGGTGAGAGGGGGGTAAAACTTCTGGAAAAGTTAGCCTCTGTGACCGCTTGACAAAGCAGCGGCGCTGTGGTATCCTATGGACGGTTAGAGAAATCTAACTAAAGAGATGCGTCTGAGCCTGCTTCCGACGCATTTTTATGGAACAAAAAGTTAGAAATGGCTAACCCAATAAATCAAAAGTGAGGCTGAACATTATGAGCAAAGTAGCAATCGTATTCTGGAGCGCGACCGGCAACACCGAGACCATGGCAAACTGCATCGCTGAGGGGGCAGGTGCTGCCGCCACCATCGTTC
>ENA-ORSA01002565-ORSA01002565.1-human-gut-metagenome-genome-assembly--contig:-NODE-2565-length-12764-cov-2.793611_pt1 | contig 12764 bp, 14 predicted proteins | sample MGYA00242179_ERZ509142 | MGnify/ENA primary metagenome ERZ509142 (study PRJEB26280, sample SAMEA2338659) | human gut metagenome | biome: human gut; feature: human-associated habitat; material: faeces... | reverse complement strand
AAACAATGAAGAAATCCAATTCGTACATATCATCAGCAGACATGAAAGAGAAAGGACGTACGGCATATTACAAGATGTTGGAAAGTGTACGTCAAGGTGAGCTTGTGCAGGTCCGGCGAGGACTATATGCCAACATCGACCAACTTTCCGCCGGCATGATCGACATAGAAGCGATTATTCCAGGCGGGATTCTCTGCCTTTGGTCTGCTTGGAGCATACACAGGCTTACGACATCCATGCCGCAAGCCTATCATGTAGCCATAAAAAGAGACCGAAAGGTAGTAACACCCTCCTATCCCCCAATAGAACTTCATCATTATACGGCTTCTATTTGGGAAATAGGAGTAATCAAGATGAGCGTGGAGGGTTACAATATCAGGATCTATGACATGGAAAGATGCGTTTGCGATGCCATAAAGTTCAGGAATAAGGTGGGTATGGATGTCTGTTCAGAAGTCATTGATAACTATCTTGCCCGACCGGAACGGAATATCAGTAAACTATTGGATTATGCCAGACAACTCCGTGTGGGTATCATCCTCGAAAATTATCTGCAAGTTAAACTATGAGTAAGGAACGAAATAAGAACTACGGAAAGTCAATCAGGGCCAAACTCCTGAATGTGGCTAAAAAAGAAGGTATATTCTATCAGACGATATTGACACGATATTTTCAGGAACGGTTGTTATACAGAATGTCACAAACACGTTACCGTAACAATTTCTACCTCAAAGGAGGGGCTCTTATGTATGCCTATGAACGGTTTGCCGCACGTCCTACATTGGATATTGATTTTCTTGGTAACAATATAAGCAATGGAGATACCTCGATTATAGCCGCATTTAAGGAAATATGTTCCGTACCCTTTGAAGAAGATGGAGTGGTATTTGACGTCGAGCACATCGCTGCCCAAAATATCACTGAGTTCAAAGACTATCATGGAATACGCTTAAGCATACCGGTAAAGATGGATTCAATCACACAAGTACTGACCATGGATATTGGTTTTGGCGATGTGGTTACACCTTCACCTGTCAATCTGGATTTCCCGATATTGTTGGAGCATCTGCCTTGTGCAAATATCCTGGCTTATTCTCTGGAAACCGTTATTGCTGAAAAGATACATGCCATAATAGACCTTGCCGATCAGAGCAGTCGTATGAAAGACTATTATGATCTGCATAGAATACTGAAGGAGGAAAAATATGACACAGAGATTCTACAGGCAGCGATAATTCGTACATTCGAGAACCGGCATACACCTTACGATGAGAATACAATGTTCTTCAGAAAAGATTTCGGGATTAATCAGCAGATGGAGGTAAGATGGAAAGCCTTCATGCGTAAAATCACGAAGACTAGTGATATTGCTTTCTCAGAAGTTGTGGCATTCATACAGGAAACGCTCCGTCCATATTGGGAAAACATACCACATGAATAATACAGGCTATGACATATATGAATTTCCAGGATGTGAGTCCATAGTCATTTCTGGAGATATTCATGGGGATTTTAATCTTCTCGTGAACAAGATGTGTGTGCAATACAGGATGGAAAATACGCTTCTGATTGTAGCAGGAGACTGTGGATTTGGTTTTGAAAACAAAGGTTATTATGAGAATATAGTCAAAAGGAACGCAAGGCGTATGAATACAGCGAATAATTGGATTCTTTTCGTCAGGGGAAATCATGATAATCCTGCCTACTTTGATGGCAAGACATTCAAGCATAAAAGATTCATGGCCATCCCGGACTATTCAATTGTAAAAGCTTGTGGACATACATTGCTCTGCATAGGTGGAGCCATATCCATTGACCGCTCATACAGGATGAACGCATGGGAACAAATCCAAAACAACCGCCATCAGCCGGGGCCGGATATGAGTAAAGACATATACGAGCCAAACTATTATTGGCCCAACGAGAAACCAGTATTCAATTCTGGACTGCTTGGGAAAATAATGTCAGAGCAGACAATCGACACGGTTATAACTCATACGTCACCTTCATTCTGTGAATTACAAAATAAGAATGGCCTTTCCGAATGGAGCCGTGATGATACACAACTGGTGGTCGATGTCCGGCGGGAACGGCAAACCATGGATGCTATTTATTACTTACTCAAAGAACGCCGGACTATTACCCATTGGTGCTATGGACATTTTCATCAGAGTTGGCATAGCGACATTGAGGGGATTCTATTCAACATGCTCGATATTATGGAGTTCTACGAGATAAAATAACATTGCCATAATGACGCAAATTCTGATACTGTCTCAAAAAGTGTGTTTGATAAGTCAAAGAGGGCCGACACCTGTGTGCCGGCCCGGTATTTGTAGTTTAGGAGTGTTCAAACCACTAAACATACAAACTATGCACTTCACAAAAGTACAAATTTCTGAGCTCATACGCAAGCATGCAGACCTAAAATTCTCCATTAACTTTGCATCCTCCCTCCTCAGGCCGACTTATCTCGGTCATACGCAGTGAGATACTGCCAAAAGTTTGGAGATAGGTATGAAATTATGTGTGGCGTTGTAATCAGGAAAGCTCCTCATCTTGAAAACGCGATTAAAATCATTCCCCATCTGAGGTTAAAACATATATAAGGAACCGAGCCTTGACATTGTTACACTACCTATGCCATTGTCAATCCCTTAATTCCGTATAATCCTCTTCCATGATTTCGATATCCAATTTATTGTCATCCGTCAGTTCGATGTCTTTATTTGAACGGAACTCATGCTATATTGCTTTCAGCTCCGGGCTGATTATATTGTATTCGTCTATATTATATTTTTGTTTATATTGCAGGGCTTTGTCACACCAATATCGCATTATTCCAAGAAACTTGTTTATGTCGCCCGGATAGCGGTTTATGTCCAGCTGCTTTCTTATCTCTGCGACATCATTTTCCGCTTCATAGGAACAGCTGCTTCTAGGCTTAATGTATCTATTAAAGTCATCAGTTGACATCGGCTCACAGTTTTTTAGATTCCTGTTTGCACGTTTTATGCTATGGAACATAGATAGGGCCCTCTGCGCCACTCTATTTTCAAATAAGTAGATGTTCATAATTAGTTTATATCATATAGATTTGATACCTTTGCCTCATAAACCTCAAAGATACACTTATGGGCAAAGTCAAATCAATCATATTAAAGGACTCCGAACGCTTGGCGTTGGAAACAGGTTTCCGTCAGGGACTCAGCCATTGCTTCCGCATGCGTTGCCGTGCCGTATTGCTCAAATCGTCAGGGCTTTCAAGCAAGCAAGTAGGTTTGCAGACGGAGATGTCGCATGTATCCGTCAACTTTTGGGTGAAACGTTTCATGCAGGAAGGCATCAGCGGCTTGCATACCCGCCCCGGGCGTGGTCGCAAACCTATCATGGACTGCACGGACGAGGAAGTTGTCCGCAAAGCCATAGAACAGGACAGGCAGAGCGTCAGCAAAGCCCGCGAAGCTTGGCAGAAAGCCACGGGCAAGGAAGCGAGCGACCAGACATTCAAGCGTTTTTTATCAGCATTGGCGCAAGATATAAGCGAATAAGAAAACGCCCAAGGGGAGTACCCTCGCCGCAACTCTATGCGTATAAGACCGAGAAGTTGCAAGAACTTGAACAACTGAACATGGACGGCAAGATAGACCTTTATTACGCCGATGAGAGTCACGTATGCACCGAAGGCTATGTGCCTTACGGCTGGCAATTCCGTGACGAAGACGTGTATGTCCCATCCCAAAAGGCACAAAGGGTCAACATCTTCGGCATGATAGACCGGAACAACCGCTATCATGGGTTCACCACGACTGAAAGCATTGACGCGGACAAGGTCGTTGAATACCTCGACGCCTTTTCCTTGAGCATTAAGAAAGACACGTTCATCGTGCTTGACAATGCGAGCGTACATCGAAACAAGAAGGTACGAGAACTGAGGATATTGTGGGAGAAACGTGGGCTTTTCCTCTTTTATCTTCCGCCGTATTCCCCGCACCTGAACCTTGCGGAAACATTGTGGAGGATAATGAAAACCAAATGGATCAGACCGCAGGATTATGCGAGTAGCGACAACCTCTTTTATACCGTCAATAGGGCATTGGCGGCTGTCGGGGATACTTTGGGAATTAAACTTAAACATAATGCTGCTTAATTTTGATTAGTTACTTACGAAATAAATGGTACCATACAAAGGCTTATCTCTGCCCAGTATCTCTTGGGTATGCGAAACCTTATCGGTCAATTTCGTTCCGGACAGATTTTTCACGTTTTCATATCCCATTCTGAGTTCCAGCAGCATAAGATAGGAATCCGAGAAATTGTTCTTGCCTAAGTGCTTTTTTATCCCTATGACCGCATCAACCGTTTCTTTTCTATCTCCGGCACGACATGCTTTCTTCTCATATTCGTCCATGTCGAGACACTCAATATGCTCATCAAAATATTTCTTGCCGTGGTAGTCTTTTTCCGAAACATCCTGCAGTTTCTTTCCGCATACAGGATACAATTTATGCTCCGTTATGATTCCGTTGTCATATATCAAAGCTTCCATATTGCTCTATTTTATGATAGGCCATATTGAACGATTTGAATATCTCCTCGATATTCTGCCCCAGATCCTTATAGACATATTTAAAGCGTTGTTCCGATTCCTCTGCCAGATAGAAATGTGTCCTGTCCTCCACCTTCTCTTTCCTCGCAATGGCGTTTATCGCATCAACCATATTCGGATTATGGCTTGCCACCATGATCTTCGTTCCTGTCTCTTTGTTGAGCAGGACAAGCACATGGGCGAATTCGACGATCCATTGCGGATGCAGATGAGCCTCCGGCTCGTCGATCAGCAGCAAGGTCTTGTCATTCAGATATCCGTTTTCAAGAAGCCTCAATATATAGGAGAACGACTTAAAGCCTGTAGCTGTCTTATCCAGTTTGATGTTGAGGCCGTCTTCACTGACGAAATGCAGTTCCTTTTGACCGAAGTCATCTTTCTCGACATCAACATGCCCGTTTATCAACTGTGTTATTCTCCTTGCTATCTTCTTATGGGTATCAATGCCGGTAAAATCCTTGTTCTCATCCAGCATCAGGGTCTTCAGGTCTTTCCAGAACACATTATCGTCCGAACCTTCTTCCGATACGGCCATAGGTGTGTCAACGTAGATAGCCTTGGTAAGGTTATACAGGTTGCCGGTGCAGCCTTTCTGAAATAGCTTTACGCCATCCTCCTCAATATTTATATTGTTAGGATTCGTCTCGTCAATATCAAAATTTCTACGGGCAAGCATGAAGAAATCATCCATGGAACGTTTCTTCTTATTTTCATAATAATTGTTTTTAATACGTTCTACTTCATTTGATACCATATATTTAATGGTATTTGATATATTCTCCGGATCATCATCTTCTCCGCCCTTAATGCCTAAGAATACAAAAACTCTTTCTTTCTTAGTTGGCGAAGGTGTATTTATTAAGTATTTATGCAGAATGTCACAGAACCGTTCTATCACCTTATCCGCCGTCAGCTGTATTTTTTCTACATTCTCATGCTCATTCTCACTTTTCAGGCCACGTAGTATGGAAGATGCCTCTTTGAAAAACTGTGAGTTGCTGTTGTCAGCGTCTTTGTCTATGTCTCTTCTTGCAAAGTCGAGCCTGGTAAAGATCTCAAGGATCTGACCGACAAATCTCTCATAAATAAATCTGTCATACTCATTTGCTCCGTTAACGATATAATACAGCCATTTCGACAATGTGCTTTTGCCACATCCATTTATTCCGGAAAGCACAGTTATTCCGTCAATGGATATGGCAGCTTTTTTAATTGCGTGATAATCATTAAGCTTATAGATGTATTTGCTCATTGTTTTGCTGTTATAGATTTAAATTCACAAGAGATTTCTTCTTACTATTACAAAAGTAAGAATAAAATGAGATGTAGGCAATATTTTTAGCCGGAAAAAGACAAAGACATTTTAATCAAACAAAAAAACATCAGATAATCCATTATAGACACAGCTACCTCAGGAATTGCCGATAGATTCATTCTGTTTGATTCAATGGGGCGACATTCCTACGAGTCCTTCTTCTGGATTCTCATTTCTTATATCATCGGCTCTGTATAAGGGCTGTTTCCCGTCCTCAGCCATTTTTTCATAAAGATGAACTTCGACCTGATATTCTCAAGCCCACTTTTGTTCAAACCTCCGTCTATACCGATTGTAAAGATCCTCCTCAAGATTTATCTTTTACTGTGATTTTTACACTGCCTGCAAATAAGTCTACCAAATCTTCAGCTTTTAATTCATTAAACTCCTTTTAGATTTTTCTCTAAAGAATCAAGCTGACAGTTGTATATTTGGTTATAATCGACCGTCCCCGTTTCTATATCTTGAGTTCGGATAAAATTCTGGGTCAAGGGAATTTCTTTCACTTTCGCTTCCTCAGTCATCATACGAAGGCCAACGTTGCTTGCTGCCATCTCTTGCACATCGCGCACATCAGCCTCACCGATCACTTTACCAAAGAGCAACAAGATTTCCGTCTGGCCATAGGTCAGTGTATTACCCTCAATGTGGTTGCTGTTGTAATTGAAGTCCACTGTAAAACGACGGCTAAGCCTTTCCCGATCCTTATCGGATAATGGTTGTAACTCTTGCCACGCAGCCAGTGCTTTCTTGATATTTAGGTATTTCATACGCCTGAACATTTATTATCAACAGTGCGAATATATAAGAAAGTTTTCAATATGGTTGTATAGATACAACCTTTTTATGGTTTTTTTGATAGTATATTGGATAGTAAGATGGGGATTATCGCGCCTATACCCGATATGTCTATTAATTGAATCTATTTTTTATCTTAAACTCTGAGGGCTGAATGGCAGGCAAGACAACCGATATACTCAATATCTGCGGTAGTGTTTCACAGAGTGTGTCTGATGAACCGAAAGGGCCTGGCACCTGCGTGTCAGCCCCGGTGTTTGTAGTTTAAGAGTGTTAAACATACAAACTATGGATTTCATAAAAGTACAAATTTCTGAGCTTTGCGCAAGCGAGCCGAGGCATAAGATGATCCATTGCCTTTGCATTATCCCTTCTACGGCAGGCCTGCTTCAGGTACATGAAGTGAAACACTACCATAAGTTTTATCGTAAACTTATAATTGTCTTTTAAATGAACGATAGTTCAGCTACTACATCTTTATAATACTAAACTATTTCGTAAAGTCGGTATCGCACTTATAGCAAAGTTATCGCTGGAAATGTTTCTGAGCCGCAATACTTCCATCAACACCTGATTTCTTGTGGACACAAAAGAGTGTCCACAAGAAATCAGAGATGGAAATATTTCTCTACCATTGTCCTCAGCTGATCCGGTGACAGATGGGCTATTCCGTCGATTCTATCATCGCATACTCTTCCTTGTTTTTACCTATGACGAACTTCCGTTCCTTACCATCTATTTCCGCAAGTAGGTGGAAATTTCCCTTATATGCCTGTTCCACACGGATGTTCCTCACGATGTGTCCGTTCATCGTCATCTCGGATGGCTGCTGCTTATCCGACTCTCCCCAGGAATCCAGATGGTCAGCGATCGTCGTTTCTACACGTCCGATCCACCGCTCTGCTACACCATGCTTGGTAGCTACCACTCGGAATTGCCTGAGGGCATTGACGACATCCCGTATGATGGCGTCCGGCCTGCGTATTCCATTGTCTTTTGCGAACAGGATCACGTCATCGCGCGTTATATTCCGGAGCTTTGCTCTGACATATAGACAATGATCCTCATTCGGCCGGAACCCTCCGTAATCCAATATATAAGTAATGTCGTATGCCGGAGCCAGACGCCAGTTGCCTTCCTCGTCCATCACGAAAGAGAAGTTCTTGTTATGGTCATCTGTATTGTTCGCCAGTATGTTGAACACCATCCTGCGGAACACCTCATAGCAGTCGGCCTCGGGCAAGTGGAGTTTCCTGCATGCCACGATCAGTTGCTCATAACTGTCCGCATCAGGACAGATGGCGGCCAAGGTCTGGGTATGAACCTTCTTACCATCCTTACGGTCAAACCGTTGTGTCATGAAATGATTGATTCCATCTACCCGGTATAGTTCCGACGGCATCATGTTGATGCCGGCCATGGTTGCCAACTCATAATAGGTCATTTCCAATTCGGCCGAGCTATATTGTGGATTGCCAAACTTGATCAGGCTGTAATCATAGCCCTCCAATCCCGCGATCTGTCCACTGCGTACCTCCCCGTTCTTTCGGTTAATGGCTACAATGGCTTTCGGCTGACGGCCACCGGCCGATGTTCCGACCATAAGCAAGGACTCCATCGTGATCGACTCTTCAGGTGAGATCCTCACCTCCTCCCGGTCTTTGAATATTCGTTCAGCCAGATCAGCCAATGCTTTCACGTCTATCTTTTCCGCCTTCCGTTCCCGTGACACCTCTGGGAGAAACTCCAAGGCGCCCATTCCACGTTTTCCTATGAAGGACAACTTGTCAAGCGGAGTAATGTCGACATGAGACAGGTGATTCTGTTGACGCCACAGGTCAAACAATTGATTTCCCCAAGCGTCAGGCAGCGAGTCGGCCACGAATGCCGGCAGTCTTTGATAGATCTTGCCTTCCTCGCCCCATATAGGCATCCGTCCCCTTACCCCGTCCACAGGAGCTGTCAGCGGGGCGATGTCCAGTCCCTTTTTCAGGAAGGCAGGATGATACATGAAATAAGCCAACCTGCGCCTGCTGTCCCAGGCCAGCCTGCCGATTTCCTCTCCCCAGAGCATCACCTTCAACAACTGTACCATAGCTCACCTTTTATTTTGTGTGTCTTACCCGTTGCGCCTTTCTGTCCTCCCTGCGCATCTGGTAGGGAGATTCAGGCAGCTCAGGCAGCACATGGTCTATCTCATTGATTTGTCCCACCACTTTCAGCAACACGATAAATGTAGACAACGATATATTACCGGCTGTCCCATTCTCAAATTTGTGAATGGTCGTCAGTCCGATGCCCGACTGTTCCGAGACATCCTTCTGGGTAAGGTTACAGCGTATTCTGTATTCCTTAAACCGCTCACCCAGCAGCCTTACAAGCTCAGGAGTGGAATATTCATAAAAGTCTACCATGGCATCCGCATTTATATATCATTATAATGATAGTTATACCCGTTTTTTACCCGTTAACCATCACTATTGTGAAGTTTATGATGGCAAATATACATAAACTCGCCCACATACGGATAGATTTTGGAGAAATAATGCAAACTGTTGGAAATGAAAGGTGATGTGCGGTTGTATTCCGTATCCGTCATTGGGGCATATTTGCCATTTTTTGAGGGGTTAAGAAAATAAATCGCTACCTATCCGTTGCCTTTTTCAGATTGGGAAAACCGTGCGAAACGGGCTTCCGATTCCTCTGTCATATCACCGTAAAGAACGCTGTCCCTGCATATTTTGCGTTAGCGAAGATAGCCATTTTTTCGTAAAGCAGAAAAAATACGGGCCGGTTCTTTCGAGCATGGGACTTGTTTCCATATTCTGCCATATTCGTCATGCCTTTCATTTGGCCTTTATCCGGTAATTTTGCAACGAAAGGAAAAGAGTATGAATCAGACGAATGTAAAGGTATCGTTCTACCTGAAAAAGAGCGAGGCGGATGCTGACGGGAATTGCCCCGTGATGGCAAAGTTGAACATCGGAAAATATTCCGAAGCGGCATTCAGTGTGAAGATGAAAGTTCCCCAGTCCCGTTGGGCTTCGGGACGCGCGTCCGGCAAGAGTGTGGCGGCAAAGGAAATCAACAACAGGCTGGATGAAATCCGTGCAATGGCATTGAGCATTTATGCGGATTTGTCGGCTGTCCGCAACGGGGTGACAGCCGATGAGGTGAAAAAACTATTGCTCGGGATGGCTTGTGGACAAGAAACGCTCCTGGGCTATTTCAGGCAATTCATCAGTAATTTTGAAAAACGCGTAGGAGTCAGCCGCACGGAAGGCAGCCTGAGGGCGTACCGTAATGCCTACAACCATATCGAAAGATTCCTGCATTGGCAATACAGGCTGTCTGACATATCGTTTGCCGCATTGGACCGTTCCTTCATCGACAAATACGACTTGTACCTGCGGACAGAGCGCAATCTCGCACCCAGAACCATCATCAACCTGACCGTCCAATTGAAGACTGTCGTGGGCGAAGCCATAGCGGATGGCATCATCACCACTTATCCGTTTGGCGGATATGAACCGGTACACCCGAAAGCCGTGCAGAAATATCTTACGGCCGAGGAATTGCGGCGGATTATGACGACCCCGCTTCATAGAAAGGCCCTCTACCATGTACGTGACCTGTTCCTGTTTTCCTGCTACACCGGCATTCCATACGGGGACATGCGCCGGCTGACAAAGGACAACCTTTCATGTTCGGAAGACGGCACATGGTGGATCAAGAGTGCCAGGAAGAAGACCAAGGTAGAATTTGAGGTACCCTTATTGGAGTTGCCGCTGCATATCCTGCAAAAGTACCGTGATGTCGCTCTTGGTGACAAGTTGCTGCCGGTGTACTGCAATTCCATGCTGAACCTTTACCTGAAAGAGATTGCCCGGATTTGCCGCATCGACCGTCCGCTCGTCTTCCATCAGGCCCGGCATACATACGCTACAGAAATCACGCTCTCCCATGGAGTTCCCCTTGAAACTGTCAGCAGAATGCTCGGCCACAGCCGTATCGAAACCACGCAGATTTATGCGAAAGTGACTGATGACAAGATAAACTCCGATACAAAAGCCTTGAACCGGAAAATATCGGAACGCTTTTCTGTCATCATTTGACGAACCCTTAAAAGCAATGATATGGAAAAGAATACAGGCAATCAGAACACCAAACGCCGCAGCACCTTCGCGGTATTGTTCTATATCAACCGCACCAAGGTGCGCAAGGACGGGATGTGCCAGCTGCTATGCAAGGTCAGCATAGATGCGGAATGGGAACAGATCGGGACGAAAGTGTCTGTCAATCCCGCCATCTGGAATCCGGAAAAGGGACGGGCGGACGGACGGAGCGAGAATGCACTTACCGTGAACCGCGCCATAGACGACCTGACGCATGAGATTTGCGGACATTACGACCGGATAAAGAACAGCCTGGGGTTCATCACGGCGGAACTGGTCAAGAATGCGGTCAAGGGCATCGGACAGAAACCGCTTACCCTGTTGGCCCTCTTCAGGGAGCATAACGAGGAATTCAAGAAGCGTGTCGGGATAGACCGCATACAGGAGACATACGATTCCTACCTGCGTTCCTACAAACACCTTTCGGCATTCATCCGTGAAAAAAAGGGCGTGGAGGACGTGACATTGCGAAGCCTTGACCGGGCGTTCTATGACGATTTCGAGCTGTTCCTGTGCACTGACCACAACTTGAAGCCCAAGAGCGTGCACGAACACCTGTACCGCCTGAAGAAGCTCACGATGCGGGCTGTCAGCCAAGGCACATTGCGCCGCGACCCTTATTGCCGGCTGCATCCCGAACTGCCCAAAAGGAAAAGCCGCCACATGAAACTGGAGGATCTCAAGACATTGATGACCACACCGGTGGAGAAACCGCAGTTGCAGTTCGTAAGGGACATGTTCATATTCTCGACGTTCACCGGACTGGCATATGCGGATTTGAAAAAACTGTCAATCAATGATATTGCCCGGGCAGATGACGGTACATGGTGGATACATCTACACAGGCAGAAGACAGACACGCTTTCGTCTGTCCGCCTGTTGGATATTCCACTCCGAATCATTGAAAAGTACCGCAGCCAAAGGACGGGGGATAAAGTATTCAACGTGTACTCCCGTGGATATTTCATTTCATTGACAAGGGAACTGGGAGAGGTTTACGGCTTTGACTTGACCTTTCACCAGGCCCGGCATAATTTCGGCACTCATATCACTCTCTCGCTCGGCGTACCGATAGAAACAGTCAGCCGCATGATGGGACACACATCCATTTCCACCACGCAGATTTATGCGCAGGTGACAGATACAAAAGTGGATGAGGACATGAAAAGGCTGAGAGCCAACGGACTTTGGGACAAAACAGACCTTTGTGAGGAGGATTTCACTGCCGGGAAAAAGCGGAAAAGGAATTCTGACCCTCAGAAATAAGAAAACGGAGAAACAGCCTGCGGTCCGGACAGGTCGTTTCTCCGTTTCTGATTATGAGGAAGGCTATACCCACCTCTGTTCTTCCCGGCACCTCTTATAGGCATCCTCCAGAAGTTTCTGTATGTCGGATTCCTTATAGAGCACTTTTCCTTGAAGCAGGTAATAGGGAATGACACCGAATGTGCGGTATTCCTGCAAGGTGCGCCGGCTTATCCTGAGTATGCCGGACAGTTCCTCGTCCGTCAGGAAGCGTTCTCCCTTGAACACCGGCTTGGGGACCTTTTCCATGTCGGACAGCATTCTTTCCAGATTTTCCAGCCCTTGAAAAAGGACTTCAACGTGAGGGTCTTTCTTCTCTATGAAATGGTAACTCATGGCTTTCGTTTTAAAGGGTGATAATTCGATTCCAACAGATTATACACGTCCTCCGGCTTGTAGAACATCTTGTGTTTGATGCGCGTGAAAGGCAGGAGGCCCTTGTCGCGGTAAACCTGCAATGTCTTCTTCGATATGTGGAGCACGTCGCAGACATCCTGGTTGTCCATTCACTCTTCCGGTTTCTTTTCCCTGTTCTTTTCATACAAGCGGTCCGCCTGTGCGG
>ENA-ORSA01002553-ORSA01002553.1-human-gut-metagenome-genome-assembly--contig:-NODE-2553-length-12806-cov-4.262881_pt1 | contig 12806 bp, 14 predicted proteins | sample MGYA00242179_ERZ509142 | MGnify/ENA primary metagenome ERZ509142 (study PRJEB26280, sample SAMEA2338659) | human gut metagenome | biome: human gut; feature: human-associated habitat; material: faeces... | reverse complement strand
ATGAATTATGTCCCTACAAAGGCGGTTTTTGAATGTTTATGAAAAAACATTTTATACCGAACTCACGTTAAAAAGGAAAACATTTTGGTGAAAAATGATGTTTTTCGTAGGGAAATACGTATATTTGCAAAAACGCGGCAGGCGTACGTGCGCACTGCGACGGGGGCGCACTGCGTGTGCCGTAACGGCGTAATTGAGGGGAGCAACTTGCTGTATGGAGTATTCAATGATTAGGCGTTGGCTTGTATGGACGAGCCGCATAGGCCGCTGCCGCGGCTTCGGCGTGCAGTCGCCGTGGGCTTACCGCATGGTGCGCTACGTCATCAACGAGCACTGGCCGTACTACGCCTATGCGCCGTTGGCCGCGCGCTTTCCAGGCGAGGGCGTCATTGGCAGGCGCGTCTGCGAGCTTTGCCTGCGCCTGGCCAACCGTCTGCAGCCGCGCAAGGTGGCTCTTTACGGCATCGACGGCGATGCGATAAGTTGCTACATACAGGCAGGCTGCCGCCGTGCGGAGTGTGCGAAGGCAGGCGCGGATGGCGTGGCTGAGGCCGACTTCGCGGTGATTGCCCCGGCTGACGGCTTCGGTGGGGCGTTCGGAGGCATGTGCGCGGCGGCGCGCGACGGCTCTGCCGCCATGCTGCTCGACATACGCCGCGACAAGGCCATGCGCCGCCTGTGGCGCAGCGTGGCGGAGGAGACGCAGGGCGTGGTTACGTTCGACCTGTATTACTGCGGCCTGGTGTTTTTCGACAAGAAGCGTTACAAACAGAACTACATAATCAACTTTTAACCGTTTACGACTATGAAAATAACCAAGGTGTACACAAAGACCGGCGACGCGGGCACCACCAGCCTTGTCGGGGGCGTGAAGGTGAAGAAGACCAACTCGCGCATCGAGGCTTACGGTACGGTAGACGAGCTTAGCGCCGAGCTCGGCCTGCTGGCCTCGTTCATGAAAGACGGCCCGGACAAGAACCTCATATACCGCATACAGCGCAACCTGTTCACCGTGTGCTCGTATCTTGCAACGGACAAGACGAAGACGCAGCTTGCGCCGTCTTACACGCTCGACCCCGCAGAGGTGGAGGCGCTTGAGAAGGAGATTGACGCCATTCTCGACGGCATACCCCAGCAGACGGGCTTCATTCTGCCCGGAGGCTCGCACGAGGCGGCCCTGGCCCACGTGTGCCGCACGGTGTGCCGGCGCGCCGAGCGCAGGATTTTCTTCCTTGCGGAGACCACCGAGCTTGACCCCGCCGTGCTGCAATACATGAACCGCCTGAGTGACTATTTGTTCGTACTTGCACGCAAATTAAACTTTATTGACGGCGTAAGGGAAAAAACATGGCAGAAAACTTGCAAATAAGAAAAAATATATTACTTTTGCGTCCGATTAAAAACACGTAAAAATTTAAGGCTATGTATTGGACACTTGAACTGGCTTCAAAACTCGAAGACGCACCGTGGCCTGCCACGAAAGACGAGCTTATCGACTATGCCATACGCTCGGGCGCCCCGCTGGAAGTGCTTGAGAACCTGCAAGAGATTGAGGATGAAGGCGATGTGTATGAAAGCATAGAGGACATATGGCCTGACTACCCAACGAAGGAAGACTTCCTTTTCAACGAGGACGAGTACTAAGCGGAGAGTTGTTGAATTAAGAATTAAGAGTTAAGAATTAAGAAAATGTGTCCCGGCAGTTGCCTGCTAAGCATGTTTTCTTAATTCTTAACTCTTAATTCTTAATTCACCTTGCTCTTATTTCTTGATTATTATAGTGCAATAAAAGCGCAATGGCGTCGTTATATTGTCGTGCTAAGACGCATTCTTATCATATCGTTGCTGTTGCTGTTCGCCGTCTCGAGGGCCGGCGCGCAGTATGACGTGTCGTTCAGCCACTACTGGGACTTGGAGCCGTATTTCAACCCCGGCTCCATAGGCAAGCAGCAGAAGCTGAACGTGGCGGCCGTGTACGCATTGAGCTTCGCCGGTTTCGAGAACAACCCGAGGTCGATGTACGTTGGCGCGGACATGCCCCTTTACTTCTTGAAAAACTATCACGGCGTCGGCGTTTCGTTGCTCAACGACCAAATCGGACTGTTCACCCACCAGCGCCTGGCCCTGCAATACGCCTACAAGCACCGCCTCTTCGGCGGCATGATTAGCGCAGGCGTGCAGCTCGGCTTCCTTAGCGAGGGCTTTGACGGCTCCAAGCTCGACGTGGAAGACACCGGAGACCCCGCCCTTGTGTCGTCAGACGTCAACGGAAGCGCCTTCGACGTGGGCTTCGGCCTTTATTATACGCGCGGCCCGTGGTACGTAGGCGTGTCGGCGCAGCACGTCACTTCGCCCCTTGTCGAGCTTGGCGAAACTAACGAATTGCAGATAGACCCTACGTTTTATTTGACCGGAGGATACAATATTAGGCTAAGAAATCCGTTTCTAACAATACATCCCTCCGTGCTCGTGCGCACCGACGGCGTGGCCTGGAGGGGCGACGTGTCGGGCCGTCTGGTCTACACAAATGACAAGAAGATGCTCTACGGAGGCGTGTCTTACAGCCCCACCAATTCTGTTACGGTGCTCGTTGGCGGCAGCTTCCACGGCATACACATAGGCTACAGCTACGAGGCCTACACCTCGGGGATAAGCCTCGGCAACGGAAGTCACGAGCTTCTGATAACATACCAGACCGACATCAATCTGTTCAAGAAAGGACGTAACAAGCATAAAAGCGTGAGAATACTTTAATATGAATATGAAGAAAACTAATATAATGACGGTGCTCGGCCTCGCGGCCGCTATCGTGCTTACCGGCTGTTTCGGCGGACGCATGTCGTCGTCGGGGCGCGGCGGCGAGGTGGTGGGCGTAGGCGGCAAGAGCTTCAACGAGCCTACGCCATACGGCATGACCCTCGTCAAGCGCGGATTCCTAAAGATGGGACTTGAGAAGGACGACAGCCTGTGGGGCAGGCGTACCCCTGTCAGGGAAATATCCGTGGACGGCTTCTGGATGGACGAGACCGAAGTTACCAACTCGGAGTACAAGCAGTTCGTCTACTGGGTGCGCGATTCCATTCTCCGCACGCGCCTTGCCGACCCTGCCTACGGCGGTGACGAGACATACATGATAACCGAAGACCGCAACGGCGACCCCGTGACACCCCACCTTAACTGGAAGAAAGCCCTGCCGCGCAAGCCCAACGAAGACGAGCTGCGCGCCATAGAGAGCCTTTATGTCACCAATCCTGTGACGGGTGAGAAGATGCTCGACGCCGCGCAGATGAACTACCGTTACGAGGTGTACGACTATACGGCCGCCGCTCTGCGCCGCAACAGGCTCGACCCGGCCATGCGCAACCTTAACACGGACGTAACGGTAGACCCCGACGAGGTTGTGATGATATCGAAGGACACGGCCTACATTGACGACGAAGGCCGCATCGTAAGGCAGACAATAGACCGTCCGCTCAGCGGTCCGTGGGACTTTCTCAACACGTACATAGTCAACATCTATCCCGACACGACGTGCTGGGTCAACGATTTCGTCAACTCAGACAACGAGGTCTACATGCGCCAGTATTTCAGCAATCCCGCTTATAATGACTATCCAGTGGTTGGAGTGACGTGGGAACAGGCCAACGCGTTCTGCGCATGGCGCACGGATTACCTGCTGAAAGGCCTCGGCGGCGAGGCAAGGTACATCCAACGTTACCGCCTCCCGACCGAAGCCGAGTGGGAATATGCCGCCCGCGGCAAGGACGGAACGGAGTTCCCGTGGGAGCAGGTTGACGTAAAGAACGAAGACGGGTGCTTTTTCGCCAACTTCAAGCCCGACCGCGGCAACTATACCGAGGACGGAAACCTGATTACGAGCCGCGTTGGCTTGTTCTCGTCGAATACAAACGGACTGTATGACATGGCAGGAAACGTGGCCGAGTGGACAAGCACCACATATACGGAGGCCGGCATCGACGCCATGAACGACCTCAACCCGGAGCTTCGCTACAACGCAGCCAAAGAAGACCCGTACCGCTTGAAGAAGAAGAGCGTGCGCGGAGGGTCGTGGAAAGACCCCGAGTCTTACATACGTTCGGCTTGGCGCACGTGGGAATATCAGAACCAACCGCGCTGCTACATAGGCTTCCGCTGCGTGCGCAGCCTGGCTAATACTACGAGTGTGAAACAAAAAGGAAAGAAGAAATAGCAATGACCGAATACAGCAAATATAATGTCATCTACCGCCTGCAACGCTGGTTGGACAGCGTTCCGGGGCAAACATTCCTGAACTACGCTTACAGTTGGGGAGCGTCGATAGTCATTCTTGGCACGCTTTTCAAGCTTACACACTTGCCGGGGGCCAATCTCATGCTTTACCTGGGCATGGGTACCGAGGTCATAGTGTTTTTCATTTCGGCCTTCGACCGTCCGTTTGACAAGACCGCGATAGGCAAGGAACTGCCTACGCATGTTACCGATGATTATCTTGAAGGCCGTGAGCCATCTGCCGATGAAGAACCGGTTGCAAGGCAGTCAGTCGTTTCTGGAGCGTCTGTTCCTCCAGGAATGGTGGCCTATGTAGGTAGTGTTGGCGGACAAGTGGCGGCGGCTGAAGGTACGCCTGCCGGTGTCATGTCTGTTGATGGAGCAACCGCTGATGTACAGGAAGGTGCATCTGCCATGCAGGGTGGCGGCATCCTGTCGTCAGGTCAGGCCGTTGTTGCAGGTCAGCCGGTGCCCGGATGGGTTGCAGGTCAGCAGCAAGTCTCGCCAGAGATGGAAGAAGCTACTACCAATTATGTGGAGGAACTGAAGAAGCTTACGGAGACTTTGGCCAAGGTTTCGGAACAAAGCGAGCGACTGACGCGCGATTCGGAGGAAATGGAAAACCTGAACCGCACGCTGACGGGCATCTGCAAGGTGTACGAGATGCAGCTTAAGGGCGCAAGTTCGCAGATTGGTACAATCGACGAAATCAACGAACAGTCGCGCCGTATGGCTTCGCAGATTGAACAGTTAAATAAGATTTACGCCCGCATGATTGAGGCAATGACGGTTAACATGCGTGCAACCGCGGCAAACGGGAACAACGCTGAAGGGTAATAAGGCATGGCAATAAAGAAAAGACCGGTATCTCCCCGCCAGAAGATGATAAACCTTATGTATGTCGTCTTGATGGCAATGCTTGCGCTCAACGTGTCGACGGAAGTGCTTGAAGGCTTTTCTCTTGTAGAGGAAAGTCTCCACCGAACCACCACCAACTCGGCTTCGGAGAACGCGGCGATATACGGTGACTTCGAGGCGCAGATGAAGGCGAACCCCCAGAAGGTGAAAGCGTGGTTTGACAAGGCCACCGCCGTGAAGCGCATGAGCGACTCTTTGTATAACTTTGCGCAGCAACTGAAGGAGGCAATCGTGAAGGAAGCCGACGGTGAAGACGGTGACGTGTTCAACATCGAACGCAAGGACGATCTCGAGGCAGCCAACCAAGTGATGCTCGCCCCGGGCAAAGGGCAGGGCAAACGGCTTTTTGACGCCATCAACTCATTCCGTGAGCGTATACTGACAATGGTGCCCGACGAGCGGCAGAAGGCCATAATAGCCAGCAACCTCACAACAACGCTGCCAAAGAACGCCAAGACCATGGGCAAGAACTGGCAGGAGTACATGTTCGAGGACATGCCCGTGGCCGCCGCCGTGACGCTGCTTACAAAGCTGCAGAGCGACGTGCGCTATGCCGAAGGCGAGGTGTTGCACACGCTTGTGGCCAATATCGACGTGAAGGACATACGCGTCAACAAGCTAAGTGCTTTCGTAATACCCAACGCGCAGACCATTGTGCGCGGCGACAAGTTCTCGGCGCAAATAGTGATGGCCGCCGTTGACACTACGCAGAAGCCGCAAATATTCATCGGCGGGCGGCAGATGAACCTGCGCGACAATACTTATGAGATAGTGACGAGCCGCACGGGAGACTTCAACTTGACCGGTTACATCACCATGCAAAACGGCAACGGCGACGTAATACGCCGTGACTTCTCGCAGAAATACACCGTGGTTGACCCCAGCGCAACTGTCTCCGCCGACCTTATGAACGTGCTTTACGCAGGCTATAACAACCCTATCAGCATAAGCATACCCGGCGTTCCGCTGACCAAGGTGTCGGCCACGATGAGCGGCGGAGCACTCCAGCCGGTAGGCCCGGGCAAGTATATCGCGCGCCCATCCACGGTAGGGCAGGACGTTACTATCAACGTCTTGTCGCTCCAGACGGGTACGGCGCGGCAGGTAGGCCAGTTCACTTTCAAGGTGCGCAAGCTGCCCGACCCGACACCGTACATACAAATCGGCGACAACCGTTTCCGCACTGGAGGGCTTGCCAAGGCTTCGCTCATGTCGGCGAAGGGCATAAAGGCCGCAATAGACGACGGTCTGCTGGACATTCCGTTCAATGTGCTTGGCTTCGAGGCGGTGTTCTATGACAACATGGGCAACGCCGTACCTATGGTGTCAAACGGCGACTCTTTCACCGAGCGTCAGCGTGAAACGTTCCGCCGCTTGGCGCGCAACAAGCGTTTCTACATAACGCGCATCACGGCCGTAGGCCCCGACGGCATACGCCGCACGCTGCCAGCGTCGATGGAAGTGATAGTAAAGTAAGTTAAGAGTTAAGAATTAAGAGTTAAGAAAATATGACAGGTTTCTTGTTTCCACAATCCATATGGTGTTCCTTTAAACGGTGCGAAGGCCCGTTGCTCCGTGTCTTCGCCGTGGCCTTGCTCCTTGTTGTGTTCGCCGTTGACGCCGTAAACGCGCAGCCGGCGGCGCGCCGCCGCGAGCAGCAGAAGCGTGCCGCGCAAAGCGCCCAAGGCCTTACCACGCGTGCGAAGATATCATTCCCAGTTGCGGCGAAGATGTTGGAGGACGTTGTCTGGCGGCGCGACATCTACCGTGAAATACTGCTTGAAGAGGATGCCAACGCCGCGTTGTACTATCCCGTAGAGCCGGCCGGCTCGCAGATGAACCTGTTTACCTACCTGTTCAAGCTCATGATGAGCGGCACGGTGAAGGCTTACGAGTACCGCCTTGACGGCAACGAGGTGTTTACCGACTCCGCACAGATAGACCGCAAGGCGTTTATCGACAACTACCACATATATTATGAACGCGTAAACAAGAGCATCCGCATAGACGACAGCGACATACCGTCGGCCGAAGTGAAGTCATATTACATCAAGGAGAGCGCGTATTACGACCAGGCATCTGCCACGTTCCACGTAAAGCCGGTAGCTCTTTGCCCTATATTGTGGCGCACTGACGACTTCGGTGACGGCGAACAGAAATACCCCTTGTTCTGGGTGAAGTACGACGACGTTGCTCCTTACCTGTCAAAGCAGGTCGTAATGACAAGCAACCTCAACAATGCGGCCACCATGAGCATGGACGATTACTTTGTGCGCAACATGTACAAGGGTAAAATCTATAAGACATCCAACATGCTCGGGCGCACTCTTGCACAATATTGCCCCACCGACTCCGCCCTGGCAAAGGAGCAGCGGCGCATTGAGGGCGAGCTGGCTGCCTTCGAGAAGAACCTATGGGGCGATCAGGCCCGTAAGGATTCGCTTGACAGCATAGCCAAACTTGACGTCAAGGACAAGAAAGTAAAGAAAGCAAAGCGCAACCGCCGCGCGTCGGCTTCGGTGCGCAAGCGCAGTTCGTCGCGCAAGTCTTCATCGTCAGGCTCGTCTGCCGCGCGTGTCACCGTGCGCCGCCAGAGACATTGATTTTATTTTAGGTTGTGCGGTTTTGCGGTCTTACGGTTATACGGATGTTTTGAAACCGTACCGTAAAACCGTACAGTCAAGCACATGGCAACCGTAAAAACCGTATAACCATAAAACCGTATAACCGTATTGCAAACCCCATAAAAAAACAATTGTATGAAAAAAATCTTTACACTCGCCGTCCTCGTGGCGGCCACATGCTTCGCCCTTCCGGCGCAGGCACAGTTCAAGTTCGGTCTGAAAGGCGGTCTTAACATCACAGACATGTCGTTCAGCAGCGACGTAGTGGATGCTTCCAACCGCACGGGCTTCTTCATCGGCCCTACCGTCAAGTTCACCCTGCCCATCGTCGGTCTCGGCATCGACGCTTCGGCACTTTACGACCAGCGCGAGGCCAAGGTGAAGGGAGCCGACAAGAAGTTAAAGCAGCAGGCGATAAACATCCCCATCAACCTGCGTTATGACATCGGTTTAGGTAGTCTTGCGGCGGTATATCTTGCAGCAGGTCCGCAGTTCGGCTTTAACGTAGGCGACAAGCACCAGACGATAGTCGAGGATGTGGCCGACTGGAAGCTCAACACTTCCAACTTCAGTGTCAACGTAGGCTTTGGCGTAATGCTGCTCAGCCACTTGCAGGTGGGTGCAAACTACAACATCGTTTGCGGCAAGACGGGCGAAGTTACAGTGTTCGACGGTGCGAAAGAGGTATTCCGCGGCCGTTCTAACACATGGCAGATTTCCGCCGCTTACTACTTCTAAGCATGCTAATGCGGCGTTGCCGCGCTTTCAAGATAGAGGGAGACTCCATGCAGCGGAGCCTCCCTTAATTTTCACCTCCCTCTCTTCGGAATAATTGTGAATGGACAATTATGACTGGCTCTGTCAGCTGACAGCCTGAAATGTAATCACAATTATCCATTCACAATTATCAACTCTCAATTTAAAACACGGCAAATTGCCTTGCGAAAGGCCATGTTTTACACGCTGAAAGGCCGTCTTTTGGAAGCCAAAAGACGGCCTTTTGCAAACGTGTTGTTCGTCATATGGTACGGCGTTGCTGTGCCGCAATGGCGCAGACTGTAAACAGGCAGTTTACAATTTGTTGGATGGAGGTGTTTTTTCATCCATTTACCGTCATAAAAACAAACATAAAAGAACACTTGTTTGATATTTTTATTATCTTTGCGCTGTGGCCGGCGCATGCTGTGCCGCGGACATTTGGGATATAAAGAAGCGTTATGCTAAGCTTGCGATAGGAAACCTGAGAAATTTTAATATACAACCATTTAACCATTTGTAAATAAGTAGTTTATGATTTTTGTTTCTCGAAACAAGGAACAAATCAGGAACAAAAATGGTTTTTTAGGTAAATCCTCGTTTTTTTATTTGCATTACTTTTCATTCCTTTCACTTGCTTGCAATCAAAGCACCAATCCAAGCTATTGGTATGCCTTCTCATCCTGATTCAATATATGTTTTTCCATATATCCATGAATTCGCAGCGAAAAGAGAAAAGTACTATTTTCAATGATCGGCATCAATATGTGCAAAGTTAAAAATAATCGTCCAAGCAATCAAATATTTGTCTATTTTTAGTTTACTTTAGTTTAGCATATATATAGGCTAATGGACTAAACTAAACTGTTTTCGCTCATCTCTGCCTCTCCTTTTTTAGACAGCAGAAAGAGGACTCCCTTTGACTCCGTCCTTTCTCTTTTCGCTGCAATATATTCCTTTATAAGTTTACGAGTAAAAATTTGTCCCTATAAGCATTCGACTTCGGGCTATTTGATGAATTGTGCCGCAAAGGTATTTGTCATGTCTTTCTTGTATGCAAGGTATCCTTGAGGTTCACAACAAAATCTCCACCTTGCTTTGCAGCGGTAGTATTTGGTCGTGAAACCTTGCATAAAGAGCCATGACACCTTATGAAGCGACATAATTAATCAAGCCTGAAGTAGTAAATGCTACATGAGGGAAAAAAGAAAACTTAAAATAGAAGTATATGGCAAATTATGCGACAAACATTTTCTACGCAAGTACGGAAAACCAAAATGACCTCAATAAGATAGAGGCTTTCTTGGATGACAATTTCAGTTGTTATGCAAACAAGTATGGCAATTCTGTTGATGCAGAATTTCCTTCCCGGTGGGAATATCCAGAAAAAGAAATGGACCAATTGGTTGCCTCACTGGAAGCAAAAGATAAAGTCTATATTAAAATTCTAACTTATGAATTTGAAAATGAATATGTGAGTTTTAGAATCTTCTCTCAAGGCAAATGGGAAATAAAAATATAATAGTGATGAGCAACAGAACATTTGATAACGAAAGCGATATTATAGGTTTATCCTGTACTTTATCCACGGCATATAAAGGCTACACGGAAGGTGTAATTGTGGACGACTATGGCACTACCATAGTTGTCCGCCTTGAAAGCGGCAAAGAGATTTCAGTATTCCGAGATGAAATTATTATTCATGATTAAGCAATATGGCACAGATAGCAACAAAATTCGTTCAATGGGATGTTCCGGAGCTGGCAACATTACAAGGCAGCCGAGTGTATAAGTTACGGGAACATCTGAATAATGGCGGCAAACTCAATAGAGAAGACAAGAATTGGATTACTCGCAACGTGAGCGAAAGCACCTATTTCAAACGGGGGATTGCCTTGAGTGGTTATCATTTTGATTTTTCCGATGTTCTCAAGCGGTATTTCGTCAAACAATACGGGCATATCCAAGAATATTATGCCATAGACAAAACCGCATTACGCTCAATACTGTATGGCAGGATTGAGGATATAGTTGAAGTAGTACGTTAGAATATATGGCTTATGGGAAAATTTGAATTTTATCAAGACTGTAAAGTCACAAGTTGGGAAAGAGACTATTTCACTGTGGAAGCCAACAGTTATGAGGAAGCAGAGGCAATCGTCCGGTCCTGGCGTTGCAAAGATGTTTCGAATATCATTGACAGCCGTCTTTCTCATGGAAGAAGTGAGGCTTTGCGTGATACTTCCGAACTTTTGTTTCCCGAAGAAAACGATGGTTATCCGACTATTGAGATTTTCAACCAGGAAGGAGAATCTATAATGACTAATGTACTAAACGAAGACAATTATGAACGTAACAATTGAACACCCTTTTTGCCCTTACTGCAGCGAAGTGACAAATCTATATTTCAGAATCATAAACACGATTCTTTTTTCAAAAGACGAAGATGAACTTCGCACAAGCATGGAGAGTCTAAAGAAAGAGACCCGGCTTGACGAGTATTTCACGTTCGGCTATGGGGCACACCATCTTTGGATATGCCAACGAAAACCGAGTGACAAATACAAAATCTTTCCACACCGCATCATGATGATCCAATTCTGACATGGAGCCTCTGCACTATACGGACTGGAGTTGAATATTCAGTTCCAGCCCGTAACTTTATTTACCGCAATAACCTTTTATATCCCAAACTTCATTGAGTCGCAGATGGCCATTGGCCGGACAATGATTTTTGCCGGATTATCCATTTATATTCTCTTTTGGCTGCGCCATATCCCTTTATAAAATAGAAGTTGAAACTCGCATAACGCACCCGTTCCGCTTTGTCTTCCAATCGGGCTTCAGCCCTTTTTTCATTTTGCCTTCTTTTCCCTCATTTCTCTTGCCGGATAGAGACCGCAACACCGATACGCCAGCCCCCCTTTGCCAATTCTTCGTCTTACGGCCTTTCCCACGCCGCAGCTTATACGCTTACTGCCTGTACGGCATAACATCCTTGCCGCTTCAAATCATGAGACATGGTGCTGTTTCCCGCCAGAAGCTCTTCTTCCTATGCCAGCCGGGAGTTGAAACCAATTCGTGCCCATTGACAGCACCGTCCGTCTTTATTATTCCTTCAACCAGTTGCCAATTGTTTTTCCTCTTCTTTTTCGTGACTGCTTTCTATTGAAGTCGCCATATCGTTTTTCGTTGCAAAGTTAGTATGCAGCCGGGCGCGACCCATGGTCTTGACCAATGGCGTAACAGTACAAATCTTCCTTTATCAAGCCTCCGGTTTGGGAGAACCCCAAAATAAAGAGTATTTATACGTTATCCTTGGTGCATCCCTTTACTGCACTTACTTTTTATGCACCGTAAAACTGATTTATTAACTTCAAAAAGCAATCGAAATGAAAAAGTACGAGAACAATTTCGCAGTAACCGGTTATGTCGCAAAAGACGCCGAGGTTTATCAATTCACCAACACAAGTGTTGCACGTTTCCCTCTGGCTGTTGCCCGCCAGGAGAAGATCGGCGAAGAAACCAAGCGAGTATCCGCTTTCATGAACATTGAAGCGTGGCGCAAGAATGAAAATGCCGGGTCATTTGACCAGCTTACCAAAGGTACGCTGCTGACCGTGGAAGGCTACTTCAAGCCTGAAGAATGGACTGACAAAGATGGAGTGCAGCACAACCGCATCGTGACGGTTGCAGTCAAATTCTATCCGGCTGTCGAGAAGGAAGAAGAAGCTCCTTCGAAACCGGCAAAAGAAGCGAAAAAGGGCAAGAAGTAATCCCTGTTTTCCTGACAAAGCGGCTTTCGGGCCGCTTTTTTGCCATATAACGCCCCTCGGGCGGTTGTTGTTTTCTGTCTAACAGGGCCCGCCAAAAGCCTCAGATGCCGGGATTCGGCGCCGCCCTTTCGTTTTGCGCGGACCTGCCGGATTCCGCTGAAAAAAGAACCCGGCAGGATGCCTTCTTTTTCTCTTCAAATTCTTCAGGAAAAAGACGGGATTGCGCTCCTGCCGGGATTCTCCTTTTATTCCTCCTCGTCGTAATAGATCTCCTCCATCAGCCCGTCCAGCTCGCGGCGTTCCTTCTTGGTCGGGCGTCCCGTGCCGCGGTCGCGGAAAACGAAGATTGTTTCGCGGGGCACGTTGAGTTTGTCCAGCTCCTCCTGCGGCGTGATGTTGAGGCAGTATTCCGGCACGTTCTTGGCCGGCTGGCGGCTCGACACCCGATCGAGCACCTTGTAGG
>ENA-ORSA01002549-ORSA01002549.1-human-gut-metagenome-genome-assembly--contig:-NODE-2549-length-12808-cov-18.997648_pt1 | contig 12808 bp, 8 predicted proteins | sample MGYA00242179_ERZ509142 | MGnify/ENA primary metagenome ERZ509142 (study PRJEB26280, sample SAMEA2338659) | human gut metagenome | biome: human gut; feature: human-associated habitat; material: faeces... | reverse complement strand
AAAAAAACATTACTTTTGCAAACAAAACAACTACGATGAAACGTACAGGAATATTCGTCGGGTCGTTCGACCCGTTCACCATAGGCCATGACTCCGTCGTGCGCCGCGCCCTCGCCTTGTTCGACCATCTTGTGATAGGCGTAGGCGTCAATCAGGGCAAACGCTATATGCTCACCGCCGACGAGCGCGTTGACGCCATACGCTCGCTCTATCGCGACGAGCCACGTATCAGCGTGGAGCAATACAGCGACCTGACGGTCGACTTCGCCAAGCGCCTCGACGCCCAGTTCATCGTCAAAGGAGTGCGCTCGGTGCGCGACTTTGAGTTCGAGCGCGAGCAGGCCGACATCAACCGACGGCTCACCGGCATAGAGACCATCGTTCTGTTTGCCGAGCCGGGATTGGACAGCATCTCGTCGACCGTGGTGCGCGAGCTCACGCATTTCGGCCATGACTGCCGCGAGTTTCTGCCCTGCGGGGCAGAATTTTGAGTTTTGAATTTTGAGTTTTGAATTGTTGCCTGCGGCAATTTTGAGTTTTTGAATTTTGAGTTTTGAATAATTCCAATACTCAAAATTGAAAAATCCAAAACTCAAAACTCAAAATTGAATAATTCCAAATCGCAGGAGCCGCCGAGAATAATTCAAAATTCAAAACTCACAATTCAAAATTGCCAACGGCAACAATTCAAAACTCAAAACTCAAAATTCAAAATTCAACAAATGATAACATACAACGTAGACGGCGTGAAGATGCCGAAGATAAAGAAGCGTGAGACTACGGCGTGGATACGTGCCGTGGCAGCAACATACGGCTACAAGGTAGGCGAAGTGGGCTACATGTTCGTAGACGACGAGAAGATACTCGAAGTGAACAACGAGTATCTCGGACACGACTATTACACCGACGTCATAACATTCGACTACGACGAACCGGGCATCGTGAGCGGTGACATAGTAATCTCGCTCGACACCGTACGCACCAATGCCGAGCAGTTCGGCAAGCAGTATGACGACGAACTGCGCCGCGTCATCATACACGGCATACTCCATCTGTGCGGCATCAACGACAAAGGACCCGGCGAACGCGAAATAATGGAGGAGGCAGAAAACCGTGCCCTCGCCATGCATCCGTAACAATACAAGGATAATCCTCAATAAAATACAATTGAAAAATGCGAAAAGTAATAGGTATTGGCGAGACGATGCTCGACATCATCTTCAAGAACGGCAAACCCATTGAGGCTGTGCCGGGAGGCTCAACGTTCAACGGAATAATATCACTCGGACGTGCCGGAGTAAACGCAACGTTCATATCCGAAACCGGAAGCGACAGAGTGGGCGAGTACGTGCGCCAGTTTCTCAAGCAGAACAACGTGGACACGGCAAGCGTCAATGTCTATCCCGACTCCAAGTCGCCCGTTTCGCTCGCCTTTCTCGACGATTCTAACAACGCCGACTACATCTTCTATCGCGAACAACGGCACGATCACATGGACTTTACTTATCCCGACATCAACCGCGACGACGTAGTTGTGTTCGGATCGTACTATGCCGTCAATCCGAATCTGCGTCCGCAGGTGTCAGGACTGCTCGAAATCGCCCGACAGCGTGGCGCCATCATCTACTACGATGTCAACTTCCGACCCGCACACCAGAACGACGTGATGAAGATTACGCCCAATCTGATAGACAATCTCGAATATGCAGACATCGTCAGAGGCTCGCGCGAGGACTTCACCATATTATATAAGAAGGACACAGCCGAACGTGTATATCGTGCCGAAACGTCGTTCTACTGTCCGCGACTGGTATATACCGACGGCCCACGACCCGTAACCGTAATGGCAGACGGCGGATTCAACAAGCAATACCCGATGCCACAGACCCAGACCGTGAGCACCATCGGAGCCGGCGACAACTTCAACGCCGGATTCATCTACGGACTAATCAAGTACGGAGTGACACGCGACAGCCTGGAGCGAGGACTCGATGAGGATACCTGGGACAAACTCATAGCCTGCGCCTCGGCCTTCTCTGCCGACTGCTGCAAGGACATCTACAACTACATCTCGACAGAATATGGCAAGAGTCTGCAGCAGTAGGCTGCCCGAAAGTTGCCGCACTACAGCGTTTCAACAATCAAACTATACATACAATTATGAATACTGAAATTACATCATCAATACATTATGTCGGCGTGAACGACCGTCATAAGCACATCTTCGAGGGACTTTGGCCCTTGCCCTACGGCGTTTCGTACAACTCGTACATCATCGACGACGAGAAGGTTGCGCTCATCGATACCGTTGAGGTAGACTTCTTCCCGCAGTTTCTCGCCAACATACGCTCGGTAATCGGCGACCGCCCTATCGACTACATCATCGTCAACCACGTCGAACCCGACCATAGCGGCTCCCTGCCACTCATCAAGAAGTACTATCCCGAGGCACGTATCGTAGGCAACAAGAAGACCTTCGACATGGTGCGCGGATACTATAACGTTGGTACGGGCGACGATATCGTTGAGGTTTCGAATGGCGACACACTCCAGCTCGGCAAGCACACGCTCTCGTTCATCATGATTCCAATGGTGCATTGGCCCGAAACGATGGCTACACTCGACCAGACTGCCAACGTACTCTTCTCGGGCGACGCCTTCGGATGCTTCGGTGCGCTCGCAGGAGCGTTCGTTGATGCCGACATGAATTGCGACATCTACTGGGATGAGATGCGCCGCTATTATTCAAACATTGTGGGCAAGTATGGCGTTCCGGTTCAGCAGGCGCTCAAGAAGCTTGCCGGCGTGAAGATCGACTACATCTGTTCTACTCACGGCCCCGTTTGGCACGAGCACATAGCACGCGTCATCGAGGCTTACGACCGTATGAGTCGCTACGACACCGACCGTGGAGTTGTAATCTGCTACGGCTCTATGTACGGCAACACAGAGCGTGCAGCCGAGGTCATTGCACGTGCAGCTGCCCAGGCAGGAGTACGCAACATCGTCATGCACGACGTGTCGCGCTCCGACCATTCTTACATCCTGAGCGACATCTTCAAGTACGACACCATCGTGCTCGGCGCTCCTACCTACAACAACGGTATCTATCCGCAGATGCAGGCGCTCATCGACGAGATAGCCGACCGTGGTATCAAGAATCATCGTCTGGCTGTATTCGGCTCGTTCACATGGGCAGGTCAGACCGTAAAGAAGATTCTCGAAGCCAACGAAACGCGCCTGAAGTTTGAGCTTGTAGGCACTCCCGTCGAGATAAAGCAGAGTCTCAACGCCGAGACCGAGGCAGCTTGCGAAGCTTTGGGACGCGCGTTGGCGTAAAAAATAAATAGTCTGAAAACCCAACTCCTGCAAAGCCCCACCCCCCAGCCCCTCCCCCGCAGGGAGGGGAGTGATATGCTTTGTTGCCAAGAATCGTTTTATTATGAGAAGAATAGCAATGATTGGAATCGTCCTTTTAATGATAAGTGTGCCCTTCCAGTGGCTCTATCTTGGCAATTATGTTGTCAGCTCAGCAAGCACGCTCATCGCGATATACGGCATTCTCAGATACATCAACAAGCTTGCGTGAATATCGGGACGTCGGACTATAAAAACTTTATTTAAACGACAATAATGACAATGGTCAACAATTAGCTACAGGCTGATTGTTGACCATTGTCGTTATTGCTTGCTCAGGTTACGGCGAGAACGCCATAACCTCCTACTATTGCAGTCAAAGCATACTACTCCCCTCCCTGCGGGGGAGGGGTTGGGGGTAGGGCTTTGTGTGGTTGTGGCTGGGACTTTGTGTCGTTTGGTCTTCTATTTCTACTTTATCACCAGCCTCGTCATTCCCTCTTCGGCAAACGTTTCTTGCGCCACTTGCTGCAGGTCGGCAGCTGTCAGGGCGTCAATACGATTGCATAGGGCGGTGACATCCTTCTTCCATCCGTAGTGCAGATAGGTTTTGGCGAAGTCGAGAGCGAACGATTCGCGGGCGTCGCAGGCAATGCCTATCTGTCCGCGTATCTGCTTCTTGGCGGCGTTCAGAGCCGACTCGCTCAGCGGATGCTGCATCACGCGGTCGAGTTCGCGGCGTATCAGACGCATACACTTGCTCGTATTGCGCGGATCGCAACCGAAATATACCGCCCACAGACCCGTGTCCGAGTAGCTCTGCATCATACTTTCAACTGTATAAACAAGAGCGTTGCGCTCTCTGAGCGAAATGTTGAGGCGAGCATTCATGCCCGGTCCGCCCAGTATATTGTTGAGAAGATAGAGCGCGATGCGGCGCGGATCGTGAACATCGTAGGCACGTGTGCCCAGCATAACGTGCGCCAGATGAGTGTCCATGTGCTGTTCTATGCTTTGTGGAGTATAAGGTGGCATTGCCGAAGGCGTAGTGTCGCGCAGAGAGAGCGGTTCGGTCTGAATGGTAGAAGCGGTAGCATTGCTGGCGGAGCAACTCGTGTCGTGCGCCTTATCAAGCAACCGTATCAGCTTGTCGAAGCTTATGTCGCCGTAGGCAAAGAATACGGCGTTGTCCGGACGGTACAACCGGCGTGTGAAATCCAGGGCATCTTCAGTAGTGTAAGTACGTAGCACGTCGGCAGAGCCGAGAATGTTGTGACCCAGCGGATGTCCCTTGTATATAGCGTTTTCGAACAGATCGTATATCAGTTCGGCAGGCGAATCGTTGTAACTTTCAATCTCGTCGACTATCACCTCAACCTCCTTGTCAATCTCCGCTTGCGGATATGTGCTGTGAAACACTATGTCTGTGAGCAGATCGACAGCACGGTCGATGTTGTCGCGCAGTACGGCAGCATGATAAACCGTCTCCTCCTTGTTGGTGAAAGCGTTCAAGTCGCCGCCAACACTTTCCAGATAGCCCAGAATCTTCATCGAACTGCGACGCTCAGTACCCTTAAACGTGATGTGTTCGCAGAAGTGTGCCATTCCCTCGCGGCCCGGTTGCTCGTCGCGTGTGCCCGCTGCCACGGCATAACCGCAGTAAACAACGGGCGAAGCGCTGGGCAATTGTATTATGCGCAGGCCGTTGCTGAGTGTATGTGTATTGTAGTTCATATCCAAATGTTTAATATATGCAAAGTTACACTTTTTGTCGCTGATTTTATGTAACTTTGAAGCCGAAACCCGAACAAAAGGAAACTTTTTAACAACAAACTTAATATGAAACATCTGTTATTGACACTGGCTGTGGCGGGAATGGCTCCTTGCATGATATACGCAGCCGAAACGACGGACAAGGTCGTTCAGCCTACGTTCAAGGAGTGGCACGACATGTCGGTCAACAACGTTAACCGATTTCCTACGCATGCCTCGTTCTTTGCCTATGAGAACCGCAGCGCGGCTCTGAAAGGCGACCGCAACAGTTCTGCCAATTATCTCTCTATTGAGGGCGACTGGCGTTTCAACTGGGTGGCTAATGCCGACCAGCGTCCTACCGACTTCTTCAAGGAAGGCTACAACGACTCATCGTGGAAGACGATGAAGGTGCCCGGAATATGGGAAGTCAACGGTTATGGCGACCCCGAGTACGTTAACATCGGATTCGCATGGCGCGGACACTTCAAGGACAATCCCCCTCAGGTGCCCACAAAGGACAACCACGTAGGCTCATATCGCCGCACTATCAATATACCTGAGTCGTGGGACGGCCGTCAGGTGATTGCCCATTTCGGTTCGGTAACGTCAAATATGTATCTGTGGGTGAACGGTCACTTCGTAGGATACGGCGAAGATTCGAAGTCGGCAATGGAGTTTGACATCACTCCTTACCTCAAGAAGGGCGACAATCTCATTGCTTTCCAGACCTTCCGTTGGTGCGACGGCTCGTATAATGAAGACCAGGACTTCTGGCGTTTGTCGGGTGTGGCACGCGATTGTTATCTGTACTCACGCTCAAAGCAGGCTCATATTGACAACGTAAAAGTAACTCCAGACCTCGACGCGCAATATCGCAACGGCTCTTTGGCTGTAAACGTAAAGGCAAAGGGCAACGCCAAGTTTGTCATCGACCTCATTGCGCCCGATGGCGACATCGTTAGCCGCAAGGTGCTCAACACTTCGAAGGTGAAAGTGAAGAAGGGTCAGAGCGTGCCCGAAATCAATGCGACAGTCAAGTTCGACGTGGAGAACCCGCTGAAGTGGACCGCCGAGAGTCCAAACCTATACAAGGTGGCTGTCACTATACAGCAGAACAACAAGGAAGTGGAAGCCGTTGCTGTGCGCACGGGATTCCGCAAGGTGGAAATCAAGAACTCTCAGCTGCTCGTCAACGGTCAACCGGTGCTCATCAAGGGCGCAAACCGCCACGAGATGGACCCCGATGGCGGCTACGTGGTTTCGCGCGAGCGCATGATTGAGGACATCCGCATTATGAAAGAGTTCAATATCAACGCCGTTCGTACCTGCCACTATCCGTCAGACCCCTACTGGTATGATCTGTGCGACGAATATGGCATTTACGTTTGTGCCGAAGCCAACCAGGAAAGCCACGGATTCTACTACGAAAAGAACGCCAAGTCGACCGAACCGCAGTTTGCTCTGCCTATAATGGAGCGCAACGAGCACAACGTTATCAATCAGTACAACCACCCGTCGGTTATATATTGGTCGATGGGCAACGAGACTGCCGACTCCAAGAACTTCGCCGACGTGAAGAAGTGGATTCACGAATACGACCCGACACGTCCCGTCCACTTTGAGCGCGCACTCAATGGCGACAACACCGACATCTTTGCCGAGATGTATATGACGCCCGAATACATAGAGAACTACGTGACCCACAACCCCAAGAAGCCTTACATCCTATGCGAGTATGCCCACGCCATGGGCAATTCGGGCGGTGTTATGAAGGAGTATTGGGATCTTGCACGCAAGAATCCTCATTTCCAGGGCGGATTCATCTGGGACTTTGTCGACCAGGGACTGCGCGGTAAGGACGATAAGGGCAATATGATTTACAAGTACGGAGGCGACTATAATTCGTACGACCCGTCGGACAACAACTTCAACTGCAACGGACTCATCAACCCCGACCGCATTCCCAACCCCGAGATATGGGACATGAAGTACTACTATCAGAACTATTGGGCTGAGCCTATCGACCTGAATGCAGGCACAATCTCGGTATACAACGAGAACTTCTTCGCCAAGCCCGAGAATGTTTCGCTCTCGTGGGCTATCGTAGCCGACGGCATAGAGTATCAGAACGGAACAATAGCCGACATCTCGATGCTTCCTCCTCACAAGAAGATGGAGCTGGTACTGCCCTACAAACTCAACGACTACAAGAACCAGAAGGACGTGATGCTCAACATAGAGTTCCGTCTGAAGAAGGACGAGGGACTGCTCAAGGCGGGCCATATAGTAGCCCAGCGCCAGATGCCGATACGCGAATTCACGGGCAACGACCTCTCTGTCAACCCCGCTTCGCTTAAGGCTGTGAAGCTTGTCGACAAGAAGAAGGAGCCGCAGATAACGCTCCACGCCGAGAACTTCACTCTGCAGTTCGACCGCAAGACCGGTTTCATCTCCAAATACGAGGTTGGCGGCAAGTCATTGCTTGGCGAAGGCGGCTCATTGAAGCCCAACTTCTGGCGCGCTCCGACCGATAACGACATGGGAGCAAACCTCGGCAAGAAGCTCGCAGCATGGCGTTCGCCAAAGATGAAGCTCGCATCGCTCACCGCCGACAAGAAGACCAAGACCGTGACAGCCGTTTACGACATGCCGACTGTTAAGTCGCAACTCACCCTGACCTATCAGGTTGAGGACAACGGTACGCTCAACGTGACGCAGGCATTGAAGACCACGCCGGGTGCAAAGGTAGAACGTATGCTCCGTTTCGGTATGACGATGAACCTGCCTTACCATATGGACCAGAGCACATGGAACGGTCGCGGACCGGTTGAGAGCTATGTAGACCGCAAGATTTCGCAGAATGTAGGCTTATACAAGTCGACTGCCGACAAGATGTTCTTCGCCTATGTCCGTCCGCAGGAAAACGGCAACATGACCGACATCCGTTGGTGGCAGCAGACCGACAACAACGGTGCTGGATTCCGTGTTGAGTCAGACGGCCTCTTCGCTGCATCGGCATTGCACTACAACCAGGCTGACCTCGACGATGGCGAAGCAAAGCGTCAGAGCCATTCACAGTCAGTACCCAAGTCGAAGTATACCAACCTCAACATTGACCTCACTCAGGAGGGCGTAGGCGGTATCGACAGCTGGGGCGCTGAGGCTCTGCCAGCCTATCGCATGGCTTATAAGGACTATACATTGCGCTTCCGCATCACGCCGAAGTCGCTGTATTAATATATAACAGACAGACTTTTTGCAGGTTTAAAGACTTGCAAAAAGTCATAGAAGGGCAAAAGTAGTTCGCTTGAAACTCAAGTAGACTACTTTTGCCCTTCGTTAATTTGTCCGTCAATAAGCAAGGATAGCTTGGGCAACCAATCTGCCATTGGTGATGGGCAGCTCAGTAGTCCGCAATTGTATTGCAAATTGAGGAAGGAGAAACGTATGCGTTGCTTGGGTCGGTATTTTTCATTATAAACAGACAGACTTCTACCACTCACGCAGTTTTCCGCTTTCACCTCAATCGGAATGACATCTTCTCCCCATTGTATCACAAACTCTATCTCGGCTCTACTGTCGGGCGACCAATAGAAAGGTTTGTCGCTCTTAAGTATAGGCATAAGTGATTGCAATATAGCGTTTTCTGCCATAGCACCTTTAAACTCAGTATAGTTGGCTGTAGGGCTTAATACGGTGCTGCTCGGAAGTTTGGCTAAACGGCGCAGAAGACCACAGTCGCAGGCATATAATTTGAAGGCGCTAAAGTCTTCGTAGGCAGATAGTGGAAGAAGAGGTTTGGTGATATTGTTGATGCGATATACCATGCCGGCATCCTCCAGCCATAGCAGCGCATCCTCATAATCCTTAGAGCGAGCACCAGGTTTTATTACTTTATATACAAACTTACGGTTTTCCTTTGCCAATTGTGAAGGCAATAAATGCCAAATGGCATGTATGCGAGGTATCTCGCGAGGTTCGGCATATTTGGCAAAGTCTAATTCGTAAAGATCAAGGATGTCTTGCAATATGGAATCCACTGCATCCATGCCTCGATTTTCAAGCATTGCGCACACGGCATCAGGCATTCCGCCACAAACCATGTATCTGCGGTATTCCAGTTTCAGCTTGTTTAATATGATTTCGGGCAACTTCTCTATAGTTGATATTTGCTCAATATACTCGAAAGTGGGGTAGTCGCTGGCTCTCAAAAACTCCTTGAATGACAATGGGTGCATACGTATTACACGCACTTTGCCTACAGGCACAGTCATCTTTCGTTTCTTCACGGCAACGCCCAGCAACGAGCCAGCGGCTATGATGTGATATTCGGGAGCATCCTCGCAGAAATACTTCAAACTGTTGAGGGCTTCCTCACATTCTTGTATCTCATCAAATATAATCAGCGTCTTGCCTGCAATGAGTGGCACATTGCAATATAGTGAAAGTTCTTTGAGTATACGTTCTGGCGATTTCGAGTTTCGAAATACGCTCTTCAATTCTTCCTGACGGTCGAAGTCGAACTTGGCATAGTACTCGAAATTCTCTTTTCCGAAGGTTTCCATAGCCCATGTCTTACCAATCTGTCTTGCTCCTTGCAGCAAGATGGGCTTTCTTTGTGGTGCATCCTTCCATTCCTTGAAAATATGGATAATATCTCTTTGTATTTTCATACTTCACACTTTTAAGTGCAGAAAAGTGTATTGTCGCTACACTTTTCTGCGGTTATTTGTGCAAATATAGCTTTTTTAGATAAGAAAAACAAGTAAAGTATCCTTTATTTAAGATAGATTTAAAAACTTTGCTTACGCAGAATACTTCTTTAATTTTCAACTCTCAACTTTGTTATGGAGTCTCTCTATTCATAACAATATTTGCATTTCTGACCGCTCAAAACTGCGAGTTGAACGCACAAAGAAATCTTTGGTGCGAAATTCTCGAGTTTTGAGCGGTTTTTGTTATATGTCTTATACACAGCGGATTACGCCGATTGTGGTTTCATAACGAAAACATCCGCAACGCAAAAGGACTCCTTTTGCCCTCTAAAAGGACTCCTTTTGCCCTGCAAAACGACCCCTTTTACACTCCAATTGTATTCGTTTTGCGTACGTGAACGGCAACTTTGGCAGCCGAAAGGAGCCTTTTTGCGATAGAAACGAGGCAATCAACGCTCCATCCACCCACAAAAACACCACCCGAAATCTCTAGAATCAGATTTTCATTTGTAATACTTTTTTACTGCCATGACAATATTTGCATCCTCACGACAGCCCTTCCTTTCATCCCTCCAACATTTATAAAAACCTAAAATTTCACCACATATTAATGTTAACCAACCTTTTTGCTTAACTTTGCAACAATTATTGCCTTATAGGCATCAAACAGGATATAACAACGATATATTAACAATATAAACATCACAAACAATGAACATAGCACTAATAGGTTACGGCAAGATGGGCCGTATGATAGAGCAGATATGCAAGGAGCGTGGACATAACATCGTAAGCATCATCGATTTAGACAACCAGCAGGACTTCGACTCACCCGAGTTCGCTTCGGCTGACGTGGCAATAGAGTTCACAGCACCCTCGGCTGCTTACGGCAACTATCTGCGTGCGTGGAAGGCTGGCGTCAAGGTAGTAAGCGGTTCTACCGGATGGATGAACGACCACGAGGCAGACGTGCGCCGTATGTGCACCGAGGAGGGCAAGACGCTGTTCTGGGCAAGCAACTTCTCTATCGGCGTAGCCATATTCTCAGCCGTCAACCGCTATCTCGCCAAGATAATGAACCAGTTCCCCCAGTATGACGTACGTATGGAGGAGACTCACCATATCCATAAGCTCGACGCGCCGAGCGGCACAGCCATCACTCTGGCTGAGGAGATAGTAGCCGACCTCGACCGCAAGAACGCATGGGTGAAGGGCGAGCAGCACCTCGCCGACGGCACCGTAGAGGGCACCAACAATTGCGCCCCAAGCGAGCTGGCGATTGAAAGCATACGCCGCGACGAAGTGCCCGGCATACACAGCGTAATCTACGACAGCGACGCCGATTGCATCACCATCACCCACGATGCCCACTCGCGCAAGGGATTTGCGCTCGGAGCAGTTCTCGCAGCAGAATATACCAAAGACCACGAGGGCCTGCTCACCACAAAGGATCTGTTCAAGTTCTAAGACAGACACAGTTATAGTCGAAGACAATCAAGTTGATGTCTAAGACAAATTCAATTTTAGCGGGCTGAAAGCCCAGCAAGCACATAGCCCAGGGTAGCACCCTGGGTACGGAGCATTCGCCACAATGCGCCCTGAAAGGGCAAAAGCAACACATTGTTGAAGCTCTGTCAATATAGCTCTACATGCTCTAACAAAATACAGCAATGACCAACAAAGAAAAGAAAGCCCTCAATCCGCGTGTGCAATGGGCCAAGTTCACAGTAGTGACGATACTGTATCTGCTCTTCCTCTATTGGGTGAAGAGCTGGTGGGGACTGCTCGTCCTGCCGTTCATATTCGACGTATACATCACAAAGAAGATACGCTGGCAGTGGTGGCGCGAGTCGGACAACGACGCCACGCGCTTCATCATGTCGTGGGTAGACGCCTTGGTGTTCGCCCTCGTAGCCGTATATTTCATCAATCTGTTCTTCTTCCAGAACTACGTCATTCCCTCGTCGTCGCTCGAGAAGTCGCTACTGACGGGCGACTATCTGTTCGTGTCGAAGGTGAGCTACGGTCCGCGCAAGCCGCAGACTCCCCTCACCATGCCTCTGACACAGCACACGCTGCCCGTATTCGAATGCCAGTCGTACATCAGCTGGCCACAGTGGGGCTATGAGCGTGCCAAGGGACTGGGCACAGTTCAGCAGAACGACATCGTAGTATTCAACTATCCTGCAGGCGATTCGCTCTGCACAGCCGACCAATATCAGGCCCAGGACTTCTATCGCCTTGCCTACGGACTGGGCGAGGGTGCCTATGCCGAGCAGCACGGAGGCTATCTGCCCAACCTCTCGCAGATGCCACGCCAGCAGCAGCGCGACTTCTTCGCACAGCTGTATGCCGACGGGCGCCGCATCATCGACGCCAATCCGTCTACCTACGGCACCGTGACGAGCCGACCCGTCGACCGTCGCGAGAACTACGTGAAGCGCTGTGTGGGTCTGCCCGGACAGACTTTGCAGATAAAGAACCACATCATCTACACCGACGGCCGCGCCAACAAGGAGCCCGACAACGTGCAGTACTCTTACTACGTGAAGCTGAAGGCGCAGATGCCCCTTGAACTTATCGACCAGCTCGGCATCTCGATGGAGGACATTGCCAGCCTTAACTCGGCAGGCTATCTGCCCCTTACCAACGCCTCTGTAAAGGCTCTGAAGGCCCGCAAGGACGTTGTGAAGAGTGTCACGTTTGTCAATGACCCCACACAGTGGGACATCTATCCGCTCAACGGCAACACCGGATGGACACGCGACAACTACGGTCCCGTTTGGATTCCGAAGAAGGGTGCTACCATTAAGCTCACAATGGACAACATAGCCATATACGAGCGCCCGATACGTGTATATGAAGGCAACGACCTCGTGGTAAAGAACGGCAAGATATACATCAACGGCAAGGAGGCTAAGTCGTATACCTTCCGCATGGACTACTACTGGATGATGGGCGACAACCGCCACAACTCGCTC
>ENA-ORSA01002548-ORSA01002548.1-human-gut-metagenome-genome-assembly--contig:-NODE-2548-length-12811-cov-4.931483_pt1 | contig 12811 bp, 10 predicted proteins | sample MGYA00242179_ERZ509142 | MGnify/ENA primary metagenome ERZ509142 (study PRJEB26280, sample SAMEA2338659) | human gut metagenome | biome: human gut; feature: human-associated habitat; material: faeces... | reverse complement strand
CGGACGCAGACACGCCCTTTTATTAACATTATTTTTCAACAGGCAAATCTAAGGGTACTTCGACTGGCGCATGTTACTGTCGTTCTGGGACATAAAGGCAGGCAAGACCGACGCAAGCGAGCCTGCCGTGGCCGCCCTGAAGCATGATGCCGAGACGCTAATCAGCCGCCTCTCGAAGAGCCACGGATGCCGCATCGTGGCCGCATTGCAGTGGTATGACGCTTATTCCGACGGCGACGCAATCATAATCAACACCGGGCAGCATCGCGTGTCGTTGCCAATGATGCGCCAGGAGAGGCCATGCAAGTTGGCCGATGGCCGTGAGGCGCGCCTCGCATTGTCTGACTTTGTGCCGCCTTCGGCCTACGGTTTCACCTCTCCGGCGGGCTTCTTCGCCATAAGCGTAAGCCGGACGGAGGGCGCGGAGCGGCAAGCCGGAGCGGCCGGGGCCGACTATGACGTGCTGCTTGAACAGAGCGTGATGAATACTTTGGCCGAGGCTGCGTCGGCATGGATCGACGAAGGGATAAGGACAGACAACGCTTTGGCCGACGGATGGCGGCTCGTGAAGCCTGCGGCGGGCTACGCCAGCTGTCCCGACCACACGCTGAAGCGCGACATACTGCGGCTAATCCCCTGCGCCGACAGGCTCGGAATAGCCCTGACCGACAGCTGCGCCATGCGCCCCGAGGCGTCAATCTGCGGCATGGCGTTCGTCCACAAGGACGCCGCTTACCCCGACATACGCCGCGTGTCGCGCCAAACGGTTGATGGCTATGCCGCCCGCCGTGGCATGAGCGGCGACGAGGCACGCCGCTTCCTGGGGCACCTGCTCGAATAATAACATAAAACCCATTATCCGAATGAAAATCAGCGAAATATTAAAAAAGGGTGGACAGGCCTTCCCCTCGCTCGAGATTGTGCCGCCGCTGAAAGGCTTAACCAAGGCGGAGCTAATCGAGTCAATCCGCCCCTTCATGGAGTTCAGTCCGAAATACATCAACGTTACCTGCCACCGTGACGAATACGAGTACCGCCAGAAGCCCGACGGCACGTACTCGCGCCACCTCGTGCGCAACCGCATCAGCGAAGTGGCGGTGTGCGGAGCCATAATGTCGGAGTTCAACGTTGAGACCGTACCCCACATAATCTGCGGCGGAGCGTCGGCCGAAGAGATAGACAGCGAGCTGCACAACCTGTGCTTCATGGGCATAAGCAACGTCATGGCGCTGCGCGGCGACTCGATAGTGGGCGAAAAGAGGTTCACCCCCGTGCCCGGCGGCTACCGCTACGCCAGCGAGCTGGTGGCGGCCATCAGGCGGTTTGACGACTTCTTCTCCATAGGCGTGGGCGGCTATCCTGAAAAGCACTTCGAGGCTCCTAACATCGAGACCGACATTGCCAACCTCAAGAAAAAGGTCGACGCCGGGGCCGACTACGTAATAACGCAGATGTTCTTCGACAACAACGTGTACTACAACTTCGTAAGCCGCTGCCGCGCCGCAGGCATAACCGTGCCCATAATACCGGGACTGAAGCCCCTCTCCACCGTAAGGCAGCTGACGATGCTGCCCGAAGCCTTCTCGCTCGACATACCCTTCGAGCTGTCGGAAGCCATGCTCCGCGCAGGCGACGACAAGGAGAAGGCCTACTTGACGGGTATGGAATGGTGTACCATGCAGTGCAAGGACCTGCTCGCCCACGGCGTGCCGGTAGTCCACTTCTACACCATGGGCCGCGCGCGCAACATCGTCGAAATCTTGAAAAACTGCTTCTGACGCGGCCAGGCGCGGCCTGCCGCTAAGTGCCTCGCTGTCAATGCGTTGCCAATATGCCGCCTTTCGCTTTGCGAAAGACCGTCTTTTACAATACAAAAGGCCACCTTTCAGCGTGTAAAAGGTGGCCTTTTGCGGGTCATCCGCAAATCTGTTGTGGTTCGTCCGCAAATCTTTCGGGGTTTATTCACAGACTGGCTTGCAGCAGGATGTGAATGTTTAATGCCCTTATATGCCATACGCATAGTTGTTTGGAAAGCCCCTGGTGTTTACAAATGCTATCTTCATCTTATACGCGTCGTGGTTGATTAAATCGTGTAAATTAAGTCTTCATAGTGCATATTTCGCCGAAATATGCACTGTATAGAGTACATATTTTGCCGAAATATGTACTCTATACAAATATTTTTGTTATTTTTGCGCTATAAAACGTACATGCGTATGGAAAAGAAAGTCATTCAGGAAATAATCTTACAGCAGCAAGACTTCATTAGGAAAATAAAGTTGCAGAGGCGCGACATCAGTATTGACACCTCCGGGAATTATGTTTTTGTAGGCATACGCCGCGCCGGAAAGACGTATATGCTTTACCAGTATATCCAGCAAATGCTAAGCGAAGGCCGCGACATACGCGAGATTTTGTTCGTGAATTTTGAGGACGAGCGCATCGCCGATATGTGTAAAGAAGAGCTGCACACTGTTATTGACGCTTACCGCGAGCTGTTTTCCCATGAACCGGTAGTATTCCTTGACGAGATACAGAATATCGACGGATGGGAGCATTTTGCCCGGCGGCTTGCCGACGAAGGACGCCGCGTGTTCATAACGGGCAGCAACGCCCACATGTTAAGCCGCGAGATAGCCTCCACGCTTGGCGGACGATTTATCATCAAAGAGGTCTGGCCGTTCTCGTTTTCGGAGTACCTGCAATACAAAGGGATGGAACTGGAGCGGCATTGGCTGCTTTCGCCGCAAAAGGCCGACGTGGTGCGGCTGCTCGGCGATTACTTTTATTATGGCGGACTGGCCGAGTCGTTTGACTATTCAGACAAACGCCTGTGGCTGTCTTCGCTGTACCAGAAGGTGCTTTACTCCGACATCGTGATACGCAAAGGCATACGCAACGAGCGCAGCATGACGCTGCTGATACGCAAGCTGGCCGACAGCGTGATGCAGCCTACCGCCGTGAAGCGGCTGCAGAACATACTGCAAGGCGACGGGACGAAAATCAGCCGCGTCACGATATCTTCCTATCTGTCTTACTTGAAAGAGGCGTTTCTATGCTTTTCAATATCAAATTTTACAGACGCTTTGCCGCAGCGCGAAGTCATGCAGAAGCATTACTTTTACGACAACGGCATACTCAACCTTTTCCTGATAAGCCCCGAGAGCAAACTGCTCGAAAACCTTGTGGCCGTCTGCCTGTTGCGCAAGTACGGCGACGGACTGTTTTATTACAACCGCAACGTAGAGGTAGACTTCTACGTACCGTCAGAGCAGCTTGGCATACAAGTATCTTACAGCATGACCGACCCGGAGACACGTAGCCGGGAGGCATCAGCCCTGGTCAAGCTCAACGCATTCAGACAGCTGAAGCGCCTGCTCATAATAACTTATAATGAAGAAAACAACATTGTGGCAGACGGACTTACAATCGAAGTCATACCCGTATGGAAATGGATGCTCGAGCCTTGACACGCCGTGCTATATTCCCAATTTCTAACTCATTGACAATCAGCCTCTTTGTGAAAGGCCGCCTTTTACAAGCCGAAAGACGGCCTTTTGCGCGGTAAAATGCCGTCTTTCGCACTGCGTTTTGCGGCATATTTTGCCGGTTTATGTTCTGTATGAATTTATTTTCGTTTTGTTTGAGACAAGTTTTTGGTGTATATTTCTGCCACTTGGTCGGCGATTTTCTCCCAATCATATTTGCGCATGTCGTAATTAATGTGTTCCAATGGCCGCTCGATGACGGCTTTAAGTTTACCGGCGAGCGCGTCGATGTCGCCCACGTGGAAATAGTCTTCCTTGTCAAGGCCTACTTCGAGATTGGCCGGTATGTCGCTGACAATGACCTTCACGCCGTAGCTCATGGCCTCGAGCAGGGCTATCGGCAGTCCCTCGTGGCTTGACGGCAGGCAGTAACAGCGGCAATTCGTCAGCAGGGAATGCAGTTTGCGCCCCTTTACGAAGCCTGTCAACACTACTCCGTTCATGCGTGCCGTCTCTTTCAACAGGCGTGAATAGCCGTCCTCAAAGTCGGTGTCGCCGGCCAAAACGAGCTTTATTTCATCTGCGGAGTTTTTACTTTTTAATTGTTCATTTTTAATTCTGGCGTACGCCTCAACCAAGTGGTGCAGGTTCTTTTCAGGCACGAAGCGGCACATGCCGAGAATGTACTTGCCTTTCTCGATGCCCAACTCCTCAAAATATTCAGGATAGTCGCACGCTTCCGGTTGCGACACGCCGTTGTAAATGAGGTGTACACGCTCTGTCCTTCCGTATTTGCGCTTGACAAGATTGCGGATTACGTCGGAAATGACAATCACGTCATCGGCGAACATGCAGCCGAAACGCTCGCCAAGTTTGAGGACGGTTTTCGCCGTCATGCCCCATTTTTCCCTGTTGTAATCTGGTCCGTGATGGGTGAAGACGACTTTCATTCCAAGCATTTTGGCATACGGCACGAGCAGCGCAGGCCCTATGGCGTGTATGTGGATGACGTCAGCCCCGAGCCGCTTGGCCTTGTTTATAGCCCTGAAAGTATGGATTATGGCCTCGAACGACTTTCTTTTCGGGCAGTCAATGTCTACAAGTTTTACTCCGTTCCATTCCGTCAGCCCGTCGCTGACGTAGTTCTTGCGCCTGATGACTGTCACGTCAAATCCGCGCTGCGCCAGCCTCGGGAACAGCTCCTCGCAGTGGGTCTCGACGCCGCCCATTACGTTTGGTATGCCGCGTGTACCGGTTACGACTATCTTCATAAGGAGTTGATATTAAGGGAAAAATTGTTATTTTTGCATCGATTTCTTCTGTCGTGCATGATGAAAGGGCTCACAATCATAAAAGAAACGTTGCAATACGCAGGTGTTGTCGCCATATCCTGCCTCTCCGCGTTGTGGCTTTTCGTTATTGGGAAAAGAAAGAAATGAACATTGCCTTTCAGCATAATGACAAGCAAGGCACCTATGCCGTTAGAACCAATGACGTCAGTATATAATCCATTTTTACATTCAATTAAAATAACTCTCTCAAATCTCCTTGGCACGGGTCTTGCCCTACGTCGCACCATTTAGCATCAATGCAGGCAGGCTTGCCTTGTATTGAACGCAGCTTGTTCTGTAAAGCCCACTTTGCCGGGAACTTGATGTACTTGTGCATTACGGGACTGGCAGTGCCCACCATCCAGCAGTTCTTTGGGCATTTTCGCACCATTTGACGTACTCGCTGCGCCTGTTCGCTCTCCCAAATTTCCATGAACGGCGCATCATGGATATTGCCCATGCTCTCTTTCCAATATTTTTCTTCAAGTCCGTTGCAAGGCATCACCTCGCCCCATGGGTCGATAAAGAAGTTTACCATGCCTGCCTCGCATGGCAACATGCGTCGCTTGCCCTCAATGTAGTTGATGAGTCCCATGTTGAACCATGCGCGGAACCAACTTTTGGGGTGCTTTTCCTTTAACTGCCATTCTATCAGTTGTCGGAAGTTGCCGCACACTTCGTCCTTGTTAGTGATTGTATTGTCGCTTTTATGGAAATAGTATGAGTTATGGAAAGCCGCAGTAGCGAACTCCATGCCCAGTGACAAGGACAATTGGTAGAGCGAGAGCATATCATTTGAATTGTGGTTGCTGACAGTGCAGCCGAAGCCGATGTCCTTCAGCCCCATGTGCTTTAGCGTGAGCAGTGTGCGTAGTCCCTTGTCGAAGCCTCCGGCATGACCGCGTAGTTCGTCGTTCTTTTGACTAAGGCCTTCTATCGAAATGCGAATTCCTATGTTGGGGAACTTCTTAGCTAATGCAACTACCCTGTCCTCAAACCAGCCTGAAGTGGAAATCACTATGCGTGGTGTGTGGCGGTAGCATTCTTCCACTATCTCGTCCAAATCTTCGCGGACGAACGGCTCACCACCCGTAAGGTTGATGAATTTCAGCTGCGGCAGTGTCTTAAGGTCTGACGCTTTGATTTCTTCTTGTCTGTAGGTCGGATTTTTCCAGATGTTGCACATCTGGCAACGCATCGGACAACGATACGTAAGGATTATGCTTGCGTCCGTCGGATGCGGAACTGAAAGTCGCTGTGAAGCAATATTCGTGTTAGCCATTATTATTTTATAATTAAATTTCTATTTCTTATCGTGAAGAGCATGTTTTGTCATTTGATGCCCAATAAATAAAAGTTCCCTATAATAGAGTTTCAGACCAACTTTGTAAAAGGCCGCCTTTTACACTCCGAAAGGCCGCCTTTTGCAAGGTAAAATGCCGTCTTTCGCACGGCGTTTTGCGGCATATTGCAAAATGCTTGTTCTTATGATGTTTGACGCTTGTTATACACATCCATTATTTTTGCGTAGTATGCTTCGGTGTTGTAACGGCGCATGGCCTCACGGGCGATGGCTTCATGGTCGAATGCGGCGGCATACATCCGCCTGATTTTGTCCTTCAGGTCGTCGGCATCGCCGCTGGTGAACGTCATGCCGTTCACACTCTCGTCAATCAGTTCGGGTATTCCGCCGATGTGCGCGCCGAGCACGGGCGTGCCGAGGCATTGGGCTTCGGTATTGACAAGGCCAAAAACTTCATACCATTCAGAGGGTGTCACCGTAAATCTTGCCCGCCCGACAATATCCTTTATCTCGTCCCACTGCTGGAAACCAAGGAACTCAGCGTTACCGTTCAGTTGCTTGTTTTTCATCTTTAAATGCTCCAGCAACGGCCCTTCGCCTATTATTTTCAATTTATACGGCAGCTGCGACGCGGCCTCGATGAGGGTGCCTACGCCTTTTTCGTGCGACAGCCGGCCTACGTAGCAATAGTAATCGTCCTTACCGTAGTCGCTCTTCCGGCATTTTTCCACGTCGATGAAGTTGTGCAGGACTTCCAGTTTCTCTTGGTTGAAGCCGCCCTGCGCCATCTTTTCAGCCATGAAGCGGCTCGGGCATACGAACAAGTCAGTGCAAGCCTCCAGCCTCTCCCTGTTCCATTTTACGGCCTCGCGGTAGCCTATCCACGATGCCGCCCACGACCCTTTCATACACTTGTGCGCCAGGCACGGCCGTTTGTCGCCGCTGAAACACAGTTCGCATACCTCCTTGCCGCCACGCAGGCAGTCGTAACGGGGGCACAGCAGCTTGTAGTCATGCACCGTCCAGACCACCCTGACGCCCCTCTGGTGCGCCAGTTCTGCTATGACGGGCGACAACTGCGTGTGTATGTTGTTCAGGTGGACGATGTCCGGGCGGAAATCGTCAAGCAGCTTGCCGAACTTCTTTATAACCTCCTGCGAGCCGAACGGCCTCGTCAGGGCCATCCACGGGCGCATGTCCCTCGGGAAATACCTGCTCCACGGCGTGTCAATGTTCCTCGGATAGTCCATTGAGAACACCGCCACCTCGTGCCCGTGCTTCGTCAATAACCGCTCAAGTTCAATTGTATAGATACAATCTCCGCCACGGCGGTAATAGAATTTCTGCGCTATCAGTATTTTCATTTTGTTGTGTTTACGTTTTTATTTTTTATACAGGCTTGAACAAACTTTTATCATGCCGTCAAATAAAGGTAGCGGAAGCGGCAGTAGGGCGAAGACGAGACGCGTCCATTTCAGGTGCCCGAAGTCTATTTGTCCGTATAGTTCTCTTAAAGCTTTGTATAATGAGTATCGTTCTCTTTGCGACAAATCCTTGTGCTGGAATGTGACGTATTGTGACAGATTGCCGAACTGATGCTCGGCAATGCTTCTGTATAGTGTCGACGACTTGTCTCCTTTGCAGGTGTTCAATGCCGTTGTCAGTATTTTGTTGTGCCAATCCAAAACCTGTTCCGTGGTGTAGACCCTTTTTGTCAGGGTGCTGTTTTGGTGGTTGTATACATATCCTTCGTATGGTATGAAGCGGATGGAGTCAGACTGGCTCATGAATTCAAGCACGAAGGTCAGGTCTTCTGCGGCGTGCATGTCTTCGATGAAGCGCAGGTTGTTCTGTCTTATTATGTCGGCTCTAAAGCATTTCCTTGGTGAATACAAGTCGTGTCTTCTTACATGCAGAGTTTGATAATTTTCTTGTTTTACATATAAATCAGGCATCGGTATGTGGCTTGTTTTTCCGTCAGGATATATTTCCAAAATACCTTGTACCATCATGTCTGCATCTACATCATGTATATAATGCTTTAACAGTTCGGGTTTTACCTCGTCGTCGCTGTCAATGAAACATATCCATTGCCCCGTGGCGGCTTCAATGCCCTTGTTGCGTGCACGCGAGACGCCGCCGTTAGCTTGGTGTATCACTTTTATGCGGTCGTCCTGCGTGGCGTAGAGGTCGCAGATTTTGCCGCTTTCATCCGTGCTGCCGTCATCTACTAATATTAGTTCGAAGTGCGGATAGGTCTGTGCCAATATTGAAGAAATGCAGTCGCCTACGTACTTCTCAACATTATAAACCGGCACGATTATAGAAAACTTGTTTCTTTTCATCTTGTATTTATCTGAACAAATAGGGGTTGACTTCATCTATATTATTGAAATGGTAGCTGTAAAAGAAACGGACGAACAGGTAGATGATGAAAACAAAGGCGCACGCCAGCTCTCTGATTTTCCTTCGGTTGACGTGTGACAGAATGCTCGGGAACAGCACGACGCCGAACAATGTCCAGTACATCGCCAAACGGGGACCGTACATGCTGAACATTCCCATGATGTTGTAAACGGCTACGCCGAAGATGAAAGCCAGCATCTCGAAGTCCATGCTCTTTTTCTTATAAAGGTAAATCAGCAGGCAAGCCGCCAAGGATTGCCCCAAGTTAAATGTATAGCCTAAGTCCTCTGTTTCGTCGCCCATGATGTAATAAGAATAGCGTGCGTCGAATAACATTACTAAAGGCTCTAATATTGACTGTAAAAACATTTTTCCGGTGAAGTACATGGCGAACGACACTACGACCAAAATATAAAGCCATTTCTTTGTTGGGAACTTGTCTTTTACCGTAGTCCAGTAGTGGAAGGGTATCAACAGCAGCATTATGACAGATGTTTTGTGGAAGAGCAAGGCTGTAATGACTGTTGCCAAGGCGAACTTCCAATATTTGCGCTCGTACAACAGTGGGATGAAAAACAGCGTAGTGCCGATTGCCAGCATCTGACGCATTGTGTTATAACCGTTGAAATAAATGCCCCACATGTAGAAGAAGAGCAGCGCGAGCGGTGCTAACACCTTCCTGTAAGAAATTAACTTCATAAACCCGAGGAAGAAGGGGATGAATACCAGCGAAATGAACGTAAGGTATTCTCCTCTCACAAAGTCCTTGAACAGCACTATTAATGCAATGAAGCCCGGCTCGAATGTGGTAAAATCAGTACCGAATATATCATCGTAATCGTGCAGGAAGCGGTACTGCTCGAAGTAGACCTGTATGTCCGTGCCGACAGTGAAGTCCCTTAGTATGCCCATGACGAGCATGAGCGACATGTTGAAATACAGCAATACCTTATTCTTATGGAAGCATACCGACAGGCATAGCAGGACAAGAAGGAATATGTAAATTGGGGATATTGACGTCATGTGAATGTTAATAGTGTGATTTATGCTTCGAGGGCTTTGTTTAAAAACTTAAAGGCCAATGACCTTTCCTTTTCCAGCAGGTTGCTTACTTTGTTGAAATCGATTTTTGGAATGGCAATTTTATCTGTAACATCTGTAATCAGGCATTGTTCGAGTTCAAATTTTCTAAGTAATGATGTAAAGCGCGACATTCCACGTTCTTTATTGGCGAATACGATGAAAGGCTTTCCAAAAAGGATGGAGAACACGCAGGCGTGAAATGAATCTGTGACGACCAGCTTTGCATCATAAAACCCGCGCAGCCAAGCTTCTACGGGAGGTTGGATGCGGTCTGTCAGCGGTGCACTTGGATTTGTTCTCTTCGAATTGACCCGGAACGGAACAAGGCCGTTTTCCTTTGCGATGTTATTAATCAGAATATCTTTCTTTTTGTCTTCATCAAGGATGTATGTCAGCAAGTTGCCATTGCTTTTCCTGACATCAGAATCTTTGAATAATCTTATATAATCCTCGGCAGACAAAAGCATGGTTGGGTCAATGACATGTTGAGCTTCGATGCCCATCTTTTTATGGCATAGCCTTACTCCAGCGTCCTCACGAAACGATACGGCGTTAAATTTATTGAGTAATTTGCCGCATCTTTTTGTTTGTTTCGCAGAATATTCCCACTTATCGGTGCCGAAAGACGCGGCGTATGCTATGCGCTTAATGTTCCATCCTTCCGTAAAGTCAAGATATGCACATTCTATTTTGTCGTAAAAGTATTTCGGACGCCATACTTGGTCGCTGCCGACAATGAGTGCGTCAAAGTCTTTTTCTGATATGTCGGAAAAGTTTTCTACTTGCAACTGTTTAATGTGTCGGGTGATAAATTTATCTGTATATTTCCCTATGACCGGCCTTTCTTTGTTAAATTTCCGTTCTTGAAAGACGATACATTGTTGTCCGGACATTTTCTTTAAAATCCGTTTTACATATACCAAGGGTATTTTCCATAATGGTTTCTTCCTGAAATTCCTTTTTTCTTGGATGTGGCAGACCTCATGTCCCATACGTTCCAATGCTGTTTGCAAGGCATAGGCTTGTAATAGGCCGCCATAGTTTGTGTGTAGAGCGAGGGTTATTATTCCGATTTTCATTTTATTTACACATTAATATCTTGTCGATGATGCCTGCGGCTTTCGCTTTAATGAAGGCTCTTTCGTTTCTTGACAGGCCTAACGTGTAAGCTGTCGCGCTAACAGACAGTACACATACGGTGCATACGGCAACGAAGCGTGGTACAGTATCGTCCATGGTTTCATAAATAATGAAGGGAAAGATTGCCGAAAGCGAGGCAACCATGATGACTTTGGCGTAGATGTGTTTGAAATAATCCGCAACGCGAATTCCTATCAACGGGCGCAATAGGAGCATCCTTACCATCTGTACGGCAGCCTCTACGGCGAAATGGACGATAAACACCGAATAAGCCGGGCACCCCAACTTCAGGCACAGATACGATACGGGTAAAATCATGAGCAGTATCGAGCCGCAGACGGCTTGATACTTTCTTACCTTGCCGGTGGCTTGGTTTGCTATCATCAGGGGATTTGACAAGGAGTACAGCAATGACGTGCAGAGCATGATACGGAGGAATGTCACCGTGTGTTCAGGCACTGTTTTCAGCCAAACGGTCAGAATGAAGTCTGTCTCGAATAGCACGGGCAGTGACAGGAGGTATAGCAGATAGAACGAGAACCGCGCGCTGCGGAACATCAGCTTGTGCATCTCGTCAAGCTCTCCCTTGGCGTATGTCTTGGTGATTTGCGGATTGAGCGCCATCTGGAAGTTGGCTACAAACTGCTGTATGGCGGTCTGCACCTGTACAGCAACGGCACGGGCTGCGTTGACAACGGGGCCGAAGAATACGTTGAGCAGCATGTTCAGGCCCTGGCTGAAGAGCACGGATGCCAGGTTGCCGAACATGCTCCATCCTGCGAAGCCGGTCATTTCCTTGAACAGCCTCTTGTCCCATACATGCCGGTACTTCGTCTCCGGGAAGTGCCTTCCGCAGTAATGGCCGTAGCAAAAGCGTATAAGCAGCTGCACGGCCAGTATGAGGAAGGCGTAAAGTATGAGCTTGTCGTACGAGTACACAGTCAACATGAATACCGCCGCAAGTCTCAGCACGGCTTCAAGTATGGAAATGAAGGCGAAGGCCGACATCCTTTCGTGTGCTATTATGTCGGCGTTGTACGGCACGCTGATTACCATTATTGCGGTGGACGCTATTGAGCATTGCAGCACCCAGAATGCGGCGGTCATGCGCTCGGCGGGGATTTGCATCTGCGTGTACAGGAACCAGAGCCCCGCCGTCTCGCCCAATACGGTTATGAGCACGGCGATTAGCACATGTATCTGTATGGATGTGATGAACACCTTGCGCAGCTCTGCCATGTCGCCCTTGCCAAGGGAGAAGATGATGTACCGCTGCGTGGCCGACGCCATGGAGCTGTTGATGAAGCCGAACATGGCTACCACTCCGCCCACAACGTTATAAATGCCGTAGTCGGTTACGCCGAGCGTGTTCAGAACCACGCGGCTTGTGTAGAGTGTAACCAGCATGATTATAATCATGCGGAAGTACAGCAGCAGCGTGTTTTTGGCTATTCGCTTGTTGTTTGACGACGTGTCGGTCATCTTCTGTCGGTTAATGCGGTGCGTTTACTCGTGCAGCCACACCGTCCTAAGGTACCTTCGCCACAAGGCGAGGCGCGGGGTGGAGTTGATTTCGGTGCAGATGGCGGTGCAGGTTGAGGCCAGTATGTCGGCCGCCTGGGCGGTGTCGGCGGAGGTTATGGCGATGACGTTGATGGTGGCGGAGCCGACATGGAGGGCGCGGACGGCCCTGACGGGCGACGCGCCGGTGAGCACGCGGTATAGGGTGGGGGCGTGGTTGCGGAACGAGTCGGCGGGGCGCGGTGTGCCGAGGGTGGTCTGCGGCGTGGAGGATGAGGCTCCGCCGCCGAGGCCGAGCAGGCGGGCGTTGGCGCGGCCGGCGGTCATAAAGTATTCGGCGAGGAACTTGTCCCAGTTGGTGAAGAGCGTGCGGCGGCCCTGGGCGTCGGCCTCGGTCATGCCGATGTGCGCGTAGTAAGTCGTGGTGATGCGCTCCTGGCGGCGCAGGCTGGGGCGGTACGCCTGTTCGGTTATGCCGACGCGGCGTATTATTTCGGTGAAGCCTGCGTGGGCGATGGTGGTCTCGTCGCAGCCATCGG
>ENA-ORSA01002536-ORSA01002536.1-human-gut-metagenome-genome-assembly--contig:-NODE-2536-length-12847-cov-3.006488_pt1 | contig 12847 bp, 9 predicted proteins | sample MGYA00242179_ERZ509142 | MGnify/ENA primary metagenome ERZ509142 (study PRJEB26280, sample SAMEA2338659) | human gut metagenome | biome: human gut; feature: human-associated habitat; material: faeces... | reverse complement strand
TTTACTGCGAAGATCGTGCTTCCGATACAGGTATTTTCACTGTTCATATCCGGATATGCTTTTTTGATCTCATCCCAGACCGGTTTGAGTTCATCAAAAGCTTCACATGGACAGTTTCCGGCTTCGCGGGCTTTTTCTGCTTTCTGTACTTCTTTTGCACGTCCTACATATGCCGGATCTTTTCTGGAGAGTGCAAATTCTGCCAGTCCAAGCGGGTTGGAACGGTAGGAAGATGTCTCTCCGGATGGGATCAGCTCGTCGGTTGTGGTAACCGGATCGTGGATCTCGGATACGACTTTCAATACCATATTTTCTGCCAGCGGTGCCATTTCCGGCCAGTCTTTGATGTTCGGACCAAACTGGATCTCCTGATCCGGATCTGCCACGCCCTTGCTGTCAAATACACGGTTTGCGTAAATAGAACTGTCGAAGTAATATTTTGGATTGCTGAAATCTACGTCCACATCGGTAGCCGCAGTCAGGTATCCTTTGTTTGCTGCAGTAGCTGCGATGGAACGTGCATCCATCAGTGCTACGGAAGAAATCTGGCCATTCTGCAGTTTGCTTCCTTCACGGTTCGGGAAGTTACGTGTAGAGTGACGGATACTCAGGGCATTGTTTGCCGGTGTATCACCTGCTCCGAAACATGGTCCGCAGAATGCTGTCTTCACGATCGCACCTGCTGCCATCAGATCTGCCAGTCTGCCGTTTCTTGCCAATTCTACATAGATAGGAGTACTTGCCGGGTATACGCTTAACGTAAAGGCATCTGCTCCGATGTTGGAACCTTTCAGGATATCGGCTGCCGCACAGATGTTTTCAAATCCGCCGCCTGCACATCCTGCGATGATTCCCTGCTCTACATAGAGTTTGCCGTTATGTACTTTATCTTTCAGAGAATATTCTACTGCTCCGCCAAGGCTGACTTTTGCTTTTTTCTCTACATCGTCCAGAATATCCATCAGGTTTGCATTCAGCTCGTCGATGGTGTAGGTGTTGCTTGGATGGAACGGCATCGCGATCATCGGACGGATCTCGCTTAAGTTTACATAAACCATGCCGTCATAGTATGTAACTGCACCCGGATTCAGTGCTTTATAATCTTCACTTCTGCCATGGATATCATAGAAATCTCTGATCTTGTCATCATCGGTTCTCCAGATGGAGGACAGGCAGGTCGTTTCGGTTGTCATAACATCCACACCGATACGAAAATCTGCACTCAGTTTCTCTACGCCCGGTCCGACAAATTCCATGACTTTATTCTTTACATAGCCATTTTCAAAGACAGCTCCGATGATCGCCAGAGCAACGTCCTGAGGACCGACACCTTTCATCGGCTCACCGTCCAGATAAATCGCTACCACACCCGGCATATTGATATCGTAAGTTTTGGAGAGCAGCTGTTTTACAAGCTCCGGTCCGCCTTCGCCCATCGCCATGGTTCCCAGTGCACCGTAACGTGTGTGGGAGTCTGATCCGAGGATCATCTTTCCGCCGCCTGCCAGCATTTCTCTTGCGAACTGATGGATAACTGCCTGATGAGGCGGTACATAGATTCCACCGTATTTTTTCGCACAGGTAAGTCCGAACATATGATCGTCCTCGTTGATCGTTCCGCCTACTGCACAGAGGCTGTTATGGCAGTTTGTCAGTACATAAGGGATCGGGAATTTCTCCAGTCCTGACGCTCTTGCTGTCTGAATGATTCCTACAAACGTGATATCGTGAGATGTCAGTTTGTCGAACTTAATCTTTAATTTATCCATATTACCGGATGTGTTGTGTTCCTGTAATATATTATAAGCGATTGTATTCTTCGCAGCCTCTGCTTTTGAAGGAACACCATCGCCCATTTTTTGTTTCAGTATTGCTTCTGCATCATGGTTATCTTCCACGATCTCGGTGCCGTTTACCAGATAAACCCCGCCGTCATATAACTTGACCATGTTCTACCTCCTGAAAATTGAAATCTTATTCACGAAACGGGCAGAATTCTGTCTTTTGCCCGCATAGGTAAAGTATAATCGCATCCGGCTAAAAAAGCAAGATGCGATTGTTTTCGGCATCAAACTTCTTTGCTTCATCTTTATCATGTGCAGCATAAAGTATGGTTGTGCCGTATCTTTCATGTAATTTTTCTATTTCTGTCCGGATCTGAACCTGAACTTTTTCGTCCAGACCATTTAAAGGCTCATCAAACAGAAAAAGTTTGGGTTTGCGGATGATCGCCCTGCCAAGAGCCACCCTCTTTTTCTGTCCTTCTGAGAGAATCTTCAGCCTGCGGTTTAACAGTTCTTCCAGTCCCAGCATATCTGCTGCTTCTTTTACAGCCGCTTCGATCTGCTCCGTGGAACATTTTTTCAGTTTCATTCCAAACGAAAGATTATCGTAAACGGTCATATTTTTATACAGACTGTAATACTGAAAAACCATGGCAATCTCCCGGTCTTTTGGTTCGACGTCATTGATCGGTTTTCCGTCCAGTTCCAGGATGCCTTCCGTCACATCTTCTGCTCCGGCGATCATACGAAGAACGGTGGATTTTCCGCATTTCGGAGAACCGGTAAGTATCACAAACTCTCCGTCTTCCATTTCGAGATTAAAATCTTTTACCGCCCAAAATCCATTTGGATACCGTTTGCTGACATGCCTAAGGGAGAGCTTTGCCATATTTTTTCTCCTGTTTTTATTTTGTGTTCTTGAAGTTATCCATCAGCTCTTCCAGCTCAGCGAGCAGACAGTCTACTCTGCCGTAGAAAGCGTCGTTATTGGTCGGATTATCCAGCTCTCTTTCGATATGTATCAGCTCTTCTGTCAGTGCATGGATACGGTTCTTTCCTGCATTGTCTTTGTAGAGCATGTAACGGCTTCTCTCATTTTCTTCCGGGGTCATCTTTTTCAGAACAACTTCTACGTTTGGTTTTTCTCCGATATAACGGTAAGTGATCGATGGTGATGCATGGTTCAGAAGATTCTGGATATAGTAAATATCGTTTGTCTCTTTGTAATATCTCCATGCAAAGGTTTTACGCATCGTCTGTGCACCGATCGCATTCAGTCCCATGCTCTTTCCGACGTTTTTAAATACGCGGTAAGCCTGTTCTCTGGAAAGCGGTGCCGGTGAACCGGAATGTCCGAGGATCAGATAAGCCTCCGGATCTTTGCCTTCTGTATACTGGCTGATGATCTCTTTAAGTTCCTGCGGAATCTGAAAAGTACGTTTGATATTTTTTGTTCCGATACTTGCTTCAATGCTGTCTTTATCCCTGATGTCTTTGTTGCGGAATTTCAGAATCTCCTGAAGCTGCAGACCGGTCCCCACTCCTATCTCAAATAAAATATAGTACTTGTCATCTACCTCTCTTAATTTCTGTTTAAATTTTTCAAGTGTTGTATCATCCTTGATCGGTGCTACCCAGTTCATACTCTTTTTAATCCTCCTCTTCTTTTTTCAGATCCTCTGTTTTTGGCTGTTCTGCCGGCAGGATCTCTTCTTCGGGTTTTTCTGTTGGTTTTATTTCTTTTGTTTCTTTTGTTTCCTGTGCTTCTTTTGCTTTCTGCCGGTCGATCAGCTCTTCCATTTCCCGTAATCGCTTCTCTTCTTCTTCGGCTTCTCGCTTTCTGCGTTCCTCTTTCTCAAGTTCTGAACGAATCTCTGACTCGATCTCCTGGAAAGATTTGCTGTCTATATTTTCTTCTATCTTTCTGCGCTGTTCTTTGTCCTGCTCGCGTTCTTTCCTTGCCAGCTTATCGTTTTTGTCACGCATGTAAGCGATGACGATAAGCGGGATCATAAGCAGGATCAGGATCATCCCTACCGTCGCAGACAGCATTTCATGCTGATCTACCCAACCGTTGAAGGATGTCCATATATTCAGGAATCCAAATGTTATATTATCCATAAATTCATCAACTTTCTCTTCAAACCCTTTGCTGCCGGATGCATCTTTTTCCGGTGCTTCTGTACTTCCCGCTGTCTCTGTTTCACTGCCATTTGTGTCTGTTTGACCCTGCAGTGTCGCATCTGAAATTTCTGTCTTTGTCACCTCAAATGCCGGATTGTTAAACTTTAAGGTTTCCTCTCCGACTTCCCAGCCCTGATAACTGTAAACAATCTTGTTTCCGTCACAGAAACCTCGCTTCAGCTTGTCCGTTTTCAGTTTTTTCGGGATCGTAACGCTTACGGTACTTTTCCCTTCGACCGCCCGGATACTGGCTTCTTTCTGATCCAGAACGGATGCTGTGCCGAAATGACAGATACCTGCCAGCTGTCCGAGTGTTGTCGTATCAAGAGCCGCATCGACCTCTTCGTGGCGGAATTTGTCGAACCCGTAATCTAAAAGTTCCGCAGATTCATTAAAGGTTTTCCAGGAACCATTGACGCGAAGCTCAACACACACCAGCGTCTTGCCGTCTTTCTTTGCATAAGTAACGAGCGTGTTCCACGCTTCGTCCGTAAATCCCGTCTTGCCGCCCTCGCAGTTTTTGTAAGTAAACTCACCGTCTTCATAGAGCATTTTCTGGTGATTGACCAGCCAGCGGTCTTCTTTCATATATTTTGTTTTCGGGATTTTGTATTCGACTGTTTTTGTTATTTTCCGGAACAGCGGAATCTGAAAGGCTGCCTGAGCAATCAGTGCCATATCGTGGGCACAGGTATAATGTTTTTTGTTGTGCAGACCATGCGGATTGACAAAGTGGGTGTTGACGCAGCCAAGCTCTTTTGCCTTGTCATTCATCATCTTCACAAAATTGTCCATCGATCCGCCGACGTACTCTGCGATCACATTTGCCGCATCGTTTGCAGATGCCAGCATGATCGCATACAGGGCAGAACGGACTGTGATTTTCTCCCCGACGGACAGCCAGATCTGGCTGCTGTCCGAATCGATCGGAGCAAGTGCACTCTCAGATGCTTTCACTTTTGTATCCAGGTCACTGTCACTGATGTGTTCCAGGGCGACCAGCATCGTCATGATCTTGGTGATGCTCGCCGGATACAGTTTTGCTTCTGCGTTTTTGCTGTAAAGAAATGCCCCTGTATCCAGATCCATGACAGTTGCACCTTCTGCCTCTACCCGGGGACCCTGGGGCCATTTTTTCAATTCATTTGTCTCTATCGTCCAATCATATGCCTCTGGAGTTTCTTCTACATATTCCTCCGTCTCTTCTGTGTACGTCTCATCATACACCTGTTCATCCTGGGCAATATCTTCTGCCGCAAACAGAACAGTCGGAGAAATGGTTGCAAGTACTACGGCGATGATAAGAAGACATGAGAGAAAATTTCTTTTCTTCATATGCTATCTCCGTTGTTTTCTGAAGTGCAGTTATCTGCTTTCCTTTTAACCCTTGGTTCTAAGTATATTATAATCATCCTGTTTTTTCAAGATTGTTATTACAGGATAACACTGTCAAAAAGTATCTTTTGTCATTTTTTCTTTTATTTTGCAGAAAATAACCGCCGTTGCCGTGCTTACCAGCGTTGCTGCGATAGCCGCTCCGGTGATGGCAGAGGGATTGCTGCTTCCGTACTGACTGCGATAGGCGATCACGCTGACCGGTATCAGCTGAAGGGAAGAAATATTTAAGATCAGGAAGGTACACATCTCATTGCTTGCGACTTCTTCGGGCAGACCTTTTTCTTTTTTTATTTCTGCCAGTTCTTCCATCGCTTTTAATCCCGCCGGCGTTGCCGCTGATCCAAGCCCGAGAATATTTGCGATCATATTTGCCGCGATATATTCCTGTACCTTATGTCCTTTTGGAATCCCCGGGAAAAGAAAATGGATAAACGGCTTTAATTTTTCGGACCATTTTCTGATCAGCCCGGCTCCTCTGGCTATCTCCATCACGCCAACCCAGAGTGCCATCATTCCGGTCATGGTGATGCACAGCGTCACGGCCTCTTTTGCCGATGCAAATACCGCATCTGTCACTGCCTGCATATTTCCCGTGACTGCCCCATAGACGATCCCAAGCAGTATCATTCCTATCCAGAGATTATTCATATTATAGTTTTCACCATTGTGCTTTTATTTATCACAGTTTATGCACTTTTTTCATACAAAAATACATTCTCTGTTCTTTTTCCGGCTTGACTATTTTTTCCGCTGCATTTATAATGAAATGCGTATTCGCATGGAGACGTAGCGAAGTGGCCGTAACGCGCCTGACTCGAAATCAGGTTGTCCTCCGGGGCACGAGGGTTCAAATCCCTCCGTCTCCGCTAACTATTCAAATTAATATAAGTTTATACAAAAAAGTACTGTACGGCTCGTTCTATTCACAGTGCTTTTTCTTGTATAATGGAGGAAAATCTATGCAGAAACAGGATTTTAAAAAACTTTTTGAACATGGACCTGTAATTCTGGACGGTGCGACCGGCTCTAATCTCATGAAAGCCGGTATGCCAAAAGGCGTATGTACCGAAAAATGGGTTCTGGAACATCCGGATACGATCATCCAGCTTCAGAGAGCCTATGCAGAAGCAGGATCTCAGATCATCTATGCTCCTACTTTCGCTGCAAACCGCATCTCTCTGGCAAATCACGGTCTTTCTGATCAGGTAGATCATTATAACCACGCCCTTGTTGCTCTCTCAAAAGAAGCCGTACAAGGAAAGGCTCTGATCGCCGGAGATATCACCACGACCAGCAAAATGGATGCAGAATACGATGAGCTTCTTTCTGCCTATGAGGAACAGATCACCGCTCTGGTGGATGCAGGCGTGGATCTGCTGATCGCTGAGACGATGATCGGTGCAGACGAAACCATGGCAGTGATCGATGCCGCACATGCTGTCTGCGACCTTCCGATTCTCTGTTCTCTGACCATGCAGGCTGACGGCAGTCTTTTCTTTGGCGGAAATATTTTCGAGACAGCACCGATGCTCGAAGAGATGGGTGCAGATGCGGTCGGTATCAATTGTTCTACAGGCCCTGATCAGCTCGAAAATATTATCCAGAATCTTGCCGGCAGTCTCTCTGTTCCGGTCATCGCCAAACCAAATGCCGGTATGCCGACGATCAACGATCAGGGAATTGCTGTTTATGATATGACACCGGAGTATTTCGGCAAAAGCATGAAACGTCTTGTTGACCTTGGTGCCTCCATGGTCGGCGGATGCTGCGGAACAGATCCTTCTTATATTAAGGCACTTGTAAACGCAATCCGCTAAATTTTCTCTTACCCGGGTCGTATCCAGACCGAACGTATGTGAGGCTTTGCAATTTTATCAGCCGATCAGGTGTTGGCATAATAAAAAGACATACATCGCAGGATTTTTCTGTTTTGTATGTCTTTTTTATATAATCATGAATTTTTTCTTATTTTATTTGCTTGCATTTTTTTACCACGCACCGCACTTTGAACTTCCGCCACAAACGTTACTCCCACAGTTAGCTCAATCCAGGCACCCTCGCGTCACACAAAAGGTTCTGCTTAGTGCTGCTGCATTCCTGCCCTGACACGGTTCACAGATTTCTGTTGCACGAGACCCAAACGTCATCACCACTTATAGAAGGCAGCTTTGCAGCTAAAAACCCTCGGATTGGTATCACCCCTGCTGTAGCGGATTGCAGGTACAGGGCACCGCTATCTCCCCGGCTGCGTGGTCTAAGTTACTATATCGTGAATCCGCTGTTTTGTCAAGTTTTACTTCGGATTTTACCCCATCAGCCACCAAGCTCTACCATGCGGTTGATACATCTTCCTGCTCCTTCGAGCACGTTCTGCGGAAGGTGGATCTCTTCGCCGCCTCTTCCTTTCAGGCAGTTATAGACATCCATAAGTGTTGTGATCTTCATGTTCATGCAGGTGAGCGGAACTGCCAGCGGATAGAATTTTTTATCCGGACAGGCAAACTGAAGGTGTTCTACAATGCTGTTCTCTGTTCCGATGATAAATTCTTCTTTATCGGATTTCTTTGCAAAATCCATGATCCCTGTGGTAGATCCGACATAATCTGCTTTTTCGACAACTTCCTGACGGCATTCCGGATGGACCAGAAGCAGTGCATCCGGGTGATCTGCCCTTGCTTTTTCGACATCTTTTGCACTGACTACGATATGACGCGGGCAGCCACCTTTATAAAAAGCAAAGGTTTTTTCCGGAAGCTGTTCCGCTACATAGCGTCCCAGGTTCGGATCTGGAATAAACAGGATTTTGTCGTTTTCCAGATGACTGCAGATTTCCACTGCTGAAGAAGAAGTCACGCATACATCACATTCTGTCTTGAGTTCTGATGTTGTATTGATATACGCCACAACCGTATAGTCCGGATATTCTGCTTTTAGGGTGCGAAGACCTTCCAGATCAAGCTGTTCTGCCATCGGGCATCCGGCTGCAGGGTTTGGCAACCATACTTTTTTATCCGGGCTTAAAATTTTACAGGTCTCGGCCATAAAACGCACACCGCACATGATCACGCCGCTGCATTTGCTTTTGGATGCCTGTACGCTCAGTCCGTAAGAATCTCCCATATAATCTGCTACTTCCAGAATTTCCTGACCTTGATAAGCATGAGCCAGAATACATACATCCTGTTCTTTTTTCATACGCAGGATCTCCTGCTGAATTTCTGCTATTGTCATTCTTCGTTTCCTTCCTGTTTTGTATTCTGCTCCCATGGCTGAAGCGGTGCCAGGAGTCCTGCTTTTTTCAGTTGTTCTTCGATCAGATCCAGTCTCTCTTCGCTTGCTGCTTCAACCAGATGATAGTGATAACCGGATGTTGCATTACTCAGTGCACTGGAATTACTGTTGTTCAATGCGGTAATAAATTCATTTACATCCTGTCTTGACCTGATATCCATTTCTGCACTGACTCTTCCATAGACTCTGTGGCTGATACTGATATTGCAGATCCTGCCGCCACAGTCCACGATCAGATTCATTTCTTCTGCTGTCTGATCCGATTCATGACGAACTTTAAATTCACGGACGCAGCTGCTGTCCTGCTGTATCACATATCCTCTTGTTGTTGATAAAATTCCTGGAGTCGCTGCACGAATCACTGCCATATCCTGCACGATCACCTGGCGGCTGACTCCAAACTGGCTCGCCAGTTTTCTTGCAGCAACCGGTTCATCTGCATTCTGAAGAAAATTTAAAATTTCATTTCGTCTTTCCGCAGTATTCATAGTCCCAGCTCCTTTCAGACTGCATGAAGGTTCTTCATGGAAATGTCCAGAATCGGAGCAGAGTGTGTCAACGCTCCGCTGGATACGAAATCAACTCCGATTTCACGGATGCGTGCAATATTTTCTTTTGTAATGTTTCCGGAGCATTCCGTCTGTGCTCTTCCATCGATCAGTTCCACAGCCTGTTTCATCACTTCCGGTGTCATGTTGTCGAGCATGATAATATCTGCTCCGGCCTCCACCGCTTCTTTTACCTGCTCCAGTGTTTCTACTTCAATCTCGATTTTGCGTACAAACGGAGCATATTCTTTTGCCATTGTGATTGCTTTTGTGATGCTTCCGGCTGCACCGATGTGATTATCTTTCAGAAGTACACCGTCTGATAAGTTGTATCTGTGGTTGCATCCTCCGCCCACACGCACTGCATATTTTTCAAATACACGGCAGTTTGGCGTCGTTTTTCTGGTATCCAGAAGTGTTACTTTGCTTCCTTCCAGAAGTTTTGCGACCTGTCTTGTATAAGTGGCAATTCCGCTCATTCTCTGCAGATAATTCAGTGCCACACGTTCTCCGGATAACAGTACACGGATGTCTCCGGTAAGCGTTGCCATCAGCTCACCTTTTTTTACCTCATCACCGTCTTTGCATTTAAAATCAATTTCCGTTTTCTCATCCAACATCTGAAAAACTCTTGCATAGACATCCAGTCCGGCGATAATTCCGTCTTCTTTTGCGATCAGATCTACCGTTCCTTTTACCTCGGTCGGCATAACTGCATTTGTAGAAACGTCTTCACTTGTGATATCTTCCTGCAGTGCCATACGGATCAGCTGATCCGCCTGCATTTTCATAGTTATACTATTCATTTGCTTTTTTCATCCTCTCTATCTCATTCAGCACTTGTTTATGATACCCTTCCAAAATTACATTCTGGTCTTCATATTGATTCAGATCCAGTCGGTCCGGTCTGCACATCTCCGGTGCTTCTCCAAATATCATATCATCTGCTGCCCGTCTTGCAAAGACCAGAGATTCCAGAAGCGAATTGCTTGCCAGACGGTTCTTTCCATGGACACCATTGCAGCTTGTCTCACCGCAGGCATAGAGTCCACGCATGGAAGTCCGGCTGCTCAAATCTGCCTGGATACCTCCCATAAAATAGTGCTGTGCCGGAACAACCGGAATCGGCTCTTTTCTCGGATCAAATCCTTCCTCAATACAGTGCTGATAAATGTTCGGGAAATGCTGCATGATCGTTTTTTCACCCAGCGGACGCATATCTTCCCAGACAAAATCAGTACCGTCCTTTTCCATCTGCTCAAAAATCGCCTGACTGAGCAGATCCCTTGGCTGCAGTTCATTCGTAAAACGCTGACCGTTTTTGTCATAAAGAAGTGCACCTTCGCCACGGACAGATTCTGAAATCAGGAAACGTCTTCCCGGTTTATGTGAAAATAAAGTTGTCGGATGGATCTGTATGTAATCCAGATGCTCTAATTTCACCTGATGTTTCATTGCAATACCAAGTCCGTCTCCGGCAATATGCGGATAGTTGGTAGAATTCTGGAAAAGACCCCCGATACCACCGCATGCCAGCACAACAAACTGGGAACGGATCGGATAAACATTATTTTTTGCATCCATTGCAATCACACCGCCGCAGATATTGTCTTTCGATATGATATCTACCATTGTCATATACTCACAGATTTCAATATTTTCTTTTGTCTTTACCTGATCCAGAAGCGTCTGCGTAATCTCTTTTCCGGTAATGTCCTCATGGAAGAGGATTCTTGGTCTGGAGTGTGCACCTTCTCTTGTAAATGCAAGCTCGCCATCCTCTGCACGCACAAAATCTACATTTCTCCACAGCAGATCACGGATGATATCGTTGGAACTTCGGATCATCAGATTGACCGCTCTTTTATTATTTTCATAATGCCCTGCACGCATGGTGTCTTCAAAATAGTCCTCATAATCATCTTCACCACGCAGCATGCAGATACCGCCCTGTGCAAGAAAAGAATCAGACTGATCCGCCCCCTGCTTTGTAAGCATCAGAATTTTTTTTCTTTTTGGAAGATTCAGGGCACAGTAAAGACCTGCCGCTCCGGTACCTACAATAATGGCATCATAATATTCATTCATTTTCTTATACCTCTTTCCTGTCACGGATTTGTTTTGCCATGAGCGACATTATACTACTGGTCTTTGCACGTGTCAAGACACCTGTATATTTTCTACTGCCTTCCTGTTTTAACTCCCATTACTTTTTTCATGGCATCAAAGAAGAATCTCTGCTCTTTTGTAAAAAGAACTGCTTTCACTCTTTTTTCACGGTTTACTTTTTCTTGTTTTTCCTCTATAATCACCATAGAGCAACCAGCCATGGGAGTTACTAAGTTTTCAGAAGGGGCAAAGTCATGGATAAAAACAAATTAAACCACAATGCTGACAGGGGCAGTAACAAACAGCAGCAGCTGTACCTAAACATCGCTTTTTTCGGTGTTTTCGCCTGTGCCGCCCTGATTTTTTTACTGCTGGCTTTTGATAAAATACCGCCAGTCAGTGAACACAAAAAAGCAGAAAAAGAAACGTTATCAACCGAAGCTCAGTCCGAGACCGGAACCGAGTCTGCCACACCGAAAGAAACACTTGCTGCTGAGACAAGCATCACGATCAGCCTGATGGGTGACTGCACTCTTGGCTCTGCTCCGGATTCTGACCAGTACAACAATTTTGATGCTTATCAGTCCGTATATGGTATTGATTATTTCTTCCAGAATGTGAAATCTTACCTGGAAGGGGATGATCTTTCCATTATCAATCTGGAAGGTGCACTGACAACCGCTGAGAATTCAGCCAGCAAGAGCGATGTTTATAAAGGAGATCCTTCCTATGTTTCCGCACTCTCTAACAGTTCGATCGAGGCTGTCAACCTTGCCAACGATCACACCGAAGATTACGGAACCGCCGGTCTGACCGAAACACAGACCACTCTGAAAGATGCAGGGATCACGACTTTTGGCAACGACGATACCTCTGTTCTTGAGATCAAAGGCATCAAGGTCGGACTTGTCGGTATATCTGCCATTGACAAACAGGTAAGTGAGTGCAGGACACAGCTGACAAATGATATCAATGCAGTAAAAGAACAGGGTGCAAACCTGATCATCGTAAATTTCCACTGGGGAGCGAACGGCGAGACAACACCAGACAGCGACCAGACAACACTGGCACACGCAGCGATTGATGCAGGGGCAGATCTGGTAGTCGGACATCATCCTCACGTTCTGCAGGGTATGGAAGTTTATAATGGAAGAACGATCTTCTACAGTCTGGGAAGCTTCTGCGATGGTGTAAATATGTACCCGGACGACATGGATACCGTTATTTTCCAGCCGACCTTTACTTTCAGTGCAGGCAAAGAGCTGACCCAAACAACGAATTCCATCATTCCTTGCACGATTTCTTCCGACAGCACATTCAACAACTATCAGCCGACACCGGCCGAAGACAGTGAGAAGACCAGAATCGAAGAAAAAGTCAAAGAACTGAGCAATCAGATCGGAAACAGCATTTCCGGAGATAATTCCGATGCAAACAGTACATCTGACTCCGCAAATACCACGGATTCAAACAGCACATCTGACTCCGCAAATACCACGGATTCAAACAGCACATCCGGCTCAGATGGAAATA
>ENA-ORSA01002531-ORSA01002531.1-human-gut-metagenome-genome-assembly--contig:-NODE-2531-length-12865-cov-2.128962_pt1 | contig 12865 bp, 12 predicted proteins | sample MGYA00242179_ERZ509142 | MGnify/ENA primary metagenome ERZ509142 (study PRJEB26280, sample SAMEA2338659) | human gut metagenome | biome: human gut; feature: human-associated habitat; material: faeces... | reverse complement strand
TTCCACTTCGCCGGACAGCTTTTGGATATACCGGTAGCCCACCTCCTGATCGAAGCCGGACTGCTGATACTGCCGGATTCCCCAGAATCCGCCCAAAATCAGCGCGGCGCCCAGCAAAAACAGGATCAGCAGCGTCAGCTTACACCGGGTTTCGGATGGATCATGTTTGCTTCGTTGAAGCTGTGTCTGCATGAACAGCACTCCCCAGTATGTTGATTGGTCGTTATACGACAGGGGGGAAGCCGCCGTCAGGACAACTTCCCCCATTTGGCATGTCGGTAGGATCAGGCGGAGCCGCATCGTTCGTCGGCTGCAGCGGCGGCGCCTTATTCACCCTTTGCGATTTGCGTTAACCGGATTTACTTCTTTTCGGGAATGGTAACGGCCTCTTGGAACTTGGTGCGGATCTCGTCGCGCATGGTATAGCAGCGCACCCAGTCAACGCCCATGTCCTTCTCGATCAGGCCGTCGGTGTCCACGGAATCGAAGGGAACCTCAGAGAAGCCCTTCAGCACGGAGTGCATATAGCCCTCCACCATGAACTTCTGGCCTTCTTCGCTCAGCAGGTAATCGGTGATGGCTTCGCAGGCCTCGATGTTCAGGTTGGCGCTGCGGTCTTCCGCCACGGTCATAACGGTGGAGGGGATCAGGATAACGCCGTCGTCGGGATAGATGCAGGCGATCTTGGAGCCGTTTTCCTTACGCTCCTTCAGCACGGATTCCTCCAGAATCATGATCACGTCGCACTCGCCGGTCTGCAGCTTGGCCAGAGCGGTGGAGCCGGATTCGATCATCACGTCGTTGTTGCCCAGAGCGGTGAAGTACTCATAGCCGTACTTGTCGCTCAGGCTGGCCACGGCCGCCATGGTGGTGCCGGAGGTCAGGGGGTTGCCCATAGAGATACGGCCCTTCAGGCTGGTGTCCTCGGCGAACTCCTTGAAGGTTTTGGGCAGCTCTTCGGGGGTCTTGAGCTCGGGATTGTAGGCCAGCACCATGTTGCACACGCGCACGGGGTACCAGTAGCCTTCCTCGTCATAGGGGAAGCGCAGGTTTTCCTTGACGGGGGTGTCGTAGCTGTGCAGCCAGCCGCCTTCCTTCAGCTCCAGGCTGTAGGCGGGCTCGGCCACCAGCATCATGTCGCAGCCCAGCGTACCGGTTTCCATTTCGCCGGCCAGCTTGGTCTGCAGGGAGCCGGTGCCGCCATAGAAGAAGAAGGAGCCGTCGTTGCCCGGGGTCAGGTTGGGGAATTCGGCCTTCAGGGCTTCGTCCATCATATCGATGACGAACTGGTACATGGAGGTGTAGATCATAACGGTGCCGGTCACGTCCTCGTTCACGGCCAGAGCGGCGGGAGCGACGCACAGGAGCATGGCGATGCACAGTACCAGAGAGACGATTTTCTTCATGAGACAGGTTCCTCCTTTAACTTCGTGAAGTTCTATTTTTACATTGGCGTACCAATGTAGGGTACAGTAAAAAAAGCGCGCGAAATAAGGGGGTTATCGAGTTGTATCTCATCCTTTTGGCAATTCCTATTTTACCAGAAAATCCCTCCCTTGGCAAGTAAAAAATGTCTGAAATATATCTCTTTTTATCCAAAAACGCCCCTTTCAGAGTGAAAGGGGCGTTCAGAAGCCGTTAAGATTTCAGGCGTTTTCCAGCGCCTTTTTGCCAAGGAGATAAGCGCCCCACAGGCCGCTGACGGGGTACAGGGCCGGGGGAACGATGTAGTCGTCGGTATGGTTCAGCAGACGGTCGGACTGGACGTAACCGCCCAGCAGACGCAGGGTCTCCTCAAAGGAAAGATCCAGCGGGTCTACGAGGTGTCTTAACTCATTCATCTTATCTATGCCTTCCTTTCTTATGTGCGCCGTGTGTTGCGTTTTATACGTGGCGCAAGTAAAAACAGGCTGTAAAAAACCTCCCCGGTAAGCCCAGAGAGGTTTTCAGCATCAATCTTCGTCTTCTTCCTCGGGCTCGTTCCAGTTGTGCCAGACTTGCTGGACATCGTCGTTATCCTCGAGTGCATCAATCAGCTTCTGCATCTTGAGAATCTGATCGGGATCAGTGAGATCCGTGTAGGTATCCGGGACCATTTCCACTTCTGCGGAAACAAAGGAATAGCCCTTAGCTTCCAGATCATCGCGAACGCCGCTGAAATCGGACGGCTCAGTGTAGATCTCGAATACGTCTTCGTCTGCCTGAAAATCGGAAGCACCGGCCTCCAGTGCATCGCTCATGACGGTATCTTCGTCAAGACCCTCACGCTCCAGCACGATAACGCCCTTTTCGTTGAACATGAAGGAAACGCAGCCGGTGGTGCCGAGGTTGCCGCCGAACTTATCAAAGTAATGACGGACATCGCCCGCGGTACGGTTGCGGTTATCGGTGAGGCATTCCACGATGACGGCAACGCCTGCGGGGCCGTAGCCTTCGTAGGTGATGCTTTCATATGCGTTGGAGTTGCCCTCGCCTGCGGCTTTCTTAATGATGCGCTCAATGTTGTCGTTCGGCACATTGTTCGCCTTAGCCTTCGCAATGACGTCCTTCAGCTTGGAGTTTGCTGCCGGGTCTGCGCTGCCGCCTTCTTTAACGGCAACGGCAAGCTCACGGCCGATCTTTGTGAAGATCTTCGCTCTTGCACCGTCGGTCTTTTCTTTCTTTCTCTTAATATTATTCCACTTGGAATGTCCTGACATTGATGAAAACCTGCCTTTATTCACACAAATTCAAGTTATTATATCACAGCTCGCGCGCGATTTCAATAGCAATTTCCTGTGCCTTCGCGAAAATCGAAGAGTTTTCGCAATCTGCACGGTCTGTGTCCGGCAAAACCACCGTTTTTTTGAGCGTTGTGTTCATAACGGAAAAGCTTTGGCGCAGTGTTTTCTCGCATACCTCCACCGCAAACGGATCATACCGCCCCATGGTGAGCAGCAAAACGGCATCGCGGTGTGTCGCAATCGCCGGGCGGATACCGCGGGCAAATCTAGCTTCAAAATACCGCTGAAAACGGTCAATGACCGCCTTGAGCTGCGCCGGAAACGAGAGGTTATAGACCGGCGTGGCGATGACAAGCAGATCACACGCGCGTAGGTCACGATCGAATTCATCGAGGTCGCGAAACGCGCAGCCGTCTGCTTTTTGGCAATATCCGCAGGCGATACACGGATGGATGTTCTCTTTGCAAATGTCAAGTGATTTTACTTGCCAGTCTTTCCCTTTCAATCCGTCGAGAAAAGCTTCAAGCAGCTTCTTTGTGTGTCCGTCTTTATGCGGCGAAGAAAACAAAACAAGTGCATGTTTCATGTGCTGGCCTCCGATTCCGTGAAGCAAAAGGCCTTTGCAAAGCTATTTAACTTCACGTAAATGTAAAAAGAGCGCTGTGAATTCACGCACAGCGCTCTGTAAAGAATTATCCCTTTACAACGATATTGACGAGCTTGCCCGGAACGTAGATCTCTTTCACGACGTTCTTGCCGTTGATCTCCGCTGCAATGCGATCTTCCGCCTTTGCAAGTGCAATCGCGTCATCCTTCTGGATATCGGCTGCAACGCACAGTCTTGCGCGAACTTTGCCGTTGACCTGCACAACGATTTCAATGACGTCATCTTTGCACTTTGATTCGTCGTACTTCGGCCAAATCTGCTCTGTGACCATGCCCTCGCCGAGCTTCATCTCACTCCAAACCTCTTCTGTTACATGCGGTGCAAACGGGTTGAGGAGCATCGTGAAGACGGAGAGCTCTGCTTTATTGATGGAGCCCTTTTCCGCAATAACGTTCATGAGTGCCATCAAAGATGCAATGGCGGTGTTGAACTTGAGGTTCTCAATGTCATAAGAGACCTTCTTGATGGCTTTGTGGAAAGAATTTTCCATCTCCGGGCGGATCGCTTCGCCGTCGACGAGAATGGACTGCAGGTTCCAATAACGCTCAATGAAGCGGCGGCAGCCCTTGATGCCGGCGTTGCTCCACGGTGCGGCCTTCTCAAAGTCGCCGATGAACATTTCATAGAGACGGAGCGTATCTGCGCCGAACTCGTTTACAACGTCATCCGGGTTGACAACGTTGCCGCGGGACTTACTCATCTTCTCGCCGTTTTCACCGAGGATCATACCGTGGCTTGTGCGCTTTGCATACGGCTCTGCGGTCGGGACCTGGCCAATATCGTAGAGGAACTTATGCCAGAAACGGCTGTACAGCAGGTGCAGCGTGGTGTGCTCCATGCCGCCGTTATACCAGTCTACCTGATGCCAGTAGTTGAGCGCTTCCTTGGATGCAAAAGATTCATCGTTGTGCGGATCCATATAGCGCAGGAAGTACCAGGAGGAGCCTGCCCACTGCGGCATGGTGTCTGTTTCGCGCATGGCCTTGCCGCCACACTTCGGGCACGTGGTGTTGACCCAATCGGTCATCTTGGAGAGCGGAGATTCGCCGTTATCGGTCGGCTCGTAGGAATCAACCTGCGGCAGAACGAGCGGCAACTCGCTTTCATCGATCGGCACATAGCCGCACTTCTCGCAGTGTACAATCGGAATCGGCTCGCCCCAGTAGCGCTGGCGTGCGAATACCCAGTCACGGAGCTTATAGTTGACCTTACGGTGGCCGATGCCGGTCTCCTCAAGGTAATCTTTGATGCGGACTTTCGCTTCTTCGACGGTCATGCCGTCCAGAATGCCGGAGTTGACCATGATGCCGGTATCGCAGTCCGTGAACGCTTCTTTCTGCACATCGCCGCCCTTAACGACTTCGATGATTGGCAGGTCGAACTTCTTTGCGAACTCCCAGTCACGGGTATCGTGTGCCGGAACAGCCATGATGGCGCCGGTACCGTAGGAAACGAGAACGTAGTCGGAAATGAAGATCGGAATGGTGGTACCGGTCAGCGGATTGATGGCCTCAACACCCTCCAAACGCACGCCGGTTTTATCTTTCGCGACCTCGGTGCGCTCAAAGTCGGACTTTTTCGCGGCCTCTGCCTGATACGCGCGAACGGCATCCAGATTCTGCAGCTTATCCGCCCACTTTTCAATGAACGGATGTTCCGGGGAAACGACCATGTACGTTGCGCCGTAAAGTGTATCCGGGCGGGTCGTGTAAACAGTCAGCTTATCGCCTGCGGTCGTGTTGAAATCGACCTCGGCGCCCTCGGAACGGCCAATCCAGTTTTTCTGCTGGGTCTTAACACGGTCCGGGTAATCAACAAGATCAAGATCGTCGATGAGGCGTTGTGCGTAAGCGGTGATCTTCAGCATCCACTGGGATTTGACCTTGTGAATAACTTCCCTGCCGCAGCGCTCACAGACGCCGTTGACAACCTCTTCGTTTGCCAGAACGCATTTGCAGGAGGTGCACCAGTTGACGGACATCTCTTTTTTGTAGGCCAAACCGTTCTTAAAGAGCTGGAGGAAAATCCACTGCGTCCACTTGTAGTATTTCGGATCAATGGTGCTGATCTCACGGCTCCAGTCGAAGGAGATGCCGAGAGACTGGATCTGCTGCTTAAAGCGCGCAATATTCTTCTTTGTGATCTCTTCCGGGTGCACGTGGTTCTTGATGGCATAATTCTCTGCCGGTAGGCCGAATGCGTCCCAACCAATCGGATAGAGCACATTGTAGCCCTCCATGCGGCGCTTTCTGGAAACGACGTCAAGCGCGGTGTACGGACGCGGGTGGCCGACATGCAGACCCTGACCGGACGGGTACGGGAACTCGATCAGAGCATAATATTTCGGCTTATCCGAAGTATTGGAAGCATGGAAAACACCGGCTTCTTCCCACTTCTTTTGCCACTTCGGTTCAATTTCACTGGGATTGTACTTGTTCATATTGATTACACTTACCTCTCTGCGCTATATAAAATAACAAAATCAATTCGGTTCAAACGTCATGTTGAGCTTTTCGCCGTCGAGCCACAGGCGATCCAAATCATAAAAACTGCGCGCTTCCGAGGTGAAGATGTGTACGACCACCGTTTCGTAATCGAGCACGACCCAGGAATCGGAGCGATAGCCCTCCACGCGGTCCGGCGCAATGCCGAGCTCTTTCAGCTTAAACTCCAGCTCGTCCGCCAGAGCATGCACATGCGTGCTGCCGGTGCCGTTCGCCAGAACGAAATAATCACCGAGCGAGGAAACGTCCGAAATGCGGATCACATTGATCTGATCGGCTTTTTTCGCATCCAAAATGCCCGCTGCGGTTTTTGCAAGCGTCAATGAATCCATGCTTTTAGCCATTCCTTTCTGCGCGCTGCGCGATTTTTATGCTTCCTTCCGCTTAGTTGCCATGCCGCAAAGCCCACACCGCGTCATTATATGCGTCTATGGTCTCCGGCACGATGGGCGCGCGGTCTTTTGCGAGCTCCGTAATGGTGAACGCGATGCCCTCCACAATGGCTTTGTCAAGGCTTTTATACGCGGCCTTGCGCATATCCTCTACGCCGGGATAATTGCGGTCTTTGGAGATGAAATCCGCGATAAAAATGACTTTTTCGAGCAACGTCATGTTTTTTCTGCCCGTGGTGTGGTATCGCACGGCGTTGTAAACATCCTCGTCCTCAATGTGCAGAACATGCTTGATATATACCGCGCCGCTGATGGCATGCCAGAACTTTTTAGCGGAAAGTTCAACGTCGCTCATAATTATACCAAAGTCCGCGAGAATTTTCAACTGTTTCTCCGGGGGTGTATCCTTCAAAATATCGTGCAAAAGCCCTGCAAGCTCCGCTTTTTCGGTATCGGCACCGTATTTTTTTGCAAGCTTTACCGCTTCTTCCGAAACATTTAAGGAGTGTTCGAAACGTTTTTGCGTGAGCATGGGCTTGATGATATCGATATATTGCTGTTTTTCTTTCTTATTCATGCGTGTAAAGCCTCTTTTTTTGGATGTATTCCGCGACGCCTGCGGGCACAAGACCGCTTATATCTTCTCCCTGCAGACTTTTTTCGCGCACCATCGTCGATGAGACAGGCAAAAACTCGATGTTCTGCACGGTAAAGCGAAGCTGCGGGAACTTTTCCTTCACTTCTTCCCCGTGCGTGACAAGCGTTTGGAAGCTATCCTTGTCACGCGGTGCGGCGCAGATCTCTGCCGCGGCGAAAATGCGCTCTGGGTGATACCACTTTTCGACAGTGCAGAACATGTCTTCCCCCATCAGCAAAAAGAGCTCATCGTCGGGATATTGCGCTTTCAGTTCCGTCATGGTGTCTGCCGTGTAGCTTTTGCCCGTGCGCAGCACTTCAATATCCGAGACTGTGACGGGACATTCGGCGATGTCTGCCGCCGCAAGTCTGCACATTTCAATGCGGTCTGCCCCGCTTGCAAGCTGATGTGTCGCTTTGTGCGGCGGCGTGCCCGTCGGAATCAAAATCACGCGGTCAAGCGACAGACGCTTAATAAACTCCCGCACAAGGTGCACATGCGCCGTGTGTATGGGATTGAACGTGCCGCCGTAAATGCCGATGCGCATGGCTTATGCCTTTTTCGCACGCGGCAGGACGATCTTCGGATCCTTTTCGTTGCGTTTATAAAGTGCAAATTTGGAACCGATGACCTGCACAACTTCGCTTTCCGTCTGCTCTGCGAGCGCTTCTGCGGCTTCACGAGGAGAGACCGGCGCAGTCTCCAACACTTTGCCCTTGATGAGTTCACGCTTAAAAATAGCGTCTGCGGCCTGCTTTACGACATCTCCATCGATGCCGCCCTTGCCAATCATCAAAATGGTGTCTTCATTTACGGCGAGCGAGCGGAGATACGCTCTTTGTTTACTGGTCAGCATAATTTATCCCTCTTTGTCTTTCAGGTAGTTTTCAAGTTTTTCTGCGAAAATACGCAAGGATTTTCCTCGGTGGCTCACGGCATCCTTTTCTTCTGCCGTCGCTTCGCCGAACGTCTTGCCCGCGCAGCCTTCTTCGGTGCAGATGAAAATGGGGTCATAACCGAAACCGCTTTCACCGCGGCATTCTTCTGCGATGCGCCCGTAGCAGTAGCCCTCAGCTTCAAGTACGTCGCCGTTCGGGAATACACAGCAGATGGCACTTGTAAAGTGTGCGCCGCGCTTTTCTTCCGGCACGCCCTTGAGCTTTTCGAGTACCGTCGCCTTACGCTTGCCCGGCTCGGCATACCGTGCGGAATACACGCCCGGCTCGCCGTTTAAATAATCGATCGATAAGCCGGAATCGTCCGCGACGCACGGCAGGCCCGTTTCGTCACACGCGGATTTCGCCTTGATATACGCGTTTTCACGGAACGTGGTGCCGGTCTCTTCCGCCTCGGTCAGCTCGGCCGTCTGCACGGTGATGCCAAGCGGTGCCAAAATGCGGCCGAATTCTTCTATTTTATGCGCATTATGCGTTGCAATGATCATGTTCATGCGTTATCCCTCCAAAATTCCGAAATCGCGTGCGGCTTGCTGCCAATGCTCTAAAAGTACGGGGCCGCCCGCTGCAAGCTCTTCTGCGCGCTGCACGCAGAAAAGCGAATAATTTTTGCCGGTGTAAAGCTGTTTTAAAATCGCATGCCCCCACACGCCCGCGCGGGTCAGCAGTCCGCTTTCGCGAATTTCCAGTGCTGCGGCGTCAATGTCATACGGCACTTCGAGCAGCGTTTCGTTCCACGTGTTTTCGTCGGAATCGAGCAGCGCTATTTTCGCCGTGACGGTTTGCGTACACTGCACGCCGACCGCACCGGGGTTCACGTACAGCTTGCCCATTGTGTGCGCGCTGCACGGCTGGTGCGTGTGACCGCTTAAAAGCACGCGCTCGTCGATTTTTAAAAGCCAGCTTTCTATTTTATAGGAGAACGGGCGCAGCGTGTCGCGCGTTTTTTCCGGTGAGCCGTGGCAAATGCGTATGGGACACTTGCCGTTTGGATCAATTGTCTGCATAAACGGCAATGCGGAGATGAACTCGAGATCCTCCGCCGTAAGCCCCTCGTAGGTGTATAGAAGGGAGCCTGTTGTAGTGCCGTTTGCCCAATCGCTGCCGAAGTTGTGGTGGTTCAGCACGTATTCTTCGCGGTTGCCGCGCACGAACCAGCAGGGCATTTCCTGCTTTGCGCGGTATATTAGCTTCATGGTCTCATGCGGGTTTGCACAGTCCGAGATATAATCGCCGAGGAAAATGTACCCATCCGCTTTTTGCTTTTCCGCTTCCTTCAGGCAAGCTTTCAGCGCATGGTGGTTGCTGTGTACATCGGAAAAAACGGCGAGCCTCATGCTTCCGGTCTCCGCTCGAACAGCGCGCGGGCGAAATCCTCCGCGTCAAACGGCTGCAGATCGTCCACCTGCTCGCCGACGCCGATGAACTTCACCGGCAAACCGAGATCCCGGTGAATCGCCAACACAACACCGCCCTTTGCGGTGCCGTCGAGCTTTGTGAGCACGATACCCGTGAGTCCTGCGGCTTCTTTGAATTCACGCGCCTGATTGACGGCGTTCTGCCCCGTTGTGGCATCGAGCACAAGCAAAACTTCTTTGCTGCAGCCCGGCAAACCCTTATCGATGATGCGCGAAATTTTGGAAAGCTCGTCCATCAGGTTTTTCTTATTGTGCAGGCGTCCGGCCGTATCACAGATGACCACATCGGCGTGACGTGCCTTTGCCGCGGAGATTGTATCGTACACAACGGCGGCGGGGTCTGCGCCCTCTGCATGCTTGATGATCGGCACGTCTGCGCGCTCTGCCCAGACTTCAAGCTGCTCAATGGCCGCCGCGCGGAACGTATCCGCCGCGCCCAAAATTACCGATTTACCCTCTTTTTTAAGGCGGGAAGCCAGCTTGCCGATGGTCGTCGTTTTGCCGACGCCGTTCACGCCGATGACAAGGATGACGGATGGCTGCGTATCGAGATGCAACTCGTTGTCGCCGCTGACCATCTCCGTGACGACCTCCTGCAAAAGCGTCATAATCTCGTTCGGGTCTGTGATGCCGCGCTCTTTCACGCGTGCGCGGAGCGTATCGCAGATTTCGGTCGCGGTGTTCATGCCGACGTCCGCCATGACAAGCAGCTCCTCAAGCTCCTCAAACAGCTCCTCATCGATCTTTGTGAACGCGTGGAGCATGCTGTTAATCTGCCCGGTGATGCTGTCTCTTGTTTTTTTCAGTCCCGCTTTGATCTTATCAAAAAAGCCCATTCAGGCACCTCTTTTCCGAATTTATGTTGTTATACCCAGTTTTTCCTGCGCTTCGTGTGCGTGCAGTGCCAAGAGTTTCGAAATGCCCTGGTCCTGCATCGTCACGCCGTAGAGCATATCAGCTTCTTCCATCGTGCCGCGGCGGTGCGTGATGACGATGAACTGTGTCTTTTGGTTCATGCGGCGCAGGTAATTTGCAAAGCGCACGACATTTACGTCATCCAGCGCAGCTTCAATCTCGTCGAGCATACAGAACGACGGTGGATTCACGCGCATGATCGCAAAGTAAAGCGAAATTGCCACAAGCGCCTTTTCGCCGCCGGAAAGCAGCTCGATGTGCGAGACGATCTTGCCCGGCGGATGCACGCGGATATCAATGCCGGAATGCAGTACATCGCCGCTGTCCGTAAAGCAAAGCTCTGCCGAACCGCCGCCGAACAACTCTTGAAAAATCCGGCTGAAATTCTGATTGATGACGGAAAAGCGCTCTGCAAACTGCGTCTGCATCTGCTTTGTCAAGTTGTCGATGAGCTTTAACAGCTCGGCGCGGGAGCGCTGCACGTCGTCCGTTTGCGTTTTGAGGAAATTGTAGCGCTCCGAAACCTCTTTGTATTCCACAACAGCCGCCACGTTGACGGAGCCGAGCGCTTTGATGCTGTTTTTGAGTTCGGACAACCGCCTTTGCGCCGTGGGCACATCTTCAATCGTGATGTTCATTTCCTCGGCTTCGCGGCGGGTGAGCTCGTATTCTTCCCACAGCTTTTTGAGGATAGCGTCGTATTCACCGCTCTGGTTTTCACGGCGTTCGCGCAGACGAGCAAGTTCAAGGCCAATCATCTCGCGGCGCGAGGAAGCTTCGCGTTCCTTTTGGCGCAACTCGCTCGTCTGTTGCTCGAGTACCGTGCGCTTTGCGGCGATGGCGCTGACCGTTTGCCGTTTTTCCTTTGCGGTCTCACGCAGATTAGCAGATTCAATTTTTCGGTTTTCAATATCCGCTTCGCGCGCTTTGATCTTCTCGAAGCTTTCCGCAAGTTCTTGATTTAAACTTTCTATACGTGCAGCGCGTTCGGACTGCTGTGCTTTCAGCGTTTGTACAGCATTTTCAAGCGATTCTTTATCTTTTTCGATGGCGAGCCCCGCAAAACGGATTTCCTGCAAATGCTGCAAGGTCTCATCACAACGATGCATTGCGTCCTCGCGGTCGCCGACCATGGATTCCATTTTGCTTCTGGCGGCCTGAATTTTGTCTTCTGTTTCTTCTGTTTTCTGCTGGGCGCTGTCTGCGGTCTGCACAAAACCGCTCAGACGCTTTGCGGCACTTTCTTTTTCGTCGCGCAGAGAAGCAAGGTTCGCGGTTTCCGTCTCCACGTCACGTGCGGCACGGGCAGCTTCCGTTTTGAAGCGGATCTCATCTTCCCTGTGCTGCGCCAGCACGGCCTTGGCGTTTTCAAGCTCCGCCATGGCCTGCAGCACTTCCTGCTGTGCAGCCTTGTGGCGCTCCAGTGTTTCATTTGCAGCCTGCGCCAGCATTTGTGCGTCTGCGCGAATGCGTGCAATCTCCGCCGAGCGGCTCAAAAGGCCGGAGTTTTGCGCCGCGGAACCGCCGGTGAACGAACCGCCTGCATTGACGATCTGCCCATCCAAGCTGACGACACGGTAGCGGAACCGAATACGCCGTGCAATCTCCGCCGCGCGGTCAAGGTCTTCTGCAACAATAGTGCGGCCGAGCAGAGAATCGCGGATGCCGGCGTACTGCTCATCACAGTGGCAGAGTGTTGAAGCCACGCCCACAAAGCCGGGCATATTCTGCACATCGCGCGCATCGATAACCGTACCGCGCACCGTGGTCAGCGGCAGGAATGTCGCACGGCCGGAATCGCGCTGTTTCAATAAGCGAATAGCCGCTTTCGCCGCATCTTCGGAATCAACGACGACGTTCTGCATGGCGGCGCCGAGCGCGGTCTCCAGCGCCACGGCGTATTCACGCGGGACTTTTAAAAGCCGTGTAACCGGTCCGTGGATACCACGCAGATTGCCGCGCGTGCTCTCGCGCATGACGGTTTTAACGCTTTGCGTGAAGCCTTCAAGATTGCGTTCAAGGTCTTCCAACAGTCCAGCGCGGCGCTCTTTTTCTTTGGCGTCGAGCATCTGGCGGTCGGCTTCGGCTTTCACGGCTTCGGCGCGTTTTCTGCGCTGTTGCACACGCATTTCATGCCCCTGCACAGTGTTTTCAGCGTTTTGGATGTACTCCGCCGTATCGTGCAGCATAGCGTCAAGCTCCTCGCACTCCGTGTGAAGCGCTGCAAGGCGTTCTTCGCTTTCGGTGATCGCAGCATCCACTGTTTCGGCGCGGGCGCGAATCTCCTGCATGGAGGATTCCGCCGAGGACTGCTGCACGCGCATTTCGGAAAGTGCGGCGTTCAGTGCCACAAGCTCAGCCGAAACGGCGTCGATCTCACGCGTGGTGCTGTCCGTGCCGGCACGCAGCTCCTCGAGTTGTGCGGTAAAGGCAACGAAATCGGCATGGTTCTGCGCAGCTTCCGCTTCCTTTGCTTTTACCGCCTGTTCTTTTTCTTGAATATCCGCTTCAAGTGTTTGTCCGGTCAGCGCGGCACTTTCAATCTCGCCATTTAATCTGCGGATGGTCTGCTGCTCGTGCAGAATATCATTTTCAAGCACCGAAACTTCTCCCTCTTTACGGGTGGCGAGTTCATCGGCTTCGGAAGCCTTCA
>ENA-ORSA01002526-ORSA01002526.1-human-gut-metagenome-genome-assembly--contig:-NODE-2526-length-12877-cov-4.657152_pt1 | contig 12877 bp, 13 predicted proteins | sample MGYA00242179_ERZ509142 | MGnify/ENA primary metagenome ERZ509142 (study PRJEB26280, sample SAMEA2338659) | human gut metagenome | biome: human gut; feature: human-associated habitat; material: faeces... | reverse complement strand
CGCCCCGCAGGCTGTCCACCAGCCCGCTCTGCCGCGGGATGCCGAACTTGGTGGGAAAGGCAGTGTGGATGTGGGCAATGACCTTCAGGGTCATCTCTTCGGGTGCTGTGGGCATAGGACGCTCCTTGTTCAGTAGATTTTTTCGATGACGGTCTCCGGCGGGATGCCGTACCGGGTGCGGAAGGCCGCCAGTTCCTGCGGGGTGCGGATGAGCTGGACGTCCTCAAAATGGCCGTCCGGGTGCACAAAACCGGCCACCTGCTCCCCGGTGCAGATGCTGCACCGCAAAGCGGGCCGCTGCACGGCCGGGTCGTAGGCGGCAGACGGTTTCTTTTTGGAAAAGAACATGGCGGACCCTCCTTATGATAGGTTATAAACCGCGGCAGAAGCCCACGGCCCGGCCCTCGATGCGGATCTCGTTCAGCTGGGGACCGGTGTAGACCATGGGCGGGCAGACGGCGGCGTTGTCGGCCAGCAGCATCACAGTGTCGCCCTGCCGGTGAAAATGTTTGAGGGTGGCTTCCTCGCCGATGCGCACCGCGGCGATCTCGCCCTGCTCCACCTCCGGCTGGCAGCGGATGCAGACGATGTCGCCGGCGCAGATGGGGGGTGGGAGCCATGCTGTCGCCGTGGCAGGTCAGTGCAAAGTCAGCGTGCCACGCCGCCGGAACGCCGATGTACTGCTCGATGTTCTGCTCGGCGGTGATGGGGGTGCCGCAGGCGATGGAGCCCACCAGCGGCACCATGGCCATGGCGGGCAGCGGCTCAAAGCCCGGCGGCGGGCAAGGCACGTCCAGCCCCAGCAGATAGGCCGGGGTGGTCTCCAGTGCCGCGGCCAGCTCTTCCAGCTTTGCCTGCGGGATGTCGTTGACCCCTTTTTCCAGCTTGGTGATGGAGGATTTGGAGCGGTATCCCATGCGCTGGGCCAGCTGCTCCTGCGAGAGGCCCAGTTCTTCGCGCCGCAGCCGGACGCGGGTGGAAAGTTCGGACATAGACGCCTCCGTTCAAAAACGAATGGTTGTGCGGTGAAATGGGTGCTTCTGGAGGCAGTATACCAGAAAAGTGGGCGAAAATCAACTTTTTTCGCGCGATTTTTGAAAATCGGTTGACAGACAATCAACTTGCGACTATACTACAACCAAAGATTGTTGAACGACGTGAAACCGACAAAAAAGGAGCGGAGAACATGGCCAATACCAGACTGATCGAAGAATACATCCGCGACAGCGGCTACAAGCTGCGGCATGTGGCCCGCGCGCTGCACATCAGCGAGAGCGCGCTGCACAGCAAACTGCAGGGGCAGACCCAGTTCAAACTGAACGAAGCCGAAAATCTGTCGGCGATGCTGGGAATGACGATGTCGGAGCGGGATGCCTGCTTTTTTGACACCCAGAACCGCTATGAGCGCAGCCTGGCCGCTGCAGAAAGGAGAAAGCCGAAATGACAAAACAACAGCGTGATGCCACCCGCAGCGCCCTGCTGGCCTATGGCCGGCGGCAGTGGGCGCGGTCGCCGGTGAACCGCCGGTGGGAAAAGGCCATTGAGGACAGCATGGCCTATTACAAGGAAGCGGATCCCATCCGGGCCGATCTGCTGCAGCTGCGCTATCTGCAGCACCGCAAGGAGGCCGACGTGCTGGAACAGCTGCACATCGGCCGCACGACCTACCAGAAAGCGGAACTGGACCTGCTGAGCACCATTGCGGTGTATGCCGCCCAGAATGGTGCCTTCAACTGAAGAGATGCTGATAAAATCCCATTGATTTCCGCAGCAGGAAGTCGGTGGGATTTTTGCGTCGGAAGAAAACTGCCGCGACCCGGCCAATGGAGCGGATCAATAAAAACATGCCTCGTAATATCCAAAAAATACAATAAAATGTTGAAAATGACTGAAATAGTTGCTATAATGACGATGCGGATAAAAAGAGAACATGATATAGCATAATAATCCGCTTCCTGCATTTGCGGGATTGCTCCAATGATTTAGCACAATGAGGGATTTTCCCCGCATTTGCGGGGGTAACAGAAGAAAAACAGAGTAAAAATCGCTGAAAAACGTGAAAGTCCTGTTTATGGGACGGCATATCGGTTATTCTTTGCTTATCAGAAAATCACCGGCTGCCAATGGGAACGATGCTTTGGAGGTGGAACGATGAAACGACCGGAACGATCCTGCAAGGTACGGCGTTTTGCAGGCAAAACAGACCCGGACAACAGCAGCTTGTGGCTGCCGCTCTGGATGCATCTGCGGGACACAGCAGGCATTATGCGGTTTCTGGTGCAGCAGTGGCTGCCGGAAAGTGTGCGGCGGAATCTGGACCTGGACGAGGAACTGCTGACCCGGACTGTCGTTTTTCTGGGGTGGGTACACGATATCGGGAAAATTACGCTGGCCTTTGCCGGCCCGATCATGAGCCTGCTGCCGGAGGCAAAACAGCGGTTGGAGGAGGATACCGAGCTCCGCTGGAACGAGCAGGAAAAGAAATTTTCCCACCATGCGCTGGCCGGGGAGGCGATCCTGCGGGAGCTGGGCTGCCCGGAAGGGTTGGCCTCGGTCGTGGGGGCACACCACGGCAAGCCGCAGGAGGCAAATAATGTTCTGGACCAGCTGGAGGATGGAGTGTACGAAACGAACTACTGGTCCAAAGGACGGAAAACATTCTGGTGGAGCTGCTGGCAGGAACTGTTCGATCACGCCCTGCAGGAAAGCGGCTTTTCTGACGTGAAAGAGCTGCCGGAGCTGTCAGTCCCGACGGAACTCCTCCTGACCGGCCTGCTCATCATGGCGGACTGGATCGCCAGCAATCCCCGGTATTTCCCGCTGATCCCGGTAGAGGAACTGGGCGACGAGAGCCTTTATCCGGCCCGCGTGGAACGGGCATGGCAGAAATTCGCACCGACCCTTCCCTGGGAAGTGCAGGAGGCCGCGGCGGACCCGGCGGAGTTCCGGGAGCGGTTCGGCTTTCTTCCGAACGAAGTGCAGCAGGCTATGCTGGAGGCTGTGAACAACGCACAGGAACCGGGCATTTTTATTCTGGAAGCCCAGATGGGCGTGGGCAAAACCGAGGCCGCGCTGGCAGCAGCGGAGGTTCTGTCACAGCGCTGCGGGGAGGGCGGCATCTTCTTTGGTCTGCCGACCCAGGCCACCGCCAACGGTATTTTTGGGCGGCTGCTGGACTGGGCGCAGAAACAGTCGGACGGGCTGGAACACTCCATCCGGCTGGCGCACGGCATGGCGCAGCTGAATACAGACTATTTGAAATTGCAGCAGGAACCGGTGCCGGTGGAGGATGACGCCGACGACCCGGAGGAACGGGTGATGGTGCACCAGTGGTTTCAGGGCAGCAAACAGGCGCTTCTGGCCAACTTTGTCATTGGCACGGTGGATCAGCTGCTGATGGCGGCCTTGCAGCAGAAGCATGTGATGCTGCGGCATCTCGGCCTGGCGGGCAAGGTGGTGGTGATCGACGAGTGTCATGCTTACGACGCCTACATGAACTGTTATCTGGACCGGGCACTGAACTGGCTGGGAGAGTACCGGGTGCCGGTGATCCTGCTTTCGGCCACACTGCCCGCCAAGCGGCGTACCGAACTTGTGACCGCATATCTCAACCGGAAAACGCTGCCGGATGCACCCTGGAAAACCTGCCGTGGCTACCCGCTGCTGACCTGGACCGATGGAAAACAGGTGCAGCAAACCGGCATTCCGCTGCACACACCGCCGCGCCGGGTGACGATGGAATCCCTGACGGAGGAACATCTGCCGGAAATGCTGCAGAACGCGCTGCGGGAAGGCGGCTGTGCAGGCGTGATCGTCAACACGGTGCGGAAAGCGCAGGACCTTGCGGCCCGCCTGCGAGACGAGCTGCCGGAATTTGAAGTGCTTGTGTTCCACGCACAGTTCCTGATGCCTGATCGCGCCGAAAAGGAAAAGCACCTGATGGAGCGCATCGGCAAACACTCGACCCCGGCGCAGCGCGACCGGCTGATCGTGGTGGGTACGCAGGTGCTCGAGCAGTCACTGGATATCGATTTCGATTACATGATTACGGAACTGTGCCCGATGGACCTGCTGCTGCAGCGCATCGGACGGCTGCACCGGCATCCGGGCCGGGCGCGTCCGCAGCCGGTGCAGGAAGCCCGCTGTGCAGTGCTGGACACCGGGACCGAGGAATTTGACGAGGGCAGTGCAGCCATCTATGGCGAATGGCTGCTCGGACGTACCCGGAAGCTTCTGCCGCAGGAAGTGCAGCTGCCTGCGGATATCGCCCGGCTGGTACAGGACACCTACGGCTGGGAGCCGGACTGCCTGCCCGCAGACCCGCAGAGCACGGCGGCACGGGGAACATATGAGCTGGAACAGGCCAAGAAGCAGCGCAGCGCCAAGGCCTTTGCCATTTTGTCGCCGAGAGCATGCGGTGATGCGCTGGACGACTGGATGAATGAGGTCGGGGCGACCAGCGACGCCGGTGCCCGTGCCGCTGTGCGCGACGGCGACCCGTCCATTGAAGTGCTGGTCATGATGCAGGACGGCAGCGGCAATGTCCGCTTTCTGCCCGGAGAGGGAGAAGCGGCCGGGCCCTGTGTGGCGGTGGACCAGCCCCCGCAGCCGGAAGAAGCCTTGCAGATCGCGCGGCAGAGGCTGCGTCTGCCGGGGTATTTCAGCAAACGATGGAGCGTGCAGCAAACCATTGACGCGCTGGAAGCCGAGACCCGGAAGCATTTTGCGGCATGGCAGCTCTCCCCGCTGCTGCGCGGGGAACTGGTCCTGCTGCTGGACGAGCGCCGCACGGCACACCTTGCCGGGCAGGTGCTGCACTACGACCGTGAGAACGGCCTGACCTATCAGAAGGAGGATGAGGATGGAGACAATGGAGTTTAACCTGCTGCAGGAACGGTGGGTCCGGGTGCGGACACAGGACTGCACTGTGCAGGAAGTCTCGCTGACCGACGCACTGCTCCATGCACACGCGTATGTGGACCTTGCGGGCGAGATGCCCACGCAGGACGCCGCCATGCTGCGGCTGCAGCTGGCGGTGCTGCACACCGTGTTCTCCCGCGTGGATGGGAACGGTGTACCGGCACCGTTTGAAGAACCCCGGGATGCTCTGCAGCGCTGGGGCGAATTGTGGCAGTTGGGGCACTTCCCGGAACAGCCGATCCGGGATTATCTGGACAAATGGCAGGACCGCTTCTGGCTGTTCCACCCGGAGCGCCCCTTCTGGCAGGTGCCGGAAGCGAAGATCGGCAGTCCATTCGGAGCGAAAAAGCTGAACGGAGAAGTGTTTGAAAGCGAGAATAAAACCAGCCTGTTTTCTGCCTGTGCGGGAACAGGAAAGGAAAGCATGGACTACCCGCAGGCTGCACGATGGCTTGTGTCTTTAAACAATTATGACGATGCGGCGGCTAAGAAAAAGGCAAAAGACCGGCCGCTGCCGTCGATGGGGCCGGGGTGGCTCGGCCGGATCGGTGTGATCTATGTAAAAGGCAGCAATCTGTTTGAAACACTGATGCGGAACCTGATGTTCCTGCAAGATGGCGGAGAGCTCTGGGAACCGGATGTTCCGTGTTGGGAGCTTGAGGATGCAAGAAGCGGCGAACGAACGGAGGTGGCATGCCCGGATAACTTTGCGGAGCTGATGACGACGCAGTTTCGACGGATCCTTCTGGAACGGAAGGAAAACAAAGTTGTGGGCTATACGGTCTTGGGAGGAGACTTCTTTGATTCCACGAATGCATTTGCAGAACCGATGACGCTCTGGAATAAAAAAGAGGACAAAAAGACAGGGCTGGTGTATTACGATCCGCGGAAACATGAGATGGGAAAACAGCTCTGGCGGGAGTTTTCCGCTATCAGTGATAGGGGCGGCCATAAACCCGGCGTGATCTGGTGGAATACCTATTTGCAGGGCCGGAAATTGCTGAGCAGAAAAGAAATTCTACAGGTTTGTGCAGTTGGGGTGGAATACGGAGCGCAAAGTGCCTCCATGAAAGATTGTTACACGGATGCGCTTTCGATGAATCTTGAACTGCTAAATGAATTGGGCCGTACATGGCAGATCTGTGTTGACGATGAGGTGAACAACTGTGAGCAGGCTGCAAGGATCGTGGGTTGTCTGGCACAGAACCTGGCCCTTGCGGCAGGGGACAAGAACGACACCAGTGCCGAAGCCGCCCGCGCGCAGTTCTATTTTGCGGTCGATCAGCCGTTCCGGCGGTGGCTGCAGAGCATTGACCCGGAGACGGATGAACCGGTCGAGAAGGCGGCCGAGTGGCAGGTGCAGGCATACCGGCTTGCGGCAGAATTGGGCAAGCAGATGGTGGAGCAAGCGGGGACCGCTGCATTCATCGGGCATCGCGTTCCGGATAAAAAGAATTCGGAAAAGAGTTATCTGTATACAGCGCCCAAGGCCTACAACAGCTTTCTGTATGATTTGCGGAAGCTGTACCCGAAACAGGATGAAGGAGGGACAGAATGAAAACCAATGAGGTAAAAGCCTGCGTGATCCGGCAGCTGCGTCGGCTGCAAGTTCTGCCGGAGCCGCAGAGACGGGCCGAGCTTGCCGAGCTGCGCCGGGGCGTGGGGCGTCAGCCCGGAGACCTGCCTGCGTTGTGGGGCGCTCTGCTGGCCGACATGCCGGAGCAGCTGCAGGGCAGCAATGGCCCGTCAAAGGCGGAATGGGCCGTCTATACGGCGTTGACCCTGTTTGCCCTGCACCAGCAGGGGGAAGCCGGTGTTTCCATGAACCAGCCGGGCAGAACGCTGGGCGGTGCAGTGCGGCAGCTGGCCGAAAAAACGGCTGCCGGGCAGGACTGGACCGAGAGCAGCGTGCTCCGGCGGTTCAACGCGCTGGCAACGGCGGATTCCATGCCGGAAGTCTCGCACCACCTGCGCGGGATGATCCAGCTGCTGCGGCGGGAAGGGATCCCGCTGGATTATCCGCAGCTGGCCGAGGATCTGTATCAATACCAGTTTGTGGACGGTGCGCCGAATGTCCGTTTGCGGTGGGGCCGGGACCTTTATGCGAGCCCCACGGAGAAAACCAAAGAGAACGAAAAGGAGAATTGAGATGGATACCAAACGCCTGTATGTTGATTTTCATGTTCTGCAGACCATGCCGCCCAGCTGCGTCAACCGCGACGACACCGGCAGCCCCAAGACCGCTGTCTATGGCGGGGCCGTCCGTGCCCGGGTGTCCTCGCAGGCGTGGAAGCACGCCATGCGCGTGATGTTCACCGGGGAAATGAGCGATGCAGTTGAGACCGGTTACCGCACCAAGAAGGGCACGGATCTGGTGGCAAAGCAAATCAAAGCCCTTGCTCCGGATGCGGATGCCTTCAAGCTGACACAGGAAATCTTTAAGATGCTGAAGATCAAGGCTGACGAGGATGGCACCAAAGCATTGTTCTTCCTGAGCGATGCACAGGCAAAGGCGCTGGCAAAGCTGGCGGTGGAAGGCTGCAAGGACAAGAATCGGTATAAGGAGGCTTTGAAAGAGGCTCCCTCTGCGGACATGGCGCTGTTTGGCCGCATGGTGGCAGATGACCCGTCGCTGAACTACGACGCTGCCGCACAGGTGGCCCACAGCATCTCCACCCACACTGTGCAGAACGAGTTCGACTATTTCACCGCCGTGGACGACTGTGCCCCGGAGGACAACGCCGGTGCCGGGCATCTGGGCACGGTGGAATACAATTCCGCCACCCTGTACCGCTATGCGACGGTCAATGTTCTGGAGCTGGTGCGCACGCTGGGCGCAGAGCAGACGGCACAGACGGTCCGGGCGTTCGGTGAGGCGTTCATCCGCTCCATGCCCACCGGCAAGCAGAACAGCTTTGCCAACCGCACCCTGCCGGATGCCGTTTACGTCACCCTGCGGCAGGACCAGCCGGTGAACCTCAGCAGAGCCTTTGAAAAGCCGGTGCACAAGAGCGAAGAAGGCTATGCAGAACCGTCCAAGATGGCGCTGAAACAGTATGCAAAGGAACTCTACAATACCTTTGCAGAGGCACCGGAGCAGAGCTTTACGGTGGGTACCGGGCTGGAAGAACTGGCACAGCCCATGCCGCTGAACACCATGCTGGCGGTACTGGAAAAGGCCGTAGAGGAGAAGCTGTCCGGGAATGAGGTGTGACCATGGCGACCTTATTGCTTCGGCTGGCTGCACCCCTGCAGTCCTGGGGTTCGGACTCCAAGTTTGAGACCCGCAAGACCGACCGGGAACCCACCAAGAGCGGCGTGGTCGGCCTGTTGGCGGCGGCGCTGGGGCTGCGCCGGGACGACACGGAGGGCCTTGCCCGGCTGAACGGCCTGCGCTTTGCCGTGCGGGCGGATCAGGAGGGCAGCCTGCTGGTGGATTTTCACACCGCCAAAAGCCGGGACACCTCCTATGTGACCTACCGCCACTATCTGCAGGATGCCGTGTTTCTGGCTGGGATCGAAAGCGAAGACACCGCCCTTTTGCAGCAGCTGCAGCAGGTGCTGCTGCACCCGGCCTTTCCGCTGTATCTGGGCCGCCGGTCCTGCCCGCCCACTCTGCCGCTTTGTCTGGGACTGCGGCAATGTTCTTTGCAGGAAGCACTGCAGACAGAACCGCCTCTGTGTCCGGGGCGGCATTGGCGGCTGGTGCTGGACGCCGACCCGCTGGAGCCGGGCACGGCTGTGCAGCGGGATGTGCCGGTCAGCTTTGATCCGCGCCATCGGCAGTACGGCTACCGCTCGGCGCGGGAGCTCTGGCAGACCATGCCGGACAGCCCGGAAAAGACGGAGCATGACCCGTTCCGGGAATTGTAAAGGGGGCGAGAGAATGTATTTATCACGGGTAGAGCTCGATCCCACCCGCCGCAGCACCATGGCAGCACTGGCGGCACCGCAGAAATTGCACGGCGCAGTGGAAAGTGCCTTTACGGGGGAGCGCCGCCGCAGGCTGTGGCGGCTGGATCGTCTGGGAGAGCGGCTGTATCTGCTGCTGCTCAGCGAGGATGTGCCGGAGCTGTCCGGCGTGGTGGAGCAGTTCGGCACCGGAGCGGCTGCGGAGACCCGCAGCTACGACCCGCTTTTGCAGCGGGTGGAGCCTGGCAGCAGCTGGCAGTTCCGGCTGACCGCAAACCCCACCAAATGCTGCAAAGACCCCAAGGCACCCGCAGAGCGGGGGGCTGTGGCGGCGCACTGCTCGACAAAGTATCAGAAGCAGTGGCTGCTGGACCGCGCCGCAAAGCATGGCTTTGCTTTTCGGGGAGAGGAATTTACCGTGACCCGGGTGCAGTGGCAGCACTTTGCCAAGCATGGCACCCGGCCTGTGACCCTGCTGGCAGTGACCTACGAGGGTGTTTTGCAGGTGACCGACTCAGAGCAGTTCCGGGCACTGCTGTGTCAGGGCATGGGACGCGGCAAGGCCTACGGCCTTGGGCTGATGACCGTCATGCGCGGAGGAAACTGAGATGGGCGAGATGCCGGGCATGATCCGGCCGGACCTGCAGGCACTGCCGCAGGTGAAGGATCGGATCTTTTCCCCGCACATGCGGGGGTGATCCCCGCAGGTCTGCGCTGGTAACGGTCTTTGTGCCCTTTTCCCCGCACATGCGGGGGTGATCCCGAGCCGCAGTTTATTGCCGACTTCCTTGTGAACTTTTCCCCGCATACGCGGGGGTGATCCTACCATTGCCGATATGCCCGGCGACTGTTATACCTTTTCCCCGCACATGCGGGGGTGATCCGGTGACCATAAGCCAGCGCCACGGAGCGCCCGTCTTTTCCCCGCATGTGCGGGGGTGATCCCATCCTGCACATTATGAACCGGGAGCGATCAGGCTTTTCCCCGCATACGCGGGGGTGATCCCTGACCGATGAGCACTACGCCGAGCTGACCGGCTTTTCCCCGCATACGCGGGGGTGATCCCGGTATGCTGGAAGCCAGCCAGACCTTCAGCGGCTTTTCCCCGCACATGCGGGGGTGATCCTCTGCCCACCCGGCAGGAGAAGGAAGCCGCAGACTTTTCCCCGCACATGCGGGGGTGATCCCAGGTTTTTTGCCTGTCCTGCGATTGACAGGCCCTTTTCCCCGCATACGCGGGGGTGATCCTTTCTGTCTGATCTCCAGCGGCAGCATGTCGAACTTTTCCCCGCATACGCGGGGGTGATCCCTGCCCAACGCCGAGGAAAAAGTCATCGGCAGCCTTTTCCCCGCATGTGCGGGGTTTGCGAGAAGGAGTCACGGGCAGTGCCGCTGCGGATGCTTTTTTGTCGGCTGCAGATCCTTTGCGGGCCGGCCCTCTGACGCAGGCTGGGCAGAACGTTTTTTATCATTCCGCTGAAATTGCACAAGAAAATTCCGGTTCCGTTCACAAAGAGACGACTACACAGTGCTATACTTTTACCAGATCATTCCTTCTGAAAGGAGCCTGTTCTCTTTATGAGCCAACCCACCTCTGCCGCACCTTCCCGCAAAAAGACGACATTTTCGCTGCTGGTGCTCGCCGCACTCACCGGCATCATCGTGCTGCTGTTCAAGGACCACTGGGCCGAGATCACCGCAGCACTTTCGCAGCTGTCCGCATGGCAGGTGCTGGTGGTGCTGGCCATCGGCCTCAGCTATCCGCTGCTGGAAGGGTGCGTGGCGTGGGTCATCGTGCGCAGCCGCATTCCGGGTTTCAGGCTCCGGCAGGGCATCGATACCGCGTGGTGCGGCATCTTTGGCAATGTGGTCACACTGGGCGCAGGCGCCGTGCCGGTGCAGACCTGGTATCTCCACCGCTGCGGCCTGCCGGTGGGCCCGGGTGTGGGCCTGATGACCCTGCAGTACGTGTTCCACAAAACCACCGTGCTGCTGTATGCCACGGTGATGCTGCTGTTGCAGCACAGGTGGCTTGCCGCCAACACCACCGGTGTGATGAATTATCTGCCCATGGCATACGCTGTAGTGGCGGCCATCATTGTGGTGCTGGTGCTGGTGTGCGTATCGCCGCTGGTGCAGGACCTTGCCCGCTGGCTGATGCGTCTGCTGCCCAAAACGGAAAAATGGCAGCAGCGCCGCGCCGACTGGCAGCAGCAGCTGGATGTTCTGGGCGAGGAGAGCCGCCGCCTGCTGGCGGATAAGCCCCGCTGCGCTGAAATTCTGGCATTGCAGGCGGTCAAGCTGTTCGGGCTGTTCTGCCTGCCCTACCTGTGCATCCGGTTCATGGGGCTTTCCCCGCTGGGGTTCTGGCAGGTGCAGCTGCTCACCAGCCTGATGCTGTTTTTGTCCAATGCTCTGCCCAATGTGGCCGGTATGGGCTCCATCGAGACGGCATTCCTGCTGGTGTTCGGCAGCTTTCTGGAGCGGGGCGAGGTGATGAGCGTGATGATGCTCTACCGCATCGCCAGCTATTATGTGGTGTTCGCCGCCAGTGCCGTGGGCTTCTTCTTTGCCCAGCGGCATCTGGGCCAAATGGGAGCGAAGCTGCCAAAGGAGGCATGACTCTTATGAAGGAAAAAGGCATTCTGTCCCGGTTCGGCATCGTTTTGCTCATCCTGCTGGCGCTGGTGCTCATCCTTCCCTCTGCCCGGATCGATCTTGCATCCGGGATCAAGGCCAGCACACAGGCCAGTGTCCGGGTGGAGCACATTCAGAACTTTGCCCGCTCTGCAGAGATGGACGTTCAGCTGCTCTCTGCCGACGACCCGGCCTATCAGCAGATCGCAAACGTGCTCTCCGGCCTTACCTGCGTCAAGCGGTTCAACCAGCGGTATTCCTCCTACAGCCACGAATACCCGGTGGACTCCGTTACCGTGAGCTATTACGATGCGGATGAAAACAACCGCCTGCTGGTCACGGTCTACTCCGACGGCACCGCCATCGTGAACAGCCAGTTCGTGAAGATCAAAACACCCAAAGGCGGCGCGGAAGAAGTGTACCGTCAGCTGGTGGAGATCGTGAAGTAAACCCTCTCAGTCATCGCTGAGCGATGCCAGCTCCCCCGAAAGGGGGAGCTTATTTGCATCTGGGCATCTGGCTTAAACGTTTTTCTTCAAACCAAAAGTAGTATCTTTCCGTACTTGCGCATGAAGCTCGCCCTTCGGGAGAGCTGCCGCCGCAGGCGGCTGAGAGGGTCGTTTTCCTTATAAAAACAAAAATCGGGGCATGCAGGTGGTCAAGCTGCATGTCCCGTTTTTGTTTTTCTTTTGCACTCTGTGCGGTACCAATCACACCGAATGCCGCGCATCGAGCCGTGGGAGCAAACTAAAACCACAGCTCACTTGAAAAAAGAGAATGGAATGGAGGAATTGGCGTTTGCGCAGCAATGAAAGCCCCAGTGGGGCTTTTAAGCCACAAAGCGGTCTTGCGTAAGCAAGATGGAGTGGCCTCGCCACGACAAACTTGGGGATCACCTGACACAGCTCCGCAGCTCTGCCATGGCGGATCCGGTTTTCGCAGAAGCCCTTGCAGAGGCTTCCGCTTTTCTGGTGCAACGTAGTCCGGCATGTCGGTTAGGTTTGCCTAACCTCGTTGCGAGAACAGAATACCATAGCCGGTTAGTCTTGTCAACCCTTATTTTGCGATTTTTTTTCGCAAAAGGGGTGCGCCGCCGGGATTTCGGCGCTTTTTCTACATTCTGCCCAAAGAAAGCCCCTTGCTTTGGCAGAAAACCCACTTGTTTTCTATTGCATTTTAAAGCGGTTCTTGCTATTATAATAACGCAAGATTTTGTGGGCAGGTTTTCATTTTTGTCTACACCTTGTAGTCGGGGCTGCCGCAGTCGGCAGTTCAAGACCGTTTTGCCCCCAGAAAGCCGCCATACAGAGCGGCTTTTCAAAGGCTCATTAGTTAGAAAACGCTAACTGCGTAATGGAGCAAGGAGGTTCCAATGATCAATTTTGAACAGTGGGAAGGCTTTGAGGG
>ENA-ORSA01002521-ORSA01002521.1-human-gut-metagenome-genome-assembly--contig:-NODE-2521-length-12890-cov-3.481808_pt1 | contig 12890 bp, 9 predicted proteins | sample MGYA00242179_ERZ509142 | MGnify/ENA primary metagenome ERZ509142 (study PRJEB26280, sample SAMEA2338659) | human gut metagenome | biome: human gut; feature: human-associated habitat; material: faeces... | reverse complement strand
TAGAATAGAACAAGTCACTTGTCAACGATTTTACGCGTTGAAGTGAAAAAGAAATTTTTTTACATCTGTTTATTACTAAATTTGCGAAAATGCGATTGATTTCACCGCCTTTGAACAGGGAAATTGTCGCATTTTCAATGCTTTTCAAAATAAAACGAATAAATTTTGTATAAAGGTGTTGTTTTGCTTGAAATTTTCTCTATTTTCTTGTACAATATGAACAGAGGTTAAAATACAAGAAAAAAACATCAAAATAAATAGACGGGAGGACTTAACTATGAACGTGTATGGGACAAAACAAATCCGCAATGTAGTGTTACTGGGGCACGGCGGTGCCGGCAAGACAACGGTAGCAGAGGCGCTGGCACTGGTAACAGGTACTACCAAGAGAATGGGAAAAGTTCCAGAAGGAACCACCATCAGCGATTATGATAAAGAAGAAATCAAGAGACAGTTCTCTATCTCCACCACGCTGATTCCGTTGGAGTATCAGGGAGAAGATGGACCGATCAAGATTAACCTGTTAGATACTCCTGGCTATTTTGATTTTGTGGGAGAAGTAGAGGAAGCTATCAGTGTAGCAGATGCAGCAATCATCGTTGTAAACTGCAAGGCTGGCATCGAAGTCGGAACCGAGAAGGCATGGGAACTCTGTGAAGAGTACAACCTGCCGCGCCTGTTCTTCGTTACCAACATGGATGACGATCAGGCAAGCTTCCGTGAGCTGATCTTAAAACTGGAGAAACAGTTTGGCCGTAAGATCGCGCCGTTCCAGGTGCCGATCCGTGAAAATGAAAAATTTGTCGGCTTTGTCAATGCGGTAAAGATGGAAGGCCGCCGTTTCACTCATTTAAGCGAATATGAGAAATGCGAGATTCCGGAGTACACCAAGAAGAACCTCGGCATCATCCGTGATGCGCTGATCGAGGCAGTGGCAGAGACGAGTGAAGAATATATGGAGCGCTATTTCTCCGGTGAAGAATTTACACAGGAAGAGATCGCACAGGCGCTGCGCGAGCACGTAAGTGAGGGCAACATCGTTCCGGTTATGATGGGTTCCGGCATCAATGCACAGGGCTTCGCATATTTGCTGCAGGCGATCGATAAATACTTCCCGTCACCGGACAAGTTCGAGTGTGTCGGTGTCGATGTATCGACCGCAGAGCGCTTTACCGCTAAATATAATGACGATGTATCCTTGTCGGCACGTGTTTTCAAGACCGTGGTTGACCCGTTCATCGGCAAATACTCCCTGATGAAGATTTGTACCGGTACCTTAAAACCAGATACCGTTATCTACAATGTAAACAAAGATGCTGAAGAGAAAGTTCAGAAAGTATATGTTCTCCGCGGCAAGGATGTCATCGAGGTTCCGGAATTAAAGGCGGGCGATATCGGCGCGGTTGCCAAATTAAACGTTACTCAGACCGGCGATACCATCGCAGTCCGCACGGCTCCGATTGTATACCACAAACCGAAGATTTCTACCCCGTATACCTACATGGCATACGCAGCTAAGACCAAAGGCGATGAGGACAAGATCTCCAGTGCACTGGCGAAGATGATGGACGAAGATCTGACACTCAGAAGCGTCAGCGATACCGAGAACCGTCAGACCTTACTTTACGGCATCGGCGAGCAGCAGCTCGAAGTCGTTGTCAGCAAGCTGCAGGCAAGATATAAAGTAGACATTGTGCTCAGCAAACCGAAATTTGCATTCCGCGAGACACTTCGCAAGAAAGTAGAAGCACAGGGCAAATATAAGAAACAGTCTGGTGGACATGGACAGTACGGCGATGTTAAGATGTCCTTCGAGCCGTCCGGCGATCTGGAGACACCATATGTATTCGAAGAGAAGGTATTTGGCGGTGCCGTTCCAAAGAACTACTTCCCGGCAGTTGAGAAAGGTGTTCAGGAATGCGTACAGAAGGGTCCGTTGGCTGGATATCCGGTTGTCGGTGTGAAAGCAACCCTGTTAGATGGTTCCTATCATCCGGTTGATTCCTCCGAGATGGCATTCAAGATGGCAGCGACGCTGGCATTCAAGAAAGCGTTCATGGAAGCGAATCCAGTTCTCCTTGAGCCGATCGCATCTCTGAAAGTAACCGTTCCGGATAAATTCACCGGCGACGTTATGGGCGATCTGAACCGCAGAAGAGGTCGTGTTCTCGGTATGAACTCCAACCATCACGGCAAACAGATCATCGAGGCAGATATCCCGATGTCCGAGCTGTTTGGTTATAACACCGACCTTCGTTCCATGACCGGCGGTATCGGTGAATTCTCCTATGAGTTCAGCCGCTACGAGCAGGCTCCGGGCGATGTACAGAAGAGAGAAGTGGAGGCGAGAGCGGCAGAAGCTGAATAATGGCAGATGTAATGTAGGTGCGTAAATGGCTATGAGAGTGCATAAAGCTGATTGGAAGGCTTGGATGGGGCATTGGATTGAGCCCAGAATTGTCTGCGATTTGGTTGTAAAATATAGACAAAACAGAATCGCCTGCCTATGCGCGAAATGCCGAAAATAAAAGAAGCGCTTACCGTTTCGGTCAAGAATATGATATTCTTATATAAATAAGCAGAAAACCGCCGCAGGCGGCTGAGTGGATCGATACCGATTCATCAAGGCTGTCAGCGGCGGCTTTCTCTTTCTGGAAGGTCTTTCGGATCGATATGGTTATAGGCTGTGCTTGAATTCACCAAAGCGCTGCGAATGTTATCGATGGGACAGGCGAGAAGTTAAGGCAGTGAATGCGGATGCCAAATTGCTACGAATTGCGTGCTTTTGCAATTTTCAAAAAGAAGGCTATAAATTGTAAGAAAATAGAAAAGAATATCCACCTGTAAAAAGGTATAATGTTGCAAAGAGAACAACTTATACAGACAGGTGGGTGGCCTTTTTATGATAGAGAAAAATGAGAAAAGCGGGGAACTCATGGAAGTAAAAGAACAGGCAAAAACAGTTCGGAAACACCCGGAGCGGATGATCGTGCGTATCTGGCTGGTGCTGGCGCTTATTTGTCTGCTGGCGGGTCTGATCGCCCAGTATACGTTCCGGCTGAAAGAACCGCTGTTTCTGCACTACAGCCAGTCGGCTTATCTGGGCTGTGGGCTGGACGGAGTAGAAACTTCGGAGGATGGAATCGTTCCATCTGTGTCAAGTGAGGCGCTTGAAGAAGAAAGTATCGATTCCGATGTGAAAGTTGGAGTTTTAGACGAAGGCGTGAAAGACCCGAATGCGAATATGGGATTGGAGAATACAGTGTCCTTATATGCATTAGGGGAAGAAAGTGTGGATGAGACAGATAGAACTTCGGATGTATGGTATACACAGGTAAATTTTGCCTATCTGACGGATGTGACGGATGAGATCTGTGTGAGAGAAATTCGTTTTTCAGAGTTGCCTGAACTTCAAATGCAGGAAATGCGGGAGACAGTCCAGTCAGCGGGACAGTATGCGCTTCATCGCCTGGATGCTACGCTTTCGATTGAAGATCCGCAGCATAACGGGATCCGTCAGTGGAGAATCCTGACGCGGGCGCAGGTGCTCTATTCAGATGGAAACACAGCGGACGTAAAAATTGGTAATCTGGTACTGATTGCAAATCCGGAGGGCGGGAGCGCCCTGGAAAATCCAAGTTCCAGCGCCAATTCAGATGGAACGGCCACACAGGTTTACACCGTTCAGAAAGATGGAACCATCGAAGTAAAAGGCTGCATTGCGTCAGTCGGGGAGATGGAAAATTTTTCGATGACCCTAAATGGAGAGCCTATCCCAGCCAAAAAAGAAGGGGAAGAGCCGAAACGGCTGACAGTAAAAACGGGTGATGTGCTGACGTTCCAGAGCCATTGGATTGGCAAAGAGGAAGACCAGTCGCCGCAGGTATTTCATTCAGGAGTTGCAGTGCTTTCATATATCGGCAAAGATGGCGGGGAGCAGGTTCTTTCATTTGAAAATGAATACAGGAAGAGAAGGGAGCTTCGCTTTATTGATGTGTGGAAATATCTGCTGAAAGAGGAGGCATTTAAGTGAAAACGGGAGATCATAAGATTTTAGCCGGTCTGATTCTTGCTTCGATTCATATTAATCTGTTCCATGTGATGCTGCTGCCGCCCTGCATCGGGTTCCTGATTTTATATATCGGGATTCTCCAGAAAGAGCGGCAGGTGGGATTTTTCCAGATGGATGTAAAAGAGATGAGAGTGTACCGGGCAGCAGGGGCGGCGCTTGTGCTGGTGACTGCTTTTTCTAGCTTCCTGTCCATGTTCTGGAGGCGGCCGGACGGAACCATCTGGTCGCTGATTCCGTGTATGCTGGAATATGTGGTGCTCTATGGACTGATGGAAAGCTACACCGCAGGTTCGCCCAGACATTCGTATCACTCCGAACTGTGCTGTGGATATGCTATGGTAATGGGAGCAGCACTGTGTGGGTACGCAGTCAGCCTGATTCTGCATATTGCGCTGTGGCAGCTCTTTGCGTCTATGATTATTCTGGTCTGCCGGTTTATGGTGGTTGTGGTTGTTATAGGGGCGAAGAAAGAGGCATAAAAAATAAAAAGCCGTAACCAGATATACCCGCCCATGGGATTAAACTCATGAGCGAAAGTATAAGGTTACGGCTTTTCTATGTTGAAAATTCTGGTTTTCAAATAATCAAAGATAACATGGAATGTTGATGTTTCGGTTCCGATGTATCTTTCTAATTTTTATTTAAAATTCTCCTCCGCATACCGGCGCAGCTCATCACGGAAATCCGGGTGTGCGATGGCGATCATGGCATCCGCTCGTTCTTTTAAGGTAAGCCCGGTCAGTTTTGCGATACCGTACTCGGTCGCCACGTACTGAATCATGGTACGCGGTGCAGATACGGTGCTGCCGCCTGGAATGAACGGTACGATGTTGGATTTTAAGGAGCCATCTTTTTTCTTGTGGGTGGAAGCAAGGCAGATAAAGCCCTTGCCTCCCTCGGAGCGGAATGCGCCCTCCAGGAAATCCATCTGTCCGCCGATACCGGAGAGCTGTCGGGTGCCGGCAGACTCGGCATTTTCCTGTCCCATCAGATCCAGCTCGACACCACCGTTGATGCTGATGACATTTTTCATCTCACCGATGCGGTACGGGGAGTGGACGTAATCGACGTCAGCCGGATGGAAGAGCTGCGGCTCATTATCCAGCCAGTCATATAATTCCTGAGAGCCCATGGCAAGGTTCCAGGTAGAATAACCGTTGTCAATTTCCTTCTTCTTGTTGGTCAGCTTGCCAGCCTTATAGAGGGCTAAAAAAGCATCGCTGATGGTGCCGGTGTGGCAGCCGAGGTCAGTTTTGTCGGACTGCGCCAGCATATTGGCAACGGTAAACGGAACGCCGCCGACGCCCAGGGAAAGGACAGCGCCGTCCGGGATCTCCTCAACGACACGTTTGGCAATCTCAATATCAACGGCGCTCGGGTCGCGGTAGGTGCGGATCGGAAGCGGCTCATGCTCGCCCTCGACGATGAAATCTGCCTCTGAGAGGTGGACACGGTGGGAACCATCGACGCCCTGTAAGCGCGGGAGGCGCTCATTGATCTCGAAGATGACGGTGCGCGCATTCTCAAAGATGGTGCGCCATGCATAGTTGGAAATACCCAGTCCGCAGCAGCCGTTCGCATCTGGTCTGGAAACCGGTACAAAGGCAACATCCACGCGAATGTGGTGGCGGTACATTTCCGGCAGGGAACGCAGCATCATCGGCATAAACTTGCAGAGCCCACGGGTCTGCAGCTTGCGCTCATAATCGCTGATGTGCCAGCTGTAGTAGCTGAATGCTTTCTGCTCCGGGTCGCTTTCGACAACCTCGATGCGCGGGCGGATGACTAAACCGCCGCGGATCTTGACATCGGTCAGCTCATCCCTGCGTGCTGCCAGCGCACGGTCGAGAAGCTCCGGAAATCCAGCGCCAAAGCCATAATCCACCCAGTCGCCCGGTTGAACGGCCTTGACGGCGGTCTCAGCACTTACAAATTTGCCTGCGTAATTGTTAGACATAGTAAAAATCCTCCATCGGTATGAAATTCATAATTTTCTAGTTTCCATCATATCCCAGAAAGCGCTTTTTTGCAACTTCCAAAGACAATTCCAAAAGACAATTTTTAAGCTGGGTTTTAAGATAAATTTAATACGGAAATAGTTGACAAAATAGGTGTTTATGATAAAATTAAGTGTTTATAAATAAGAGTTGGTCTTTTACACAGCAGGCAGAAGTGCCTGTATTTTTATGTAATAGGAAATTCCTTGGAATTCCCTATTACACAAAAAGGCACTAACGTGCCAATGATGTGCACTTGCGCGAAGCAGAAACATGTCGCAAGCGACCGCGCTCGGCGCGAGAATGTGACTGTAAAGAATACAACAAATATAGAAAGAGAGGAGTTACGACAAATGAAAACAAATACGGATTTATTTGAAAAAACACCCGTACCGAAGGCGGTCGCAACCATGGCGGTTCCGACCATGATTTCCATGCTGGTGGTTGTTATCTATAACATGGCGGATACATTTTTCATCGGTCAGACGAAGGATCCGCTGCAGGTGGCGGCAGTTTCGCTGGCAACGCCGGTCTTTATGATTTTTATGGCATTAGGCCATCTGTTCGGTATCGGCGGCAGCTCAGCGATATCGAGAGCACTGGGAGAACGCCATAAAGATCGGGCATGTCATATCAGTTCATTCTGCTGCTATGGATCCCTGGGGCTAGGCGTGATAGTGGCTATCCTGTCTGTACTTGGAATGGAAACCATTCTGCATCTCATCGGTGCCAGTGTAAATACGATCGGTTTTGCGAGACAGTACCTGGCGATTATTGCAATCGGCGCGCCGTTTATTATGTTTTCAACTGCATTTGCGAATATTCTGCGGGGAGAAGGCGCATCGAGAGAATCGATGGTCGGAAACCTGTTAGGTACCGTAGTAAATATTATTTTGGATCCGATCATGATCCTGGTGCTTGGCTGGGGAGTGACCGGTGCAGCGCTTGCGACGATTATCGGCAATATTGCGGCCTGTCTTTACTATATTGCTTATTATCTACGGGGAAAATCGACACTGTCGATTCATTTCCGTGATTTTAAGATGGGAGATGGAATCGTTTCCGGCGTGGCAGGGATCGGTATTCCGGCATCCTTAAATAACATCCTGATGAGCTTTGCCAATATTATCCTGAACCAGGCGCTGGTCGGTTACGGTGACACACCGGTAGCGGCGATGGGGGTTGCGATGAAATCCAATATGCTTGTTGTCCTGCTGCAGATTGGTCTCTGCGTGGGAATCCAGCCGCTGATCGGTTATAATTATGGAGCGCGCAACAAGAAACGCCTGATGTCGGTATTCAAATTTACAGGATTTGTATCGATTATTATGGGAACGATTCTGACATTGTTTATGATTGTCGCAAGAAAGACAATGATTCAGATGTTTATTAATGATGCAGAAGTTGTCCAGTATGGTATTCAGATGGTGGTTGCCCTCCAGCTTTCTGCGCCATTCCTTGGTATCTTATTCCTCTGCATCAATACGATCCAGGGAATGGGAAAAGCGCTTCCGTCGCTGATTCTTACGATCTGCCGCCAGGGACTGATTTTTATTCCGCTGATTTTCGTGCTGAATGCGATGTTTGGCCTGGATGGAGTTATCTATGCACAGCCGGCGGCTGATTATCTGTCGATTGTGGTGGCGATTTTGATTTGTGCACATCTGTTCCGGACGATGGATCATAGAGAAGAGAAAGCAGAAGGCTGAGAAGATTCAATAGATTCAATAAGGAAAAATATGCTTAAAGAAAATAAAAGAGAAGAAATCACAAAGAACATAGAGAATAGGGAAGCCCTTGTAGAACAGGTGGCAGATGGAATCTGGCGGATCGGTGTGGAATTGCCGCAGAATCCTTTGCGGGAACTCAATAGTTACCTGATCAAGGGAAAAGAAAACGAGCGTGATCTTCTGATTGACACCGGATTTCGGCGCGAGGAATGCCGGGAGGCGCTGTTTGCAGGGCTTCGGGCACTTGGAAGTAGCCCGGATCGGCTGGATATTCTTCTGACACACCTACACTCGGATCACACAGGACTTGCCAGGGAGGCGGCAGGGGCGGACAGCCGCATCTATATCAGCGGGATCGGTCTGACGATCTTAAAGGACGGTTTTACACCGGAGCGCCCGCTTCGGCTGGCGGCTCAATTCCGTGCCGGGGGATTTCCGGAGGATGAAATGAAGAAAACGCAGGCGCTCAATCCGGCAGTCCGCTATAAGCTGGATCAGGTTGATGACCGTTTTGTTCCGATTGAGGCAGGCTGGAAATACACGGTAGGAGATTACACGCTGGAAATGATCTCCGTGCCGGGGCATACGCCGGGCAATGCGATGTTCTGGGCAAAGAAGCAGGGCATCATGTTCACGGGCGATCATATCTTGTTTGATATATCGCCGAATATTACTTCCTGGCTGGAGTCAGAGGATCCGCTGGGCGATTATCTTGACAGCCTGCGCCTGGCCAGAAAATATCCGGTCCGCCTTGCCCTGCCGGGACACCGGAAGACGGGCGATTATGCAGCGCGCATCGAGGCGCTGCTGGCACACCATGAGCGGCGTCTGGCGGAGACGGAGGCGCTGCTTGCCGAACATCCGGGCATGACGGCATATGAGACGGCTGGAAAGATGCGTTGGAAGATCCGTGCCGCCAGCTGGGAAGAATTTCCACCGTCCCAGAAGTGGTTTGCGGTGGGAGAGTGCATGGCGCATCTGGACTACCTCCGCCTGCGCGGCAGAATCCGCCGGGAGATGGACGGAGAAGTGTGGAGATGGTTCACGGTAACGGCTAAATACTGTTAGAATTAACTAACAATTATTACCATTGACTAACAATAGTCTGACTGCATATAATGATAGGAAAGAAAGCGGTAACTGTTCAGTAGGTCTGCGCATTTACTGCGCTGACCGTACGAAAACATGGACCAGCAGGCAAAAATCCCATTGCCGTAGGCAATTTTTAATGGATTTTTGCGCGTGACTGTGAAGGTACTGAACAGTTACAGAAAGCGGAATATCAGTCAGGAGGTCGTTGTATGCAGTCGTTGGCAAAGGTGCAGGCGGGAGAGTCCTGTGAAATCAAGTGGATGTTTGGAAATGCGGATGTGATGAACTTTTTGGAGCGCTATGGAATCAAAGAAGGAAGCCGTATCCGGGTCCTTGGACGTGTGCTGGATGGTCTGATCATCGGAAATGGAAAGGTTCGGCTGGCACTGGGCGATGAAGTGGCAGAGCGGATTCAGGTGTAGGTTTGACGGTGATTGAAAGATTGTCGAAAATGTCATGTATTGAAAGAACGTCGAATCTGTCACGTGCAAGTTTGAGAAGGTCACGTTACTTGACATTTCTTCCCATTTATGCTATTCTACCAGATAGCACAAATGCAATGAACGGAAGTAGTAAGCCGCGAAATTTCTACAGAGAGCTGCCGGATGGTGTGAGGCAGCGGAAGGAAGCCGCCGAACTGGTCCGGGAGCAGCCTGTTGAAAGAAGTGTTTTTGAATACCCGAGTAGACAGAGCCGGTCATCCGCCGTTACAGGACGATGAGGAGCACACGGATTCCGTGTGAAATAGAGTGGTACCGCGCAGTTGGAATTTTCGCCCTGCGTCTCTATACAGGTAATGTAGAGACGCAGGGCGTTTTTGACGTTACCGGATTGAAAGAATGTCCGCAAGGGTTGGATGTTATGCAACTGCCAACGGACCAGTCGATTGCAATAATGAATCATCATTTTAGAGACTGGAGCCGGATTTTGACAGGAAATAGCAAAAAATCAGCGTGGGTTAAGCAGAAAACAGGAGGAACAAAGATGTCACAGTACAATCATACCGCCATTGAGAAAAAATGGCGCGAGAATTGGGAAAAACATCCCATCAATGTAAACGATGGAAAGAAAGAAAAATATTACTGCCTGGATATGTTCCCATATCCGTCCGGAAGTGGTCTGCACGTTGGTCACTGGAGAGGCTACGTTATTTCAGATGTATGGAGCCGTTATCAGCTGCTGCGCGGCAAATACGTGATCCATCCGATGGGCTGGGATGCATTTGGTCTGCCGGCAGAGAACTACGCGATCAAGATGGGCGTACACCCGGCTATCTCGACCGAGTCCAACATTAAAAATATTAAACGTCAGATCAACGAGATCGCAGCCATCTATGACTGGGATATGGAAGTAAATACCACAGATCCGGCATTCTACAAATGGACCCAGTGGATCTTCGTCCAGATGTTCAAAAAAGGTCTGGCATACGAGAAAGAATTCCCGATCAACTGGTGCCCGTCCTGTAAGACAGGTCTGGCAAACGAGGAAGTTGTCAACGGCTGCTGTGAGCGCTGCGGTACCCCGGTTACCAAGAAAAACCTGCGTCAGTGGATGCTCAAGATTACCGCGTACGCAGACCGCCTCTTAAATGATCTGGACAAACTGGACTGGCCGGAGAAGGTTAAAAAGATGCAGACTGACTGGATCGGCAAATCTTACGGTGCAGAGGTTGATTTCGGCGTAGAGGGACGCGATGAGAAGATCACCGTTTACACCACCCGCCCGGATACCCTGTACGGTGCAACTTTCATGGTACTGGCTCCGGAGCACGCGATGGCAAAGAGCCTGGCAACCGATGAGACCCGCGAGGCAGTAGAGAAATACATTTTCGATTCCTCCATGCGTTCCAACGTAGACCGTCTGCAGGATAAGGAAAAGACCGGCGTATTTACCGGAACTTATGCAATCAACCCGATCAACGGTGCGAAGGTTCCGATCTGGCTGTCTGATTATGTATTAGCTGACTACGGTACCGGCGCTATCATGTGTGTACCGGCACACGATGACCGTGACTTCGAGTTTGCAAAGAAATTTAATATCCCGATCATCCAGGTTATCGCAAAAGATGGCAAAGAGATCGAGAACATGACCGAGGCGTATACCGAGGCGTCCGGCACGATGATCAACTCCGGCGAGTGGAATGGTATGGAATCTTCCGTACTGAAAAAAGAAGCGCCGGAAATGATTGAGAAGAGAGGTATCGGTCACAAGAGAGTCAATTATAAGCTGCGTGACTGGGTATTCTCCCGTCAGCGTTACTGGGGCGAGCCGATCCCGATCGTCAACTGCCCGAAGTGCGGCTGGGTGCCGATCCCGGAGGATCAGCTCCCGCTCGTGCTCCCGCAGGTGGACAGCTATGAGCCCACCGACGACGGCGAGAGTCCGCTCAGCAAGATGACCGACTGGGTCAACACCACCTGCCCGCAGTGCGGCGGCCCTGCCAAGCGCGAGACCGACACCATGCCGCAGTGGGCCGGCTCGAGCTGGTATTTCCTGCGCTACATGGATCCGCACAATGACAAAGCGCTCGCTTCCAAAGAGGCGCTGGACTACTGGAGTCCCGTCGACTGGTACAACGGCGGCATGGAGCACACCACGCTCCACCTGCTCTACAGCCGTTTCTGGCACAAGTTCCTGTATGATATCGGCGTCGTGCCGACCAAGGAGCCGTATCAGAAGCGCACGAGCCATGGCATGATCCTCGGCGAGGGCGGCGAAAAAATGTCCAAGTCTCGCGGCAACGTCGTCAATCCCAACGACATCGTCGATCAGTACGGCGCGGACACCATGCGCCTGCACATCATGTTCATCGGCGATTTTGAGAAGGCCGTCACCTGGTCCAACGAGGCCGTCAAGGGCTCGAAGCGCTTCCTCGACCGTGTCTGGAATCTGGCCGAGAGCTGCACGGACGATCCGGCCATCTCGGACAAGAACGAGGCGATCATCCACAAGACCATCAAGAAGGTCACGGAGGATATCGACGAACTGAAGATGAACACCGCCATCGCGTCCATGATGACCATGGTCAACGAGTTTGCCGCCAACGGCTGCACGAAGGGCGACATGGAGCAGCTGCTGCTCCTGCTCAGCCCGTTTGCGCCGCACATCGTCGAGGAGCTCTGGGAGCGGCTCGGCTTTGCCGCCAAGTACGGCAAGATGTGCTGCCAGTGCGACTGGCCGACGTATGACGAGACCAAGACGGTTGACACGACTGTTACCATGGCCGTGCAGGTGCTCGGCAAGCTCAAGGGCACCGTCACCGTCGCCAAGGACAGCGACCAGCAGACCGTCGTCGACGCGGCGCTGCAGCTCGACAAGGTCCAGCGTCAGATGGAGGGCATGCAGATCGTCAAAGTCATCCACGTCCCGAACAAGCTCGTCAACCTGATTTTGAAGCCGAAGGCATAACTTCATCTTGACATCGGCGGTAATTGCAATTATAATATTAACGCTAAAGCCATGCATGATGGCCCTTGAAGCGCCGCAAGGCGTATTTGGAGGGAGGGAATAAAATGTCTGAAATCTACGTCAAGGAGAACGAGTCTCTGGACAACGCGCTCAAGAGATTTAAGCGCAGCTGTGCCAAGGCCGGCGTCATGTCTGATCTGCGCCGCAAGGAGTACTACCAGAGCCCCAGCGTTCGTCGCCGCAAAAAGTCGGAGGCTGCTCGCAAGAACAAGAATAAGCGTTATTACTAATGCAAACAAAAAATCCTGCATCTTCGGATGCAGGATTTTTTTCTTGCTTTTTCAGGTCTGCGGTTCGTACACCGGCAGGTCCACATACGTCGGTGCGTGCGCCAGCGCCGGGATCAGCACGTCGATGGCGTCCGCCATGCGCAGCTTGAGCGTTGACGTGTTGATGCACGGGTGGCAGCAGAGGTACGCATCCTGCAGCAGGTCGCGGTCGATGAGCAGGCGCACGCGCCCGTCATGGTCGTTCATCAGCCCCAGCACGCTCACAGAGCCGGGCGCGATGTCCAGCAGCTCGAGCATATGC
>ENA-ORSA01002504-ORSA01002504.1-human-gut-metagenome-genome-assembly--contig:-NODE-2504-length-12948-cov-2.397813_pt1 | contig 12948 bp, 10 predicted proteins | sample MGYA00242179_ERZ509142 | MGnify/ENA primary metagenome ERZ509142 (study PRJEB26280, sample SAMEA2338659) | human gut metagenome | biome: human gut; feature: human-associated habitat; material: faeces... | reverse complement strand
ATCCATCGTATTCTATGCCTATTTTAAGAGAAGGGATGTAGATGTCAATTTCTTTTGGAGCGAGTATGATGCGGTCTCTTTGTATAACAGCATCTTCTCCTAATAAGTTTGCTAAAAAGTTATAAATTTCATCCTCGCATTTAGAATGAAGCGGAGTACATTTTGGGCAACCGTATCCTTGCAAATGATTTGACGGGGTTTGGTAAAACGCACCATGCTGAGGGCATATAATTTTTACATGTTTAGTATTGTTGATATACTCTGTTTGAGAATAATCGTATTTATCTCCTTGAATTTTCCTTGCCTTTTCAATAAATTCGTCGGTATTTGATGTCTTTGCCTGAGAAATTTTCTCATTTTTGCATAATGGACACCCTTGCCCATTTAAATGGTTTGATGCTTTTTGCTTAAATTCTCCATGTTTCGGACATATGATAGTAATTTTATCATTAAGAGTTGTGAATCCTTCAGGATAAGTATAAAAGCCCTTATGAATTTTATTTGCTTTTTTTTTGAATTCTTCAAATGTCGTAGTGCGGTTTTCAATGGATTGTGATTTTCCACAGACAGGACAACCCTGCTTTGCTTTTATATGTGCATTCATGCTCATATAGAAAATACCATGCTCAGGGCACACTATAGGATATTTCTCCCTATCATTCTTATATTCTGTCATCTGAGAGTAATCATACTTGTTCTCATGAACCTCATTTGCCAGTTTGATGACCTCATCCAACGAACGACGCTTACTGTTTGCAGATTTAATATATCTACATTTCGGGCATCCCTGCCCTGCAAATAGATGATTTGGCGTTATCTCAAAATCGCTATGCTCAGGGCAAGTTACCACAAGTTTATCAGATGTCGTCTTGAATATAGATTTGCTATAGTCGTATTCGGGATGTATGCTTTTTGCCTTCGCTATAAATGTCTCTTGTGTATAATGAACTCTGCCTGAGCATACAGGGCATCCCTGCCCGCTCAAGAAATGTCCTATTGTTTTCTTAAAATCTCCGTGTTTGGGACAAGTGATTATGATTGGGGTTTTGGAATTTACATACTTAACCTTATCATATGTATATTTATCACCAAATTTCTCGGTTGCTTTTTTAATAAATTCCTCTATGTTGAAATTGATTTTTCCCATTATCCTTTTTAAAAAAATCTTTGTACAAATATACAACTTTTTTTTCAAAATAAAAACTCACGGCTTATTTTGCCATGAGTTTTTCTCCATGCTAAACTGCTTTCCCAACAATTTTTGACAGATACTGTAATCCTGCTCTTGTCTTTTTAGAAAAATAATCGGAAGATTTAATATTGTTCTTATAGCAATAGCAGGCAAATTCATTACTATGTCGTAAGAAAGAATATATAAAGGCTTCCTTAAGTGCTCTACTTCCGTTTAAGATTGAGACAGGTATGCCATCTATTTTCTTCGACATGATGTCCGAAACAGTTTTGTCTACATCTATATCATCATACTCATATAATATTTTTTCGCCATTAATTTCTTTTTTATAGTATTCCAATGACGTATTTTCCGTTATTTCGGAAGGCTTAATTTCTTTCTGATGTTTGTCAAATAATGAATGGTCTTCGGTAATATCGACTTCAGTTTTACCATCTTGTACCCTATAGATATCTTTGTTTGTCTTATGGCGGTAAATATACGATGGCTCTACCCATCCGCTACGGCATAATACGTCATAATCCTTTTTCGAATAATCGTATTCTCTGCCTAATGCATCAATATTAATCTTATCTACCTCAATCAATTCGCCAATTGTTTTAATATCTATCAAACCAGATTCATGATACTTAATGAACAAAGGTGTATCTTCGGTAAATGAATCGCCAACGATAGGTGCATAGCCAAGATTGCTGAAATGACTAATCATCAAACGTAGAGCCATTCGTCCCGTGCACGTTGTCTGTTCCGCGCATTTCTGAGATTTCCATGGAAAAACTGCTCCCGACAACGAACCATACGAGCCGAAAAAACTATTTCCAAAGACTTTCATTTGGCTCTGTTTTTTGTCGTTGTATGAATAATCTCCTTGAGCCTTGTGATATGCCTCCAATTCCTCATCTGATAATTTTTCTCCCTTGTTTATACGTTCTTCAAACGCATCTACCTTCTTTCCTGCAGCTTTTTTAAGCTTCTTATACTTTTCTCGTTCTGTAAGCACATATTCGAGAAACTTAAGCATTGAGTTTAATAGATCAGTTTTATCATGAATACCCCAAGTAAGAATGATCGACGGGTAAAGTGAGTTATAGTCAAACTTTGCCACATTCGGTGCATATCCAACTTTTAGAAGTCTTGAAAGTCCACCTGTGAATGATCCTGTGTTTTCACCCATCGGAACCGCAAGCCCATTTTCATAACTCCATGCAAGCATAAGCATTTTCCACTGTCCTGCAGTACCCATAGTCGTGGCTTTGGAATATGTTACAGGAAGCAGTTTACAAATTAAAAAGTTGGTGGTATTCAGTTTATATTCCACCTTATCACATTCCCAAAGGTCATCTCCAAGGTATCTTTCAACGATATATTTACCGCTTTTAAGAACATAGCCGTCTAAAATTAAATTTCTTACAGGAATGAAGTCTTTTTTCTCGCCAACCTTTTCAATTGTTTGGGAACTATTTTCCGATTGCGGGTCGTATCTATACCAATCTCCATTATTATCATTGAAAGCATAGTGTTCTTCATTGTCTTTCCATGTTTCACTGATCATTTTACCTGGCACGTAGACGCGGTTTGGTTTCTTCATGCCAAGATATTCGGTTGAATATTTCAGATCGGCCTTAAGGAAATTACTGTCAATTGCCTGCGCTCTTCTAACTGCATGCAGTGAATCCGTAATTATAATACCAGGAACCTGAGTTCTATAAAAGGTTTCAATTTCGCCGCCAAGTTTAAGAACCGTTTCTTTTTCATCTTTATGTATTGGTTCACCGTCAAAGTATGGCGATGACATTTCTTCAAGGGAAGTGCCAAGCCGTTTGCAGGCTCCTATGATCATGTTCCAGTCGAAGTTTTCTCCGTTGTGGGCTGTTATGATATCAGGTTTAAAAGTATAGATGATCTTCAGCATTTCATCTATACACATCATTTCACAGGCATCTTTATCTTCTTCTGTTTCGCCTACGACTGTAAGGATTTTTTCAAAGCCATTAGGGTGTCCCGGAAAAGGTCTATTGAATCTTATACCTATCTGAATAATCCTGTCGGTATCAACATTAAGACCTGTGGTTTCCAAGTCAAATGTCATTTTGAGAAGATCATCATAATCATCAAACCCTTTAAAAAAACGTTTACCTGTAGATATCATAAACTGTTCCTGTGGGCTTACAATAAGGTATTGCCTTTTCTCATCAGCGGGTATTCTGTCATCATTTTTTTTACTGTAGATGGGATTTTTGGCATATTTAAAAAATTGCAGGAATGCCGAGTAGGACATTGGGGATGCCGCATAGAACATAAACATATATCCATTGTCAAATTCATGCCTAACCTCCCCGTCAATTGAAATGTTGCTTAATTTTTTAACTTTGATATTATGTCTTGCCATTAGTTTTTTAAGTTCGTCTCTATCTCCGCCGCAAAGTTTCTGACAAGCCTTGAGGGTTGCCCAACAGAACGGATAAAAACTCTGCCTTCTTATACACTTCCTATCCTGTTTGTCCCTATATACGATAGTTACAAAATCATCCTGATAGTTGCTGAGTATGTTAACAATTCGTTCCTCGGGGTCATGCCCTTCCATAAATTTACTAATCTCTTCTTTTGAAATCTCTCTTGTAGCCATAAATAAAAAAATAAAAAGATGCTCAACAAAAAGTAGCATAATCAATATGCATTTTTGCTGAGCAAAGATATAAAGTTTTTTTTAAAAAAATGTCAAAAAGCACTAAATATTTCTTTCTGTTGCATTGTCAACAACGGTGAAATTTAATTCTTTTTTGAAAATACGTGTCTCGTCATTTAATTTAGCCTTGATATCAACATAATATTCATTAGGTACATATTCGCCTGTTCTAAGTATGAACATGATACCATTGCTTGTTATATCCGCCTTATCATATTCAATTACATCAATTTCATTTTTGCCGTCCATTACATAGAGACGATATTCCACATCGCGTATATTTTTTACATTATCATTAGAATACGGTATCCTGAAGTCTACTTTTACGATGCGTTCATCGCCTTGATTGATTCTTTCATATTTGTTTATGCCTGAGCATGAACATGAGAAGGACCCCTTGGCCTGATATTCTGACCCGATTGATAATAATGAATTCCTCGACTTAATTACAAATTCATTTTCAATGCTTTCAGGCTCTGTAAGCAACGTTCCGTCCTCAAATGTGATATTGCTCCATTCGTCGTATTTAATCGTCTGTGGGGCTCCTTTTAAGGTAACTATGGCATAATACACGCCTTTTCTTAGCCTTTTGACTTCGTATTGGCTGCCATCAATTTTACAAATAGGCATAGTCTCACTATCAAACAGTTTGCCATCTTCTCTAAGGTAGCAGAATAAGCGATTTTCTTTCCCGCTAATGAAGTTGTTTCTGTCATCTTTAATTGAGGTGTCAATGCGACTTTCAACTACAGGTTCGAAAAATGTTCTCGTCGTGTTTGAGAAAAAACCCACATATTGACTGACAGCTACATTTAGTTTTTCAATATTTGGGTAGAAGCAGATAAGGAGCCCATTGTTTTTATGTTTTTCAGATATTATATCATTCACGTATGATGTAATATCCAAAGACATATTTTCGTTACCATGATCAAATGTCTGTCTTGCCACTATTGCGGAATCGGTATTATCTATTGAATGGAGACTTTCAATTTCTTTGGCTATGGTTTCATCGGAGAGTGCACCATCTGAATTTTCTCCCCATCTATTTCCATTATAAGGTTTAAACCAAGATGCGCCATTTGTTGACACCGAAGCATCTCCAGCAAGCCAAAAGTCCTTAGAATCATCAAATCCATTCCCTTCATCCCATGAGTAGCGTTCATAATCAGGAAGTCTTAAGGCCATAATTTTAAATGAGGCGGCTCTCTTTTTATATCCCATATCATTAGGCGAATCTAAAATATCCTTGCTTGATGATGACTCCAATGAAGCGCAGTTTGTCATCTTGAGGATGTGTTTGGCTTTTGGATTGTATCCTATCTCTTCTTTTATCTTATCTATATTAAAATGTACCAAAATTCTTGATATGGTGGGACCATATGACAGCATACATATCGGATTTAGTCCGAAATTATCATCACTGCCTGACACTATAGTTGTGGCTTTATCTAAAAAAGTTCTTATTACCATAATTTGTGTTTTACAATAAATAGTTTTTTGATCGTCGTTTTCAAAACTACCGTTTTATTTATTGATAGTTAAATCCTACGAATTGTAGGGTCAGATACTTACTTATCGAAAAATGGAGGCTTATTTTTATTTAAAATAGCCTCCACCTTTGTTTTATGCCATCCATGTTGGGTCGTTTGCAAGTTTTGAATAATCAATCGGGTTGTTTGTAAACTCTTCTCTTAGGAATTTTCGCATGTCTCTCTCATGGCAAAAGCGTAAAAGTTCCATTTCGTCTTGATTTATCATTGGAATATTCTTGCTCACTCTTTCTGCCTTAAGTTTATTGATAAATGTGCTTTCTTTTTCAGGATTTGTCAAATTTCGAGAATCGGCATTTCTCATTTTTCTAATGACTTCTTCTAAAATCGTTCTTTCTTTAGGAGTTATATTGTTCAGATCGATATTTTCCATAATTTTTATTATATTTGCAAAAATTTCATTTTATTTATTGTTAAAAAATTATTGTTTATGTTTAAAGTTGCAATTGTTGGCGGTGAGAATATGGGAAATTACCCGTTTTTTGAAGTCAAATGTGTAAATTGTCTTAAAGATAAGGCTAAAACCGTAGGAGTTACGTTATATACTACCGGAGATGCCTTTGTCTCTAAATTCGCAGAGAAATTTGGTTTGTCAACACGAACTTTTTACACAGATTGGAAAACCTACGGTAAGGAAGCCTTAAAATATCGCAACGAGCAGATGTTGTCCGATTGTGATGCCATTATTTCATTTGATGACGGTATCAAAGATACCAAAATGATTACTAAAATGGCTATTGACAAGGGACTTCCACATCGTTTTATTTTATCACGATAGCCAACGGTTCATAAATCGGCAGAATAAGGTCGCCTGTCTCATAATCCACACCTTCCTCTGCAATGTTTCCATTAAAATGTATTTTAAAGGTACCATAAAAGGTTCCTTTATTTTTCGTATCGCGTTCTTTCCAATGGTACTCGATGACATAATGTTCATCACAACTGCCCATCTCGGCTTTTGCTAACACGCACTCGGCGTTTGAAATTCTCAAATTATCATTTTCATCCTTCATGGTAAATGTGATGTCGGCATTTTGCAATGCATTATCAAAATGAGATGCTTTCATAAAATCATAACGCCCATCCTTTACAAGTTCCATTCTAAGCGTATTGAGGGTTGAGCCCTGTCTAATGTAAAAGTATTGCATTCTTATCCTCCGTTTTCTTTTTCATTTTTGATAAAATGTAACCTCTGTCTTCGGTTTCTTCAGCAAGCCCATCTGCTAATTTTACAAACATGGATTCGCACTGTTCTTTTATCTCTGTCATTTTTTGTAAAATTTCACCCTTTTGTGACAATATAAGTTGGAATGACATGAAACTTTTTTTTCCTACATGAATACCTCCTGCAGCCACCTGAAAATCTAAAATATATTTGGGCTCAAAATATTCATTATTATAAAGGCATTCATTGATTAATTTCTTGAAGTTATGTTTAATATCAGTAATATCCCTTTGTGTGTTTTCTTTTTCTCCGTCAGGTGTTACAAACGTTCGCCCTTCAACGTATATCACCTTTGGCATCTTTTTATCTATTGTACCAATCTTTAGCTTAATCTTATTATGTTCTATCTTTTTCTCACTATTTAGTCTTTCTCCTGCCATAATATGCCTTTTATAATAAATATAAGGAAAAAGGGTTCTTCTGTCAAGAGCGCCTATTTCCTTATTTTAGCCTTTTTAAAGACGTTTTACTGTATTTAGATATAATTTATCATTTATGGTGCTCGGGTGCCATATCAGCCTTAAAAATAGCCGTATCTTCAGGGTTCTTTAAAACATAAATTTTTGCCCTTTCACCTTTAGCCGTCCCACCTATTTTAATGTTATTGGGGACTAAGATATCAACTTTATGTTTTCCCGCAAAACGTTTGTTCATAGTATCCTGTATTTGATAGACGCCATCCTGCAGCCCCTTATAGGTGCCTTCAAGTTTTACTACATCGCCATACTTCAATCCTAACTCCTTCATGAATGTGCGCTCCATCGCCATAATTCTATGTGATGCTACATCCTGCATGTTCAAACGGAACATACTTGCCGTATGAGATGGGTCATTATTACACTGCCCTTTTACAGCATTATATACTGTAACAATAACATCATCCGCAGCAAGTTCCCATTGGTCTGTCGGTGCAGCCTCTGCGATAGATTCTATAGCGTCTTCTTTCTGTTTTTCAGAAATGTTCTTTGCTACACCTATCAACGTAATAGCTGCTAATGCTGCAATATAGCCTTTCGCAACATAGGTGAGAAGTTTTTTAACATCAAGTTGTCCTTGGAAAAAAGATTCTTCCAAAAACTGTCTTGCTATCAATTCTTCCAATTGCTGTTCGGTTATTATAATGTTCCTACTCATTTTCTTTTAAGGTTGCATATAGGCGAGCAAAATTAAGAACATCTTCATTTAGTGTAGATTTATTATAATTTCGCTCATTTATTTGTCCTAACATTCTTTGGAAACGGGAACGTGTTTCTAAGGCTTCTTCATTTTTAACGGCTTCTTCCAAGATATCCTTACATTTATTCTTGTAAGTTTCATAAATTTCTTTGCCATCTTGCCCTGAAAGGGAAATCAATGTTAAGTCTTTCACTGCGTTAGCCTCTTCTTTCCCAAGTCCTGAAACGGATTCATTTATCATATTTAGCAAATCACTAATGTTTAGAGACTCTGATAATGCATCTTCGCTTTTGAAAATACGCTTGTTTTTTACTGATTCTGTGAGTGTAGAAACCTTATTTGTATATTCAGCAATATTCTTTAATGTCTTGCGGTTATTGATAAGGTAATCAATCGCCTCAGCCTCATCGGTTTCAGATTCTTTAATTAGTTCTTCTAATTCCTCCGTGTTTAAAGCGGCTAATTCGATAGATTCTCTGATTATATTATTAATTTTCTTAAGCCCTGCTTTATATTCTGAAAGTTTAATTTCTTGCATAAAAGAGAGGTTTTCATTTACAAATAAATCAGGCGAAAGTACTGACTGTGGCTTGTTCATATTTTCGAAAATAATAAAAGCCTTCCTAAGTGAATTGTTTTTCTTAATTGTATCAACATATTCCTTCAAGATTTTTTTACCCTTGGGGGTATTATAAAAATCCTTGGATATTGATTCGAAAATATGCTTTGTTGTATATAATGGAGCTGAGGTTAAATTTTCCTTCAGTTCATTTAGGCAAAGTTCATTATATCTGTTGTTCATAACATCCATAAGGCTTTCCTGAAGTTTCTTGAAAGTTTCCTTATCTTTAAAATTTAATTTTTTCATTATGACTTTTTCCTATAAATAGTTTATTTCTTTAGGATATCATCGGCTTTCTTCTCTATTCTCTCGATATCCTTGATAATATTGTCGATTTCTTCGTTGATGAGAAGAGCATTATTAATCACAGGCACCCTGTTCATAGGCGTTTCATTGGTAAAGAACTCCTGCCTATATTTCTCGAAGAATGGTAATGTTCTTCCTGACTCCTGTAAAGGCTCAGTACCTCCCATATTTGACAAATTTTCGCCACCTTCGGCACCGTTAATATCTCCTTCGGTTTCGGCTCCAGGCTCGCCTAAATCGCCAAGTTCGTCTCCGCCTAAATCATCACCAAAGCCACCCGATGGTCCACCCATTAATGGTGCTCCTCCGCCACCACTCATTGGGCCTACCCCACCTTCTCCCTGAGGCGTTTCACTATATTTAGCACCAGGCTCACCGTAAATTCTATCGGTTTTATCATAAAGTCCTGTGCGTTTAATAATTTGGCTTGTCTGTTGCAATTCTGCTGCTAAAGCAGACTCAAGGCGAATATCATTAAGCATCTGATATATTTCACTGTCGGTACGACCCATTATTTCTTTTTGAGTCTGTTTCCATGACATAATAGGAAGCCCACCGCCCTGTTCTGCAAGAGCGGCTGAAGCCGCAGCAAGTCTCTTCGTCCAATTATCCAATTCCATCATTTCTATCTGATTTGATGGATTATTTAGAGACAGCGTGAAATTAGTCTGTTCTGTTTCATCAAACCCCAACAAGAACAAATGGATAATAGCAATCTTATTTAATTCCATAAGTATCGCCTGTTGGATACTATTAACAGTCCTGTTGAAACGGACATCCATTAGACCAAGATTCTGTCCTTTTCCTTGAGCCTCCTGAAAGTTAAGGAAAGACTTTGGAATTCGCAGCATGGAAAGGATATGGTTTATCATAAGGTCAATATCCTCCATTGAAGTTTGGTTTGTCGCTGCTTGTAAGGTTTCAATTGCTGACGGATCAGCACCCGGTCTTACAGGAATAACGTAGTCTGCTGATACATCAAGGAAATTTTTTCTTAAATCAACTTGTCCTGTTGTTGGGTCTATTATTGGTGCCCTTTTTACACCATTCATAAACTCGTCCAAGAAAGCAGGCACGTCATCATCATCAATGGCACCAACATTAACCTTAAACACTCGTCGTTCAATGCTTCTTTCAAGACGATAGATGAGCATTGCATCTTCCATCATGGAAAGCATACGCCAATGACGCCTAGCACCATTCAGCCAACTAACACCATATGGTAAAAATGTTGAGTCTTTAATCAGCCTAAAATGTGCAACCTGCCAATTTCTGAATGGCATTGATTCATTATGTCCCATCCATACGAATTTTGTCTCATCAGGTTGTAAATTATATAAACTACCATTAAAAGTACCACTAAACATGCTTCCTAAACCGTTTTCCAAGCGTTTCATTTCGTGAACAGGCAGTTCCTTCCATCCTTTAACGCCTAAATCCTGATCGAGATTAAGAAACATAAACTCATTACCATATTTACAGGTAGCACGAGTAATCATCGGTAGCATTACGTTGCAATCCAATCTATTGTAGAACAAGTCTTCCAAAATGCTTTGTATGCGTTCTGATTTAGAATATACGTTAAGCATCTTGCCTTTGGTGTTGATAGTTGTTGCTTCCTCTGATAAGATATGTAGTCCTGCGTTGATTTCAGGCCACTGGTCCATAAGGTCAGCATCTCGATACATGATGCTTACCTGAGTGGCATTCGCCATGTTCTCTATCTGTGTATCATAGCCTATCTTGTTCCATTGGTATGATAGAAAACGCTGTTGCTTTAGTTGTGCAAGTTTTTTGTCTCGGTCTTCCTTATTTGTGAATGACGCTATTACTTTGTCTTTCGGCTTTAAATTATAGGTAATCGTCTGCGTGGTAGGAGTACGCATTGTGCCATTTCCTGCCCCGATAACAGCATTTGTAAGTCGTTGAAATATTGTATTATTTTGTGCCATTTTAAAATTCAAACCATTTTCTATAAATAGTTTCCTTATATTAAAAATAAATTTTTCTCCGTATATATCAATAAAAAAGCCCAAGTTTATGGCTTGGGCATTTAGTTCTATCTTGCGGGACGTTTTATTGGCGTTGGTCTGTTTACTGCACGTCTGACTTTTTCCCCTGCCGTAGATGGCTTAATTCTTTTTACTACCTGTTTAACAGGATTTTTTTGCACTTTTGTGCCTCCACATCCGCATGACATATTTATATGTTTTTTTTGAAAATTTTTATTTTCTGCTCTTATATATAATAAATAGATATATAGAAAAGAAAACAGGTAGAAACTTTTTGCAATTTTTTCTACCTGCGCTATCTTATCCAATTATTTCAACAGCCATTTGCTTGCATTATATGCTTCTTTAGCCTTTGGGTTATAAGTTATATTATTAATTGCTATTGGCATGACAAATTTTTTCTTTTTTTCTTCTATTGTCTTATTACCGCCATTAATAAAGCCGTTTTCGTTGTATCTAATACGACTATTGACACTGATCATAGCATTAAGCATTGCTACATCCTTGTTCCTGTTTTCTCTTTGTCTTTTTATTGAAAATTCTACAACAAACAAACCCATTGCTAAACATGTTAATGTATCATCATGGCAACCGTCCTTATGGTCCATTCTTCCGTTTCGATATACCCATGTGTCCATCTCATTACACACTCGCAACGACCTGATTTTGAATTGGTTAGTCCTAACAAGGTTAGCAAAGTTTGACAGCATTTGAAAACGTACTGATGAACTATGGAAACCAGGAAGCCCTTTATCTGTAACAGTTAATGTTGTTGCCTCATTCTGTGATGTATAATTTTTTAGTGAAGGGTCATCGTAATAAAGATTTGGATATCCAAGCCTAATTAATGTTAAAATAGTAGCTGCGCCATAGCCGCCAATATCCTCCACAACAATAAATGCTTGGTTGTATAACATGCCATAATTATATGCTATTTCTCCAATGGCATCTCCATAGATTTTTCCATTATACTCAAGAACTTGTTCAACGCAAGGAGTTCCATCATCGTCAATTCCGTCAAGGTCTATAATTTCGAGTGCTGTAGCGTCTTCTGCATCTCCTCTTGAGTTATCAATAGACATGATATATGTATGTCCTTCTATTGGCGGTTTCCATACCCATGTTTCTTCAAGTTGGGGATCTTTATAGCGCGGGTCGGGCTCTCTAACATTTTTAGTCCTCTGCATCTCTACAAATTCAGGTGCAACTACGCTTGAATCAGAACCGAGAAATGACACATCCAACTCCTGCGCTATCTTCATTGAATTGTTGTTGAATGATTCACACATCTTTACATACCATGGAGAACGTGGGGCATAACCTTTACGAATCATATCATCCCAATGGGCTTGATTATACTCTATATGCCCCTCACTGTCGATTGTCGGCTCTTTTACTATTTCGTATTCACCTGTATCTGTGTTTTTCCTCACCCATTCCAAGAACTTATTATAACGCGGGTCTTGATACCATTTCAACTCTACGCATAGATAGTTGTTAGTTCCTGCTTTTGCCTGACGGTAAGTTTCATAATACAATTGGTCTTTACCGTTAGGGGTTGAGATCATTATTACGTGTCCTCCTGTTGAAACTGTAGGAAGTGCTGATGCATATACATCTTTTCCATTTTCAATGAAGGCCGCCTCATCAAAAATGAGCCATGTCACACCACCAACTCCTCGGGAAGCGTCAGGTCCTGAAGAACGGGCAACTACTCTACACCCATTTTTCAATATCAATTCTTTGGTATTACATATTTTAAAAAGGGCTGATTTTCTGTTTATTGGGGACTCCATATCTTTTTTGTAAAGTTCAAAGTCCCAAAACCATAGTGGAATCTGAAATAAAAATTCACGGATTTTAGTGACCATCTGCATTGCAAGGTCAATGGTGTTGCCAATTACAAGAACTGTTATAGGTGATTCAGGGTCAGCCAATGCTATTTCGCATGCAATAAAGGCTCCTGCCGTTGTGGTAATACCTGCCTGTCGAGGCTTCGTTGTAATAACGTTTGAATCACTGCCTAAGGCACCACACAAATCTTTTTGTCTTGGGAATAGTTGAAACGGTACTTCCTTTCGCTGTGTGGCATCGTAAGTTTTAAGATAGGCAGGAATCATGTAGGTATGTGAAGTATCCTTTAAACACTTCAAATACTCGTCTTGAATTTTTTCTACAT
>ENA-ORSA01002489-ORSA01002489.1-human-gut-metagenome-genome-assembly--contig:-NODE-2489-length-13008-cov-18.307188_pt1 | contig 13008 bp, 10 predicted proteins | sample MGYA00242179_ERZ509142 | MGnify/ENA primary metagenome ERZ509142 (study PRJEB26280, sample SAMEA2338659) | human gut metagenome | biome: human gut; feature: human-associated habitat; material: faeces... | reverse complement strand
CCCACACCCTCTTGCGTGAGTTTGTAGAGAAAATCGTTGTGCATGAGTGCAGCTACGATGAAAACGGCACACGCAGACAGGATATTGAGATTTACTATTCTTTCGTCGGCAAGGTGGACTTGCCCGAATGACCGCCCGCCCTATCCGATACCAAAGACAAGTATCGGATAGGAAAGGCAAAATTTTTTACACTTCTATTACTTCTTTATCACACATAAGCAAAAAGTCAGGGCATGAAACAGCTCATGGCGGGCGGCGGCGTTGCCTTGATCGGCGGCGTTCTTGTCCCGCTGCTCTCCGGCCTGTTCAGCTAACCGATTCTGAAATACACCGCCGCGCCGTCCCCTGACCGGGGGCGGCGCGGGAAAGGAGGTGCTGCCTTTTGATTATTGATTGGCTGGAGGAATGGTTTAAGGGCGTTCTGATCGACGGAATCATCGGCAACCTGTCGGGGCTGTTCGATACGGTGAATACAAAGGTGGGCGAAATCGCCGCTGATGTCGGAGCGACGCCGCAGGGCTGGAACTCCGGCATTTTCAATATGATCCACAACCTGTCCGAATCCGTCATCATCCCGATTGCGGGTGCAATTCTCGCATTTGTAATGACCTACGAGCTGATCCAGATGGTGACAGAGAAAAACAATCTGCACGACATTGACACCTTTATGTTCTTCAAATGGGTATTCAAAACCTACGCGGCTGTTCTGATTGTCACGAACACTTGGAATATCGTCATGGGCGTTTTTGACGCGGCGCAGCAGGTCGTCAATCAGAGCGCAGGCGTGATAATCGGCAATACCAGCATTGACATAGATTCCCTTGTGGGCGATCTGCAAACGTCGCTGGAAGCTATGAGCCTTGGCGGACTGATTGGACTGTGGTTTCAATCCCTGTTTGTCGGGCTGACGATGAACATTCTTTCCATCTGCATTATGCTGGTGGTCTACGGGAGAATGATTGAAATATATCTTGTGACCTCGCTGGGCCCCATCCCGCTTGCTACCATGACAAACGGAGAATGGCGCAATGTCGGGCAAAATTACCTGAAATCTCTGCTGGCGCTGGGCTTTCAGGCATTTTTGATTATGGTGGTCGTGGGCATCTACTCGGTCTTGATCCAGAGCGTTTCCGCGACGGGCGACGTGTCCGGCGCAATCTGGCTGGCAATGGGCTATACGGTGCTGCTGTGCTTCTGCCTGTTCAAAACGAGCAGTATGGCAAAGGCCGTGTTCAGCGCCCATTGACGGAGGGCTTGCCTATCGGAACGTACAACATCATTTACGCAGACCCGCCGTGGCGCTATGAGCAGAGAAAGGTGCAGGGCGCGGCAGAAAATCACTATCCCACCATGAGCATTGACGAGCTTTGCGCCCTGCCCGTGCCGGAGCTGGCGGCGAAAGACTGCGCCCTGTTCCTCTGGGCGACTTTTCCGCAGCTTCCCGAAGCCCTGCGGTTGATCCACGCATGGGGCTTTCGCTATAAAACCGTGGCGTTTGTCTGGCTCAAACGCAACCGCAAAAGTCCGTCATGGTTTTACGGCATGGGCTACTGGACGCGCAGCAATGCGGAAATCTGCCTGCTGGCGACCAGGGGCAAACCCAAACGGCAGTCGGCAGGCGTACATCAGTTTATTATCAGCCCTATTGAGCAGCATAGTAAAAAGCCGGATGAAGCGCGGGACAAGATTCTTGCGCTCATGGGCGATCTGCCCCGCGTGGAGTTGTTCGCCCGGCAGAAAACGCCGGGCTGGGACGCATGGGGCAATGAAATTGCAAGCGATATTACGCTTGCGGAAAGGAGTTAGCGCATGGCCTATGTAAACGTGCCAAAAGATTTGACGAAAATCAAATCCAAGGTGCTTTTCAATTTAACAAAGCGGCAGCTTATTTGTTTTGGGCTGGCGGCGCTCATGGGAGTGCCGCTTTTCTTTTTGCTCAAAGGCAGCATCGGGACGACGGCTGCGGCAATGGTGATGATCGTTGTCATGCTCCCCGGTTTTCTGTTTGGGGTGTATGAGAAGAACGGGCAGCCCCTTGAAGTGGTGGGGCGGCAAATCATAGAAACCTGCTTTCTGCGCCCCAAGGAGCGCCCCTATCAGACCGTCAACGCATACGACGCCCTTGTGTGTCAATATCAAATGGAACAGGAGGTAAAGGCGATTGTCGAAAAGAGCAGACAGCGCGGAAGCAAAAAGCATGGCGGACAAGCCCAAGCTCACCCGCGCCGAAAGAAAACAGATTGAAGCCGTCATTCGTAAATATCGTGGTGACGGCAAGCCCCATACCGCGCAGGACACGATACCCTATCAGATCATGTACCCGGACGGCATCTGCTATCTCGGAAACAGGCGCTATTCGCAGAGCATTGAGTTTTTTGACATCAACTATTTGCTCGCGCAGCCTGACGATCAGACGGCTATTTTTGAATATCTCTGCGATCTGTATAACTATTTGGATTCTTCCATCCATGTGCAGTTCACCTATCCCAACCGTAAGTCCGACCGGGAACAGCTTGCTCGGAGCTTTGAAATGCCGCCCTGCAATGACGGTTTAGATCCGATCCGGCAGGAGCAGACGGACATTCTCAAGCGGCAGCTTGCCCGCGGCAACAACGGCAGCGTGAAAACCAAATACATTACCTATACCATTGAAGCCGATAACCTCAAGGCGGCACGGGCAAGGCTGTCGCGTATCTCGCTGGATATTCAGGGCTACTTCAAAATCATGGGTGCGGTGTCCCGTGTGCTGGACGGCAAGGAGCGCTTGGAGGTGCTGCACGGCATCATGCACCCGGATGGAGAACGCTTCAACTTTGACTGGAAGTGGCTTGCCGCTGGCGGGCTTTCCACCAAGGACTTTATCGCGCCGTCCTCCTTTGCGTTCAAGAATAGCCGTATGTTCCAGATGGGCGGCAAGCTCTGCGCTGCAAGTTTTTTGCAGATCATTACGCCGGAGCTGACCGACCGCATACTGACCGATTTTCTTGATACGGACAGTAGCCTTGTCGTCAATGTCCATATTCAGGCATTGGAGCAGACAGAAGCCGTAAAAATGGTGAAGCGCAAAATCACCGACCTCGATGCAATGAAGATTCAGGAGCAGAAAAAGGCTGTCCGGGACGGCTACGATATGGATATTCTGCCGTCCGACCTTGCTACCTACGGTGGTGCGGCGAAAAAGCTGCTGCAAGATCTCCAAAGCCGCAACGAGCGGTATTTTCTGCTGACGTTTCTTGTTCTGAACTACGGAGATACCAAACGCAAGCTGGAAAACGATGTGTTCCGTACAGCAGGCGTAGCGCAAAAGCACAACTGCACCCTGACGCGGCTGGACTTCCAGCAGGAGCGCGGTCTTGTGTCCTCGCTGCCGCTGGGGGAAAATCAAATCCATATCACGCGGGGCATGACGACCTCGGCCGTGGCAATCATCGTTCCCTTTGTGACGCAGGAGCTATTTCAAGGCGGCGATTCCCTCTACTACGGGCTAAACGCCAAGTCCGGCAACATGATTATGCTTGACCGCAAAAATGCACGTTCGCCCAACGGCCTTGTATTCGGCACACCGGGCGGCGGCAAGTCATTCTCCTGCAAGCGGGAAATGATCGGTGTGCTGCTGAAAACCCACGATCATGTGCTGGTATGTGACCCGGAGGGCGAGTATGCGCCGCTGGTAAAGCTGCTGCATGGGCAGATTATCAAGCTCTCTCCCACCAGCCGCGACTACCTGAATCCGCTGGACATCAACCTGAACTATTCCGAGGACGAAAACCCGCTGGCGCTCAAATCCGATTTTGTCCTGTCCCTCTGTGAGCTGATTATGGGCGGCAAGACCGGGCTGGAAGCCATCGAGCGCACCGTAATTGACCGTGCTGTGCAGCGTATCTATCAGCCCTACTTTGCAGACCCGCGCCCAGAGAATATGCCGATCCTCTCCGACCTCCACGCCGCGCTGACGGCGCAGCATTTGCCGGAAGCCGACCGTGTGGCACAGGCGCTTGATCTGTATGTGTCGGGATCGCTCAATTTCTTTAACAACCGAACGACGGTTGACATTGACAACCGCTTTGTCTGCTTTGACATCAAGGAGCTGCCGAAGAACCTGAAAAAGCCGGGTATGCTGGTGATTCAGGATCAGGTTTGGAATCGTGTCACCCGCAACCACAACACAGGCGTATCGACGTGGTATTACGCAGACGAATTTCACTTGTTACTGAAAGAGCCGCAAACCGCAGCATACAGCGCGGAGATATGGAAGCGTTTCAGGAAATGGGGCGGTGTGCCGACAGGTGCGACGCAGAACGTCAAGGATCTGCTGTCCAGCCCGGAAATCGAAAATATTCTGGAAAATTCAGACTTCATCTGTATGCTCAACCAAGCGGCGGGCGACCGCAAAATTCTTGCCGAACGTCTGAACATCTCGCCGGAGCAGCTAAAGTTCGTCACCAACTCCCCACCCGGCGAGGGACTGCTGTTCTTTGAAAATGTGATCCTGCCCTTTGCAGATAAGTTCCCACGGGACACCGAGCTTTACCGCATCATGTCCACCAAGCCGAGCGAGGTGAACGGCGTATGACGATGGAGCTTGATACCATTCTTTGCGGCGACAGTCTGAATGTGCTGAAAGCCCTGCCGGAGAGCAGCGTCCATTGCTGCGTGACCTCGCCGCCCTACTACGGGCTGCGGGATTACGGCATGGACGCACAGATCGGGCGGGAAGCCACGCCGGAGGAATACATTTCGCGGCTGACAGCGGTATTCCGCGAGGTGCGCCGGGTGCTGCGCCCGGATGGAACCTTGTGGGTAAATATTGCGGACAGCTATTGCGGCACAGGCAGCAAGGGCGATACCCGCGACCCCAAATATCCGCAGGGACGCAACGGGCAGAATATTTCTCTCTGCCAAGCGGTGCGGGGCTGCAAGCAAAAGGACATGATCGGGATTCCGTGGATGCTGGCCTTTGCGCTCCGCGCCGACGGCTGGTATCTGCGTAATGACGTGATCTGGGCAAAGGGAAACCCTATGCCGGAGAGTACCAAAGACCGCTGCACCCGCAGCCATGAGCATATTTTCATGCTAACCAAGAGCAGGCGTTATTTCTATGACTGGCTTGCCATTGCCGAACCCATTGCCCCCACGACCGCCCTGCGCAAAAAGGCAGGGCGCGGCGTGGGCAAGTATTCCTCACCCGTTCCGGGACAGCCGCAGACACAGAATATCAATAAGCCGAGGAAAAAAGGCAGTATTACCGACGACATGATCTCACCCGTCCGGGCAAAGCGCGATGTGTGGTTTATCAACACTGTGCCTTACAAGGGCGGGCATTTTGCCGCTTATCCGCCCCTGCTGGCGGAAACCTGTATTCTGGCGGGCTGTCCCAAGGGCGGCATTGTCCTTGATCCATTCATGGGCAGCGGCACAACGGGGCTTGCGGCGAAGCGGCACGGCAGGCATTACATCGGCATTGAACTGAACACGGAGTTTTGTTCCCTTGCACGGGAACGGATCGGAGGTGATACCCATTGAAAGAATTTAAGCCCCGCGATAAGCTCACCCAGCGTATGACCCGCGATGGCGCGGTGCTGGACAATCAGACCACGGGTGCAGAAATCCATATTTCCGAGCGCGACGCGGAAAAGCAGCTTTCCCCGGATAGGCAGCCTGTCCAGATGGGAAAACGCGACGCACCTATGAATCCGGCAGAGGATGCCCCCAAGCACGGGCGGCAGCTTCGCCCGCAGGAGCAAAAAGAGCCGGAAAAGGAGCAGCCCAAACCGCAGCAGCCAAGCGCCGAGCCATTTCAGCCGCAGGGCGGCAGCCCCGTTTCCAATATCCCGCAGGACATTCCGACTTCCGCTGCGCCGGGCGGTACAGCGGAAAAGTTCTTTGACCGTGCGGCCGCAGAGCATGACGCACACAAGGCACGGCAGACGGCGCGGATGTCCCGCGATGCGGCGCAGCAGCGGTATTCTGCATCCCGTTTGCAATTTTCCGAGGAAGAACGCGCTGCGCCGGAGCTGCACAAGCATATCCACCGTGCGGAAAAGGCCGCCGACAAGCTGGATGCGGCACAGGCAGCGATCCCCAAGAAACGGGTGCTGCGCAAGGAGCGTGTCTTTGATGAAGCCAGCGGCACAGCCAAGGCCAAGCTGCGCTTTGATACCGTGGATAAGTCCCCGCCCAAGCTGAAACCGAATCCGTTAGGTCGTCCGCTGCGGGAGGTCGCAGTACAGGCGCACGGAAAAATCCATGAGGTCGAGCATGAAAACGTCGGCGTGGAAAGCGGGCATAAAGCCGAAGAACTTGCCGAGCATGGCGCAGGCGGTGCAATTCGCTGGGAGCGCCGTCACCGCAAGCTGAAACCCTACCGCGCTGCGGAAAAGGCCGAGCACAAAGCGGTAAATGCCAATGCAGAATACCACTATCAAAAGGTGCTGCATGATAACCCTGAAATGCTCTCCGGCAATCCGCTCAACCGCTTTTTCCAGAAGCAGCGTCTAAAGCGTGAATATGCCAAGGCTGCGCGAACGGCAAAGGCTGCGGGCAGCACCGCGCAGGCAACCGCCAAAGGTGCCGAAAAAACCGCAGAAGCCACCGCGACGGCAGCGAAAAAAGCGGCAGAAAAGGCAAAGGAAGCAGCGGAGTTCGTTGCCCGCCATTGGAAAGGTGTGCTGGTCGTTCTGGCTGGTTTCCTGCTGATTGTCATGCTGATCGGCGGGCTGCAATCCTGCTCTGCGCTGGTGGGCGCGGCTGGCGGAGGTGTGGCTGCATCCAGCTATCAGTCGGAGGACGCGGACATTCTCGCCGCCGAAGCCGCCTACTGTGCGCTGGAAGCCGAGCTGCAAGAATATCTCGACACCTATGAACGCACCCATGATTACGACGAATACCACTATGACCTTGACGAGATCAAGCACGATCCCTATGTTCTGGCATCGATCCTCTCCGCGCTGCATGACGGCGCATGGACGGCAAGCGAGGTACAAGGGACGCTGCAAATGCTATTTGAGAAGCAATACATTCTCACAGAAACCGTCGTAACCGAGGTGCGCTACCGCACCGTTACCCGGACAGACAGCGAGGGCAATAAGTACGAGGTAGAAGTTCCGTATAACTATTACATCTGCACTGTTGAGCTGGAAAACTTCGATCTCTCGCATATCCCTGTCTATATCATGGACGAAGAAACGCTGTCCAAGTATGCGCTGTATATGTCGGTGCTGGGCAACAAGCCGGAGCTGTTCGGAGATAGCGAGTATATCCCCAAGTACATCACGAACCGCCCGGAGGAATATGAGATCCCGCCCTCTGCAATGGAGGACGAAACCTTTGCCGCCGTTATCACAGAAGCAGAAAAGTATTTGGGGTACCCCTATGTGTGGGGCGGCAGCAGCCCGTCCACCTCCTTTGACTGCTCCGGCTTCGTGAGTTGGGTGCTGACAAACAGCGGCGTGTGCAATACGGGCAGGCTGGGCGCACAGGGGCTTTACAACATTTCCACCCCTGTTTCCAGCCCGCAGCCGGGCGACCTTGTGTTTTTCGTCGGAACATACGATACACCGGGCGTTAGCCATGTGGGAATCTACGTCGGCAATTCCATGATGATCCATTGCGGAGATCCGATCTCCTATTCCAACCTGAACAGCAGCTATTGGCAGGCGCATTTCTACGCCTACGCCAGACCGCCGTACAACTAAGGAGGTCGGCTATGCTGACGCTGATCCCTGTTTCTCTTGCGCAGGCGAACGAGTTTGTGCGGCAGCATCACCGCCACCACAAGCCCGTCGCCGGACACAAGTTTTCCATTGGCTGTTCTGAAAATGGGCGGCTTTGCGCCGTTGCCATTGTGGGACGGCCTGTGAGCCGCTATTTGGACGACGGCTTTACGTTGGAAGTCAACCGCTTGTGCAGCGATGGCACGAAGAACGCTTGCAGCATCCTCTATGCGGCAGCGGCACGGGCTGCGCGGGCGATGGGCTACCGCAAAATCATTACCTACACCTTAGACACCGAAAGCGGCGCGAGCTTACGCGCCACAGGCTGGACGAACGCCGGACTTGCGGGCGGCAAGGCGTGGACAGGCAGCCGCCGTCCTGCCCAGCCGCTCTATCCGGCACAAATGAAATACCGCTACGAAAAGCGGTTGAATGAAAGGAGCTGCTAACCTATGGCTATGAGCAAAATTGACCGCATTGACCGTGAGATTGAAAAGACCCGCGGCAAAATCACCGAGTACCAAAACAGGCTGAAAGAGCTGGAAGCCCAGCGCACCGAGCAGGAAAACTTTGAAATCGTCAATCTTGTCCGCTCTATGTGCATGAGCCGCGATGAGCTGATGAATTTCCTGCGCGGCGGCGGCAACGACGCGCCGCCCGTGGAAACCGCCTATCACGAACAGGAGGACATGACCGATGACGAGGAATAAGCATTTTCGCTCTGTATTCGCCGCGCTGCTCTGCGCGGTGCTGTGCATGACGGCCTTTGCCACCGTCGCGTATGCGGACGGCGGCGACTACTACGATGACGAGCTGCCGCCTGAAACGTGGCAGGAGGAAACGCAGCCGGAGGACAACACGATTGTCCCCGGCACTCCGTTCACCGAGGACGGCATCGCTGCGACCCGCGATCTTCTCTATGATAAACACACCAATAAGCAGTTTATCACCGTGGAAACCCGAAATGGGCATACGCTGTATATCGTCATTGACTACGATAAGCTGCTGGACGAGGAAGAAGAACGCTATCAGACATATTTCTTAAATCCCGTGGACGAAGCCGATCTGATGGCACTGTTGGAGGACGACAGCCAGAATACGCCCGTTGTCTGCTCCTGTACCGAAAAATGCACCGCTGGCAAAGTCAATACGAACTGTGCCATCTGCAAAACGGATATGACGAATTGCGCCGGAAAGGAAGCGACGCCGGATGAAACGGAACAGCCAGACGAGCCGACGCCGGAGAAGAAAAACAATATGGGCGGCATCCTTATCCTTGTACTGTTCCTTGCTGCGGGTGGCGGCGGTGCGCTGTGGTACTTCAAGCTGCGCAAGCCGAAATCCAGCATCAAGGGCGGCGACGAGCTGGACGAGTTCGATTTTGACGAGGATGACGAAGCCGAAGAATACGGGGATTATGAGGACGCAGACAGCGCCAGCGATCCCGATGAACAGGAGAATGAAGAATGAGCGTTTTGATTATTTGTGAAAAGCCCTCTGTGGCAAAGACTGTTGCCCTTGCGTTGGGCGCTATGGAGCAAAAAGACGGGTATCTTTCCGGCGACGGGCTGCTGGTGTCATGGTGCATCGGGCATCTTATCAGCATGGCAGACGCGGGCAGCTATGACGAGCGATACAAAAAGTGGCGCTATGAGGATCTTCCTATTCTGCCGCAGGCATGGAAATATGCCCCTACTCCCGGCAAGGAAAAGCAGCTTGCCGTTCTGAAAGAGCTGCTGCACCGCAGCGACGTTTCCGAGGTGGTGAACGGTTGCGACGCCGGGCGCGAGGGTGAGCTGATTTTCCGCTTTGTCTATGAGCAGGCCGGATGCACGAAGCCCTTTTCCCGCCTTTGGATTTCCTCAATGGAGGATAGCGCCATCCGCGAGGGCTTTGCCGGACGCAGAGCCGGAACGGAATACGATGCGCTGTATCAATCGGCGCTGTGCCGTGCGCGGGCGGACTGGCTTGTGGGCATCAATGCGACGCGGCTTTTCTCCGTGCTGTACCATAAGACCCTGAATGTGGGACGGGTGCTGTCGCCTACGCTGAACCTGCTGGTGGAGCGTGACGGAAAAATTACGATGTTCCACAAGGAGAAATACCACATCGTACATATCGGCTGCGGCGGCGTGGACGCGGAAAGTGAACGCATTTCCGACGCTGCCGCTGCGGATGCGCTGAGAACGGCTTGCGAAGCGTCGCAGGCCGTTTGCGTTTCTCTCAAAAAAGAGAAGAAAACCGCGCTGCCGCCGAAGCTATTTGACCTCACCTGCTTGCAGAGGGAAGCCAACCGCGTTTACGGCTTTACCGCCAAGCAGACCCTTGACTATGCGCAAAGCCTGTATGAAAAGCGTTTTCTGACCTATCCCCGTACTGACAGCAATTATCTCACCGAGGATATGGCGCAGACGGCAACCGACCTTGTTGCGGCGCTGCTGCCTGTGCTTCCCTTTATGCAGGGCGCGGAGCTTACGCCGGAGATTGGGCGCGTCATCAACAGCGCCAAGGTTTCCGACCACCACGCGATTATCCCTACGGCTGCTTTTGCTGGCAACGGCTTTGACAGACTGCCGGAGAGCGAAAAGAAGTTGATGTCCCTTGTCTGCTGCAAGCTGCTGTGCGCCGTTGCAGCGCCGCAGGAGTATGAAACCGTTACGGCGGCCTTTGACTGCGGCGGCAAGCCGTTCACCGCCAAGGGCAAAACGATTCTGATTGCGGGCTGGAAAGACATTGACGCCCGTTTCCGCGCCACGCTCAAAGCAAAGCCGGACGAGGACAGCGCAGAGGATGTGGCGCTGCCGGAGCTTTCCGAGGGGCAGATTTTTGAAACGGTCACGGCTTCTGTTTCCGAGCATTATACCACGCCGCCCAAGCCCTACACCGAGGATTCGCTTCTGTCCGCAATGGAGAACGCGGGCAAGGAGGATATGCCGGAGGATGCAGAGCGGCAAGGGCTGGGAACTCCGGCAACGCGGGCAGCGATGATTGAAAAGCTGCTCTCTGCCGGATTTGTCGAGCGCAAGGGCAAAAGTCTTGTGCCGACCAAGGACGGCATCAATCTCGCTGTCATCCTGCCGGATATGCTGAAATCGCCGCTGCTCACCGCTGAATGGGAAACCCGCCTGACGGAGATCGCCAAGGGCAGCGACGACCCGCAGAGCTTCATGCAGGGAATCGAGGATATGACGCGGGAGCTGGTGAAGCAGTATTCCCACATCACCGAGGACGGTAAAAAGCTGTTCGCACCGGAAAAGGAAGCAGTCGGCATCTGCCCACGCTGCAAAAGCCCTGTCTATGAGGGCAAGAAGAATTTCTACTGCTCTGACCGCTCCTGCCGCTTTGTCATGTGGAAGAATGACAAGTTCTTTGAAAGCCGGAGAACCGTCTTTTCCAAGAAAATCGCCGCCGCACTCCTAAAGGACGGCAAGGCGAAAGTCAAGGGGCTGTACTCTGAGCGCACGGGCAAGACCTATGACGGGACGGTGCTGCTGTGTGATACGGGAGAGAAGTATGTGAATTACCGTATCGAGCAGAGAAAATGATCCGGCTGAATGACGCGCAGCATCGCAGAGTGAAAAAGCTGACCCGCTGCCATTGCGCCAACAATGTGCGTGGATGCTGTCTGCTGCTGGACGACGGCGAGCCGTGCGTCTGTGTGCAGGCCATCAGCTATTCGCTGCTCTGCCGATACTTCCGGGAAGCGGTGCTGCCCGCAGACCGGGAGCTATGCGCAGATCTTGCAGCCACGGCGGACACCCGCAAGAAATGCGAGCTGTGCGGCAAGCCCTTTCCCGCCCGCAGCAACCGTGCAAAATACTGTGACCGCTGTGCGCCCTATGCTGCCCGGCGCAATGCAGCAGAGCGCAAGCGCCGCCAGCGGGCAAAGGCGCGGTGTGTCACGGTTTAAGGGCTTCAAAAGCCTTGCGGCAAGCGGTTTTCCAGATGCGCTTTTGGAGTATGCAGGGTATTCCTATGGAAACTACGGAAAACGGCTTTGAAAGCGTGACAGAACGCATTTTACGGAGATAAAAGAACGATTCAGTAACGCAGCAAGCATAGGGAGCGTGGCTACAACTCCCGAAAATCGCTGCCCGGCACAGACCGGGCGGCGATTGCTTGTTGGGATAGTCCCAAACCCTTATGTCAGAAAGGAGCGCAGACGTGGACGAACACCTTTTGGAAGTATATCTTATCAACACCGCACGGCATACCGAGGAAACGCCTGTTGCGGAATGGGTATCGCTGCCTACCGACGCCGAAACAATGAAAGCTGTTTTTGAACGGCTGGGCGTAGACGGGAGCGACACGGAACAGTATCAGGTATCTGCCTTTCATTCCTCTCTGGACGGGTGGAGCGAAGCCTTGAAGCCCGGCGAAAGTCTGGACGATTTGAACTATCTTGCCGCGCTGCTCACCCAGCGCAGCGACGAGGAACGCGACAAGTTTGCCGCTGCCGCACAGTACGGCGACCATGCGGCAAGCGCAGCAGACTTAATCAACCTGACGCACAATCTGGACTGCTACTGGCTTTATCCCACCGTACACAATTCCGACGATTACGGACATTACCTCATTGACGATCTGGACGAGCTGGAATTGCCGGACGCTGCCAAGAGGTTCTTTGATTACAAGAGCTATGGGCGCGAAGCGGTCAAAGAGGATCGCGGCATTTTCACCGATTATGGCTATGTCTATAACAACGGCAACGATTATGCAGAGTGGTACAAAGCCAACCAAGTGCCGCAGGAATATCGTCTGACTGCGCAGCCCGGCCCCCAGCGAGATATGGATGAGTTGCCGCAGGGCGCGGCGCTGCCCGCGGAACCAATCCCCGTGCGTCCGCTGGTGCTGACCGCCACCGACACACAGGGCAGGATCAAGGAGATCACCGAGCATTTGGAACAGGGCGTACAGGAGGTTTTTGAAAGTGAGCGGTATCAGGATTACCTGAAAGCCATGTCCCGCTTCCACAATTACAGCCTGAACAATACGCTGCTGATTGTCATGCAGAAGCCGGACGCATCCCTTATCGCAGGCTACGGAAAGTGGCGCGACGAATTTGAACGCCATGTCAAATCCGGCGAAAAGAGCATCAAAATCCTTGCGCCCGCACCTTATAAAATCAAAAAGGATGTGGTGAAAACTGACCCGGACACCGGGCAACCTGTGATCGGCGCAGACGGTAAGCCCGTCACGGAGCAGCAGGAGGTGACGATTCCGGCGTTCAAGGTGGTGTCGGTATTCGATGTAAGCCAGACCGAGGGCAAGGAGCTTCCCGACATTGCCGTGGACG